>MDTE01198959.1_pt1 | contig 21087 bp, 19 predicted proteins | sample 811231 | NCBI WGS metagenome assembly MDTE01 (sample SAMN05326651, study PRJNA326480) | marine metagenome | isolation source: seawater | place: Indian Ocean: Red Sea | collected 2010
AGAACCAGAAGTATTAGAAACTACATCTAAGGCTGCAAAAGTTTTTGAAGATTTAGGCTGTAGCTTGGATGAATCAAAATTAAAGCTTGAAGATCCATTCTATGCTTGGTGGACTATATATACGAACCTAGTTAGTACTAGAAATTTTGATATATTAGAAGCAAATAAAGAAAAACTTACTTGGTACATGAAATATGTATTTGAATCAGGAGTAAAGTCTAATGTCGGAAATTACATCAAAGCATTAGGTGAAAGAGATATTATGATATCTAAGTTTGAAGATGAATTTGAAAAATTTGATTTATTATTATCACCAACGATGCCTACAACAGCATTTCCGGTAGATAACCTACCAAAATCAATAGCAGGTAAAGAAGTATCTCCTAGTCCAGCATTTGGATTTCTTCCATTCACACATCCAATAAATACAATTGGATATACTGCAGCAACTGTTCCTTGTGGGTTTTCTAATGACGGTATGCCTATCGGTTTACATATAATCGGTAAAAGGGGTGCTGATGATATTGTTATGGCAGCATCTTCAGCTTTTGAAAAAGCTAAACCTTGGACACAACATATGCCACCAGTAAGTTAGAATCTATTTTAACCAAGGTCTATATACAACACCATTCTTAATTGTATAGCTATGAGATAAACGCTTATTAGCAATTACTACTTGTGGTAATTCCCAATTACTTGGACCTATTTTATTTGCTGGATTCATATAACTATAAGATGTCCTATCATATAATTTAAATTGACCTTCTTCTTCATAAAATATAGTAATATCAGCTGTAGCACCAATATTTAAAGTACCTATTTCAACTTTAGACATAATCTGTGCAGTTTTATTAGTACATAAATTTATAACATCATATAAAGACATTCCCAAATACATAAATTTAGTTAAAGTAGTCAATAAATCAAATACAGGACCTTCAATATTCCCAATATGTAAATCACTACTTATATTACTTGGTAATAATCCATTAGTCATTGCTTTATCAGCAGCTTTAAAAGAAAATCCCCCTGCTCCATGCCCAACATCAATAATTATTCCTTTTGATTGAGCCTCTTTCATAGATTCAATAACTTCACCTGATTTTTCAAGTATGCCATCACCAATTCCATGAAAAGAATGAGTAATAATATCACCTTCTCGTAGCATTTGTATTAATTTAGGTAAAGGTGTAGGACTATTACCTATATGAATCATTAATATACCATTAATAGCTTCAGCTAATTCAATAGCACGTTTTAAAGCTTCGATATCATTTACTCCAGCTTGTACTCGCCCTAGTCTTGCTTTAACTCCAATAATTAAATCTCTATGAGCTTCAAAAACTTCTAAAGTAGAATCATAGTCAAACCATTTCATGTTTTCTATTTCACCATAATTATTAGAAATCATTCCAATACTAGATACATTTAATAATGCATAAATACTTGTTTTTGATTTATCAATTACATGGTTTCTGAAAGCTGGAAAATTTACAGAACCAGTTGACCCAGCATCTAAAGCAGTAGTAACTCCTTTAGATATTAATGTTGAATCTGGATCTATACCATATATTGTTCCTCCCCAAAAAGAATGGACGTGTAAATCAATTAAGCCTGGAGTAACTATTTTACCTTTTGCATCTATCACTTCTTTAGCTAATTGATAATCAATTGCTTCATTAATATCCGCAATCTTTCCGTCTTTAATTGCCAAATCACTCATCTTATTTATATTTTGAGATGGGTCAATAATAGTTCCATTTTTTATTAATAAATCATAATTCATAATTAGCTCCTAGATCAAAGCATACATCAAAATTTTTATGTTGAAAGCCATTCTCCATATTCAGTTTGTAAATTTTTCAAAGACTGATTATAGACCTCTAAAGGAATAGTTTCATAAGGAGACAATAATTTTAAAGGCATTTCAAGACCAGAGGCTCTCTTAAACATTTTATCGTAAGCTCCGTCCATAGTTTTAAATCCAAAGGCAGAATTGAGGAAAGATTTCATAGCTAAACTAATTTCTAATTGTAATTTAAAGAGCTCTTTATAATTTTTTTCTTTGCCATAATTGAAATATTTTTTTATTTTATTAGGAGCTATTGCTGCGAAAGAAGACAATAAAGAACACTCTCCATGCAATGAGCCAAAAGCAAAATTCTCTTCTCCCAAAAAGTGCTGCAAATCCGTTTCAGTAATTAATTTATAACATTCAGAAGGTGATGCAGTAGTAAATTTAGTTGCGACTAAATTTGGTACAGATTCCTGTATTTTTTTATAATCTTCAGTAAGTAATATTCTCCCAGACCTACGTAAATTGTAATGTAAAAAATTACAATCAGAGAAATTACCACATACATCCTTAAAGAAAGTCATATATTCATTATCATTTAAAGTTCCCCATGGAGGCAAAGGTATTTGAAACATTCTAAAACCTATGTCATACGCAATAGAAATCCTTTCTACAACTTGAACGGTTGACATCCCAATAGCACCTACCATTGTTTTTATATTTGGATTAAGTTTAGTTTCTTGCCAAAATATTTCTGCAATTTCTTTAAACTGTTTATTAGTTACTGCATAACCCTCACTAGCTGTTCCAAATATATACATATTAGTAAATCCATTATTTATACTAGTCTGTATCTCTTTTCTAAAAATATCTTCTAACAATATTTCATTGTCTGACCATGGGATTTCACAACTAACTAATATATCCTGAGGATATCTTTTACTAGACATTATTACTCCTAAATTTAAAAAAATTATTATTATTAGAATTTAAAACATTTATTTTGAAAATTCTATAACTAAATATAAATTTTTCATAAAAAAAGCTTGCAATGATATAATCGAATTGATATATTTCCAGATAAATAATAGATAACAAAAGTTTTAATACACAAAATGAAAAGTAGTGCAATTATACAAACTGAAATCGGCGGTAAATTAATACTAGATGATATTGATATACCTTCACCTAAAGATGATCAAATATTATTAAAAATATTCTCATCTGGGATATGTCATTCTCAGCTACATTTAATGCATAATAATAGATTTGAAAGGCCCCTACTTCTAGGTCACGAAGCTGTTGGTATAGTTACAAAAATAGGAAAAAAAGTCACCCATTTAAAAGAAGGTGATCATGCAATAATTACATGGGTATATAGAACTCCAAAAAAAGGAAGACCTTCCATTGAGCCTACTGGAGTGAAATATAAAGGAAAATTATGCTCAGGAAACTTTACTTGGGCAGAAGATGTATTAATTAATAGTGAATTTGTTGTACCTATATCTAAAAATCATCCTACAGATATAACATCAATAATAGGATGTGCCATATTAACTGGAGCTGGGGCAGTAATGAACACTGCTAAAGTTAAACCAGGAAATTCAGTAGCTATATATGGAGCAGGAGGAATAGGTTTAGCTACAATTAAAACTGCATCAATTTTAAAAGCTGATCCTATAATCGTTGTAGACATTGATGATATAAAACTTAAATTTGCTAAAGAGTTTGGAGCAACTCATACAATAAATTCATCTGATATAGATCCTGTCAAAGAAATTATAAAAATAACAAATGGAGGCGTAGATTTTGCTTTTGACGCTATAGGATTAAAAATTACTAATGAACAAATATTACCTTCTGTTAGATCTGGAGGTAATCGAGCTGATAATACTGGAGGAACTGCAATTCTAATTGGACTGCCTTCTCAAAATATGAATTTAGACCCAGGTCTTTTTGTTTTCGGTCAAAGACAATTTAAAGGTAGTTTAGGTGCAATATATCCTGAAAAAGACTTTGAAACTTTTTTGAGATGGAATAAAGAAGGTAAATTCCCATTAGAAAAATTAGTCACAAAAAGATATAAACTTGATCAAATGAATGAAGCCTGCTCAGATTTAAAAACTGGAAAAATTTTTGGTAGAGCTATAATAGATTTATAAATTGTTACTATTATTCTAATTTATCTGCATTTTCAGCTACTTTACGAAAAGCATTTACATATTGGTCAATTATTTCAGGTCGATAATGTTTAAACCAAGGAACATCAAACGCGAAATTAGGCAACATCTCTGAAACAGGAAGACTGCCTTTAATTATTTTATTCTTATGACCTGAATTAGCTACAAATGTAGGAGTACCATGTCCATATATATCTGCTTCATTGATTACTGGATGCTGATGCATTAACACATTCAATCCAGGTTTTGTTAACACCCCTTCTGATCTAAGCGCTTCACAAAATTTATCTATATTTAACCCACCTAACTCCTCGGGAACATATAATCCTTTAGGAGAATACCAACCTCCCTTTGTATTGCCAGAATCTTTAGGAGGCCTATGTGAACGAATACCTGGAACTCCTTCTAATTTATCCCAAAAATAATTCATCGCCTTTTGAATCTCTCCCATTCTTTTTCTATAATGTTTAAGTTGTACTCTTCCTAGAGAGCTAGAAAGTTGATTCATCCTATACTTGTAACCTCCAAGAGGAAATCCTCCAAAACGACTTAATTCTGAATTTTCTATATATTTATCTTTACCAATAAAAGCAGTAGAAGTATTAGCATACATCCCCGTTCGTTCATAATGTCCAAAAGCAACAGCTCTCTCCCATATATTATTGTCATTTGTAATCAAAAATCCACCTTCACCAACTGCTAATGATTTTTCTGACATAACAGACATAGCCCCAACATGGCCAATAGTTCCCACAATCATTCCATTATAAATAGCACCATGAGCATGAGATACATCTTCAATAACTTTAATATTATGTTTATTAGCTATGGCCATAATTGCATCCATATCTGCAGGGTATCCCATATAATGAACCACTATAATAGCCTTAGTTTTATCTGTGATTTTACGTTCAACATCTTCTGGGTCTAAAGTCATGGTCTTTTTATCTAAATCCGCAAAAACAATACTAGCACCTAAGCTAAAAGCCGGCAGTGCAGAAGCCCATATGGTTAAACTTTGGCATATGACTTCATCTCCTACTCCTACTCCTACTCCATACATAGCAGAATGTATTGATGCTGTCCCATTATTACAAGCTAGTGCATGTTTAACATTATGCCATTGAGCAAATTCTTTCTCAAACTTTAATGTTTCATCTATTCCAGACATTTTTCCATATTTCAACATCTCTAAAACAGCTAATTCATCTTCTTCAGTAATAATTGGCCATTTAAAAATATCGCCTGGATCATCTTGAATGGATATTGGTCCTCCATAAATAGCTAATTCATTATTCATAATTAGATCTCCAACAAAATTATATAATCATTTAACGCAAGTATATATAAATTAATTAGATATTAATAGTTGTTAAAAAATAATAATTGATTTAACATCTACAAAAAATAAATCAATATTGGGAGGTTATTATGCAATTTGATACTCTTATTATTAATGGCACAATTATTGATGGTGCATGTAAACCTAAATTTAAATCTGACATAGGCATAGTTAATGGTAAAATTGATAAAATAGGTCAATTTAAAGAAGCTGACGCCAAGAGGGTAATCAATGCTGAAAATTTAATTATTTCCCCTGGATTTATAGATATGCATACTCACTCTGATATTTCACTTGTAAATGATAAATATGGCGAAAGTAAGGTATATCAAGGTGTAACAACAGAAGTAACTGGCAATTGTAGCTACTCTCCTTTTCCATCTGGTAAGAAAGGTCCTAATCACCTTAAAAAAGGCCTTTGGGAAACTGGCGCTTTAGCTGATGACCCTAATACAAATTGGACATGGAACACTTTAGATGATTGGGCGAATACTATAGAAAAAAATGGCATAAGTATTAATATCGCCCCACAATTAGGGTATGCTGCACTTCAAGTCGCTACAGGTGCTACAGAAGAAAGACCTGCATCGAAAACAGAGATGACCGAAATGAAATATTTAGCAGCTCAAGCAATTGAACAAGGTGCCTTTTCAATATCAACTGGTCTTTCTGTACCACCCTCTGCATATGCTTCTACTGAAGAAGTAATAGAAATATGTAAATCTATATCTCATTATAATGGAGTTTTCTATGTTACACATGCCAGGGTAGGACCTGGAAAACACCTATCTATGATAGAAGAAGCAGTTAAGATAGGACAAAAGTCTAACCTACCTGTTCAATTTTCACACCTAGCAATAACAGATTGGAGATATTATGGACATGGGCCTAACATGCTTAAAATTTTTGAGGAAGCAGACAAAAATGGCTTAGACATAACTTATGATATGTATCCGTATACTGCAGCAGGAGCGGGGCTAGATCAAATGATACCATTATGGGCTCAATCAGGAGGTATTGATACATTCCTAGAAAGATTAAAGAATAAGAATAAAAGGGCTCAAATTAGAGAAGAGGTGCAAGAAGGTATAGGAGGATTAGCTCCAAAATGGGAAACTGTAATATTATCTTCCTCAAATAATAATAAAAATAAAGAACTAATTGGAATGTCAATAATACAAATTGCTAAGAAAAGAAAGATTGACCCAGCTGAAACAGCTTTGCAATTAGTAGAAGAGGAAATTGGAGCTGTACCTGTTACAGTACATAATAGGTTAGAGAGCGATATAAGATGTTTTATGGATCATCGCCTAGCAATGTTTGGTTCAGACGGTAATGCTGTTTCACCAAATGGATTTTATAAATCTGGAAGACCTCACCCTAGATTTTATGGTACATACCCAAGAATACTAGGTAGATACGTTAGAGAACAACCATCAGTCTTAAAATTAGAAGAAGCAATATACAAAATGACAGGTTTTCCTGCAAAACGGTTATGTATGAAAAATAGAGGCATAATTAAAGAAGGTTATATAGCTGACCTAACTATTTTTGATTCTAAAAAAATAATTGATAATGCAACATTTGATGACCCTCATCGATATCCATCTGGAATACCATACGTTCTTGTTACAGGGGAAATTGTTATAGATAATGGAGTACATTCAAATAAAACACCAGGTAAAGTACTAAGAAGAGGTAATTAATTCTTTAATAATCCTTCTTCTTTAAACCAATTATAAGTATCCTCTAAAGTATCCTCTATCTTCCTAGGTATATATTTTAATTCTTTTTTTGCTTTAATATAACTTATATTTTTAGGAAATTTAAAAGCGTTAACAGATTCTAAAGTAAATAAAGAATTATTATTAGTAAAAATTTTTAATATATCCTTCAAAAATGCACTGATTTGTACAAGTTTAAAAGGTAATGAATAAATTTTGTAATTATCTTTGTTTATATTCAAAGCAATATTAAACAGTTCCTTTAAAGTTAACCAGTGTCCTCCAATTATGTAATCTTCATTTGGAGAATCAATTTTTGAAGCTTCGAATAATGCCCATGAAACATCTCTTACATCAACCCAATTAAATCACCCATCAATTATAAATTTTTGATTACAATTAAAAACATTAAGAAGAATTCTTCCCATTCTAGACATAATATAGTCATTTGGCCCTAATATGCCTGTAGGATAAATTTTTACTACTTCAATATTATTTCCATGATCAGACAATTCATTAATTAATGTAATTGCTTCTGATTTAGACCTGTCATAAACTGGCCTATGTAAATTAGTAGTCAAACTTGTATTCTCATTAATAATAATTGTTTTAGAATTATAATTAAAAGCATGAATAGACCCGCAATAAACAAATTTTTTAACTTTTTGTTTTATACTGGTTAAAATTAAATTCTTAGCACCTAGAACATTAGTGTCCCACACCAAACCATTTTGGCTACCATTAATCGATATTCTAGAAGCAAGATGGAAAACAATATCTATTCCTTTCAAAAAATCTTCTAAAGAATTTATATCTAATATATCACCGGAATGGATTTCAATTTTATCACTTATAACCCGAAGATGATTTTTGTGAGTAAGGATTCTTACAAATACACCTTTAGAAAGTAAATAATTAATTAAATTATTCCCTAAATGACCTGAAGCCCCAGTAATTGCGACTTTCATATTAATTACTTCGTTTTATTTTTTCAGACATTTCTAGATCTAATACTGCTTCATCTAACATATCAAGTGCAGTATATACATCAGACCTTTCTTTATATAATTTCCAAAGATTAGGGTTTAATTCAATTGCTTTTGTATAATCAGATATTGCTTCATTATATTTACTTAATTTCGCCAAAACAGTAGCCTTATTTCTATAAAGCTCCCATTTAGGTCTAACTGTTGAATTCCCTGAATATTCAATTGCAGTCGAATAATATTTCAATGACTCCTCTAAATTACCAATTTCAAAATTTATAAAACCTATATAGAAGTTTGAAGTTAACAACCAATCATATTTCTTAGAATCATCTCCTGATACATTTATAGATTTATTAAACTCATCTATGGACATTTGATACTCTAAACATTTAAGGTGATCAAGTCCTCGATTGATATAGTATTCAGAGGTATTTTTTTGTGTAAAATTATGTTCTCTTTCTTGCCAAGCATCATTAAAACATGGACTAGTATTAGATAAAGAATCATTATTGGTCTGAACTCCTATATAAAAATAAGCAGTTATAATACCAATTACAAATACTAATAACAATATTACATATCTTATATTATTTAATAAATTATTTTTCAATTCCATTAATCCACCTTATAATTATTATATATAATTTATTACAAAACAGCGAATACATCTATTTCAAATTCAAGTTCTAAATCAGATAAAGACTCAACTACTAAGCCAGTAGAAGTAGGGTACACATTCTTAATATATTTAGCTATAATTGGGTAAACTTGGTCTCTAGTCTTTATATCTGGAACATATGTGATAATTTTACATATATTACTTAAGTTTGCACCCACACTCTCTAACAATGTTTTCACATTATTCATAGCAGTTTCAGCTTGAATTGTAGCGTTATTTTTACCTATTAATTTGTTATCTAACAAAGATAACCCAGTTTGACCTTGTAAAAATATTGAATTTCCAGATTTTATAATTTTACTTAAAGGAAAATCTATTCCAGGTAGATAGTTAGGCTTTGATTGAAAACATCTATATTTATTTTTCTCAGTATGTGCAAATATATCTATTTCTACATCAAGTTCATCTCGAGCTAATCCTTTTATTACTACGCCTGTAGATACAGGATATATTTTATGTAAATATTTAGAAATAACACTATAAACAGGTTTTCTATATTTTAAATCTTTGATATAAACTGTCATTTTACAAATGTCTTCTAAATTAGAACCTATTTTATCTAATAAATAACTTATATTTTTCATTGCTTGGTCAGTTTGTTTTTCTACATCACCTTTACCAACAAAATTATTACCATCTAAAGTAAGGCCAGTCTGCCCTTGCAAAAATATATTATTATTAGCTTTAATCACTCTCGCATTTCCAAAATCTAATTTAGGCATAAGATAACCATTTTTAGAATTACCTAACATAAGCCTTGAATGCTGAGTTTTAATATCTTTGGGAATTACTGCCCAAACATCAATTTCAAAATCAATATATGGCTTTGCAAGGGATTTAACAACTATACCTGTAGAAACTGGGTTTACGCCTTTTAAATATTTTGCTATTACTGGATAAACTTGATCTCTGAAAGAAACATCAGTTGTATATACTACTATTTTACATATATCATTTACACTTGAGCCTGATTCTTCAAGTAAAATTTTTATATTAGACATAGCATTTTCAGCTTGTTTTTTTGGACTACCTTTACCAACAAAAGATTTGCCATCAAGTGTAATACCAGTTTGTCCAAGCAAAAATATTTGATCATCAGCTTTAACAGCTTGACTAGAACAATAATCAACACTTGGCAATAAGATACCTGATTTAGTATTTCCTTTTCTTATACGAGTATGTGTCACTGAACCAATAAAACCCTTTAATTACAAATAAATTTATTTTTATAATTTTATAATATAATTAAAATTGGATACAATTAATTTTATGTCTCTAAAAGAATCAAAATTATATGAATGAACACAAAAAAATTAAATTAAGTGTCGTAGACCAAACACCTGTTCGTAAAGATAGTAAACCATCTATAGCATTAAATGAATCAGTAGAACTTGCAAAATTTACTGAAAAAATTGGTTTCAATCGATATTGGGTATCTGAACATCATAATTCAACCTCTTTTGCTGGAAACAGCCCTGAAATCCTTATTGGCCAAATTGCATCAGCTACAAATAAGATTCGTATCGGTAGTGCTGGAGTCATGTTAAGTCATTATTCACCTTTTAAAATAGCTGAAGAATTTAAAATGCTTGATGCGTTTTATCCTGGAAGAATAGATTTAGGAATTGGTCGAGCCCCAGGTACAGACAGACTAACAACAGAAGCATTAAATTATCCTAAAGAAATAATTAATGTTCAAAATGAATTTCCTCAAATGGTTAAGGATTTAATTGGTTTTACTACAAATACACTTGATGAAAATCATAAATTTAAACAAATAAATGTTTCATCAGGAATACCTGAAGAAACACATCCTAAAATATGGTTACTAGGATCTAGTGATTATAGTGCTAGACTAGCAGCAAAATTAGGACTTCCTTTTAGTTTCGCAGACTTCTTTGGGCATACACATGATATAGGTCCCCAAATAGCCAAAATATATGTAGAAGAATTTCGACCATCTGAGTTCTTACTAAAACCAAAGCTAAATGTTGCACTTCAAGTTATCTGTGCAAAATCTGAAGAAGATGCAAAATATATCAGTTCATCTAGAAATTTCAATAAAATAGTATCCACTATGGGTTTAAAAGCTTATGGATTTATAAAACCTGAAGATGCTTCAAATTGGATATTAAACCATAATATACAGAACAATATAAACTATTTCACCAAAGGCTATATTGATGGTGATCCAGTACAAGTAAAAGAACAAATCATTGAAGCTTCTGAAAAATACGAAACTTACGATATAGGAATTGTATCAAATTGTTATTATTTTTCTGACAGAAAAAAATCCTATGAATTAATAGCTAATTTATTCTAATAATTATTGCCTAAATTAAACAATTATTTTAGGCTATTTATATATTAATATATAAATTTAAGGAATTCATACTAATGAGAGAAAATAAATTAAGGACTTTAATTAAAGAAAACAAACCTAGCTTTGGAATTAATTTAACTGTAGATTCACCAGATATAGTAGAAATCATTGGCAAAACAGGATTAGTAGATTATATAGAGTTTGAAGCTGAATATATGCCATATAGTCTGCATTCTCTGGATAATATCGCTAGAACTACTGAATTATATGGTATGTCAACAATGATTAAGTTAGATAAAGAAAACCAAGGGTTTACAGCAAGTAGAGCTATAGGATCAGGTTTTCAAAACATTTTATTCTCTGATACAAAAAATAAAGATGAAGCAATAAAATGTGTTTCACATATTAAAGCAGATTTAGGTCCTAATACAGGTAATTTTGGATCTGCTGACAGAAGATTCGCATCATACGGATTAGAAAGTGGTACTAAAGAATATGTGAAATACATTAATGATAGTGTAATAGCTTTAATGATTGAAAAAAAAGAAGCAGTTGATAATTTGGAAGAAATTCTATCTGTACCAGGGATAGATATGGTTGTATTTGGAGGCAATGATTATTCTATGAGCTTAGGTAAACCTGGATACATAAGAACTAACCCTGAAGAAATAAAAAATGTTGCCTTACATGTAGCTAAAGTTGCCTTAAGCATGGGAGTTCAACCAAGACCAAGTATAGGTAATCCGAACCAAGCAATTGAGTTTATGGAACTTGGAGTTAAGCATTTTTGCATGGGAAATGATCTAATAGGTTTGTGGCAATGGATAAATACTCAATTTGAAGAACTAAGAAAATTGGTAGAAAAAGGATAATTATATAGACTTAAAATCTAATGATGCTGAATTAATACAATATCTAATACCTGTTGGTTCTGGTCCATCTGGAAAAACATGTCCTAAATGTGCATCACAATGTGCACACATAACTTCAATTCTTCTCATACCAAGTGACAAATCTTCTTCAGTTTTTATTTTATTAGAATCAATTGCATCCCAAAAACTTGGCCAACCACATCCAGCATCATACTTAGTTTTAGAAGAAAACAATTCTGTATTACAGCATATACATTTATAAAACCCTTCTTGAAAAGTGTCCCAATATTCACCAGTAAAAGGTCTTTCAGTAGCTTTACGTCTAGTAACAGCAAATTGTTCTTCGGTTAATCTTTCTTTATATTCGTCTTCATTCATAATTTCTCCATTATATTAATTTATTCATATTTCTCACGTAATATATGAGATGCCTTAACTTCATTTTTCAATTTTTGATAAGCTTCATCTAAAGGAGCATATGGGATTTTCCCTGGAGAAAAACCACAATCTGGATTTAAGCTTATTCTTTCTGGTTCAATATATTTTATTGCTTTTTCAACTCTCTCTACAATCTCTTCTGGGGTATCTATATGTTCAAATCTACACCCAACACAACCTAAACCAATTAAAGAATCCTCAGGCAATTTTTTTAATATTTCAAAATCTCCTGCAGTAGGAATACTGAATTCCAACACATATTGATTAACATTTATTTTATTCATAACTTCAATAATAGGATTATAACTGCCCTCAGCTCCCCATCCTGATCTACCCCAATTTCTACGACACAAATGTAAAGCTAATGTAACTCCACTTACTCCATCTATAATAGAATTAATATTATCTGCTGCTAAATCCATTTCATACTCTGGGTTTTTAAATTTAGATCTAACCTTTGGATCAACTAAAACACATAAATGTGGATCATCAATTTGAATAACATTTACTCCAGTATCTTTTAACAATAATAATTCTTTATTAAGAATTGGTATTAAATCTTGTATAAATGACTCCCTAGTAGGATAAGCTTTATTCGACAATTCTTTTTCCCATAATCTCTCACCTAATAAATAAGGAGAAGGGACACAAACTTTTGATTTCCTATCTGTAGATTTAATTAGAAATTCAGCTTCCTTAGCAATTAAACCTTCATTCATTACTTCCATTTTTTCTGTAATTGTAATACCCCAACGATGTGGTTTCATTCTATTATCAGGAGTAAATCCAGTAGCTATATCTGCTATTATATGCGTATATGCATGCCTTCTCCATTCACCGTCACTAATTAAGTCCAAACCAGCAAATTCTTGGATAGCTATAGCATAATTGACTAATTTATCCATTTTTTTTGTTCTAGCTATTTGAGATGATTCATCACCAGGATTTTCAGGTAAAAGATCAAGTAATACATTCGGTCTAGGTAAACTACCAACTACTCCAGATTGAAATAATTTGCTGCTCATTAATATATAATTCCTTATTAATACACTTATTTAATATTTACTAAGCCTATCCTTTACAATTGTATAAATTATAAAAGGTAAACTCCAAAATGCTCCCCCTCCTAATCCTAACAAAATATACATTACAAAAGGTTCTGATCCCGAAGAACCAAAAGAGGCTCCTAAAATTGGAACTATAAAAGTTAAATTACTAATAAATATAAATTTTATTAATTTTAATTTAAGTATTTTTGAAAATATAATCCCTGTCAACGATGGAATAAATAAAGTCAATACAAATTCCCAAAATTCAAATATATTATCTTGGGTAAGAATATCATGAGTTAATATAAATAAAATTGATACTAATGAGCCTAGTAAAGAAGCACAAAGAAAAAATTTAAAATAATTTAACATAATTATGCCTAATAGATTTATAGTTATAGTTGTGTGAATTAATTTAAACAAATAAAATAGTGAAATAATAGATACAAATCTTGAAATTATAAATAATTCATATGTCAAACTTAAATAAAGTAAAAAATAATTACATTCTTGATAAATATGTTAAGTACCAATTACCTAAATTAAAAACAGTAGATGAAGCTGATCTTAATTCAATGTTTGAAGGTTTCAGTGTAAATAAATTAATTAAAAATTCAACAATGACAGAAACTGAATTGATAGAAACTTTCAGACTTTCTATGATTACAGAATCTTTAACAGAACAATATGCTGAAACATTTGTTAAAGGGGCTTTAGATAATAATGCAATATGGTTAAGCAATTATATTGAAAACTTCTGGGTTCCTGATGAATTAGGACATATGGACCCATTTAAGAATGTATTAATAGACTTAGGGTATACTGAATCTGACCTTTCAAATCAAATATCTTCGGCTAGAGAAGAAACTAATTATTTAGAATCTCATACTACTGAAATTACTCCAATTGGATTAACAACTTATGGAATGGTACAAGAATGTATAACTGACTACTGGTATGAATTACAGCTAGATTTCTTCCCAAAGGGTTCTGGGACAAGAAAAGCTATTAGTAAAGTTAAAGGTAGGGAAGCATTACATACAGTCCAGTTTCGAGATTTAACTGCAATTCAATTAGAAAATGACCCAAGTTTATTAATGCCTATTTTAGAGACAATAGTTAATTTTAAAATGCCATCTAATCATATTAATAAAGTTAAAGAAATTGAAGAAAAATCCCAATCATTAATTCCTAAAATGAATGGTGAAGTTTTAGAATTAATTCGTAGAATAATATCACATATACAATTAGCATTAAATGATACTGAAAAAATTGGTCAACTATTTGCATTATATGGTACTCAACAAGATAAAAACCTTGTTAAATTCATCCCTAACAACACTTTATTCTCCTTATTTAAATATTTATCTGGAGGATACGGATTAGTAGGAGAAATTATACTAGAAAATATTGGTTTATATGCAAATGAGCCTGAATCGTTGGAATCAAATTATGAAAGGTGGCGATACCGAATTAAACGGTCTATAAAAAACTGGATAAATGAACAATTTGATTTAAAAGAAATTTTTAAAAAGTAGTCTAATGATATTGATTCTAAAAATTTCAGAACTAGTTGGAAAATTAATCTCACCATTAATTATAAAACGTTTATCAAAAATGTCATTAAAGGCCGAACTCCCTAATGAATTATCTAAAAACAATTCGTCAAATACATTAAAAATAAGAAAATGGTCCACATTCACTGATATAGCCTTAGGATACGACTTAGGTTTAGCAAGATCATATTTAGAAGCAAAATGGGATACTTCAGACCTAACTCAAGTATTTAAATTGATGATTAATAATAGTACCAATAAAAGCAATACCATTTTAAATTATACTCCTGAAAAATTCATATCCCGTATACAACACAAAATTAAATCTTATAATCTCAGAATAAATGCAAAAAAAAATATAAAAGAACATTATGACATAAGTAATGAATTGTTTGGTTTATTTTTAGATGAATCTATGACATATTCATCAGGTTATTTTAAAGAGCCAAATTTGAATTTAAATCAAGCACAACTTGGGAAATTAGACAACCTTTTTTTAAAAAGCGGATTGAAACAAAATGACCACATATTAGATTTAGGTTGTGGCTGGGGAGGGTTAATAATAAGAGCTGCTGAAAAGTTTAATTGCACTGGTGTTGCTGTAACTCTATCAAAAAACCAATATGAATTCACTAAAGATAAAATAAATAAATTAAATCTCAATAACCAGATAACAGTTCTTTTAGAAGATTACAGAAACTTGAATGGCAAATTTGATAAAATATTTTCTGTTGAAATGCTAGAAGCAGTCGGGCACTCCGGATTAAAGGAATTTTTCATACAATCAAGTAAACTTCTTAATAATAATGGAATATTATCATTACAAGTAATCACTGTTCCCGATGAAAGGTATGAATCATATAGGAAAAATTGTGATTTTATACAAAAATATATATTTCCTGGAGGATTATTACTTTCACATAAATATATATTAGAAACTATGCAAAATAACAGCGATTTAATTGAAAAAGAATACATTTCTATTGGAGAACATTACGTTAAAACTTTAGAGCAATGGAAAGAAAATTTTTCTGCCAATTTAGATGAAATATATAAATTAGGTTTCTCAGATAAATTTATTCGTAAATTCATCTATTATTTTAGCTACTGCCAAGCTGCATTTGATACAAAACATATAGATAATTTACAAATATTTATCAGGAAAAAATAATAAATGTGGTATGAATTCCTAATTGATAAAGGCCTATTGCCGAGAAGTATCGTACAATCTTCGGTTAGATATATGTTGAAAAGATATCTTTCTAAATATTCTAAACTATCTGATTCAGAAATAAGTCAAATCCAAAATGATTTTTGCTTAAAACATTCATATGGGCCCGTAGCTAAATCAACAGGTGAAGCAAACATACAGCATTATGAATTTCCAATAGAATTTTTCAAAACTGTTTTAGGCCCAAAACTTAAGTACAGTGGATCATTTTTTAACAAAGAAGATTCCAATCTAGAAAATGCAGAATTAAACTCTCTCGAAAAATACACTCAATATGCTGAGCTAAAAAATGGCGAATCTATATTAGAACTAGGCTGTGGCTGGGGTTCACTTTCTTTATATATAGCAACTAATTTTCCTAATATCCAAATCACATCTATAACAAATTCAATAATTCAATATCAATATATTAATGAAATAATCAATTTGAAAAAATTAAATAATATTCAAATAGTGCATTCGAATATGAATGAATTTAATCCTAAAAAAGCATATGACAAAATAATTTCGATTGAAATGTTTGAACATATGTATAATACAAAAAAATTATTAGAACTCACATATAATTGGCTTAAACCAGAGGGTTCTTTATTTTTTCAAGTATTTAGTCATAGATCATACCCTCAAGATTTTGATCAAACAGATACATCTTGGATGGCTAAATATTTCTTTACTCATGGAATGATGCCATATGATAGATTTTACAATGAAATAAATTCAAATTTTATACTAGATAAATCGTGGATAGAAAATGGTAAACATTATTCTAAAACCCTATATGCATGGTTAGAAAATTTAGATAATAACTATTTAAAATTACTTAATCTCACACATAATAATAGTAAACTCTTAAATAGATGGAAGTTATTCTTTATAATCTGTGGAGAATTATTCGCATATAATGATGGAACTGAATGGTATATAAAACAATATCTGTTAAAAAAAGAACAAAAGAATAATAAATGAATATCGGAATAATAGGCGCAGGAATTTCAGGAATTTCTACAGCATATAATCTACAAAACACACACAATATTACTTTGATCGAAAGCAAATCTCATTTAGGAGGCCATTCTAATACAATTAATGTAGTAGATAGTAATTCAAAAAAACTAAATATTGATACAGGATTCATAGTTATGAACCCTAAAAACTACCCTAATTTCAATGATTTTTTAAAAAAGCTAAATATTCAATTAATTAAATCAGAGATGTCTTTCTCATATTATAACAATGTAAACAAAATCCAATATGCTGGTACATTAAGAGGATTATTCCCAAATTTAAGAAAACTTTTTACTATTAACCACTACAAACTTTTATATTCAATAGTCAAATATTCTAAAATAATGTATTCAGATTATATGTCAGGGAAAATACAAAATAAAGATACTACTATTTCTGAATATTTAACATCCATAAAATGTCCCAAATATGTAATTGAAAATTATTTTTACCCAATTGCTGCTTCCATATGGTCAAGCCCTAAACATCAAATAGAAAATTACCCAGCAAGATCATATATTCAATTTTTTTATAATCACGGTTTGTTGAGGATACTTAATCGAGAAGAATGGTTTACAATCAAAGGTGGTAGTGTAGAATATGTCAAAAAATTTGAGAATCAATTTAATGGTAATATTATTAAAAACACTACTATAACAAATATAATAAAACAAAAAAATAAAATTTTAGTTAATGGCGAAAATAATTACAAAAATGAATTCGATATAATTGTATTAAGCTGTCATGCAGACCAAGCTTTAAGCTTAATTAATGCACCTACTAAAAACGAACACGATATTTTATCAGCTTTCAAATATACAAAAAATAATGTTATTTTACATACTGATACAAGTATAATGCCAAAAAATAAAAAAACATGGGCCTCTTGGAATTTCATTTCATCAAATGATAAATCAAATATTACACATGAATCTTTACATTATTATATGAATAAACTTCAAAAATTAGATTCTAATGAAAATTTCATTGTATCAATAAATCCAATTAAACAACCTCAAAGAGAAAAAATAATTTATACTACTGAATATACTCATCCAATATTGGAAAAAGAAGCTATAAATATACAAAAAGAATTAACTACTCTAAATAAACAATCTAGAATTCTATTCAGTGGTGCATATTTTGGATTTGGATTTCATGAAGATGGATATTTGTCAGGTTTAAAAACATCTCAAGAAATTTTAAAACGCTTTTAAAATGTCTCTATTAGAAGGTATATATATAGGTAAAATAGCTCACAAGAGGTTTTCTCCTACAATACATACATTTAAATATAAGCATATTATGATTGCTTTAGATATAGATTCAGATATAAAAAAGAATATATCTAAAATTCTATTTGGCATAGATAGATTTGGGATGTTATCAATAAATACTAAAAATCACCTTGGGGGAAATGAATCTGATCTTCGCTCAAGCTTATCAAACCTACTAAAAAACAATAAAACCTATAATCCAAATCATAAAATGCTAATCCTAACTACTCCTAGTGTATTCGGGCATGTATTTAACCCAGCCACTTTTTATTTTCAAATAGATAATCAAAAAAATATCGTAGAATTAATAATAGTAGAAGTAAATAACACCTTTGGAGAAGGGCATATATATATTCTAGATGAACTGTATAAAAATAAAACTTCTTATACATACTATGCGAAAAAGCAATTCCATGTTTCGCCTTTCGCTAATATGAAAGGGGAGTATAAATTTGAATTTATACTTAATAAAAGATTTATAAGTACTCAAATTGATTTAATTAAAGATGATAATCCATTTATAGTTGCAAATTTCACTGGTAAACATAAAAAGCTATCAAATTTAAACTTATTAAAAAACATTACACAAATAATCTCCACAGTATATCTAACTGAGTTAAGAATTTTAATTCAAGCATATAAACTTATGATTATAAAAAAGTTAAAATTCTATCAAAAACCCCCTCCCTCTAGTAAACATACATTTACATCAAGCGCTCCATCATATATTAATTCAATGAAATTTATTAAATGGATTAAAAAATTTAATAAAAATAAAGATTGATATATTAACAAATAACTAATAATATATTAAAAATTCATAATTTTTGATTTTGGAGATTTAAATGAAAGCTGCAAGGCTAACTAGCCCTAAAAAATTATCCTTCGAAGATGCACCAATCCCAGAAATAAAAAATTCGCAGTCCCTTATAAAATTGCATTACGTATCAATATGTGGAAGCGACATAAGACATGCTTATGGCCCAGTTTTACCTGAAGAAGAATACCCTTTAAAATTAGGAAATCCTTGTCATGAATTAGTTGGAGTTATTGCGGAAACAAGATCCAAAAGATTTAAAGTAGGTCAAAGAGTTATTGTTTTACCTTCAGAAGAAAGTTCAGGAGGATTAGTTGAATACATTTCAGGTGATGAAGACAAAATTGCCGTATTACCTGAACATGGAGATCTGAAAGAATGGATGATGTGCCAACCATCTGGGACTGTTTTATATGCTTGTCAACAAATTGGCACAATATTAGGTAAAAGTGTACTTGTATTGGGTCAAGGTGGTATAGGCTTATCTTTTACAGCTATATGTGCCAGAGCAGGAGCAAGTAAAGTAATTGCTGCTGATCTATTTGATTATAGACTCGAATATGCAAAAAAATTCGGAGCTACTCATACGATAAACACCAGGTCAGAATCTATTGATGAAGCTATCAAAGAAATTACAGGAGGATTAGGAGCTGATATAACAATAGAAGCAGCAGGGTACCCTGAAACATTAAATGCAAGTATTAGATTGGTAAAAAAATTCGGCAAAGTAATTATATTTGGGATTCAAGACGGATTCAATGATAAAACTATATCTTTAGACACTCAATATATTTTACCAAAAGCTGCAACGATTATACCTACAGCTGGAGGTTCTAGTGGTGATTCAATTGGACATATAGAGAGAATGATCGAATTAAAAAATAGAGGTTGGTGGAATCCAGGTGAAATGATAACTCACAATTTAAATTTTGAATCTGCAAATGATGCATACGATATGTATGAAAATAGAATAGATAATATTATTAAAGTAGCAATTAGTATATAAACTTATTAAAATTTATTTTTCCATCGTATTTTTATGCGTTTATATATAAAAAAGGTTAATCCAAGAATAATTAGCCATACTGGGGAAAACACCCCAACCCAAATTAATAAATCAAGCAACCCCTCAAAGAAACCTGACAATCCTCTTAAAGCCGATTTAATAGTATTTTCTGGATTCCAATTTTTATCATATATAGGCTTATTATCAATTAAAGGTAAAAGTGAAATTGAAATTAAACTTGTAGAAGAAGTCCTGTCTATGTAATTAATTCTTCCTTCAAGGCTTTCGATTTGGCCTCTCATTGATGTTAACTCTCGTTGAACAGCTAATATATCTTCAATCTTATCTGCTTTATCTAACAGTTTAACTAATTGCGTCTCAGTCGCTTTTAAATTATTAACTCTAGCAGTTAAATCAATAAATTCCTCAGTTACATCTGATGAATAAGATCTTTCACTAGTAATTCTTTCTGCGATATTTCTTATAAGTATTAAAGTCTTATCTACATTTTCAGAAGGTATTCTGATGGTAATATATCCAGACATATTAAAAGCTTCTTCTCCTGTAATAGAAGATGAAACTATAAATCCATTCATTTGATCTACTAATATAGTTATTTCATCGATAGCATTATTAATATCATTGACTGAAAGACTTAAATCTATATTTCTAATAATTTTTCTATCTTCTGAAATCAAAGCACTATTGTTAGAACTATTGCTTAAATCAATAGCACCTGAAGATTCAAAATTTGCTGACTTCATTAATAGTGGTGCAGAAGGAGCCGATGCCATAGCAAAGGAA
>MDTE01026379.1_pt1 | contig 21081 bp, 12 predicted proteins | sample 811231 | NCBI WGS metagenome assembly MDTE01 (sample SAMN05326651, study PRJNA326480) | marine metagenome | isolation source: seawater | place: Indian Ocean: Red Sea | collected 2010
CTTGCACTTAAACCCAATCAACAAAAATTTAAAAATAAAAAGATATCACCAAAAAAAATCTTTGAAGAAGAACCCGTTCTCCCATTCATTATAGGATCTTTTTTGGCTCTTTTGTTATTTAGTTCTATTTAATGATTGTATTAAAAAGATACATCTATCGAAAACCCAGTAACGCTATCAAACACCCCAACTGGTATAAGAGCATAATCAATCCGCAACTTCGGCCCCCTAGGAATCTTATAATTTATTCCGACACCAAAGGTTAGACCCTCCTGTTGCTCTCTTGATGTTTTTATTTCATTCTCTGTCAGGTTTTCCTTTCCAAATAATAAAAAAGATCGCCCCGCCCGTAAAAACAATACATCAGAAAAACCGTACTCTAGTCCCGCGTTTATTCTTTCAACATTGTTGTTCGGATGAATACCATCAGCAGACAAAACAATTTTTTGTTTAGCCGGCAAATTAAAATCCTTGCTGATCCCAAAGCGAAACATCAGAGGCAGGGGCCACTTGGCCGCATCCAGATGCGCATCAATCCGGTCGTTGTTTCCGTATATTGTCTCATCAACATCATAGTCCACGGCCGAGTTAATCCCATCCATCCCCAGTTTACCTCCAAAATTAGATACACTCATTCCTATTCTCAGCCCCATGTCTGTAGTAAACAGTGTCCCAATATCCACGGCGAATCCCTTGGCCTGCATCTGCCATATTTTTTCTTGAATAAATTTTGTCTGAAAACCAAATGAAAATTGATCTGTAAGGTTCTTAGCGTATGCAATCCCCATAGCTAGGCTCCCAGCATCAAACTTTTCACCGTATTCATCAGGTTCTGGGTTTCGCACGGTTCTAACAAGCATTTCTTTCATTGTAATGGCGGTGTAAGAAAAACCCAGGGCTCCTGCCCCTCCCATTGGTACGACAGACCCACCGTGATAGTAGTCTGTCTCAACAAGCCAAGGCGCATGGTACAGCTGTATTGAAGGGCGGGAAACACTTGCAATCCCAGCCGGGTTCCAATACAGGGCGCTCACATCATTAGCAAGCGACACATAGGCACCACCCATTGCCAGAGACCGGGCGCCAGCGCCTATTTCCAAAAAGGAAGCAGAGGTGGTCCCAACGTTGGTCTGCCCACTTATGAGGCTAAACATAAAAACAATTGTGGTTTTGTAAAAAATCCTCATTTTATAATCGCAAACTTTCCTGTTTTTTCACCAACCTCTTCCGCATCAATATGGTATAAGTAAATACCGTAGGAAATCTCCAGCCCATCCTTGGACAACAGGTCCCATGTGTGGCTTCCGTTTTCATAGAGGGAATTGTGTTCAAGTATGTCTACAAGATGACCCGCTAATGTAAAAATTTTAATGGTGCACTTTGCCGGAAGGTTTATAAAGTCTATCTTCCTTGGGCCTCTTCCAGAGTTATAAATGTGCCTAGGCTCCCAGGAAGCAGCAACCACATACGGATTCGGGACTACAGCAATTTCTGATAAAGCATCTACCGCTCTATCTAAATCAAAATTAGATTTTTTAGTTGTGAAGCTGTATACATCAGCCTGCGAAAAAGGTCTGTAGGTTGCTAAACGAAAAATATCTCCTTTTTTGGCGTGGACTATAGGAACGATGGTTGTATCATAAATCATAGTTTCAAATATCAAAGTATCCGTGTCTGTTATGACGGTATCAAAAAAGGTTGTTACTGTAATATCTAGAGAGTCCAAATAAAAACGGATAAACATATAAGGAGCTATGTCCCCCTCATAAGGGAGTATTAAAACCGGCTCATCTGGGTCCCATATCTGGTCTTGGTTATAATCTAAAATCCTAAAGTCGGGATCATTATCATGGGTTGTGTTTGTGATATAAAAAGGAACCTCATTCCCTAGAGCGTCATTCATATGCAAAACCCCCAGGTCTTGCTCCATTCTCAATTCAAAATCGGCAGGATAAATGCGGGCATCAACAACCTCGTGTATGTAATTGCTTTCTCCAATGACCCATTTAGTGGAATCATAATTTATTCCCAGCTCCCTATTGTATGCATAGATTTTCATTCCATCAAAAACCGGGTTGTCTGCCTCTCCACCTAACAGCCTGCTTTGATATAGAGGGTAATATTTGTAACTAATAACAAACTCATCTAGACCTAAAAACTCGCTGCTGATTCCAATAATATTTCCTCGCTCAAAGTCAAAATTAAAATCCTCTCCCCGAGCAAACGAAAGACCCCCACTAATATCGGTTACCGTTACCGAGTTTGTGTCCACGAAGCTTTTACTTGTCCGAGATAGGCTATCGCTAAGAAACAGAGTCTCGACTATCAGACTATCATTAAGAACGCTATAGGCGATGTGGTTTGCGGTGTGGAGTGTATCAAAAACAACTTTGTACGGCACCTTGTCTTGAACAGCATAGGGGTCAATAACGGTCACATTTATCTCACCCGAACCATATCCACTAGTATGATCAATAAAGTTTTCCCCATCAGATACTGTATTAGGCGGGACATACCCTGCAGCTGGAGCATTCGGCAGTGAAATACCGGCATTCTCACTCATACTAACAACATTCCCCTTAAAATCAAGGTCCATAGTCACTGAACATTCGGATGGGGCTATCGGTTGTAGGTTCTCACTGGTAGAAAAACCTAGCTCATAAAAATCGAGATCATAGCCCTTATCATAAGAGGTAATGGCATAATAATATTTTTGTCCATTTATCACGCCAACTGAATCAACAAACATATATCGCAGCCTGCTATCCTCTCCCATATCAAACTGAACACCATTATATCCAATGGGGTGTGGGCCTATAAGGCCATTTTCTAGGTCAAATATTCTTATTGGCTTTTTAAAAGCTATGTTGCCATAAGTATCTGTGATCGTATACGCATCAATGAAACCGGGATCTGTGCTTCGGTATACTCTATAGCCCTCGAAATCAAGGCCATAAATCGGGTCCATTGATTTCTCAGCAAAGTCATCCCAATAAAGGGTGGTTCTGTTGTTTCCCGGAACAACAGTTAGTGTCGGTTTTAGAGGAGGCTTTGCGAAACTATAATCATTATCATAAATGTTTTGCATGGTCTTAGTGTTCCTTAATATGTCTGCCATATCCTCTCCAAAGACCATTGCAATGGCAAACTTTTTCTTTTCCCCAGGTTCTAGTGAGATATAGCCCGATCCATATAAAAATGTTTGGTCAGTGTTCTGCTGAGGAACCTGAAAAACACCAGGCGTTAATTGGGTCCACATAACCTCATCGTTTGCAGGATAAACACTTGGATATGTTGCAGAATAAAAACTGGTCAGCCCTATCTGGTCAGATTCATCATTATCAGTGATTTCAAAATTTGGCTCGCCCAGATCAGGAATGCCATTACCCTCCGTACCATCTGGATCAGGGCCTGTGTATTCTATGTGGTAGGAACCTAAGCCATCTGACCCTATATCATCCCTTTCTGCGAGCCAATCCTCATCATTATCAATCCCATCAAACTGACTCTCATCAATCATGCCATCTCCATCATTATCAATCCCATCGTGTGGGTTGCCTGGAGACTCTAAAAAGCTCCACCCAAAATAGGCTGGCTTAAAGCCTCCGTTTGCATTGCTCCATCCATCATGGTCCCACTGAAAAACCATATCGTTTTCTATATCAAACCAAGCATCATCATCAGAAAAGTCTCCCTGAGTACTGCCGATATCTGCATCGCCATACATCCCAAAAACAACACTGTCCAGTCTGTTTGTTCCCACATTAGTTATCCAATAGGTTACAATAATAATATCTTCTGCAGCCGGGTGATTCCACTGATAACCTCTTGCCTCTATCTCAACACCAAGGCCGCTTCTGCGTATTGTAGAGTCTTTATCACCATCATCAGGAAAATAGTTGAACTCATCATTATAAAAATCATCCATAACAAAGTACGTTTCCTGATCGGCTCTTACATATTTCCCATACTGCCCGTTCCAATACCCGTTCCAATCAGGGGGTCGGTTTGGCCAAAACTCAGGCCACGATTCTTCGACCGTGTTTATTGCCATATAGTCCTGATTTGGATTAGCATAACCAGGTAGTGGCTCAAAACCCCATTGGTATCCCTGTGGGGACATATCTCTCAACCCAATAGTCCCATCCGATACAATATGGACACGATTCCCGGCTGAGTCTAATACACTCGCTGCAACAACGGGTGAAAACTCATAAAAATAAGAATTCCCCGAGCCAATTGGGTAGACACCTGAAAATGGGCCTCCTCCATCACCAACAGCTCCGAAGTTGTAAAACCGGCACAGGACCCGGTTCCCAGAGTGGTCAGCGTACTTTCTGTCCGTAACCGCTGCTGTTTTTCCTGCCTTGTTTGTTAGAGGCTGATGAGGTGTGTTGTTTTTTTTGAAACCACCAGACAACAAAAAAGAAAAAAGGAACGCCAAGCTAATAATGTTTTTCATATCTATTTTATTGCTAATGATAGACCCATGCGTATTTGCCTTGGCCTCGAATAATAATCTGGGCGAGTTAAATAATCGTTCAAAGTGTTAAAACCGGGCCCACTGGTTTGAGGTGTGTAAGTAGGAAGAAGTGAGTAAGTAGACCTCCCTGTATCATTGTACACAGTCAGCTCATTTCGAATATCAAACAGATTATAAACATTAATAAATGCAGATATACGATAGGCCCCCATAAACATAAAATTATAATATCCTTTCATATCAACATTGTATGTCGCCGGCTCGCGCGCATTATTTTCAAATGATGTTCGGTTTCCAACGAATTCTGTAGTATACGGAAACCCACTTCCATAATTAAAAACAAAGCTTAACCCTGAATTTTTTATTGGATGATAGGTTAGAGTTGCATTTAGTGTGTGTCTCTGATCCCAATCAAGAGGGACAAGAACTTTTTCTGGCTCTATATTTGACTGCTCATCATAAAATGCTGCTGTGGGGTCTGAGGCATTGCCCTCAGAAATAGAATAGGTATAGTCAATGTTCCCAGACACCTTGTTTGACCGACGTTTTGATAACGCCACAGTAATACCTCGTGAATTAGCAAAGTCTTTATTGATATACAAACCATAACGATCTCCGGCCACAATAGACTGGATAATTTTGGTCGAATTAAGGTTTCGGATATCTTTAAAATATCCGGTAATCTCGATCCCTATATCCTGTCCTATCTGCTGCGAGAAACCAACTTCATACTGTGTTGTTCTCTGTGGCTCCATATCAGCGTTCCCCATTGTGTATCCAGCACCAGAGCTCGGTGGAACTTCAAACTCCGGGTTGCTGTACAAATAACTAAACTCGGGATTTTGAAAAAAGTGCCCATAGGAAAAGTGCAAATACCCCTTATCCGTTATTGGAAATGCAAGGGCAAAACGAGGACTGATTTGGGTTTTTGGTTTGGCTTCTCTGAACCAAGGGTCACCAAAAGCATTGCTTTGAAGGCGGCTAGAATCTGTTTTTAAGTTTGAACCAGAAGCTTCAAATTCACTGATTGCTCCATCTCCATCGAGGTCATAGTATTCATTAATAGGCCTTAAGGGGTCTAAATAGTTTGGATCGCGAAGATCATTTACAACTTTCCAATTAGGGTCAAAATAGTCCCACCGGAGTCCAATGTTTACAACCATGTTTTTGGTTTCCATTTTATCTTGGACATAAAAAGAAAATTCTTCAGGGGTTCTTCCTTGTTTGCCATACGTATCACTGGTTGGCGATTCTGATGGGTCTTGATAAACTGGTTGAAAACCTGTGTAGCTTGCAAGCTGTACAGTAAGATCTGTAAGAGAGATTTTTGTTCTTCGGTACTCAAAACCTGATTTGAGTTGATGTTTTTGGTTTATTTGGCTGGTAATCTCTGATTTATACGTTTCCACCACTGACTTCCTATTGTAAAACCCCATTGACTGGCCACCAACATAATAGTTGTAAACCGGAGTATAATCAAATATCCTTGGGTCAACAAAGTAAACCGTCGAGTCCAGAGTCGGGTATTCTTCCCAAAACCATATAGGGATATCCTGATATTTAGAAAAATCAAAGTCTATTTCCTTATAAAAGTTTGGGTCGTTTTTCAAGTGATTGCGATAATGATTTGTGGCTTTAGAAACCATAAAGCTTGCAAAAGTAGACTGACTTAATGATAGATCCAGCCTAAATAAATTTCCGACTCTGGTGTTAAAATAATGACTGCGGCCATCTGGGTTCCACTTGTACAAGTGAGAATAGTACTGCTGTCTTGTATCGCTATCCATTCTGTTTAAACTAAACTTAATCCGCGGTGTCACCTTTACAGTTAGCTTTATCTGAGAGGTTTTTTGCTCATGCCAATTCATAGGGACCCAATCAAATTCCTTTTCTTCAATCAAACTATCTACAATTGAAACTAGGTCAGTTGGGTTTTGATAAACAGGCTGAAAGCTGTTGCCAAGACCCACGGTTGAATCAACAACAAAATTATTTGCGTTTGCGTCCCAGATAAAGGTGTTCGGCTTAAACACCCTCTGTCCATAAAGATAGCCGCTGTCTCTTTTTATCCTCCCTGACGCAAAAAATGAAACTCTTCCAGGAAGTAGTGGCCCCTCTAAGTTCCCTTTAATGTCTTTAATACCATCAAAGCTTATACTGTTTATTTGAGGAAAGAGCTTGCTGTCTTTGGTATAATAACCCCCTGAGCCTGTAGACACCCCACCCTTGAAATTCTGATAGTCCCCATCCTTGGTAATAATGTTTACAATCCCCGACATCGCCTGCCCATATTCCGCATTAAATGTTCCGCTAATAAATTGGAGCTCTTGGATTGCATTATTTTCAATCTCTACCGCAATACCAGCATTAAAGGGATCAGTTACGGTGACACCATCTACCATATAAGAAATTTCCCCGCCTCTGCCGCCTCTAACATGTATTTCCCCGCCTTCAGAAACAACTCCGGCCTGAAGCGCAACAACATCCTCAAACTCTTCTACCGGAAGAAGCTCTACCTCTTCGCTGCTAATGTTCGCCTGTGAGTATGTTACGTCCGTCTGGATCATGGGGCGGTCTGCCTGAACAAAAACTTCATTCATTCCGATTACACTTTCTGGAAGGGCGCCATCGACCTTGGTTGTTAGATCAACCTGAACCCTTACGTCTTTCACAATCAAATCCTGATATCCTATCATAGAAAACCGCACCGAATATGTTCCGGGTGGCACCTGCAACACATAATAAGTTCCTTCAGCATCCGTAGCAGCGCCTAGTAATACTTTCTCAATGATTACATTTGCGCCAATTAGCGGCTCTCCGGTTTTTTTATCGGTCACTTTCCCAGCAAGCTTTCCTGTGGTCCCAGCGCTTAAAATTGAACTAATTAATAAAAACACCTTGCACGCGCTTACTGTTATAAGGTAAAAGTTTCTAATTAAACAAACTCCTTCATTTATGGCGTTCTAATTATGTATAAATCTATACTAGCGAACTAGAACCAGTTTTTTAATTTTATGAAAGCTTGGTGTAATCATTTCATAAAAATACATTCCAGATGGTAGTTCCTTACCAGAGTCCGAAACACCTTTCCACTTCATAGTGTATTTTCCAGCGCTCATCTGACCATCTAATAAAGTAGCAACTTTTTGTCCAAGAATGTTGTATATCAGAATTGAGACTTCGGTGTTTTCTGCAACTGAAAACCCAATTGTTGTTTCAGGGTTAAATGGGTTAGGGTAGTTGTTATTTAATTTGTATTTAAACGGTGACAAACCCTTCTCATCATCAAGGGCCACTGTGACCCCAACACCTATTGGAAAGTTTATAGTATAAGAGCCGCCGTAAAGATACAGGTCTTCGGTCATAGTAAACCCATCATACTGACCGTAGACACCAACCGTGACGTCTACAGTATCATTAAGAGAGCCAGATGTTAAAACCTTTCCATCAAATGGTGAAATAGTAAGCCAAGAAAGCATATCTCCCTGCTTGACTGCAACATTATCAACGCCAATGCCGTAGCCCCAATTCCCCTCACAATCATCATAGTTAAATTTAATTTTTAAACTCGCTGCTCCACTGATAAGTGGCGTCAAGTTGTACATATATGAAGCCCAATACCATCCCGTTGTAAAACTGCTATCAAGAACCTCCCACGTTGTTCCAGAGTCGGTAGAATAGGAGATAGAAGCATTTTCAGAATAAAGACCTTGCATATAACAATGACCACTAGGCTGTGGAAATAAAATATCCAGCAATAAAAAAACTGGCGCTGTTCCCTCTAACTCGACTTCGTTTGAGATCATTGTCGCGTTGGTCATCCCAACACCATCTCCTATGGCATCATCATTTACATAGGCAAAGGTTCCACCATCTGGCGCAGATTCATATGTCATATATTGTGAAGATGAAGCGGCTGAGTCTCCAACAAGCCAGAGGCTTGGAAAGCTCGTATCGTCAAAATAAACAAGGCCATCGTTAAAATCATCAGCCAGCAGGTCCTGAGCTACCTGAAGATTTGCAAGTGACATACTAAAAACAGAATAATCAAGATTGGCCGTATCGAAGTTCATGATTTTAAATGTTTGCTCCTGATATTCTCCAGCCATTAATGGCTCTTCGAAATTTATTGCTAAAGGATCAACTACAAAAGCACCCATTGGAGCAGCACACTGCTGCGCACAGGGCTCAGACGAGCCCTCTGAATAAAGGGCGCGCACCTCAAAACAATACTCTGTTCCATTAGTAAGATTCTCAACAGAGTAGTATAAGTCCGTTGTAACGCCAACTGCGTTACCATCAACATAAATCTCATACTCATTAAACGACCCACATGTGCTTGTCTCGCCGCCATTTCCTCCCCAAACTTTTATATCATCAACAAACCAACCTTCCCCGTTCCCTGTTGCATCAAGATATCTAAAGGCAATGTGAATCTGCTGACCAGCATACTCAGAAACATCTATAGTGTTATACCAATAATCGCCTAACACCTCCAAAGGGTCAGACACATGCACGATATCCCAGGACTCACCTCCATCAGTAGAAACCTCAACCATGTTTGAATCGTGTGAATCTTCAGCATAGTTATATGTCTCTGTAAATTGAATGTGTGCTGTTGTGTAACCGCTAAGGTCAATTAGATCCGTATACATGCGGCTGTCAATAGTCGTTCCTGTGCTGCACCATAAGGCAACAGCGGAAAAGCCATCCTCTAAACCATCAGAACATGGGATCATTCCAGAACCACAAGTTGCCGAATCTCCATCTGAATAGCGAAACCATCCTCCAGAACCTCCAGCCGAGTCCATATGGACGATATTAAAAGAGCTGCTTGCAAGGGAGCAGCTCTCAAAACATTCAAACAGCATAACATCACCATAATTTGCCGTATCTGGTTCATCCCAATAAAGATCAACAGTCTCACTAGAAAAATCAGTTGCTAAAAATCTTGGAGGGCAAAGGTCTTGTCCAAAAAGTTGAATATCAAAAATGCCAATAAATAACACTAAAAGTATAGATAGATAGCTTGTTTTCTTCATTTGTTTTTCCTTTTTTTAGCCCAAGAACAGGCATACAATATAACATATAAGATAATATTTATCATTTTTTATTGGAGTGCTAGTTTTAACCTGATACTTGCTAATGATACAAACCTCCAATTAGATTTTTTACCTTCATCTTAAAAAATACCATAAAATACGTTTCTAAATTTCTTACGGGAGTCAAAACATGATCAACAGAAATAAATCTCAACCCATTTTTGACCGTGCCCTTAATGTGTTAGTTAAAGGCGTTAGCTCAAATTTTAGATATCTTGGAGAAAAACAGACCCCTGTTATATCCAAGGGAAAGGGGGCTCATATCTGGGATGCAGACGGAAATAAATTTATAGATTACCGGTTGGGCTGGGGACCAATTATTCTTGGGCACGCAGACCAAAGAGTTAATGATGCTGTTGCCAGGCACCTGGATAACGGGACCACTTTCGCGGCAACAACCGAGCTAGAAGTTAAAGTGGCTGAAAAAATGGTGAAAATAATCCCAGGGATGGAAAAGCTCCGATTTACAAATACTGGTACTGAGGCAACTATGCATGCTCTTCGGACTGCCAGGGGCTACACAAACAAAGAAAAGTTTATTAAATTCGAAGGACAGTACCATGGTGCCCATGATTATGTGTTGTTTAGCACAGCTTCATCTCCTGTATCAGCGATGGGCTCCAGAAAATCGCCAATCCCAGCTCAGGTAGGTTCTGGCATACCAAATAAAATCAGAGACTATGTTTATTGTTTGCCTTTTAACGACTTTGATGCTGTAGACCGCTGTGTAAAAGATCACCACGGTGATATAGCTGCTATTCTTGTAGAGCCTTGCCTTGGAAACATTTCAGGAATTGAACCGGTGAATGGTTTTCTTGAGCACCTAAAGACTCTTTGCGATAACCACAATATTGTTTTGATCTTTGATGAGGTAAAAACAGGCTTCAGGCTGGATAATGGAGGCGCCCGCGAAACCTATAATGTGATTCCTGATATTTCTACCTACGCTAAAAGCCTAGGTAACGGTCTGCCTGTAGCTGCATTTGGCGGGAAAACAGATGTTATGGATGTTATAGGTGGCGGCAGTGTAACCCACGCCGGGACCTTTGGAGGAAATGGTGTAAGCATGGCAGCAGCAGAAGCTGTATTAAATATTTTAACCGAGTCTCCCGTATTAAAAAATCTCGCGGATAGAGGGGAAAGGTTAAAAAAGGGCCTGGATAATATACTTACTGAAGAAGGACTAGCACATCAAATGTGCGGTCACCCCAACATTCAGGGTTTCCTATTAACAGATTCTCCTGTTAAAGAAGTAAGAGACCTTGCCAAAAGCGACGACAGTCTATATGAAAAAATAATGGAAACCATGTACAAAAAAGGTGTCTGGGTAGAAAGTGATCCTCGAGAACCCTGGTTTCTATGTGAGTCCCACACCGATGAAATTATAGATGAAACCTTAAATATATTTCAAGAATCTGTTAAAGAATCAATCCGATAAATGAACCACGAAGCATACTGGACGGAAGAGTGCCCCCCTAACACGGGTTTAAGTATATCATCAGCACCTCCAGAAAAAACAGATGTGGTTATTATAGGAGGCGGGTACACAGGTCTTTCTGCTGCTCGGGTACTGGCAAAATCAGGACAAGGGGTTGTTGTTCTAGATCAGAAATGTATAGGGTGGGGGGCTAGCTCAAGAAACGGCGGAATGGCAACCCCTGGTCTTAAACAAGATATTTTTAAAATATATAAAAAATATGGGCTTGATTATGCTAAAGAATTCTGGAGGGCCTCCGTGGACGCGATTGACCTACTCGAAAATATTATATATGAAGAAAAAATTGATTGTGATTGGTCTAGAGATGGACACATAGCCCTCGCTTGCAAGCAATCTCATTACGATAAGCTACCGGAGTATGCAGGCTGGATAGAACGAGAATTAGGACACAAAAAAACACTTGTTCCAAGAGATAAGATTCGTTCAGAAATTGGAACTGATTATTATTTTGGCGGTCTATCAGACGAGGTTAGTGGCGGTCTTCAACCATCTAAGTTTGTTAATGGACTGGGGTCTTCAGTATTGCGTTTGGGTGTTATACTTTTGGAAAACACAAAAGTAACCTCAATTATAAAAGTTGGTTCTTATTTTGAGGTGAAAACATCAAAAGGTGGTATTAAAGCAGGTCAAGTAATTGTTGCAACCAATGGGTATACAGATAATCTAGTTCCTAAACTTAAACCTAAAATCTTTCCCGTTGGAAGCTATATACTAGTATCAGAAAAGCTTACTAAAGAGCTACAAAAAAAATTAAGCCCAAAAAAACGAATGTTTTATGATTCAAAGTGGTTTATAAATTATTTTAGGCTCACCCCTGATGGTAGAATGCTTTGGGGCGGCAGAAATGATCTTAGCACCGATCTCGATCTAAATGAAAGCGCTGGTATTCTATCAAAAGAAGTCCGGACTGTATTTCCAGAACTAGAGAAGGTTAAGTTTACTCACACATGGACAGGTAAACTGGGTATTACATTCGATCTGATGCCACACATTGGACAGGTAAATGGAATTCATTATGCCTTTGGCTATGGGGGCCATGGGCTTTCAATCGCCACATATTTAGGCACAGAAATAGGGCTGCTATTAACAGGACAAAAAAAACGAAGTCCTTTTGAAGAAATTTCGCACCAGACAATGTTTTTTTATAAAAATGACCCCTGGTTCTTGCCTTTTGCAGAAAAATATTTTCGTTTTCTAGATTGGATTTCATAAAAGCATGTATTCTGTTTCTCAGATTGATTATTTTATTATATTAACCTATTTGGCGGGAATGGTTGGTGTTGGTTTTTGGTTTGCAAAAAAACATACAGACTTCGACGATTTTTTTCTAGCAGGTCGGTCCCTCACAACACCTCTTCTTATTACCACGCTTATATCAACATATTATGGTATAGATGTTTTATTTGGAGACACGCAGCTTGCATTCACAGATGGGGTTGTTGCTTGGTTTGGTTACGCTCGACCCACGTATGCTTTTTTTTTAATTGCAGCTTTGGTACTTGCTAAGCGACTTCGAGAAGATGACTTTAAAAGCATCCCAGATATTTTGGGTTTTTACTATGGGCAAAAAACTCGCTACGTTGGTGCAATAACATCCTTTGTCTACTCTCTCCCTGCATTATCTCTATACGGCTTTGGAATGCTCGGGGAAGTAATCCTTGGCTGGGAGCCTATTGCAGGCATGCTGGTCCTTGGTGGAATCGCTCTCGTATACACTCTTACTGGTGGCTTTTGGGCGGTTGCCCTTACAGATTCTATTCAATTTGTTATGATGTGTTTAGTGGTTGCTTTGGCTTTTCCCTTTGCAATGCAGTTTATTGGCGGCTTTGATTCAATGATTAAAATATTACCTGAAACATTTTTTGATACCATGGGTGATTTAAATATTTTTTTAATCATTATTTATGCCTCTACCGGTCTGTCCGTTTTAGTAGAGCCCACATTTTACCAAAGAATTTTTGCAGCAAAGTCATATAAAAATGTTCGAAATGCACTTATTATCGGAATATTTATTTGGGGTTCTTATGACTGGCTTATTACAGTCCTTGCAATGTCTGCAAAAGTCGGCGTCATAAAAGGGCTGTTGCCTGCTGATCTGGCACCAGATGCAGCCCTGCTCACTCTTGTAGTTGCTGCGCTCCCTGTTGGAGTAGTTGGCTTGTTTATAGCTGGCGTATTATCTACTGAAATGTCAACTCTAGACTCCTATTGTCTAGTTGCCGGTGGAAATATTTCATACGATATATATAAACCCGCCGTAAACCCCGAGGCAGATGACTATACATTAATCAGCGTAACGCGCTATGGTATTATTCTATCCTGGGTTTTGGGATTTGGGATTGCCATTTCATTTAAACAAATGCTTGGTCTTTGGGTTTTTCTGGCTTCGATTTTAATCTCGAGTATGTTGGTCCCAATTCTATTAGGGTTATTTCAAAAAAAACTTAGAAAACCTCTAGCTGGGCTAGTTAGCACCTCTTCTGGCCTGTTTTCTACTATTATTTTAAATCTGTATATTATGATAAATGGCAGGTTTGATACTTCAGAAGAAACATATATTGTACACTGGTTCGGAATCGATTTTTTACAAGAATTTGTTATGTATATAACCGTACCTATCTCACTTATAGGGTTTTTTATAGGTTACATATTTAATGAAAGGATTAAAATTTGAGCTATTGGGAACTATTTACCTGGGCAACAGTATTCGTTCTTAGCATCGGGTCAATCGCTGTATTCATATTGTTTGTTAAGGATATAAAAATTATCCTTAAACAATTTCAAAAAGGAAATAAATGAGATACAAAAACTATATTAACAATAGGTGGTTTGAAGCAGAAACAGGAAAAACATTCAAAGCCTATAACCCCTATACAGAAAAGGTAATAGGAGAAATACCAGCGAGTGGGAACGCTGACATAAACAAAGCTGTCGATGCAGCGGAGAGCGCTTACAACGAATGGGGACCAATGACTCCGGGGGAACGGCGCGGTTTTCTTCGCGAACTTGCAAAAAAATCACTTGAACATGCTGAGCCACTAGCAAAAACCATTTCATCAGAAATGGGAAAACCATATAAAGAGGCACTAGGAGAGATTGATGATCTAGCTGATTATCTTGAGTATTACAGCGAACTTGCTAGAGATCAGATTGGTAGAATCGTTGCCCCGGTGGATAAAAGATCAATGTCTCTGGTAAGATACGAACCTTATGGGGTGGTTGGTTGTATTATACCCTGGAACTACCCACTTTCGCTTATGGGGTGGAAACTTGCCCCTGCCCTTGCAGCGGGAAACACTGTGGTTATGAAACCGAGTGAAATAACTTCTTTATCTATACTTAATTGGATAGAGGCCGTTGGTGATGTAATGCCACCGGGGGTTATGAACGTTGTTACGGGCTACGGAAATGAAGCCGGTGAGGCAATTGTAAAACACCCTAAGGTTCCAATAATAACATTTACTGGATCGGTTAAAACAGGAAAAAGAATAGCAAAGCTTGCATCAAAAAATCTAAAAAAAGTTTCACTTGAGCTAGGAGGAAAAGATCCTGTTATAGTGTGTGATGATGCAGATATAGAAGTGGCTGCTAAGGGGACTTCTTGGGGAGGCTTTGTTAATGCTGGGCAAGTGTGTACTTCGGTTGAACGTGTTTATGTTTATGAAAAAATCGCATCGCGCTTTACTGAAGCTTTAGTTGAAGAAGCAAATAAAATAAAACTCGGCAACCCAATGGAAGAGACCACTGATGTAGGTCCAATGGCATCACTATCACAACTCAAAAACACCATGGATAAAGTAGCGCTTGCCAAGAGACAAGGGGCACGTATTTTGACCGGTGGTCGCAAAAGCGAACAGCTTGAAAAAGGGTATTTTTATTTGCCTACTGTATTTGACAAAATAACAAGCAAGATGGATATTGTCAGTGAGGAATCTTTTAGTCCTGTAATACCTGTCCAAAAAATTGAATCAATGGATGAAGCCATTAAGCTGGCAAACTCAACAAAATATGGTCTCGGGTGTACAATATTTACAAAAGATTTAGAACGCGCTATGGAATCAGCTGACAAAATCAAATCAGGGACAGTCTGTATTAATAGCCCCCTAATGGAAAATATTGCGGCACCATTTGGCGGAATGAACCAGTCTGGTATTGGACGAGAACACGGAACAGAGGCCTTGGAAGAATTTCGACAGGCCAAACATATTTTTATTGATTACAATCATAAAAATAAGAGCTGGTGGTTTAATAAAACCAAAAACAATGAATAATAGTAAAGAAATTAGACAAAAACATAAGAAGTATTTATTTGATGCTGTAAAAAATTTTTATAAAGAGCCCCTTGTTATTACTGAAGGCAATGGTTTTTATGTTTCTGATCCTGATGGAAACAACTATTTAGATTTTTTTGGTGGAATTTTGACAGTTTCGTTGGGCCACGCAAACGATGAGATTAACACAGCTGTAAAAGCCCAAATAGATCGGCTGACTCATATTTCTTCTCTATATCCAAGCGTCCCTGTTGTTGAACTTGCTGAAAAATTAATAGACATAGCCCCTGGAAACTTAGAAAAGGTTTTTTTTAATGCTTCAGGAACGGAGGCCGATGAAACTGCTGTTATGATGGCACAGCTTTATACCGGAAATACTGAAATTATTGCTCTTCGCCATGGATATTCTGGCCGCTCACTGCTGGCACAATCACTAACTGGTCACGCACCCTGGAGAGCGCTTCCATCTCAAATCGGTTCTGTAAAACACGCTCTCGCCCCGTACTGCTATCGCTGCCCTCTAAAAATGACTTATCCAGAGTGTGGGGTTGCGTGTGCTCATGATATCAAAGAACTAATCAACACAACAACCCAAGGAAAAGTAGCCGGAATACTCGCTGAACCAATTCAAGGTGTTGGCGGTTTTATTACTCCCCCCAACGAATATTTTCAAATTGTCGCTGATATTATTAGAAAACACGAGGGCCTCTTTATTTCAGATGAGGTTCAAACTGGATTTGGAAGAACAGGTGAAATGTGGGGCATTAATCATTCTGGGGTAGAGCCTGACATGATTACAGTTGCTAAGGGCATAGCAAACGGCATGCCTTTGGCTGCCATCATAACAAAAAAAGATATAGCAGACTCTCTTCAAAAAAACACGATCTCTACTTTTGGGGGAAACCCTGTTAGCTGTGCAGCGTCTAATAAAACTATCGATATTATTAAAAAAGAAAACCTCAAAGAAAACGCTAAGAGGATGGGGTCTCTCATGAAAGAAGGATTAAAAAAAATTCAATCTGAACACCCAAAAATAATTGGAGATTTAAGAGGCAAGGGTCTAATGATTGGGTTAGAGCTTGTCATCGATGAGACAGTCCTAAATCGCACACCAAATTCAAGCGCAGTTGATACCCTAATGGAAGAAACAAAAAAAAGAGGCCTCCTCATTGGTCGCGGTGGACTATATGGTAACTGCGTTCGAATTGCGCCTGCTTTAAATATTGGAAAAAATGAAATCGAAGAGGCTTTAAAAATTTTATCTGAGTCTTTTAAAAAAATAGAAAAACATTAAGTGCAAATATGAAAAATCAAAATTATATAAATAACCAATGGTGTGATTCTGATAGCGGATCACGAATACTAATTGAAAATCCATTTACTCAGGAAACAATTACTAGTGTTCCACACAGCTCGAAGACGGATGTTGCTCAAGCAGTTTCTTTTGCAAAAGCTGCTTGGGAAAACTGGAAGACGATAGGGTCGCTTGAAATGCGAGATCTGCTTAGAGGGGTTGCAGAAAAAAGCAGAAAAAACGATAAAGACATTGCGTCAATTATTTGTGCTGAGAGCGGCAAACCGCTTATCGAGTGCTTAGATGAAATAGAATGGATCGCATCAATATTCGAATATTATTCTGAAATAGGAAGAGACCAACGGGGCCGAGTTGTTGCTCCTGTCGCGCCTAACTCTATGAGTATAGTCGTTAAAGAGCCTTATGGCGTGGTAGGCTGCATTGTCCCATGGAACTACCCTCTTCTTTTAATGGCCTGGAAAGCAGCCCCTGCTCTTGCTGCAGGAAACACTGTTGTTGTAAAACCATCAGAGCTAACACCCTTATCTATTCTACATTGGCTAGATGTCGCTTGTGATCATTTGCCAAAAGGTGTTTTGAATGTGATTACAGGACCAGGAGACACCGGTGAAGCACTGGTAAAACATCCTGATACGCGAGTTATAGCTTTCACTGGTAGCGTTGAAACCGGTAAAAAAATAGCTGTAATGGCAGCTAAACAATTAAAAAAAACTAGTCTAGAGCTTGGGGGTAACGACCCAATAATCATTTGCGATGATGTAGATATAGAAATTGCTGCTAAAGGAACAACTTGGGGCGGCCTTTTGAATGCGGGCCAAGTCTGTACTTCCGTAGAACGTGTTTTTGTAATGGAATCAATAGCTGATAAGTTTATAGATGCGGTTGTTGATGAAGCAAAAAAAGTTAGACTGGGAAACCCTATGGATGGACAAACCGATATGGGCCCTCTGGTTTCTGATTTACAACTAAAAAAAACACAAGATAAAATAAAAAAAGCAACGTCCGAAGGCGCACGGGTGTTGTGTGGTGGGAAAAAACCAGAAAAGTTTAAAAAGGGCTATTTTTTTGAGCCAACCGTTTTTGACCAAGTAAAAAGCAACATGGAAATGATGAATTTAGAAACCTTCGGTCCTGTTATACCAATTCAAACAATAAAAACCATTGATGAGGCAATTGAATTAGCAAATAACTCAATATATGGCCTTGGATGTAATATATACACAAACAATATGGAAAAAGCACTTACAGCAGCCAATAATATTAAAGCTGGTTCTTTTTGGATAAACGACCCCCTCACAGATAATGAGGCTGCTCCATTTGGTGGAATGAAAATGTCAGGAGGCGGAAGAGAGCTTGGGATAGAAGGCCTAGATGAGTTTAGAGAAGCAAAGCATATTTTGATTGATTATAAAATCAGCAAAAAAGACTACTGGTTCCCATATGATCTCGAAGAAGGTAGAAAAACTTAGATAATGAAAGCCTGCATAAAAACAAAAGTCCCTGGTCCAAAATCAACAAAACTTTTAAATGCTCGCAGTAATGTAGTCGCAAAAGGGCACGGGTCAATAAGTGAGGTTTTCATAGATAAAGCAAAAGGAGCAAACCTAATAGATGTTGATGGAAATATATATATTGATTTTGCTGGTGGAATAGGGTCTATGAATGTTGGACATGCCCACCCCCAAATAGTAAAAGCAATAAAAAACCAATCAAATAAGTTTATACATCCTTGTTTTACCGTTGCTCCTTATGAGGTTTATATTAAACTTGCACAAAGACTTTGTTCTTTAGTCCCTATAGAAAACAAGTGTAAAGCTGCTTTCTTTAATTCTGGTGCAGAGGCTGTAGAAAATGCTGTCAAAATTTCTAAGTCCTTTACTGGAAGAGGCGGCGTTCTGGTCTTTTCTCATGCATTTCATGGAAGAACCCAAATGACGATGTCTATGACTTACAAAGACGATCCATACAAGAAGGGATTCGGCCCCTTTGTTTCAAATATCAACCGAGTTGAGTTTCCAGAAAAAACCCTAAACATGAAATTACTAAAGGCAGATCCCGAGTCTATTGCCTGCTTGGTGATTGAACCCGTTGCTGGAGAAGGCGGTTTTATTCCGGTTTCAAAGAAAGCAATGCTAGAAATAAGAACCTTTTGTGATGACTATGGTATTGTGATGGTTGCTGACGAAGTCCAAACTGGTTTTGGAAGAACCGGTTCTCTTTTTGCAATGGAACAATTTGGAGTTGAGGCAGACCTTTTTACTCTTGCAAAATCTATTGCTGGCGGCTTGCCATTAAGCAGTGTAGTGGGAAAATCTAATATTATGGATGCCGCGCATGTCGGTGGTATTGGGGGAACATTTGGCGGCAACCCAATCGCCTGCGCCGCTGCATTAGAAGTCTTAGATATTATGGAAGTTGATCGTCTGCCTAAGCGCGCCTTGAAAATCGGTGAATTAGTTTGTAAAAAAATTCGGAATATTATGAAATTATGCCCTTGGATAGACAAGATAAGTGGTATGGGGGCAATGCAAGGAATAAAGATTGTAAACCCAGACAATAGAAAACCAGATAAAGATAGGACCAACAGAATAACAAATTATGCTCTCAAAAATGGGCTTATAATGATAACAGCGGGAACATATGGAAATGTTATTCGCACCCTTATGCCATTAACGATAAAAGAAAGTGAACTAAACCAAGGATTAGAAATTCTATCTGACGCAATTATAAACGCATAGAGGAAACTAAAAATGAGCAAGATAAAATATAAACATTATGGGTATCAAAAAAACTGGATCCATGGGAAATACGAGCAATCAAACTCTAAAAATAGGATTTCAGTTGTTTCACCCTATTTCGGAAAAGAAATCGCCACTGTCTCAGACTCTAATTCTTTAGACCTTGAAAAAGCAATCAAAAAAGCAAAAAAAGAATTTCCTGTTTGGTCTAAACTAAACATCAGAGATCGATCAGAAATAATGTTTCAGTTTAAATCAATTTTAGAAATCAATATAGATGAACTCGCTCAACTAATAGCCCTTGATAATGGTAAAACAATTGAAGATGCAAAGGGTAGTATACTACGCGGCAAAGAAGTGGTTGAGTTTGCGACATCTCTTCCTTCGCTTTTAAGTGGAGACTCCTCCCTTGTTGCTGATGGAATAACATGTACAATGACCTACGAACCGCTGGGCATCGTTGCTGGAATAACACCATTTAATTTCCCCGCTATGGTTCCACTTTGGATGATCCCAATAGCAATTACAACTGGAAATTGTTTTATTTTAAAACCATCAGAAAAGACCCCTTTATCAGCATTGAAAATTGCTGAATACCTTGATCGGGCAGGTCTTCCAAAGGGCGTTTTCCAGGTCTTAAATGGTTCTCGTGAGATCGTAGAAAAAATATGTGACCACCCTGATATCAAGGCAGTTGGATTTGTTGGCTCATCAAAAATTGCAAAAGCTGTTTACACTCGAACAACAAAATTAGGAAAACGCGCCTTATGCTTGGGCGGAGCAAAAAACCATATGATCGTTGTTCCTGATGCAGACATAAACTCTACTGCTAAAGGTCTGCTTGCAAGTTCAATGGGAAGTGCAGGACAAAGATGTATGGCAGCAAGTGTTGCGATTGGGGTTGCAAATATTAATCCAATAATTGATCAGCTAATTATTGAAACTAAAAACTTTGTTCTTGGAAAAGACATGGGAACAATAGTCACGAAAGAAGCATTAGATAGAATAATAAATTATATTGAGGAAGCTGAAAAGATGGGAGCTAAAATATTAATTGACGGGCGAAGTCCCACGCCACCTAAAGACTACAAAAATGGATACTGGTTGGGTGCAACAATCTTAGATAATGTTGACAAAGATTGGCCTTGTGCTAAAGAAGAAATTTTTGGTCCTGTTTTATCTATAATTAGAACAGAAAACTTAGAAACTGCAATGAAAATTGAGAACAAGAACCCATACGGAAACGCAGCAGCCGTTTTCACAACCTCTGGTGAAGTCGCACGATCTGTATCAGAAAAGGCTTCAGCCGGCATGGTGGGCGTTAATATTGGAGTCCCTGTTCCAAGAGAGCCTTACAGCTTTGGTGGCTGGAATGAGTCAAAATATGGACATGGGGATATTACCGGGAAAAGCGGTGTTAGCTTTTGGACAAATCTAAAAAAAGTGACCGCTCGATGGCCCGAGTCTAGTGAGGCTTGGAAAAAATATTTCTAATAAAAATCAAACCATTTAGGATCTAAATCTGGCCACTCTCCTTTTTTTGCCTGATCTGCCTTTTTCGGCCAATTTTTTTTGCCACTCCAAGATTTGATTTTGATAGAATAAACAGACGTTTGCTTTAGTTCATTTTTAGTAACCGGTCTATAATCTTTACCTTGAATCATTTCTCCAAAA
>MDTE01149995.1_pt1 | contig 21081 bp, 18 predicted proteins | sample 811231 | NCBI WGS metagenome assembly MDTE01 (sample SAMN05326651, study PRJNA326480) | marine metagenome | isolation source: seawater | place: Indian Ocean: Red Sea | collected 2010
CATGAAAAAAATTTTTTTTTTTGAATTTTTGTGTAACGACGTTGCTGACCCACATTAATTTTTTTTTTGAATCACTCGTTGGTGACGACGTTACCATGAAAAAAAAAAATTTTAATTTGTTTGAAATCTTGTCACTCGTTGGCCACGGGATGGTGACGTAATTTTTTTTTCAAATCAATGCTTGCATTAGTATGGCTGCGCACGTCTTGCCAGACAATCCGTAGCATGGATGATCGTGTGGAGGCCAGTAGTTTTTGTTTTTGAATCTGTCATTGGCTATTTTAGCATTTCCTATCATGTCGCGTGGAAAGACTGATCTGAATTTGGGGCATATGCGGTGTATGTCTTGTATTTCGTGTATGCATGACATGACTGCAAGCGGTCTTATGAATGAGCTTGGTTTGACTGTTACAATAGACCAACTCAACATAGCAACAACCGTGTCCCTAAACACAGAATCAGTCATTTTGAAATCTGTTTTGCCCGCTGGAAGTTTATCTCCGTTTTTTCTTGCGATGCGCGGGCTGTCGGATATAACATTGTGTTTTGCGAAGAGCGACCAGTTGCACAACTTATCAAACCATGGCTGATCAATTCTGCCTACCACAGTCGGTCCATCTGCGAATCCTGTTCGAACATGGATTGTTCGATTGCTTATGCTTTCATGCAAGGTAGCTTTTTCTAGTATCGGCCACATGACAAACCTGAAGAAGCAGCGCGTGTTTAAGTCAAGTTTCCTATCATGTATTTTTCTGTCCCATGGCAAGGCGGGCAAGAATATGTTTGAGTTGAAAGGGATTAGTCCTCTGATTTGTATGGTTACCAGATCGCTATCTGGGATCTCTAGGTTAGTTAGTTGTTTGAATGTCTGTATTTTTATGAGGGCTGACGAGGCATTTTTGGAATAGTCATAGTCCTCAATATTCCAGGAGTGGCCGCTGTGATACCTAAAATATTTGTTGACATCCGAATCATAAATAGATACATAACAATTCCTTTGAACTGAAAAGCAATATTGATGGACTAGGAATGCGGCTGGGAGTACATGGCCGACACCCCAAAAATTTCTCCCCACGTACTGAACATGCATGGCTTTTAGGAATGTTGTCCTGATCTTTCGTAATTTCTGGAACGTTTTTGTGCACTCACTCACGCACGACACAAGTTTGCTTTCATATGAACTTGCGTTATGCATTTTGAGCAGTACATATTTTTAAAAAATTTTTTGAATTTGAAAAATTTTTGTGACGTAACGACGTTACCATGAAAATTTTTTTGACTTCTTCGTAACACGTCAATGGCAACGTCTCCAAATCATGTTGTAATCTGTCTTGATCGAGTGAACACTGACAAATTGTTTGCAGCGTGGAAACTCTACACGCCAGGGAGAGACGTTGTCCATGTCGACGGGGAAAATATTTTGAGTGGCCATACACAAACCAAGAAGAAGATCCTCTGCTTTGGATCGGCCTGGCATGATTCCTAGTAGAGAGTGATTTTCCAACATGGTCAGGCATGGCCAAGCCCTTGCGAATGCCGCACGATTTACCAGCTCAAACCCCCCTTGTATGTAGTGAAGGCCTCGGCGAAACGGCAAGTCGTAATGTTGGTATATCTCGCGTGGGATTTCATATGTGCCGCGAACGGAACCGGCATACATAACGTTTTGTGATACGTGTAATCTGTACGGAAAAAACGCCGTGTCCGTGTCCACCTTGATGAAAAAGAGCTTCTCACTGTTATAGAAGAGCTTCCACATGAACATGTACCTGTACGGGTTTAGCGGGGTTTTACATTCGAAAAACTTGACATTTGATGTATTTTTGACCATTCGTGTGTCCCACATGACAACATTTACGGTTTCGACAAATTTGAACCAAGGTTTGTGCACATTGACATGAGAAGCGGCCGACATAGCTACTAGAACGTCTTTCAGTGTGACATTCGCCATATATCCAACCTGGTGAAATGATATTCCAGTTGATTGACGCGCTCGTTGCACGCCTCAAATCGTGCAAAAAATGTCTACGTGATCATGAAATTTTTTTGAATTCTTCTGACCACATGAAAAATTTTTTTTTGAATTTTTGTGACGACGTGAATTTTTTTTTGAATTCTTCTTGCTGACCACATGAAAAAATTTTTGAATTTTTCGTAGTGTAACGAGGTGACGTAGCGACGTATGGACTTTTTTTTCGACTCAAATGCGAACGACCGTGTCGCATGTCGTTTGCTGAGACTTGAACCTGTACAGACCGTATTTGTGTGCGTAGTGGAGCAGTGACTCCATATTTGCGTGGAATTCGGGCGTGTGTCCGATACTAGTGCTCATAACGTGTGCCATTTCGTGCAGGAAGACGAAAAAGACGGCGTCGTCATCCGCAAACTCGTCACCATTTCGAATGCACAATCGTACGTTGGACTTGTCGTCAGTGTACCCGACCGCACGGGATGTGATTGGAGTTTCTCCGATCGAAATTCTGGCGTATCGTGCCCGCAATCGATTCATTTCCGTAGAGGACGGCGCGCGATCCAGTAGCGTTTTCATACGCGCATGCATTCGGCACAAGAGAGCGAGTGCCTCGTCGCTATCCGGAGTGTCACGCAAGGAGTAGTGTCGTCCGCCGCATTTCTTGACCAGAAATTGAGATGGGATCGAGCAGTAGACTAGAAATGCAATGATTACCACTCCAATGACGAGCGCCGCAAGTTTCATGCCCAACCAATTTTGAAAGGTGATTATATTTTTGCGACCAAGTGTTAAAAACTTCCACCAGGAACGTGATAAGTCGAGAGCTCAGTCGCATGATTAGTTTCGAGTCTAATATCGTCGCAAGTACCAGCAGTAGACTAGAAATGCAATGACTACCACTCCAATGACGAGCGCCTTCATGCCCAACCAATTTTGAAATGTGATTATATTTTTGGGAAAAACTTCCACGAGGAACGTGATAAGTCGAGAGATTTGATAGCTCAGTCGCAGTTTCGAGTCTAATATCGTCGCAAGAGCCACTTTTGTCCATCCACATAACCGGCGTCACCACCTGCGTCACCACAGCTTTTTGAGTGACCCAATGTGAGACCCTTGTCATCCTTCTTGCGTAGCAGAGACCTGCAACCGGCACCGTTGTTTTGAAGCATAACGACTGTGTTATTTGCTAGATAATCGCCAATTGGCTGCTTTTGGTCGATCCGTGTACTGAGTGATTTGATTTGTGACTGGATGTTGTCTATTTGTGCCGCAAGGTCTTCCGTCTGTTTGGTGAGTTGTTTCTTGACTTCTTCTCCGAGACGGTGCATCTCACTCGCCATGTCGGTGCCTTGGACGACACTCAAATTTCCCTCGTTGTCTGAGACGATCATGTTTTTACCTGCGCCCAAAACCGCGGGATTCAGCTCAAACATTTCTCTTTTTACGGATAGACGTACTAAGAGATGCGCGATTATAGCGAGAAGAAGTGCACATAGACATAGCAGGCCATCGCACCGGGAAACCATGACACTTTTGATTTGATCCATTTTTTTTCTTTTGGGTACTGCGAGGGTATTTGGTATCTATCCGTCCTATGAGTCTGGCTAAGAGAGTCACCGTCACGCACGTAGCGCGTCGTACGTCACGCGTCGTACGTCACGCGTCGTACGTCACCGTACGTCACGCGTACCTCACATACATACACCGTACCTCACATACATACACCGTACCTCACATACATACACCGTACCTCACATACCTCACACCGTCGTACCGAACCTATACTACCCGTCCCCCCACGCTCGTCCCGACAACTCTGTCTCGGACATTGCGCAACCCTCGATTGCGATCAGAAGGATGCAATCTTGTTCTTCTTGGACGCGGTGCGCTGGCTCTTCAAATCGTATATGGCTGGCGTCGACGGCGAGCAAGGTGCGGAGGCAGGCGACCACGGCGAGCCTGCATCCATGCGCACTTTGAAGTAGATTGAATGATCCTCTGGGAAGTCTTCCTTGGCGATCAAGACGCGGCAGGCGCCATAGTTCCCAACCGGCGTCTTCTTGATGTCGACGATGGTCCATTCGCATTTGTCGTTCCACGTTTCGTTGTCGACAAAGGTCTGGTTGTCTGGGTGTGGGTACGCTTTGGTCTTGCCGTTCGCATCGCACACGGTGTGAGCCAGCTGAACGTTCTCAAAGCTTTGTTCCGACGGCACTGTAAAGACGATGTACATGTCAAACCGGCCGTCGCAGTAGCGCTGCCCTACGTAAGCGGGGGTTCGGAGCTGGAGAGAGGCTGCGAGGGTCACATTCAAGCGGTTGACTTCATTCTCGACCAATGCGGCGTGGTCTTCTGGTTCGTGCTGCTTGTAGTCTTGTTCTTGTGCCTCCTCCTCCTTGTAGAAGCTCACATTCTGTCCGCCGCGCAACCAAGCAAAGTGGGACAGAACGCTGCCAGACGATTCTGTGGACAGGTCGATAGGGGTACGCGTCTCGGGTTTGGTTGCGAGCGTGAGGATCTGGTCGCTGGAGGTGCTATTGTCGCCAAAGTCGGCGGCTCCAAAGCCGAGCTTGCGTGCCAGTGCCTGCTTGTGCTCGCAGAGGCGGGCGATACCCAGCTCGATGTGGTTGTCGATGATTGTGAATACGGTGGTCTCCTTCTCCTGCGTGAGGCGGTGGACGCGCTTGAAGGCCTGTTGGTTGTGCGCGTTGTTGTAGTGTTGGCCGGCCATGATGACGTACTGCGCGCCGGTCAGTGTGAGTCCCATGCTTCCGACGGTGATTTGCAGGTAGAGGACGGAGTGTGTCGCCGGCGTGTCGGCCGCCATCTTGAGCGCTGCTTCTGCGCGTTGGTCCATGTTGACGGCGCCCTCGATGACCGCCCCTGCTTGCTTGCTTTGCAGCGCATGGAGCAGCTCGAGCGAACCGCTGAATACGACGATGTTGGCATTCTTGTCGTGGAGCCAGATGGATGTCATCAATGTGACGACCAGATCAATCTTTTCAGAGCGTGTCTCGTTGTCCACGCGGGCCTTGGTCTCCAAAAAGTTGCCTGGAGTCACGGTTGGCTGCGTGGGCGGCATGCAGACGAGTTGGTACCTTGTCTGAGAGGGCAGTTGCTTGTCGAGTAGGCCGAATGGGGAGATGATCATCACATCCTTGCAGAGGTCTTGGAGGCTGCGTACGAACACCCAGCTTCTGAAGGAATCTGTTTCGGACGCGTTCTCCGCCATGCCGGCCTCGATCGGATCCGACATGTGTTTCCTGAACGTGGCGAGGTCTGGTCCGACGATGCCAGGCCGTAACAGATTGAGCAGGCAGAAGAACTCGTCCATGCTGTTCTGCAGCGGGGTGCCCGTCAGCATGACGATGCGATGAAAGACAAGCTTGAGGGACTCGACCGCGCGGTAGAGTTGCGTGGTTGGGTTCTTGCAGAGGTGTCCCTCGTCGATCACGACGGCCGTCTTGTCAGGGACCATGATGAGGTTGGAAAAGTCATCCAAGGTCTTGAACTGATCATGGCTCATGACGAGCACGCCGCCGAGCTTCTGCCATCCCTGCTGCCACGACGGTGTGTCGTACACGAAGCACATGTTGGTGAGGCACTTGGAAAGCCACTTGAAGCACTCCTGCTGCCACACCATCACCAAAGACTTTGGGCAGACGACGATGACGTACTTGATTGTGTTCTTTACGATTTCGGTGGCGCAAAGCGTGGCCAGGGTCTTTCCGCTGCCTGGTTCGGCAATGGCCAGGCAGCTTTGGTCGCGCTCGAGACGTCTCGCGACGTACAGAGCCAACTCCGTCTGTACGTCATTGAGGATCTTGCCCATCGAGGCATTGACGCGGAGGCCGTCCGGGCTGGTGAAGCCCCCCGAGAGGTGGCTGAATGTCACGATTCCCTGTGCGTTGATGAGGTTGGCTTGGTCAGGTACGACGTCGCAATCGCCAAGGGGGGCGTCTGGATCCAACACGTCAACCACGTCTTCCTCTCTGGCGGCTCTCTGTTTCTTCAACGGTTGCAGGGTCGTCGCGAGCTCCGTGTCCGAGCGCAGCGGGCCGCCCGGAAAAACATAGTGGGCGTCCGTCTCGTTCGCGACGATCGGATACTCTTTGTTCAGGAGTTTGGTGACGTACTCACGTTGCTCAGCGGTGTCTGTGTCTTCTTGCTTAACGACGCGTTGCTTGTACAACTGGTTCACCTCATCTGCGTATCCATCAGCGCGGAGGCTCTCGTCCAGTTCATCGACCTTGTCGAGAGCATTCTCGCGCCAAGCGGACAACTGCTGGATCTGTGGAGCACACACACAACGTCCTCATTCCACGTGGAGGGCAGTTGACGTGAGGGTCCGCGCACCCTGTTCGTTGCATTGCCGCGCGTCTCGAGGAAGCTGATGTGTGCGTCGAGTAAGTCCGCGTCGTCCATTGCCACGCTCATCGCTGTCAGAGCCTCGTTGATCATGGCAAGTACGGAGTGGGGCTCGGCGGTCTTTTTTTTGGAGTGTGTCCCAAAAAAAGCGTACTGTCTTTTTTTTCGGAGGCACTCATTTTTTCGATGGCAACCATGTCCAAGAGCTCCGGCAAGACCACCAGCAACGATGTTGTGCTCTGCGCGATGCCCGAGGCGTACCTGACGCGCATTCGCTTCTGCCTGCGCGACTACCAGGACATGCTCCTCAAGTACGGGGACCGTCCGATGAGCCACGACGTGTTCATGATGTGTGGTGGCAAACCTCCTAAGAACCCAGATGGAACGTTCAACAAGAAGAAGCGGTACAGCTCGTACGCGATGTCCGTCGCCGCTGACGACGGCGTGGAGATCATTTGCAACCACCCCACCAAAGAAGAGGACCGCATCAAGGCGAAGAAGTTGATGGGCATATGCGACAAGAAGTATGCCCAGCAGCCCATTGACGTCTCCAAGCTCAAGTTGGAGTACGTTGATCCTTCTGACAAGACGGCTGCGACGGCTGCTGCGACGGCTCCCGCTGTCGGTAAGAGCACGGTTTCGGATGCTGTTGCGTCGCCGATCGCCCGCGCCGCCGGTCCTTCCGACGGTACAACTACGTCGGACAAGTCGAGCTCGAGTAAGAAGAGAGCTATGGATGCCATCTTTGGCTCTGCCTCGGCGTCGCGCGAGGTGCACAAGATGTCGCCCAAGAAGAAGATGGTTAAGAAGCTCCACATCGACAACTCGGGAGACAACGCCGCCGACGCCATGAAGCCTGCGGAAGAGGAGAAGGAAGTCGAGGAGGCCGAGGCGGATGACGATGAGGCCGCCGAGGGGGAGGCCGGGGAGGAGGAGGCGGCCGAGGAGGAGGGCGAGGCGGAGGCCGGGCAGCAAGAGGCCGGGCAGCAGGAGGCCGGAGAGGAGGAGACCGAGGAGGAGGAGGAGGAGGACGAGGACGAGGAGGAGGGCGAGGGGGAGGGCGAGGACGACGAGGACGACGAGGACGACGAGGACGAGGATTACCAAGAGGCAGAGGACGGCGAGGAGGAGGGCGAGGACGACGAGGACGACGAGGACGACGAGGAGAATGCCTAGGCGGTGCGGAGACGGTGGTGCAAGAAGCGGTAGTGGAAGATTGCGGTGGGAAAGAGTGCAAGCAGCGGTGGGAAAGACTCGCGCACCCAACTTGGTAGCAAGGGTCTGTGTGGTTGGTTATGGTTGGAGATGGGTGTGAATCTGCAGGGTACGCGCTTGTGCGCGCTTGTGCGCGCTTGTGTGTGTGTGGCGCGAGTGTTCTGTGAGTGTGCGTGTGTTTCGTCGCGACCCGACAGATATAAGTGTGATCAACTGTAGACTGAATGAATTTTCGGAGGTATGACGTGATCACTGGTAACACTTAACAACACTACATATCCATGTTACCCTCCAAGATGTGCCACGGCGGCATGGTGATCATGTGTGCGACTTGGGTCGGCGAGGTTGCGCCGTCGCACTCGACGTGGCGCTGGTCCTCATCGAGCACGGAGATGCCTTCCATGAGGATGGTGGTCGCCTCCACGCCAGAGCGCTGTCCGATCTCGAGATGGAAGAAGGTCCCAGAACCGAACGGGCCACCATACTCGAGCTTGAACTTCTCCTCGTCCGCGGCGTGCAGAGCCCTCTTGATATTGGGGATGGACCATTGCCAGTTGGTCTCACGTGCAATGAGAAACTCGACGACATCGGACGGAGTGCACGGGACAAAGCCGTCGGGTGAGATCGGGCCGAAGTACACATCATCGACGCTCGTGAGAGCGCTGACGGCCTCGCGCACCGCGGGTTTGTCGTCCACAACAAGAGCCAGGAACGTCTTTTGATTCTCAGGCTCCTGGCGATGGCACACGACGAACGAGGCGTCGACGTAGATGGGTGGTGGCTCCGGGGAAGTGAGCGTCGCGCCGTCGATGGCGGCGACAAAGGTGGCCGGATCGTCCTCTTGGATGGCCTTGAGCGCAAGGACGAGGCGCAGAGACTCGGCGGTGGTGTCGGACATCGTGACGCTAGTATATTTTTTGGGGGGTCCCCAAAAAAGCGGACTGTCTTTTTTTCGCCACTCTGTTGCCCCGTCCTGTTCAAGCACTTGCAATGCCTCTGCGTGCCCATACTCTCTGCATGGCCAAAGGGCTCGATCCGGACCGTCCGAAGCACTACCAGCTCGTCATGGTCAAGGGCGTCGGCAGTGCCCGAGTCCTCGTGCACAAAGTCGAACGTGGCAAGGTCATGGAAGCCCAGAACACGTACGTCCACGTCTCTGACGTCTGGCAGATGAAGGCATCCGCACAGCGCCGGGCGCTCAAGAAGATTCGCGCAGAGCCGCCTCCGCCGACTCCCGCGCCGACCCCCGAGCCGAGCCCCGAGCCGACCCCCGAGCCGACCCCGTCCACCCGCACCATGACGTGTTACACCGATGCTGAGCTATGGTGGAAGAATGACTGCTGGACAAAGTACTTGGTGGAAGCCGACGTCGCCCAGACCGTGCGGGCCCATCCGCTGATGCAGCAAGACTATTTCTACCTGCTGAGGTCGAACCTGTTCTCACGGGATTCTAAAGAAGTCGGCGATGTCTCTCCTGTGATCTTGCTGCTTGAGGGCAGCATCCTCGACTTCGATGGTGACGCGATCGTCAATGCCGCCAACACGCGCTGCCTGGGTGGCGGCGGCATCGACGGTGCGATCAATGCTCGCGGTGGCGAGGCCCTGGTTAAGGCTCGCGAGGAGCTGCCTCTGCTCGATGAGCGTGGCACTCGCTGCGAGGTGGGCGATGCCAAAGTGACGATTGCGGGTGACCTGAAGTGCAAGTACGTCATCCACGCCGTCGGTCCGAACTTTGGCCTGGCGCATGAGGGTACAGACATTCCCATCATCATGCGAGAGCTGGTGTCTGCCTATCGTCAGGCCATGCTCGCCGCAAAGGAGCACAAGATGAAGAACATTGCCTTCTGCATTCTCTCGGGCGGCATCTATCGCGGCAACGTGCCGCTCCGCACCCTTTGTGCAGTCGCGTGGAAGACCATCGCAGCCTACCTGTACGACGGCCTGGAGCGGGTGTACTTTTACACTTACACCGAGTACGAGAAGAAGGAGGTAAAGGATCTGGCGAATAGTATTTGTATGGCTCCTGACACCTTTTGGCAGCGCAGAATCTAAGCTGTGACACACGCGAGGAATGCCTGGGCACTCTTGTGTGTGCTCTTGTGTGTGTGCGGGGACCAGACCACAAAGTGTGGGATGGGTGGTGGGAGGTCGTAGCCGGTTGATGTGCGGGTTGTCATACGCTTGCGTAAAGAGTCACGTGTGGTAACGTCGCGTATGCAACGACCGAGTGCCACGGTGGGACATTATATATTACGTGACAACCCTACTTTGCGACGGTCCAATTGTGGTCGCGCGCAACGCGCTGAAACGCCTCCTTAGCCTCGGCTTCCGAGTACCCATACGAGACGGACAGGTCAATCGCACCGTCGCCGTCGATGAGGAGGTTGTGCAGCGCGAGCACCAGAGCTTCTCCAGTCATGCTCGGATCCCACCCTTCCATGGTGAGGATGGGGGTGCACAGGCTGCCACCGACTGTCACGTGACCCGTGTGGAAGGCAAACCTCGGGGACACGACGCGCACAAAGGGTGGCGCGCGAGGATAGTCCTGCGGGAAGCGCAGGTGCATGACGACTTCCGGCTTGGTGTTCCATCTTGCAGCATGACGTTCCAGACCCTCAAAGATGGCCTGCCCATCTGGTACAAAGGACGTGGCCGGCATGCGCAGCGTCCACTCGTCGGTGTGTACCACCTCGTCCAGCTCGAACTTGTCGCACGCTTTGCTGTACAAGACGCTCGTGAGCGCCCGGCGCGTATCGTTCAGAGGTCGCTGCTTCTTGGAAGCCATGGAGGATGTTTTGCCAGAGTGTCTTTTTTTGGCACGGCCCCAAAAAAAAGACAGGAGTGCTAGAGTGCCGGGCGCCCCCTTTCTTCATGACGACGCCGAGCCCCCCGATGGCCTTGCGGGTCGTCCCGTCCCTGTACAAGCGCAAGGGTGTGGACGGCGACTTTGCTTACATGATGACCCAACCCGAGCACAAGGACAGCATGTTCCTCATCTGCACCAACTTCTACATGATGCTCACCTCACGTAAGCCACAAGCTGGCACTGCAGTTCTCATGCCTTTCACGTACGATCCAAGCCACCTCGAGCGAGGGGAGCCGCTCGAGGAGCGCCCCCACTCGGCCGGCATCCCGACCGGCTGGTCGGTCCATACGATGGGCTTTCGCTCCCTTCCGGATGACGACGTGGACTACGTCAAAGAGGCCATCGACTACTCCTTCCACTTGCTCCACATTCTTCTCATCTACTTTCGCGACATCAAGAAGAAACCGTACGACAAGGTGATCTTCTCCGCCGATCCGGCGGATCCGAGCAAGATTGGCATGAACGGCATCTTTGGCAAAACCCTCGGACAGGACGTCGTGGACTACGTGTCTCTAAAGATCCAGTCACTCACCGACTATGCCTTCTGCTGTACTTGGAAGGACTGGCCCGCCCATATCTTTGACAAGCAACTCAAGAAGACGATGACCAAGCTCCGCAAGCTCAACCTCCACGCGGCCGCGCTGAATGGCTGGGCCAAGGCTCAGGTCGAGCTCAGAGAGTACCATCTCAAGAACCCTCGTACCGCCATCATGGCCAAGCAAAAGCAGCTTACCCTGACCGCCTTCAGAAAGCGCCCGCTTGTGAAGGAGGAGGACGACGATGATGAATGGTGATGATGCCTTGAGGCACGCGAGGAGGGACGCGGCCAGCGAACGGGTCGGCGGCGGTTAGCTTGGGGGTGTGCTTGGGGTGTGTGTGTGTGCGGTTCTATACAGTGAGGCTGGACATCGTTGTGGGTATAGGAAAAAAAGACAGTCCCAAAAGTGTACCCCCAAATCCAAGCTCATTCGTCATGCCGAAAGCCCCCAAGACCCAGCTCCACCAGATGACCGCCAAGGCGACCCTGCAGATGGTTGCGCAAGGCCTTGCGCTCGGCACGAGCGGCTCGGTCGAGACGCTCCTCAAGCGCATCGTGTCCCGCCCCAACAAGGCGGCACAAGCCGCCCCCAAGACGTCCAAGACAGCCAACGTCAAAGTGGCAGCACAGGCCAAGGCAAAGTCCACTGCCGCCGGCGGTATCACGCTCAAGCAGGCGATCCAGCGCTATGTCGTGACCGGCATGTGCGACGGCGACATGCAGAGCATCAAGGCGAACGAGTACTGCGGTCCGCCCATCAAGGATGCCAAGGTCGTGCAGGGCCACTACGTCAAAGCCAAGAACATGGCGCCCAAGACTGCGGTTGTGCAGAAGAAGGCCATCGCCAAGGCCGCGCCGCCCAAGAAGAAGGTGCACATGTACAAGCCGGCCTCGAATGGCGTTCGTCTGAGCGCGGCCGGCTACTTTTACAACACGTGCAATGGCAAGATTTCCAAGTGCGAGCCTCAGCTCATCCTTCAGCCGGATGGCCAGAGCTACGTGGTAAAGGTGATCAAGCTGGATTGCAACGGCACGCCAAAGTGGCAGAAGTGGAGCCCGTGACGTACCGGTAGTGGTGAGCGCGCGCGTAGGTGTGGGTGTATGTTAAAGTACCCGCTGGTTTGCGTGCTACGTGTCACACATTTGATTCGAAATGAACGTGTTGATCATCGCGCTCTTCGGTGACTATGTGCCAGTGATATTCCCTGTCAGGTACATGCCTGATACTTTTGCGCACACACATACACACACTTTTCTTGTCTCACGCCACAACAGGTCGTGTACCCTGTCTCGCCTCACTCTCGCCTCACTCTAGAAAGGCAAAGAACGTCTGGTACTAAGGGTGCGCAAAGGGACGCACGGATCGGGACCCTACCAGAGCGTTGCGCGCACACACACAGACACACATCTTGGACGCGCGGGGCAGCAGAGCCGGGCCAGCGTGTGGGGCAAACGCTGTCCGGAGGTGGATCGGAGCATGCTTGTCGTCATCACCGCTGATCCAATGCTGCTCATGGACGTTCAGTTGTCGTCCTCCTCGTCGTCGTCCTCGTCGTCGTCCTCGTCCTCGTCGTCGTCGTCCTGCGCCTCCTCGTCCTCCTCCTCGTCCTCGTCCTCGTCCTCGTCCTCCTCGCTGTCGGTCTCGTTGGCGATCTGATTGAAGAGTTCAGTGACAAGAGTCTTAACGTTGGCCGCCTTGGGCAGCCTCTCGCCTCCGTACGCCTCGATCAGGGGGCGGATGAGCGTCTTGGGCACTCTCTTTTCGATCATGCGCTCCATCATCCAGTCGACAAACTCGTCCTTGTTGAATTCGTCCTCAGACAACGTCTTCTTGGGAAGGGGCTTCTTGGCAATGGTCTTGGTAGGCTTAGGCATGGCATTCTTCTTGTTCGACTGGATGATCGCGAGCCCCTGCTTCTTCTTCCAGCGATCCTCGGCCTCCTGTTGCATCTGTGCCGGGTCGCGCCAGCCCTCGGCGGCCAGAGTAGCGTACTGCATGGCCATGTACGTCTGCTTGTCCTGAGCGTTCTTGGTGCTGGTCACGTGGACGGTGGGCATGATGCCAGCGGGCTTCTTGGACTTCTTGGACGAGGCCGCGTATCCTGCGAGTGCGCTCGTGACGGCGGTGTGGGCGGACTGCGTGTCGTCACGGGTCTTGAAGCCAAACTTTGCCATGACGTTGCTGGCCTTCTCAGACGTGGAGAGTGGTGGACGTCCGGGCTTCTTGCGCGGGACGCCGTTGGCGTCGTCGGTGAGGCGCTGGACGAGCGCCTTCTTGTTGCCTCCTTGCGACAGCCCCCTCTCCGCGCACAGGCCGCGGAGGATCTCGAGGGACATTTCGGTGGACATCTGGACTGGTGGCTTTTGTTGTGGGGGGTGGTGCTCCAAAAAAAAAGACAGTGCCCTTTTTTTGGAATACTGATTTTTTGGCGCTCCCAAAAAAAAGACAGCTGGCCTCTCCCTCTCTCGTCTGCCATGGAGTACACCGCCATCTCCGACTTGCCGTCGATGGGCGTACCGAGCCCGTGGTCGCCGACGAGCGCTAAGAACGGCACCTACCTCTTTGTACAGCACTCGGAGCCGCCATTCCACCTTTCCGCTGACATATTCTTTTCGGACCAGTATGTGGTGTTCCACAACGTGGGAACGTTGGGAGCAGACTATTGCAAAGTCCTGCCTCTCGCCCCAGCCGATCAGCCGGAGGGCGGCGCCCGCAAGGTGTTCGAGCTGCTCATGAGCAAGGGAGCCGCAGAGCTGTCGGACGACGCCTTGATGTCCGTGTACAACGTGCGGTCCAAGATGCTGAAGACTATCAATGACGTTCTTGCAGCACTAAGCAGCAGCCAACCCCAGAGCGAGAACAAGAAGCGAAAGCGCGGCGATGGATCATCCGGCGCGCCGTTTACGGTGGTTGACTCCGATGACGAGGACGCGCAGGGATCTGATGACCTTCAGCATGCTGAGGCCAAAGCCGCACGTTTCACGGAGAGCCAGCTGGCCGATGCTGCGGGTGAGGCCGATGCTGCGGGTGAGGCCGATGCTGCGGGTGAGGCCGATGCTGGTGAGGCCGATGCTGGTGAGGCCGATGCTGGTGAGGCCGATGCTGGTGAGGCCGATGCTGCGGGTGAGGACGTCGCCGCCGCGGCCAAGGCCGATGCTGCATGTGCCGAGATACGCCGCCTGCAAGAGGAGCTCGCTCAGGTGCAGGCCGAGAAGGAACGGGCGCAGGCGCAGGCGGATAAGGTCGAACGCACGCACAGGGAGTACAAGAAGCGTGAGGAGAGACAAATGCGGAAGGAGAACAATGAGGAGCGCAAGGAGCTACAGAGGAAGAGGGACGACTTGGACCAAGAACAAGATGATTTGCACGACAAGCAGCGCACGGTTGATGAGAAGGAGGTTGCTCTCCAAGCCGAGAAGCACAAGCTCCAAGGTGAAAAGACCAAGGTAGAAGCGATGCTTAAGAAGGGGCAAGGGTCGAGTGGCAAAAGCGCTGTGCTCAAGAAGCCACTCCAGGATTGGATGGAGGAGTTTGTCCGGTACCTGATCGATCAGCTCAAGGCTCGCGTGGATGCAGTCCTCTCGTCGGGACCCAGCGCGGCGGCGCTGCCCGACCCATTTGCAGGAGCCACGTTCTTGCTTCATGACCCAAACAAGTCGGGCGTCACGGTGGGGAAAGAGTCGGGCTGGATGGACATCAATGACCAAGCGATCGTGCGGAAGCTGAACGATTTGAAGAACGGGATGATCGACAAAGCCCAGTACGCGGTTGGGTCGAATACGTACGACACCGTGCGCTGTGACGACGTCGCCGCCTTCCAAGCTGAGGTGCTCAAGCAGGGGCTGACGCTGGACACCACCAACTATGGCTACTTTCTGCAGCACAACACGGCTGGCTACAACACGAAGCGCTTCATCGTGTACGAGCGTGCACAACCATCCAAGGGCAAAGCCAAGGCCCAACCGGTGGCGGCACGCGCAACGAAGCGCACCCTTAGCGATCTGTCGGAGACTGAGAAGGCCTCGATCCTCTGTTCCGACGATGCTTTCATCAAGGTACCCAAGGATCTGCTGGCAAAGGTGGATGAGTACGACTACCTGGAGGAGACGGATCCCCGGACTGTCGTGTCGAGCGCTCTCATGGCCGAGCTGGCGGAGCAGTGGACTCTCACTTCCTGGGGCTTTAAGTACGACGTCAGCCGGTCCAAGATGTACATCAAACCGGGCATGATCTTGATGCTGGTGCAGATGCTCAAAGAGGGCGTCCGCGACAATTACACGCACTTTCGCATCCTTGGGCATGGCACATGCAAGGCTGCCGCGGACGCGATCGAGAAGGACCCACAGGGCTTCAAGCTGGAGTATGCGGCGACCAATGGGCAGGCTCACGGCGTTGGCACGTACTTTGCCCAAGAGGTGAACCCCACGCTGACCTACGCAGGCCGAGGCGACCGTCATAACAACGAGGGCCACAAGAATCCTGGTTCGTGCATCATGGCAGTGCTGCTGTGCACAAAGTCCATGGCGCATAAGAATTCCAAGGGGATGGGTATTGGTACCTACACGTTTGGCAAAGCTAAGGATCATACCCTCGAGGCGGAGTTCGATGAGGCGATTAGATACCAGGACAAGAACAAGCTCATGCTCCTCGGCGCGCAGCTCGGCATGGTGAAGAATAATCAGCTCGCGGAGGAGGCCAAACAGATGCCGTGGGGGACTTACAACAACCACGATCTGCCGAACATTTGCATTGTGACGGAGCTTATTCACGTGATCCCGCTCGGCTTGGTCATCGCACAGCCAAAGTCTTAGAGAGGCTCGCGGATTGTCCTGCGTCGACGGCTGATGTGTGTCGAGAGCGGGATGGGGGGTGGGAGAGAAGACAGAGGGAGAGGAGAGAGCGTGAAACTGTGCGAGAGAGAAGTTTGTGTGTGTACTGAGCTGGTTGCTGTGTGTGGGCGCGTGTGTGTAAGGCTGCTTCGTGTATGCGTCACGTACTTGCAGAAAAAACATCGGGAGGTCACGTTTCATTTTCACATACCGAGTGACCGAGAATACTGTGCTACTACAAGACCCTACACGGCAAAGTAGGTGGCCGCGCGTGCACGGAACGACGCGATATCCACCATGCGTTCGGCGTGCTTTTGGACAGCGTCATTCCGCACAAAGAAGCGCGTGCAGGGGAAATGCACGAGGTGATCGGCGGTGACCCTACCATTGGTCTGGTACAGCTCTATGCGCCACGTGGAGTAGCCGGTGTACGTGGTGCCATTGACGATTTGCAATGCGGGGTCGTTCGGCGCGTGATGCTTGTCGGGCGTTGCCGAGCGGACCATGTAGCACAGTATGGTGTTGCACGACACTTGGTTCGCGCGCGTCCGTGCAAACTCGAACATGTTGGCAAAGAGGTCGCGGTAGTCAAAGGCTAACGTCGGGTACGTGTTGGGCGGCGTGAAATAGTGCTCTTCGAAGCACACCCACTCTCCCACTCGTGCAGTGATGGTCGGATCGGGCATCGGAGGGGGCGCCTCCTTTAGCATGTTGTATAGGCCGGACGCTGGCATTTGCATCGGCCCGCTCTGTATGTAAGCATTGTAACAGACGCCGTCAAAGCCGATGTGAATAGTGGGTGCAGTGCTCTTGCCAATCTGCGCCGCAGTCATCTGCCTCACGTCCACACTGCCGCCTGCGGCATCGTCGGTGTAGACTATGAGCTTGTGCTTGTACCCCGGATCGTTCAGGTTCGGTTGGCTCCAGACGCAGCAATTGATTTTGAGCAGTTTGATGGTGAATTCGAGTGTCTCATCCGTACCGCGCGGCGCCGAGAGGAACGCCGACGGCGTCTGCATGTGCATCGAGTGGTCAAACCCAGTATCCTTGAGAACTTGAAATTGGATGATGCGCAGAAGGTGGTCTTGCATGACATTCTTGGGCGATGGCTCGAACGTGTTCATGAGTCCAATGGAGGTGAGGAGCGCCCAGTTCTGGTCGCTGCCATTGTCGTGTTTGACCATACGGGGCGCCAGACCCACGAGCAACGACGACCCCTGCGGTTGGGAGGCGTTGGACGCCGACGAGGCCATGAATGATGCAAAGAGGTCGTCGTTGTCCTCGCCATCATCATCAGCATACATCTGGTGGATGTCGTCCATATTCATGAACTCATCACCGGAGAGGCCATTCGGCAAGTCTTGCTGCGCTACGCATTGGTGGCCTCGTTTCGGCAAGCCGCACCGTCCGCATCTGTAACCTGTGGAAATGGAGTTCTTTCGCACGCCGCCGCCTTCTGCTTTTTGGCCTGAGACAGAGTAAAGGATGTTGTTGGTGTTGGCATCCATCCTTACGTTCCACACGAGTGCGCCGGTCCCGTTCTTGTTCAAGCAGCCGGCTTGGCAATAGTAGGCGCTGCCGCCCTTTCCTTTCAGCTCCGACAAGCACATCGTCCCATCTGGATGCACGGTCTGGCAGACGGGCTTCTGCCCTCCTGCTTTGGACTTGTTGTACCACGTAATGGAGGTCGTGGTCTGGTCTTGATCGTGCAGGCCGGCTGTGGAAGGTGCAGGTTGGTTCGTGCTCGTGGTCACGGGTGCGGCGAACATCGCCATTCCAGGTAGCGGTAAAGGGAACTGATCGAATTGCATCTGACTCTGTCCAAACGTCAAGGTGGAGGACAACTGTGGCACGTTGTGGAAAGACGACAGGGCAGCGCTGTTCGGGGGATGGGAGAGCGAGTCGGCGCCCACAGCCTCCAAACCGAGGAGGAGGTTGTCCGAGTCCGCCACGTCCGTCGTCGAGTAGCTCATAGGGTGCCGCGCAGTGGGAGCGCAGGGGGCGCTTGGCCGAGAGACGCTGTCTTTTTTTTCGGAAAAGTGCTCGGTTTTTTTCGGAGCTGTCTTTTTTTTGGGGGGGCTTGGGACCTGGTGAGGGCCATGTCCGCCATGTGCCCTGAAGCGGTGAAGCAAGCTCTCGAGGGCCTGGGTCTGTCGACCGGCGGTACACACACGGACTGCGTGGCCCGACTCTTTGGGCACTACGATGCGAGAAACAAGCGTTCGGTGCGCTCGATCACCCGTGCGCCTCAACGTGCTCCAACTGTTTTCCTGACGTTCCTGAAGTTCCTGTGCTGTGCTGTGGCAGGGTGGGTCCTCCTCGAAAACGGTCATGAAGGAGCCGGAAGACGCTGACGACGGAAGTGTCGTGACCGCTCCCGCTGTCGCGAAGCAAAAGAAGCTTGGCAAACTTGTCAACAATGACGTGGGCTCTGCCAAGAAGAAGCGCAAGAAGGAGGTGAACGATGAGGACGGAGGGGATGAGTCCACGCTGGCGCGCCACAAGCTCTCCAAGAAGAAGATGGCCACGGAACCGGTGGGTCTGCAGAAGAAGAAGAAGAAGGCCGTCGTACCTGAAGCCAAGAAGAAGAAGATGAAGTCTACGTCAAAGAAGCCGATGGCCAAGGTGACGATTCCAAAGGAGGAATCGTCGGACGACGATGACGACAGGGCGTGCGAGGACGACGATGAGGGTGACGACGACATGCGCACGAACGACGATGAGCGTGACGACGCCGACGACGAGGCAGATGCGACGTCCATATACCCAGCTCTGACCCCAGAGATTTACCGCTTGGTGCTCTCTTCGGACTACGACAGTCTGCCCGAGATGCTTCCCACGAGCTCGGATACTCTTAGACTCTTCAAGGCTATGGTGTCCAACATGGACAAGGAGACGCTCATGAAGTCGGGGATCATTGTGGCCATGGTCAAACACGTCTTTGGGGACGAGGGCGTCATGAAGCTGGCGGACCTCGACGAGGCCGCACAGATCGTTGCGCTGCACAAGATCCTGGCCCAGTATTGATCGCTCGATGGTGTGCGGGGCTGGGTGCGGTGCGGGGCTGTGTGCGGGTCCGCGGGTCTGTGTGCGGGTCTGTGTGCGGGGCTTTGCTAGGTACGATATCTTGTGGGAGGGTGGCTTTGGGTAAAGCATGTAATGGTCCCTTTTTGTAAGTTGGCACTCGGTCGTTGCACACGCGACGTACCACTCCGTGACTTTGGACTCAAGCATATGACACACAATACATCTACGTCACACACTCACTCGACCGCACCTCCTCACTGGGGATCCTCACAGGAGATGTGCTTCTTCTTTGCCGGCTTGTCAGATGGCTTTGGCGCGGAGCGCGCAGTGTTCGCCTCGACACGCGACCGCTTGCGCGCACCCTTGTTCGCCTCATCCTTGTCCCCGTGTGCGATGTACGTGACAGGGTACGTTCCGTTGATACTCACACGCCGCCTAGCGGTGCCCGTACCCACGACAAAGTAATCGCCACGGTGGTCGTTCTTGAGCATGTAGCGACAGGGCGTGGTCGATTGGTTCAGTAGTGGCGTATTGGTGGCGCGTGCATTAAGAATCTTGTCCATGAGCTTGTTGCCATCCACGTGCACGTCGCCTTCAAACAGTGTAGCTGACATCACCATCAAACTTTTCGGCGTGGAGGAGACGACATGATACAGCTCAAAGTAGTGGGAGCCGTACTCGTTGATGTCGATGGTCCAGACCTTTGTTTGGGCGAAGCGGGTGCCGGGAGGAAGCATGGGGTCGCAGCACACGGAAAAACCTTGAGTGTCCCAAATTCGAGCAGGCAAAAAAAGACACTGTGTTTTTGGAAAGGAGGAGCGACTCACTGGAAGGCAGCATGTCGGGCAGCAGCGAGGCACTCGCACGGCAGCTGGACGCTCTGTGCGACAGCTGCGAGCACACCGCAGCCACTCCCGGGTTCCGTCTCTGCCCGGCGTGCTACGACGCGCACAGAGCACAGCAATCGAGTCCCTGCGTCGGGTGCGGCACGATGAGAAGACGTGGCTTTTGTGCCTCCTGCCTCATGTTGGATGAGGATGCCAGCTATGAAGAGATCACGGCATGGGAGGCGGCGATCGCACCTCCTCAGGGCGACGCGACGGCGCTGGAAGCGTACGATTCGCACACGGCGGTGAAAGACATGGACGAGTGCGTCATCTGCCTTGAGGCGTGCAAGGCGGGAGAAGACGTTCTGACGCTTCAGTGCTTCCATACGTTCCACACTGCTTGCATCCAGCAGTGGATTGCTGACAGCAAGCCAAACTGCCCGGTGTGCACACACGATGTGCGTCAGTGAGTGATCGTACGGCTGACTAAAAAATTTTGCTGTGACAAAAAATTGTTCCGCACAAAACACAAACAAAAAAAGTGGGCATGGGGCAGGACGTTGTCCTCACAGAAGGCGGTGCTAGAACAGAGTGGCAACCCCTCGCTCCTTATCGGGCCGCTCTCGGACGCACAGCTTAGATCGCGTTGACCCGCTTCCATCCCGCAGCGCGGGCGACCTTGCGCTTGCAAGAGCGAGACACGCGCTCCTTGGAATGGTTCCATGCTTTGTTGTACGTTTTCACTACGATCTTGGACACGCACGACCTGCCGTTGTAGCCGGCCTTGTCCACCTTGGCCTTGTACTTGTCCTTCACCTTGCGCACCGCACCTTGCATCTCTTGCATTGCTTCTTTCCGCATCTTGTTGAGGAAACGTTCTTCCTCCTTCTTCTTGGCCACATCCTCCATCTGCTTGTGGTATCGGGCGACGGCGTCCTTGAGCTCGCGCGACGCTTTCTGCGTACGCGCCATGCGCATACCTTTGAGGAAGAACTTTTGCATCTCCGCATTGTTGTGGCGACTGATGGCATCCTCTCTGTTGTCCTCCACGTCCATCTGATCCACTGGCAGAGGCAGGCGCCGGCACGTCGGACAGCTCACGTTGCCTTTCCATGCGGATTCGAGAGCGCACTTGGTGTGCATCTTGTGCCCGCAGCCCGGGAGCGTGGTCACGGGGTTGTTCGCATCCTTCTCGTCGAGCGGTTCAATGCAGATGGCGCAGAAGGGCACCTCCATGGTTTCGAGAAAAAATTTTCGAGCGCACCGATTTGGCAGACGACTGTCTTTTTTTTGGAAGGGGGTCTAGACATGATCTGCGATTGCGGCTGCCCATGCGGGCGCAAGTGCTCCATTCCGGACTGCGAGTGCGAATGCCATGCCTTTGACGGTATGACGGTGCTCGAGATCGTCCGCATCTTGGTGAAGGTCAAACCAATCA
>MDTE01014464.1_pt1 | contig 21079 bp, 14 predicted proteins | sample 811231 | NCBI WGS metagenome assembly MDTE01 (sample SAMN05326651, study PRJNA326480) | marine metagenome | isolation source: seawater | place: Indian Ocean: Red Sea | collected 2010
CTCTCTCTTTCTTGTATGCATCGTGAAGAGTAAGTCATTCTCGCTTCGCGGCAACGATGATGATGACAGTATTTCCTCTTTTGCTCGCTTGGTGTCTTTACAGAATCCAGATCAGTCCGCTCCTACCTTAATATTTTGCTCGTGAAGTCATGACGGGGATGCTTTAACAAACAAACGTACGATCCAGTTTCTCGCTGCACGCGCGAACTTTGTTGTTTCGCCAAAAGTTACCTGAGGTTTCATCAGAGCACCTTCGTCTTTCACAAAGAGATTCGGTGTTTTCCTGATTCCTGAGTCCGGCGACTTCCTTAAAATCGTCAACTTCGTCTAAGATTGGAATGGAATTCCACAATTTTTCCGTTCCGCAAACAGCGGATTTTCTTGCTTGTCGTCGCGTCTTTTCTTTATGAGCACGAAGGTATAAATTCTCCTCTCTGATGCAGGATCACACACCTTCGTCGCTTTTTGTCTTCGATGAGGGGGCAGCGCGAGTTCGATTTCCTGGCGTTAAAACTCGTTTCGTGGGCTCGCAGACATGATGATGGTGGAAGTTTTCTTTTCATCGTTATACCGAATCGTCGATCGAAACGCGGGACAGTTTTGGCTACAAACTCATAAAACAGGGTCCTTCCGTGCGTGGTACACCGCAGGTCTTGTCGTATCAAGTCGCACTCGGTTTCTTATGTGGCAGTTTGGAAACTTGAATTCGGCACATTTTTTTCTTTTCCTTTTTTTTCCATTTCACGTTTGAGACATAACATGGTGCGTGGGACTCGATGAAGCTCCACGTGCTGAACCTGAAGTCCGGGGCGACCGAACTAAACGATGTGGATGACACGGAGACAATTGGTGCTCTGAAGCAAAAGTTGTTTGAAGCGAGCCTGATCGACGTGGAGCCTTCGAAACAGAGACTGATTCACGCCGGAAAAGAACTCTCCAGTGAGAACCGGCACCTGAGAGAAATGGGAGTTGGTGACGGCGACGTAGTCGCTGTCATGAAATCACGGGCCACGAAATCGGGGAATAGCAGAGGTCGGGCGCGACAGGCGATCAGCGAGCCAGCAGCCAACCTCCATCTGATCAATAAGCTGATGGCACGGGCCGGCTCAGCCGTCGCTCAACAAACTTCCAATGGGGATCCGCTGGACTTGCAGGGTCTGAAACTCTCCGATGGCGCGGAGTCTACGCAGGTTGGCGGAGTCCAGCAGAACGTGACACAAGCCACTGGGCGAGGCCTTGGAATCACCCTGCCTGAGCCGGACGCTCGAGCCGTCGAACAGCTCGTGGAGATGGGTTTCCCGGAGGCGAGGGCGAGGAAGGCACTTCTCCTCCACCTGAACCACAGCCCTGCTGCGATGGAGTGGCTACTCGAGGTGGGAGATAGCCCGGAGGCCGACGCGGAGCTCACCGATGCGCAGATAAGACATATCATGAGTGCATCGACAGTGCACCCGCTCCTCAGGATGAGGCAAGAGGCATCGAGCGCAACACAGGGGCCCGACGAGACAGTCATCCAGCGACTTGTGGAGATGGGCTTTGCTCGGGAGGAGGTATTGTCCGCCTTGGCCGCAACGAACAACGACTACGACGCCGCGTGCGCATGGTTGCTCGGGGAAAGGGGTAGTTCGGGGGCGTATCAGGCGCAAACTGGCCAGATGAATGACGGGTCCGGTGCGCAGGGAAACCCGGAGAGTATGCAGGCGCTTCTTGGCAACATTCTTACTCATCCAGCCATCCAGGCGGGCATGCAGTCCGAGCGTGTGCTTCAAGCTTTTCAAACGATGATTGAGGATCCATCGTCGGCACATGATTATCTGAACGATCCCGAGGTTGGACCCATCTTGCTCCGCGTGCACTCCATCCTGTCGCGCGTCGCGGACCAACGCGGGCAACCCTAAACCGGGCACGTCGTGTCCCTCTATAGAGCTAGCTGGTATTACATAGATACGGTACTGATCTTTAGCATGGTGGAAGCGCAAACACGTGAACACGATTCCTCACTCGATCTCCTCTGCACTCAGCACGCCTCGCGCACAGAGCTCGCTCTGTGCTTCCTTCATCTCGCCTTGAAGAATCTCTGCATCCTTTGTACACGTGGGAAAGTGCGCCAAGCTCCAACCGATGACCGCTATGGAATACAGGCCGAAGGATACCAACGCCCAGAGCGGCAGCTGTGATGAAATGGATCGGAACAATGTCAGACAGCGTTCGTGGCAAGACGATTGTGCAGATAAGTTACAGAGTGCTTGCTCAATGGGTCGTTGTTACCAGTTGGACGGCTTGGAGCTCTGCCTCCCCAAGCCCACTCTGCATAATGCACACCTGAACATGGGATCAAGGTTAGGGGAACACACGTCAGACTTATCCAACACCCGTGTATGCAAGGGCCGTCGCATAAAGAAGATGCTGGTTCTCAGATACTGTCTAAAGCCTTACCCAGACCGCAAAGAAACCGGCCACGAACGAGCCTGCAGGAGAATGGACGACGAAACATTCAGCGATCGGAACGGTGACAACACTAATCTGGTGGGGACCCAAGCGCTCGAATGTAGACTAGAAGAGAGTCACATCGGTGATGGTATTGTGGATGGATTCGACGTACCTAACGTCAGCAGCCTATTCATGGTGGCACAAAAGTCCTGCGCCTTGCCCGAAGAAGTGAAGACCGACGGAATATTCAAGGTGGGAAAGTGCCTTGATACGTCAGAGTGAACAGCGCGAGTGATGAGCGCCATGATTCTGAAAGGGCTGCTCGTGCTAGTCGTGACGATGTCGTGTGTAGGTGTAAATGCGAGTGTGTTGCATGACAAAGCTAGGGCCGGTGACGTTAGCTTCTTCAAGAGCGGCCTCGATGGCCTCGATGAGCGTGAGCCAATCACGGGGCAGACGCCCCTGATGGCGGCATGCCTCGCGGGCAAAAGCGGAGTTGTTGATGAGCTTCTCAGGCTCGGGGCTGACCCATCTATCCCCGAGAAAGATGGCTACACCCCATCACACGGCGTTGCCTTTCAAGGGCGGGAGCAGGCTGCTCGTGTGCTCGTCAAGCACGGGATTGACGTGGATGAGAAGCACGCCGATGGATACCATCCGCTACACAGAACTCTGTGGGGCAGGTCTCCTCGACATTTGGCGACTGCGAGGGTTCTGGTGAAGGAGGGCGGTGCAAATGTCGATGCACTCGATGGTGGGGGATCCCCGCCTTCGCACAAGGCGCTCGCGTCGTCATGGCACGAGATGCTCGAGCTCCTTCTCGAGCTCGGCGCCGACGTTAACTTGCAGGCGGGCAACGGTGAGACGCTGCTTCACCTCGCGGTGCAGAATCGGGATGAGCGGGCAGTCACGGCGATCGTCAAGGCAGGAGGAGACCCGGCCGTGAAGAACAGCGATGGCATGTCGCCCTTAGACATGGCCACACAAATCTCAGAAAGGCTCGTAGCCTTAATGACTCCACGCGAGGAGCTGTAAGGACTTTTAACTTGTACGAAGGTACCTCTTATCACAACGACTATAGTCTAATGAGAGAGCGCCCGCCTCCCCGAATTTACAGCGCGCATCGCCTACACGGCACCGGGACCGGTGCTCTTCTTCTCCAGTCCCATGCTCTCGCGCTTGAGCACTGTGAGTAGCGTCTGGCTGCTCTCCAGAATCTTCAAATAGGCAGCCTCCGTCTCCTGGATGGTTTTGTCGTAGTCGTTCCTCGCGGCGAGCTTTCGAGCGATGGATTCGTTCAGGGTGGCGAGGCGCTTGGAAAGCACTTGGAGATCGCTCTGAACCTTAGCCTTTTCTCCCTCCTCTTGGTCAATCTGTTCGTCGATTGCCGCGCGCTTGGTGCGGAGTTCTTCGATGCCTGCGAGAGACGGGGAGACGGAACGTGAGAATTTCCGGCCTCGGGGAAACGAACGTTGGTTCGGACGCCGAGGTCACGCGGTGGCGCCGTTAGCGACACCGTCGACGACTCGACGCGCGCAATGGTTGGATCCGTATTCCGGTTCGCCCCAACATGGGCCGAAAAAATTCGAGGAAGAGATGGTCGAAGGCGACCACTACCCGGAAAGACGCCCGTTGGGAAGAGGAGGAGAAGGAGAATTCCGGGGATCGCGTTGCGACTCTCGGTCGCGTCACGTACAAGCGATGAGCTGAGTGTTCTGTTCGCCGAGGGCACCTTGATTGGGGCCATCCATGTTTGCAGTCCTGCGGCGCTACTTACGAGTGCCTCTGCGTCTGCGTCAGGTTGTGTGAGGATGAGCTTGTCCCGATTCGTCGAAAGTTTCTTCCCAAGCGAGCAGAATCCAGCGTGCAGTCGGGTTTCCGCGCGAGTTTCGGCAAAATAAATGTATGTAACCAGTCAAGACACAACGAGGGAAGCCACTCCGCGTCGCATAGCGCCATGCTGGGTCTGGATTATAGCTCGTCCGATGAAGACGGCGACGACACAACGAAGGTGCACGCTCCCACCGTCGCGGCGGAGGCTGACAAGCGCGGGGGGGAAGCCGGAGAGACGCCGCTGCAGAAGATGGAGGGCGCGAGGGGCGCGAGCAACCCCGGAAGGACAGGCGCCGGGGTTTCGTCTGCGAGCGATCCCCGGCCGTCGACGATCCTTCCCAGCGCCTTCGACTTGCTCGAAGCGACTGGTCATGGAGGCGTCGGTAGCATGACGCAGCACTACAGCAGGCCCGGACCTCCGGGTGGGCAGGCGCAGCATAGTGGCACGGCGGTGACTGGTGTCAAGAGGCCGGCGAGTGGTCAGTTCCCGTTGCCGAGCGTCCCGCAGAAGAGCGGTCGCGGTGGCCAGCAGAGGAATGTTAGCGGGAAACCCGTGAACACGCTCCTTCCGCCGCAGCTGCGCGGCAGGGCGAACAACGCGACGCAGGACCTGGAGGCGTTGGGATTCAAGCGAAAGCCGAAGCCATCGTAGTTTGACACTCTAGAATATCCATAGCTTAGGATTGAGTTACAAGGGATTAGCGCTTGCCAAAGAATAAACAACGTAGGGCTATATCACGTCCGTTACTTCCTCTTACCCTCCTTGATGATGACGACCTCGTCAGCGTAGCGCACACCCTTGCCCTTGTACGGCTCCGGCTTGCGCTTGGAGCGAAGGATAGCGGCGAAGTTCCCAACCTCAACCTTGTCGTAGCCAGACACAGTGATCTCCGTGTTGCTGTCGCACTTCACCTGGATGCCCTCGGGGATCTCGACGATGACCGGGTGAGCGTAGCCGAGGGAAAGGTTGATGGCCTTGCTGCCCTCCATCGCCGCCTTGTAGCCGACGCCGACGAGCTTGAGCTTCTTCTCAAAGCCAGTCGACACACCCACCATCATGTTGTTGGCCAGGGTCCTGTAGAGACCGTGACCCTCCCTGGCCCTCCTGGACTCGTCAGCCTTGGCGAATGTGATCTCGTTATCACCCTGTGCAGGCAAAGAGAGGGACGCAGCGGTGAGAAAAAGCCACATTTTCCGAGAAACGAGGGGGAGCTTTTATTATCCACAGAAATTGCCTCGAGCGGGGCGCGACGGTGGACGACGGGAGAACTTGATGAGCCGGAAGAAGCGCGCGCTTACCTCAGTAATGACCATGGTTTCGGGGAACTGCATTTGAAGCTCGCCCTTGGGACCCTGAGGAGGAGGAAGGGAGGGGGATGCGTTCATGTTTAGCGTGCTGTCGCCTGAACCCTAAAACCCTGAAAAAAACCTATCCGGCGAGCCTCCGCAACGCGGGCGCCAAGGACGTTTCCGAGCGTCGCCCGCATCCCTAGTGCCGTGCTGTGGGTTCCTCGATATGCATGCTAAGCTTTTGGGTCTCACCTTCACGCTGAGGTGGTTGTCCTTGAGGGTGTAGGTGACGCCCTTGGGGACCGGCACCGGGTGCTTGCCGATGCGGGACTGCTTCGCGACGACGGCGAGAGGAGCGCGAACGGCGACGGGCGAGGCGCCCGCGCGCGCGGCGAGGCGCGCGGAGGGCGCGTAGCCCTGACGCGCGCTGAGAGACGAAGACACCATGTAGGCGGCCATCTTGTTCGTGTGCCGGTGACGGGTTCGAATGCCGGTGCCGAGCCTTACGCTATCCGTCAAGAGGCGAACACGTAGGCGGATTATCGACTTGCCTTTTCGCGTGGAACATTGGCTGGTATCGGCTAAGATATGGGAACCGATTAAACCGTGTTTTTTTGAGTCACGACATTCACACTTTTTCATGACTGCCCGCCTGTGAGAGACCATTCACCTTTCGGGTTCAACACCCGAGTGTCAAAAAAGCGCCGAGTACACCTCGATGTACACGCTAGCCACACCCGGGTATTTTGGTGGTTACTGTCGATCCCGTCCCGGTAGTGTGCGACGCGGCGCGGTGCCGTCGTGAAGGCGCGGTGTTCGCCGTAGATACTTCCTCCGCATCAACAGGGGAGCACGTGCGTCCCATCCGTGACCGTCGCGAAGCGCGAGCGACTCGATTTCATCCCCCTTTCGCCTGCGGAAAAGCGTTCGATGGGAAAGGAGGGGAAGAAGTCGAAGGAGAAGGACAGGGAGAAGATCTCGAAGAAGAAGGCCGCCGACGGCGATAAAGAGCACGGAAAGAAGGGGAAAAAGGACAAGGATGGCCACAAACGCGTGACCGGATCGCTCGACGGGGAAAATCGCCCGAACAACGCCATGCGCCCTCCCAAAAAGCAGAAGAACGGCAAAGAGGTTGTGACGGTTCACGAGGGGGCTAACGGCATCGTCGCCGCGGAGAGGAAAGCCAAGAATGAGGCCTGGAACCCGAAGATTGAGGGGCAGAAGTTCGGAGAGTGGAGCAAGGATGAGAAGGAGGAGCTCGATGCCCGCATCAAGGAGTGGGCGATGGCGCACGGGAAGATAGACGACTACAACAACAAGAAGTTCGATTTCCTCATGCACAGGCGGCAGAAACAGGGCGGCCGGGGCGCAAAGCTCCCGGACAGCGAGAGGAAGGCTTTCCTCGAAATTGCCACCGGATTTCCCACGCGGAACCCGAAGCAAATTTACGGGTACGTGTCGAGGCACTACGACTCGGACAACTACAAGGGGAAGTGGAGCGACGAGGAGAAGAAGAAGCTGACCGATCTCGTGGCGGAGTATGGAGAGAAGTGGAAGGAGGTGGGCAAGAACCTTGGCCGCCCGGGGCATGCGTGCAGGGACAAGTGGAGAATGATGAGAAACAATCCAAAAAGCGGAGACTGGTCCCCGGCCGAGGTAGCGCGCCTCAGGGAACTGGTCAACGAGTACTTTGCCCAGAACAACGCCGCGCCCGGTCGAGGCGCGGGCGAGGGCAATGAGCACCTGCCGCTGCGCGACAACATCAACTGGAAGGCCATATCGAGCAAGATTGGAACCCGAAGCGAAAACATGTGCATGCAAAAGTGGTACCGCATCGCCCCGAGCCCGGAGGAGACTGGGCAGTGGGCGAAAGGTGACGACAAGACCATGCTCGAGGGCATCCTCAAGTCTGATGCGGACGACGAGCACAAGGTTGCGTGGGAAGGGCTGGTCCCCGGTCGAACCCTCGGCCAGATTAAGAACCGGTTCAGGGCGGCGAAAAAGGATGTTCCCGACCACAGCAACATGAGCTTCGACGTCCTGCTCGCGAAAATGATCGAAAAGTACGCACCGGAGATCTCAAACGCTGGCGCGCTCCCAGCTCCGTGATCCGACTCACACATTCTTTTTGAGACTCACCGCGTGCAAGGGCTGGAGAAGAACGCGAGACACGCTTGTAATGTGAACGATAATTCATCCCATAAGTTGCTACGAGCTAAGTTTACTCAAGTCACGCTTCATCTCTGGTGGGAACTCACTCTGCAACGTCCACGGCGTCAGGGGCGGTACGATCTCGAAGTTCAGAACCGTCAAGACTCACCTCATGCTTCTTCGCACAATGCGCGCAAAACCGACGCGTGTAGAACAGCGAGCACGTCGGCTGTCCACACACCGGCCTGGAACACAAATTACAGTCCGCGCCTATGAACAGAGGTCTTCGCCTGTCCGCGAAAGGATCCAGGCGAAAGTATCCGTCCTCAAGGAAACTGAAACAGAGGGAAATCTCCTCAGTGCTCGCCTCCGGCTTGAGCGATGAATGGCTAGCAGAGCAGTGGACCGAACCAATAACGCGGGTTAGACGTAGACGTCGGGAAATCAGTCGGGAACGTACACGATACTCTTCTCGTAAGGGGGGGTTCTTCCCTTGTAGTCGAACGACACCTCGATGCCGCACAGGGAACACTCGAAGGTCTCCATCTTCGATGGCCCCGCATCCCTCCCTTCGCGACTCATATCGTCCGCCACGATACGCCGACTCAACCGTGCCCGAACGCGATTTCGTACCGGCTGCGCGAAACCCTTTGTTCAGCGGCAACCGCCCTCAGCCGCAGTGCACGCGAAAGTGAGTGATAAACTTCACAAGCGAGAAAAAGGTCGTCGTCTCACCAGAGTCGTTTGCGACGCCCGGGAAGCGGTCTGGCGCGTGACGAGCTAGCCGTCGCAGAACGGGTATGGATCGATGAGCTGGCACGAAGGCGTGCGAGTAGTCTTCGAAGACGCGAGAGGTCGATACGTCGAAGCGCTCAGGGACATCGAATCAGGTGGGTTGTTATTTGCCTCTGCGCCTAGTCAGACGCCTCCTTCAACTTACCAACCCCGCCTGTTTCACATCGCAGGAGAGGTGCTGTTGTCCGAGAAATGCGCCGCGGCGATGGTGTACCGAAATGCAGACCCGCCCTGCTGCAGCTTCTGTCTCCGATTCCTCGAGAAGGACCCGCCGGAGTTCAGGTGCGATGGGTGCAAACTGGAGTGTTACTGCTCCACGGCATGCAAGGACGAGGCTCGGCGGTTGTACCACTCGAGTGATGGAGAGTGCGCCGCCTTCGAGGCCGGAATTGAAGCGGAGGCGATCGGCTTTGAGTTTGGGGACGTCCCTGAGAGGTTCCTGCTCCGCGTCTTGTCCCAAGCTGGCGGGTGGCGCACACCCGGCGGGCCGTTGGTGGTTGGAGCAGGCATCGATCGGGTGCGGATGCTGCAGGCGCACGTGCCGGCACCGGACACGGAGGAACGCGGTCGATTGGCGGGAATATCGCGCAACACGCTCAGGCTGATGGACGAATCGGTGGAGGACGGCGTGAGGGTCGTGGATCCTTCTGGCGATGAACCTGCGACGACTTCGCGTTACGGCGAAGCCGAGTTGACGCAGCTGTTGTGCAGCGTCAATTGCAACGCCCACACGCTCTACGCGAACGACCGCTCATCTCTCGCGCCGGTTGGGATCGCAGTGTACTTACAGGGGTCCGCCTTCAACCACTCGTGCATTCCGAGCGCCGAGTTCTGCAACGTTGGAACCTCCCTGACGGTGCGGTCACTGCGGCGAGTGCGAGCGGGTGAGGAAATCACGGTGAGCTACGTTCCCACGACGATGAACCTGAAAGAGAGAAGAAGGTGTCTTGAGGGGCAGTACAAGTTCGTGTGTGCATGTCCTCGATGCGTGGCCGAGAACGTGAGTTGAGGGTTGGATGATGCTCGGTAAGGGTTGGGCCACCAGCTGTGGGCTTGGAGAAAAAAAGAGTTTGACACCGACGAGATTCGAACTCGCGCACTTACGTATTGGAATGTTTATGGTCTACCACTCAGCCTAAATCCAACCCCTTAGACCGAACTCGGGCACAGTGTCGTATGAATAAACAGTCAGAGCGTGCCATTGGCGCGAAAGCAAGGAACATAAAGGCAATGGCACGCACCCTTCATGTTTCCTTGAGCCCTATGGAGCCTTAGTCACGTTTTCCTGATTAGTTTGCAATTAAACGATCTCCCGATTTTCCAATCCCGACGGGTCAAAAATTTTCCCGCCTGTTTCGTGTCTCCACCGGTTAGGACACCAAGAAGGCACCGCCCGGGCTTCCCCCAGTGGGTCTCTTGGCGCCTGTGATCGCATCCGATCCGGGTAGCGCGAGTCCGCGCGTCCGTATGGACGGGGAGGGGAACATGCAGGCGGACGGCGGCATGGCCGCGGTCGAGCCGCAGCCGTTAGGCGGGGAGGCTGCGGACTACACCAACCTGCAACGGGTGAAGGTCTACCGCCTGAATGAGAGCGGGCACTGGGACGACAAGGGGACGGGTCACGTGTCGTGCGAGTACATGGAGGTGCGTTGACGTCGTCTAAAATAACCGGCACGCGCCGATCGCGGTTGGGGCCGGTCTCAATCACTCACGTTTCGCGACTCGCGATCGGTTCGAAGCGTCGTGGCCAAACAGCATTTTCCTCGTTGTTTTAGGGTTCTCCAGACGGACTCGTCGGGATCTCGCGCCGCGGGTGGATATACCGAGCCCCTTTGCGTCCCGGCATCGCAAACATGATCCAAGATCATGCGAAACCGGTTTCTTTTCGAAACGCGCCCGCCAGTCTTCCCCGCACACGGCGCATTTGACCAAACTGACATCCCACCCATGTGCTGTTTTTCACCTGCAGCAATCTGATTCTGTCGGCCTCGTGGTCGTCTCGGAGGAGGACCAGCAGCCGTTGCTGGTGCACCGTATCTCTAGGGAAGATATTTACCAGCGTCAAGGCGGGGACACGATCATTACCTGGACGGATCCTGACATTCACACCGACATAGCACTTAGCTTCCAGGAGGCGATGGGGTGCAACTACATCTGGGAACAGATAAGCTCCGTACAACACACGTACAAGAAGAGCGACATGGCATCTGGGGATATCGGTGGTCGCATGCGACGGGGTGCTGTGGACGAGTACGAGTTCGGGAGTGCTCCGGACGACGGTTTTTATCAGGATTCTGGACGCGCGGGACCCTCGGAGCTGCCACCAGCGGAGCTCGGCAGTTTGGCTGAGCTGGTCAAGGTTGTCACCGAGTGCTCGCCATTTGCACGCGAGAAGATCGCCAACCTGGCGCTCAAGAAGGGTTACTTGCGTCAGCTCCTAGACCTGTTCAAGACATGCGAGGATTTGGACGACATGGAGTCGCTGCACATGATGTACACCCTGGTGCGAGGCTTGGTGCTGCTCAACGACGCCAACCTGTTTGACGAGCTGCTCCGGGACGAGAACGTCTTCGATGTCGTGGGTGCGCTCGAGTACGATCCGGAGTACAGCGAAGCGGAGGAAACGAGTGGAGACGGGGTTGGCGATGCGGGGGAGCGGACGGGTGTCGGCGCGCAGCAGAAGGTTCAGCATCGCGCGTTCCTTCGGGACAGCGTCGTGTTCAAGGAGGTTGTCCCGATTCAGGACCCGGCGATTCGCGCTAAGATCCACCAGACGTACCGCATTGGGTACCTCAAGGACGTCATCCTGCCCAGGGTGTTGGACGACGCAACGTTCGGCACCCTCACGTCCATCATGCTCTTCAACAACGTGGAGGTGGTGCTCGCGCTCCAGCAGGACCCGGCCTTTCTGAAGGAGCTGTTCAACCGGTTGAAGTCGACGCCGCGCGCGGACCCGGGATGGGACGACCTGGTGGGCTTCCTCCAGGAGCTGTGCTCGCTCGCGAAGCACCTCCAGGTTCAGCAGCGTGGGTCACTGTTCGCCTCGCTCATCCAGCACGGGTTGTTTTACGTGCTGACGGACGTGCTCAAGGCGGAGAGCGAGACGTCGCAGCTCAAGGGGGCGGATGTGCTCATGTCCACGCTGCACAACGACCCCAGCGCTCTGAGGGCGTTCCTCGTCAAGCAGGAAGATCACGCGCTCTTTGATCGAATCGTCGAGTTGTTCGTCCAGGGCGAGGAGGGTCTCCAGGCGCAGCTGTTCGAGCTGCTAAAGTTGATGCTGGACCCGGAGACCATGGACCAGCCGGTGGAGAAGAGTGGATTCCTCGAGCTGTTTTACGATCACTACGTGGACAAGCTGGTGGCTTCTGTTGGCGCGGGGGCTACCAAGGAGGAGGACGCCGGGACGGAACCCACGCAATCCGGTCTGAGGCCACTGGATTCGTTCGTGCCCGCGTGGAATTTGGTCAAGACCATCGAGCTGCTATGCTTTTGCGTGCAGCACCACAGCTTTAGGATCAAGTACTACGTGCTCCGCAACAACGTGGTGGAGAAGGTGCTCAACCTGACCAAGCGAAGGGAGAAGTACCTGGTGGTTGCCGCCATACGCTTCCTGCGGTCGTGCGTCGGCCTGAAGGACGAGTTTTACAACAGGTACATCATCAAGAATAACCTGTTCGGGCCCGTCATGAAGGCGTTCGGGGAGAATGGGGCGCGATATAACCTGCTCAACAGCTCGGTGCTGGAGCTCGTCGACTTTGTCCGGCGCGAAAACATAAAGGGTCTCATCGAGTACCTTGTGGTCACCTACGATGAGCTCTTCTCCGGGGTTGAGTACGTCGACACGTTCAGGCTGCTGAAGCTGCGGTACCAGCAAGCGCAGCAGCCAAAGACGGCGGCGAGTGCACCAGGGGGGTCACTGATGATGAACGCCAACGCCGGGCCGGTTGGCGCAAACGGGGCATTCTTCGGCGCCGGGTTCAGCCGCGAGACCGCTGCCGCCGCGCAGGCGATGGAGGCGCACCGGCGGCGGCGCGACGGGTCCATGGATCAGAGCGAGGAGGACTACTTCAACACGGACGACGATGACGAGGATGAGGAGGCGGTGGGACCGGCGCCAGCAGTGGACGACGAGCCCTTGGTTGGACCGAGCCCGCCTTCGCTCTCGGCGCAGTTCATTCCGATGGCGGCGGAATACGAGGCGGGTCTCGTCGGCAGCAAGCGTCCGCTCGTCGACGAGGAGTACGCAGGCGACGATGACACGGGTAAGCGGATAAAGCAGGACGACGGGGTCGAAGAAGAGGGTCTCACTGCGGCGCAGAGAAACGCGTTGACCGGATTGAACACCGAGCCAAACGTCGAGGTTGCGACGGATCCAAACTCTGAGGGCGGTGAGGTTGAGCACAAGCCCACCTCGAAGCCTACCAGTAACTGGGTGTCCGTTGGGCAGGAGGAGCAAAATCAGTAGCGTTGCAATCGTTGATTCTAGTCTAATTCATCACTACCAAGCCTTGGTTACCTCATCGGGCCGGAGCACGCGGTTGCCGTTCTTGTCCAGCCCATGGTACTCCTCCTCCTTCGCCCTCGTTTCCTTCTTGAGCGTGGGTGCCTTGAACTCGCCAGCCACCTTCTGCCGTTTCGCCTTCTTCTTGCTGGTGAAGTCCCTCCAACCGCCGACGCGACCCTCCCGCGCTTTCTCCTCGTCCCAGTTCTTCTGAGCCTTTGACTGCTTCTTGCGCTCTGCCGCCTCCTCCTTCTCCTCCTTCTCCACGCGTTCCTCCTCTGCTGCGATGCGAAGGGTGAGCTTGCGCCGCCGCCACTCTAAGTCTACGATGTTTTTCCTACCCTCCAGCTTCCACCGCTCCTGGAACTCATCGCTCTCCAAAAAGTCGGCGAGCTGCGCGTCCCTGTCTCCGTTGTACCTAACCCTCAGCACCACATCGTTGCGGGTCTCCTTCCTCCACGCCTTGATCACCGACTCCTTTGCTCGGGTGAGGTTGAAGTCAAGCTCCCTCTTCACCTCCTCCTTTCCCAGCAGCGTCTGAGCCTGACCGATAGCGTCAAACGCCGCCTTAGCGCTCGGATGCTTGCACTTATCCGGGTGAACCAACAGGCTGACCTTACGGAACGCTCGCTTGATTGTCTCCTCGCCGGCGTCAAACCTCACGTTGAGATGCTCGTAGGGGTTGAGCTTGAAACACGCCAGGATCCGTTCAACCTCGGCGTTCCTCGACGCATCGGAGACATCCGCGAAAAACTCCTTCAGGAGGGTCTCGTCGTCCTTGAGCTCCTCGATCGGGGGAATGGGTGCCGAGGCTGCGGCGGCGACGCCGTTGCTCGCCTCGCGAAGGATGGCGTCCCTCTCAGCCGCGCCCTCCTCGGGGACCGGCGCTGGTTCGGGTGCGGGCGCGGATGCGGGTTTCGTGACGATCGTGATGTTTGCGGGTCTGAGGTAGGTCTCCTCCTCGGTGCCGATGATGTTGACGTGATATCTCTGCCTGTCCGCGGCGTACGCAACGACCGTCCCGTGCTTGCCGTTCAGATCCGGACGAGCCTTGAGCCCGCTCACCTCGACCACGGTCCCGGGGTCCATGAGCGCGGGAACGGTGGGTTCGGGCGGCGCTGCAGCCGTGGGTTCCTCTGTGGGTGCTGCGGGCGTCTCCACGGGGGCCCCGGATGCCTGAGCGTCCGCCACGGGCTCGTCTCTGCCCGAGAGCTCGACGTTTGAAGGCTTCAGGTACAGTTCCTCCTGCTCCCCGTCGTCCATCGTCAGGTGATACCTCTCCCTCTCAGGCACGTATGCCACTATCTTGGCCGTCTTGCCGTTCAGATCAGGCCGGGCCTTGAGCCCGTTCACCGTCACCGCCGTCCCGGCTTCGAGGAGCACCATCTCCCCTCGTCTCTGCCACGCGCGCCCGGAATTCTGATTAACCGCTGGAAAAAGTTCCCCAGCCACGCAGCCGCCGACAGCGACAAGCTTATCTGAACCGCCGGACCGTCACTGAGCGCGGCACACGTCCACGCGCTGTGCGATCTTCACCCAGGAGACTGCACCGGACAATATGCAGCGTGTGATCGCTGCTTCGGTGCGTTGCTACGGCCTCGCCGCCCCCGGCGCGCGCCTCGCCCGGGGTAAGGCTGCGGGGTCCCGGGGCATGGCCACGTCGCCCCAGGCGGTGATGTCGTGGTGCGGACCCGCAAACGTCGGCGCTTCAGCGATGCGTATGCAGGCGTCGAACGTCGGGGTTCCTCGCATCGCATCCGCCCGTCGTGCCGTTCGGGTGGCGCGCGCCATCTCCACGGATGCGCCGGCGAGCGCGCACGCCGCGTCCGCCGCGAAGGGATCCGGCGCTTCCGCCACCGTCCCAACTTTCCAGGAGGCGATTCTCAGGCTCCAGCAGTACTGGGCCGACCGCGGCTGCGCCCTCTGGCTGCCGCACAACACCGAGGTCGGCGCGGGGACCATGAACCCCGCCACCTTCCTCCGTTCGCTCGGCCCCGAGCCCTGGAGCGTGTGCTATCCCGAGCCCTCCATCCGCCCCGATGACTCCCGCTACGGTGACAATCCCAACAGGGTGCAGCGCCACACGCAGTTTCAGGTGATCCTCAAGCCGGACCCCGGGAACGCGCAGGAGCTGTACCTCGGCTCCCTCGAGGCGCTCGGAATCGACACCAAGGCGCACGACCTAAGGTTTGTGGAGGATAACTGGGAGTCCCCCGTGCTTGGCGCGTGGGGTCTCGGCTGGGAGGTTTGGCTCGACGGCATGGAGGTGACCCAGTTCACTTACTTCCAGCAGTGCGGCTCCCTCAAGGTGGCGCCCACCGCCGTTGAGATCACCTACGGCCTCGAGCGCATCATGATGTCCCTCCAGGGCGTGAAGCACTTCAAGGACATCAGGTACAACGACACCATGACGTACGGAGAGATGCTCCTCCAGAACGAGTACGAGATGTCCGTGTTCAACATGGACGAGGCGGACGTCCCCGCGCACCAGCTCAGGTTCGAGCTCGCTGACAAGGAGGCCAACCGCATGCTCGACGCCAGGCTGCCCCTCCCCGCGTTTGATCAGCTCCTCAAGGCGTCGCACGCGTTCAACATCCTGGACGCCCGCGGCGCCGTGGGCGTCACCGAGCGCCAGAAGCTCTTCGCGAGCATGAGGAAGCTCGCGCGCGAATCCGCCGTGCTCTGGGTGGCCAGGCGCGAGGAACTCGGCTTCCCCCTCGGCGTATGGGAGCCCGAGCCCGTCCCCGATCCCGTCCGGACCAAGGGCGCGGCTCCGACGGAGGCGGCTGATTTTTTCCTCGAGGTGGGCACCGAGGAGCTTCCCCCAGCGGACGTCGCGTCAGGCTCTGAGCAGCTCTCAAAGGCGATCGAGGCGTGTCTCGACGCCGCGGGTCTCACCCACGGCGGCGTGGTCGTCGGAGCCACCCCCCGTCGCATGGTCGTCAAGGTCAAGGACCTCGCCGCCGCGCAGGAGAGCAAACAGGAGCGCAACAGGGGTCCCCCCCTCTCCCGCGCCTTCGAGGAGGACGGCGTCACCCCGACCAAGGCGGCGATGGGTTTCGCCAAGAAGAACGGAGTGGACCCTGCGGACCTCGAGAAGGACGGCGAGTACGTGTGGGCTAACGTTCAGACGGTCGGTCGCGCCGCGCACGAGGTCATCGCGGATGCCCTCCCCGGCATCGTAGGCGGCGTCAACTTCCCCAAGACGATGAGGTGGAACGGCGACGCCGCGTTCAGCCGTCCCCTCCGTTGGCTCCTCGCCATGCACGGCGAGTACCACCTCCCGTTTGTGGCGCTCGGCGTGGCATCCGGCTCGACCACGCGCCTCCTGCGCAACAGCCCGACGCCCACGGCGGAGGTCACCAGCGCCGCTCACCACGCCGAGCTCCTCGAGGGCGACACGATCGAGATCAGCTTCGACGCGCGCCGCACCGCCATCTGGTCCGCCGCCGAGAAGCTCGCGGGCGGCGTGAACGGCGTCGTCCCGCCCTCCGCCGGCGAGTCCGGCGGTTTGATCGACGAGGTTGTTAACCTGATCGAGTCGCCCACGCCCATCATCGGCGGCTTCGACCCGGCGTTCCTCGAGCTTCCCAAGGAGGTTTTGGTCATGGTCATGCGCAAGCACCAGAGGTACTTCCCCGTGGAGGACACCGCCACGGGCGACCTCCTCCCGCATTTCATCACCGTCGCCAATGGATCCGTCGACCCCGACGTCGTCCGCGCGGGTAACGAGTCGGTGCTCAAGGCCAGGTACGAGGATGCCAAGTTCTTCTACGAGGCTGACACCCGCAGGAAGCTCGTGGACTTCAAGCCCGATCTCGCGGGGATCACCTTCCAGACTGAGCTCGGTACCATGCTCGAGAAGACGGAGCGCGTAGAGAAGCTGGCGCCCAAGCTCGCCGCGTCCCTGGGCTTCTCCGAGTCTGACGCCAAGGTTGCGACCGAGGCTGCCGCACTCGCCCGCGCGGACCTCGCCACCCAGCTCGTTCAAGAGTTCACGTCCCTGGCGGGCGTCATGGGCAAGCACTACGCCACTCGCGAGGGACTCGACGCGCCCCTGTGCGAGGCCATCTTCGAGGCTGCCCTCCCGAGGTCTTCCGGCGACATCCTCCCCTCTTCCCCCGCGGGTATCGCCGTCGCCGTCGCCGACAGGCTCGACACCCTCGCGGGTCTCTTCGCGGTCGTCGGCGCCCCCAAGGCGACGGCAGATCCGTTCGGCCTTCGGCGCGCCGCTTACGGTGCGGTTCAGGCTCTGGTGGCGTCCAACTCTGGGTGCGACCTGCGCGCGGCGCTGGCGGAGGCTGCGGCGCTCCAGCCGGTGGAGTGCGGCGATAAGGTGGTGGACGAATGCCTCGAGTATATGACCAGGCGCCTGGAGCAGTACCTGGTCGACAGCGGGTGCGGCGTGGAGGCTGTGCGCGCGGTGCTCGCGGAGCGCGGTGGTGACCCGGCGGCGGCGGCGGTGACGGCCAGGGCGCTCGACGCGGCGATCGTCGGCGGTTCCGAGGAGCTCAAGGCGGCGATGACCGTGCTCGCGCGACCCACCAGGCTGGTGCGGGGCAAGGAGCTCCCGGCCGACCTCGAGGTTAAGAAGGAGAGTCTGGTGGATGCTGAGGAGGTGGCGCTGTACGAGGCGTACGTCGCCGCGAGGGAGAAGGTCGGGGTCCACTCCGAGGCGACGGTGGGTGACCTGCTGTCGGCGGCTGCGAGCCTGTCCGAGGCGTCGGAGGCGTTCTTCGATAAGGTGTTCGTCATGGCGGAGGAGCCCGAGCTCCGGCGCAACCGCATGGCGCTCATGAACGCAATCGCGTCTCTCTCCGAGGGCATCGTGGACTTCACCGAGCTTCCCGGGTTCTGAGCCGCCCGCGGGACAGGTCGAGGTCCGAGTCGGCTGATTATTAATACTCACGCTTCCTTGGCTGACGCCTCTTCTCCTCGTTAACGCTGCTGCTAACTCACTCGTCCTGGGTCTTAGTTTCGGCCTCTCCCTCCGGCGCAGCCTCCGCGTCCTCGACCGCCGCCTCCACCTTCTCCCCCTCCTCCTCGCCGCCCTCGGCGTCCTTCGTCGGCGCGGACAAGCCGCCCTCCCCGTCCACGAGCGTCGCATCCGCCCTGGGAAAATTCTTCGGCACGGGTCCCACGGACAACGCCATCATCGACTCCATCGCGGGATCCTGCGCCCAGCTCGACTCCTTCAATGCGGCTTCCTTCAGGACCCTTCGCTCCTCGACAGCCTCCGCGCACTTGGCCCTCGTCTCCTCGAGCTCCTCGACGAGCCGCGCAACCTCCGCCCTAGCCTCGTCCCGTTCCTTCTCCGCCTCCTCTGCGCGCGCCGTCTGTTTGGCGAGCCGCTGCTGCACGTCCCCGCGGAAGGTCGCCGCGGTCGCGATCGCCTCCGCGCGCGCCGTCTCCACCTCCCTCCCCTTCCGCAGCTCCATCGCCTTGAGCTCGGAGCGCATCTGCACATTCTCGTGTTCGCTCCGCAGCGCTCGGTCCAGCGCGCGGTCGTAGTGCTCCTTGACCTTGGTGAGCAGCGGGCGGTACGTGGTGAACGCGTTAATGAACGCGTCGAAGACGGCGCGGTGCGCCTCGAGCGCCAGCGCGCCGCTCTCGTCCCTGTAGTCGGCGCCGTGGATCCCTCCCTTGACACTCGCGAGCTTCTCGCTCAAACGCAGCTGCTCGGCGAGCAGGCTCTCCAGCTGGACGAGCAGCGCGGGCTTGCGACCGCCGCCGCGCGGGTACACCTCGTAGTATCCGTTGGTATGCTCGCCGCCGCCGCCGCCGCCGCCGGGGGAGCCCGGCGGGGTCGCGCGGCTGCGGCCGAGGGTGGCGGTCTGCGCCGCGGCGGAGGAGAGGGCGAGACCCCTCGGGCCGGGGCGGGAGCCTCCCGTCCGGGGCTGGGGCTTCCCGGGGGAGCCAACGTACCCGTAGGCGTCGTCCGCCATCTCGGGCGGGGGCGAGGTGCCCTCCAGGCCCATCGGCGGCCTATCGTCCCTCACCATACTTCGATCTCGCGTGTGGGTTCCCCTCGATTTCTTCCTTCTTCTTCGCCCGGGGGAATTCGCCTATATTCGGCAACAGTCAGAGGAGCGCGCCGGGTTCCGCGTGCGGGTCGCCTGTGTCGGGTCGACAAGAGCGCGCCTCTTCTGCGTGCTTCTGTGTGGCTGGAACGGGTGAGGTCGATCCACGAGGGGTGCAGTCGACGTCCCACAAAGTGACGCCGCCCGAGGCGGAACCCAGCCATTTTGTCGATGGACCCGCCGGTTCTCACCGCTCGTGGATCAGACCCGGCGGGCAGAGTTGCATTTGGCGATTTGTGCGGAGAGCGCCAGAGGCTCCCGGCGCGAAGGATCAACACTCGCCGTGGGTGAGGTGCCGGCGTCACGCATGCTGAGCGGTATCTCGCGGATATTCACGCCGTGCTATTCGCCGCATCGCTTCTCCCAAACCCGGCGCGCCCGTCGACCCCTATCCCGGCGGTGCCCACCCACGGTGCTGGCGATGCCGATGGCAGAGGGCGTAGTCGATGCCCGGTTCGCTCCCTGTGAGGATATCGGCCTGACCATCGACGTCCCGTTTCCGCCACCTATCGGGCCCAAGCTGCTGCAGAGGCCCGCCGACGAGCCCTTGGGCAAGTGCCTCCTCAGGATGAAGGCAACGGCGGAGAAGGGGTTGAAGAAAAGAGGTAAAGGGACGAAGGACGACGTCGGCGAGGTGACGGTGAGGCTGGAGGAACCCGACGGTACCGCCGTGGCCGACGACGTCCTCAACTCCGACGCGTGGTGTCATCAACGCCGCCTCGTCGTCTCCCCCATCGCCTCCTTCAGGGTACGCGTGGACGCGCCCTACGTCGCCGCCGTCGCCGTCGCCGGTCGACCCGTCGTTGGCTATCCTCTCGTCCCCGTGGGCGCCGGGCTGCGGTTCTGCGAGGACGACGACCTCGAGTGGACGTGGTACGCGGACGACGACGTCGTCGGCGTCGATAGGGCGTACACCCCGACGGTCGCCGACGTCGGACGCGTGCTGTCCGTGCGGGCCGTCGCCGTCGCGGGCTGCCCGCCGGCTGAGTTCGTGTGCCCCCGCGCCGTGGCTCCCGCCCCGTCGAGGCCCGCCGCGCGTGCTCGCGCGAGTGAGCTCGGCGAGCGAAACGAGGGTGCGCTGCGCGTCATGACGTACAACGTCCTCGCCGACGCGTACAGTCACACGTGGAAAGAGCTCTACCCGTACCTGTCCGACGAGGCTGCGGATGCGGAGTACAGGCTGTTGCTCGCGATGGAGGACGTACGCATGGCCTCACCGGACGTCGTGGCGCTGCAGGAGGTCGACAAGAAGTGGTACGACGCGTTCTGGGTGCCCCAGATGCGCGCCGCCGGCTACGTTCCCGCCGGTGGCTTGACCGAAAAGACGGGTCTGACCCGCGAGGGATGCGCCACGTTTTGCCGGGGAGACGCGTGGCGGCCGGTGCGAACCGAGGAGACGGGTCTGAACACCCCGGGTCCGATGCCCGAGGAGCGGGACACGTCGGATTGGGTATCGTCCCAGCCCCACCTGGCGCACGCCCTGTCAAAGGTGAACACGGTGGCTCAGCTCGCGGTTTTGGAGTCGGCGGCGGGTGACGGCCGCGCGGTTGTGGTTGCAAACACGCACCTGTTTTTCCATCCCGGCGCCGTCCACCTCAGGGTGATGCAGGCGAGGTGGCTCTTGCGTCACGCGGACGGTCTCAGGCGCCGGTGGGTCGAGGCCGAGGGCGGGGGTAAGGAGGTCGGGCTGGTGGTGTGCGGCGATTTCAACGGCGAGCCGTTTGACGGCGTGATCCGATTCGTTCGCGAATCGGTGCTCGGCGCCGGCGACGGGGACTGGGCGCTGGGCAGCGTGTTCAGGTGGGGGGGTACCAGCAGCAGGCAGGCGGCGAAGGAGCTCCGTGCGCTCACTCCGGAGACCGAGGCGGTTCGGCCGCGGTCGTTCGTCGGAGGTGCTGTCGCCGAGTTGGAGGAGACGCAGCAACGGCTGGGTCGCATGGCCGGGTCGTGGCGGGTCGTTTCCGAGGTTGAGCGGGGCGCCCGGTCGCCCTGCGGC
>MDTE01153394.1_pt1 | contig 21077 bp, 17 predicted proteins | sample 811231 | NCBI WGS metagenome assembly MDTE01 (sample SAMN05326651, study PRJNA326480) | marine metagenome | isolation source: seawater | place: Indian Ocean: Red Sea | collected 2010
AAATTATCTATTACTTTTTTTCCCAAGCCGTCTATATCGAAAGCATCTTTTGAAACAATATGTTTTAATTTCTCTCTAGCTGTAAAATCACACTCGTATCCCCGAAGACATCTTCGCACAGCATCTATTTTCTTTGTGGTTAGACTCATCTCCTTTTTTGTAGGGTAACCACATAGACACTTGTTTGGAAAAATAAATTTTTTACTATTTTTTGATCTCTTGGATTTATTTACTGACAAAACTTGCGGTATTACATCGCCTGCTCTTTGAATGGTTATAGTGTCACCTACTCTTATGTCTTTTCTATTGATTTCATCTTCATTGTGCAAAGTAGCATTTGAAACAACCACGCCACCAACTGTGACAGGCTCAATTTTTGCAACTGGTGTTATTGCACCAGTTCTACCAACTTGAATTATTATATTTTTTATCTTAGAGAAAGCTTTGACAGAAGAAAATTTATAGGCAATTGCCCACCTTGGTGAATTTGAGGTTGACCCTAATCTTTCCTGGAGTTTTAAATTATTAACTTTGTAAACAATTCCATCAACGTCGTAATCTAAAGATGAACGCAAATTTTCCAGTTCTAAATGGCTTTTTTCAATCTCAGCAATTGAATTTACAATTTTACAATAAGGGTTTATTTTAAAATTCCAATTTTTAAGTTCTATAAGTATATCTGATTGAGTTTTAAAAATTTGATTGCTTACTTCTCCAATACCGTATGCAAAAAATTTTAAGGGTATTTTTTTAGTAACTTTCGAATCTTTTTGTCTCAACGATCCTCCAGCAGCATTTCTAGGATTAGCAAATTTATCTTTGATTTTTTCAAAATCTTTTTTACCAATATAGACTTCACCCCTAATTTCAATTATATCTGGTGCGTTTTTTAATTCCCTTGGAATGTCTTTAATAGTTAATAAATTTTCCGTTATATCTTCACCAAATAAACCATCTCCCCTAGATAAACCGTAAACCAATTTTCTTTTTTCATATCTTAATGAGGCTGATATACCATCTATCTTTGGTTCAGATGATAGTGCTAACTCAGAATTTGTATTTAAGAAATTATTTATTTTTTTTTGAAAATCTAACATGTCCTCCTTATCGAATGCATTACTTAAAGATAACATAGGTTTAGTATGCTTTATTTTTTTAAATTTTGAAGATGGTTTTGATCCAATAAGATTATTTAAATTTTTTATTTGTTTTAGATGAGGATACTTTTTAACAAGATCTAAAAGTTCTTTCTTTAAATTATCGAATTCAAGATCTGAAACAATTGGTCTATCCTTCTCAAAGTAGGCTTTATTAAATTTTAAAAACTTTGAAATCTTATCTTTGTATAATTTCTCAACTTTTTTAATTTCAGTCATCTATTGAAAATATTTTTTTTATTCTATTTACCAATTTTTTTTCATCGTCTTTTTTTTGGTTTTGCAAAGGTTTGTAATCTCTATTAAGTATTGAGTATGATCTTTGATACCATTCGCTTGAATTATAATTATAACCCAATAAAGCTGCAGCTGCTTTAGCTTCTTCTTCTAAACCAATTCTATAATAAATTTCAACTAATCTGAATAGGGCTTCTTCTACAAAAATTGTTTTATCATAATTTTCAACAATTACCTTTAATCTATTAATCGCAGGTATCCACTTTTCATTTTTGATATAATATCTTGCAATCGATATTTCCTTGGCTGCCATTTGATTTATTACTAAATCTAACTTAAATTTTAAATCAACTGCATATTCAGTATCAGGAAATCTTTTTAAAAATATTTCAATAGTTTCTTTGGATTTAATTAGAGGTTCTACATCTTTTTTTTCATCTAATATTCTCTCATAATTAATTATCGCAATTAAGTAATAGGCATAATCAATATTTTTATCTGCTGGATAAATTTTAATAAATCTTTTTAAATTTAAAAGTGCTTCATCAAAAAAATTTAAAGAATATAAACAGTAGCTTTACATTATAGCAGATTTGGCCGCCCATTCTGTTTGTGGTAAAAGGCTCTCAGATTGATCAAATTTTTCAGAAGCAATTAGGAACTGACCATCTTTTAATTCCTGTAAAGCTTCTTGATAAACTTTTAGAGCCTCTTGTTTTGTTGATGGTGGCTCAACAGCTTGTGGAGTTTTAGAACATGAATAAAATAGAGGTATTAAAAAAATGAATATTAAAAATAAACGCATCTCGTATTATTAACAAAAAAAATACTCCGCGTAAAATAGTGTTAAGATTAAGCGTTTACTGCAAGTCTCTTATTAAATGGAACGATTTTTCTTATATTTGTTGAAGTTGACTGATTTTCCACGATTTCGTAATTACTTTTATTTGAAAAAATCTCTTTTAAAAATTTATTTGTTAAGGCATGTCCACCATGTACACAATCGATTGATCCAATAACTCTTAAACCAGACAACATAAAATCACCAGCTAAGTCTAGGATTTTATGATTTGCAAATTCTTTATCTGATCTAAGCCCACCTTCATTTAAAATTTTATCTCCTTTAACTACAATGGCATTTTCTAATGATCCGCCTTTTGCCAAGCCTAACGATTTAATTTCTTCAATATCTTCGAATAAACAGAAAGTTCTTGCAGAATAAATATCTTCTACTTCTTTTTCATTAAAAGAAGTGCTGCTTGTTTGAGTATGAATTAAAGGATTGTTTTTATAATTTAAAGTAAATTTAACATCAAAGCTATTATTTGAAGGTGTAATATTTATTTTTTTTTCACCTTCTTTTAATTCAATTTTCTTTTTTATTTTTACAAATTTTCTTTTGCCTTCTAGAGTTTTTAAGCCAGATTTTTTTAAAATTTTTACGAAGTCTTTTGCAGACCCGTCCATTATTGGAACTTCTGTTCCATTTAAATTAACAACTATGTTATCGATACCGCAAATATAGAAAGCGGCCATTAAATGCTCTATTGTGGAAACGCTTACTCCAAAATTGTTTTGAATTTTTGTACATAGTTTCGCTGATGATACATTTTTAAAGTTTGCGATTATTTCGTTGTTATTCTCTAAATCTGATCTTTTAAATATAATACCAGAGTTTGAATTTGCAGGGACAAGCGTGACTTCTACATTTGAACCAGAGTGTAAACCGACACCATTAAATTTTGCTTCTTTATTAATAGTTTTTTGATTTTTGTCCCACATGTATATTTTATACAAAAATTAGAATTTTATTTGAAAACAACTAATATTACGAAAGGCTACAACAATTTTTATGTGAAAAAACGATCAAAAAAACTTGAAATTACTGACTTTTTTTTATTGCTGAGGGGTATAACTTCTTTGTCCCAACCTTTGAAAATGAGTTCTGCAGCTCCAGACAACGCAGAAAAGTCATGTAAATGTAATAACTCAATTTGGGTTCTGGTTTGATTTGTATTTAGTGATTCCTTAAATAGTTTTGAAAGATTTTCTAAAATGTCTTTATCTTCAAAAAATAGATGCACTCTAAAAATTTTATCGCTTAGGTAATCTAAATTTTTATTTTTATTATATATGTAGTCTATTATTTCGCTAATTCTAGCTTTAATAATATCATTTATATGTTTGATGCTAAGTTTTTTAAATTCAGACTCTGTAAAGAAATCCTGTGTTACATATTTATTATCTATTTCATTTTTACTTTCAAAATTAAAATGTCTAATTATATTTCTAACTTCTTTCTCGCTAAGTGAACAAAGTTGAATGATATCATTATAAATAGAATTCGTTCCAAAAGGAAAATTTTTTAGTAAAACTAAAGATGAGTCCTCATAAAGGGAAATACTGCAGATTTCCTTATCAAGGTTTATTAGCGCAAAGTTTTTAGCTCCCTTATTTTTAGTTAATAAATTTATTCCACATGCAAAAGGTTTACTTATAACTCTATTAATTTTTAAATCACTATTAGCAAAAAGTGTTTTTATATTTTTTAAATTGTTTTTTGGTAAAGAAATAAATGTCAAATGTAGGCTTAAGTCATTTCCATGAATATGTAATGGAATTTTATTTTTTTTTTCTTTATCTAAAATAAATTTTGAATTTAAAATATGTAGTATTGAATGATTCTCTTGATTTTTTTGTATTGAGTTTTTGGCTTCATTTAAAATATAATCTAGATCCCTCTTTTCTACTTTTGCTCCATTTAATTTTTTAAAACCTGACAAATTTGTTGAGAAAGTTTCTGGTTCATTCACTACAACCGAAATATCGGTAAAAATTTTGTCAGACTCTTTCTCGAGATTTTTAATATCTTCATTTATTTTTTTTGAGGTATACTCATAATCAAAAGTTTTACCTTTTTTAATTTTTAAATTTTGTGAAATTTTTTTATTTAAAAGTTTTAAATTTGACTTTTTGTCAAATTCATAAATACCATAACGTATTTCATTGTCACCGATTTCTGCTATTAAATTTTGTTTAAGCATATGATCTATTTTAATATTAATTGACCTTCAATTCTAAAATCAAAAATTGAAAAATCTTTAAAACTATTATCTTTGTATATTGACAAAAATTTCTTAATTGCATTTTCATAATTTTCATTTGGCAATTTAATAGTTTTACCATCCTTTAATAAAATATCCCATCTATTAATAAGAAAAAAATTGAACTCCTTTATGAGATTAATTTCAAAATTTAAAACATTAAGAGACTTATAGAAACTATAAAAATATTTTTCAGAACCATTCCCTGCTATGAGCGGAAGATTTTTTAAATTATTCATAGGATAGTTTTCAATCAACCCGCCACCTTCCAAAAAAAGAAGTTTTTTATTTTTTTTAACTAAATAACCTAAGGGTTTAAATTCACTAATTTTTATTTCTATTCTATTTGGATATATTTTTTTAATTTTTACTTCCTTTATTAACTGAAACTCTTTTACAGTTTCTTTTAATTCTCTTCTGTTTAAAAAAAATAGATTTTTTCCTTTAAAAATATTAAATTTTTCTCTTATCTCTTCCTCATCAGAATTAACAATTCCATTAATTTTTATTGTTTTAATCGGTAAAAAAATATTTTTATTATTTTGATTTGAATTTATACTGTATGTTGTAAGAAAAATGAAAAGTGGTATCCATAAAAAAAAGCTATGTTTTTTTTTCATCTATTTATCCCAGAGTCCTTAACCATCCATTCTACTAATTTTACAAAAGAAATATTACAATGTCTGGCTATTTCAGGAACCAATGATAAATTGGTCATACCAGGTTGGGTATTTACCTCTAACAAAAAAAATTTGTTTTTATAAAATCTAAAATCACATCTAACAATACCGCTACAATTTAAAGTCCTATTAGCAAGTTCGGAAATCTTTAGAACCTCTTTATACTTTGTTTTTGAAATAGGAGCTGGCATAATATGCAATGTTTTTGCAGCTTTTTCGTATTTGGCTTTATAATCATAAAATTTTCTTCTGGGTCTTAGTTCAATTGCACCTATTGATTTTCCTCCCATAACTGCCACCTGTATTTCTTGACCAGGTATATAAGTTTCAAAAATTAAATTGTCATAATTTTTTATTAATTTTTTAAACTCTTTTTTTAATGAATTATAGTTTTTACAAATTTTTACGCCTATACTTGATCCCTCATCATTTGGTTTGACGACTATTGGAAATTTAAGTTTATTTTCCTTAATTTTTTTAAGAAAATTAGTATTTGGATAATTTTTTTTGTTCAAAAAGAAATAGTTAGGAGTTCTGATTTTGTTTTTTCTAAATAATTGTTTAGAGAAATATTTATTCATAGAAATCATAGAAGATAGAACCCCTGAGTGAGTATAAGGTATTCGAAAGTACTCAAAAAAACTTTGTATAGTACCATCCTCACCTTCTTTGCCATGAAGTGCATTAAATATAACATCAGGATTATTTGATTTTATTTTAAATAAAGATTCCTTTTTAGGATCAAATTTTAATATTTTGTAACCTATTTTTTTTAGAGCTTTTATACATGATTTTCCAGACTCTAAACTTATTTCTCGTTCTTTAGAATTCCCACCTAGTACAACAAGGATCTTTTTTTGGGGCAATTTTATTTTTCTCCTATAATTTTAATTTCAAGCTCTAATTTGGTACCTGTTTTTATAAGAACATCGTTTTTGACCTTATCAATTAATTTTTCAATATCAGCAGATGTTGCAGAACCATTGTTATAAAAAAAATTACAGTGTTTGGATGAAATACTTGCGCCTCCAAAAGAAATTTGTGAGCAATTAGAAGATTTTATTAGCTCCCAGGCTTTTTTATTTTTAGGATTTTTAAAAGTACTTCCGCAAGTTTTAATTTTATTTGGTTGACTCATTTTTTTTTTATTTAATAACATCTGTTGTTTATTCTTAATATCCTCCTTTTTTCCCGGCTCACCCTGCAATGTAACACTTAAAATTATCAAATTTTTATTTAAATCACTTCCTCTGTAAAAAAAATTAATTTCTTCTTTATTAAATAATTTTACTTCTCCTGATGAATTCATTGCTCTCAAAGACAAAAAGACTTTTGATATATCATAATTATAACAACCACTGTTCATTGAAATCGCACCTCCAATACTGCCTGGTATACAAGACAAAAACTCTAGACCAGAAATTGAATTTTCAATCGCAAATTCTGAAACTTTTTTGTCTAATGTAGCTGCACCAACTTCTATTCTATTGTTCCCTAATAATTTAGTGTGAGTAAAGGATTTTCCAAGTTTAATTATTACGCCATCATATCCTGAGTCTCTAAACAAAGTGTTTGAACCTGCTCCTAAAATATATATATTTTTCTCTTCAGTAGAGAACTTTTTTATAAAATTTTTTAAATCATTTTCAGAGTCGGGTTTAAAAAATATTCTTGCTGGTCCGCCTAAATTAAACCATGAGTATTTCGATAGTTTTTCATTTTTGTATATCATTTTTTTATTTTAAATCCATTTCTCGAATCCATTTTGAAATGGACCCTGCTCCCATACAAACCACTATTTCATCGTGTATTAAATTTTTATTAAAAAAATTTTTTAGATATTTTTCATCTTTTGCCATAATTACTTGAACTTTAGACTGTTGTGAAATTAACTTTGAAAAATTAATTGGGTCATATTTTTTATCTATTTTTTCTCCAGCGGGATAAACTGGACACAAAATAACTAAATCTGAATTAGAAAATGAGGATGCGAAATCCTTTTTTAAAGATCTTAGTCTTGAATATCTGTGCGGCTGAAAAACAGAAACTACCTTTCTTCCTGTTGAGGTAGCTTTTAAACTTTTTAAAACTGATTTTATTTCTGTTGGATGGTGGGCATAATCATCAAAAAATTCTCTTCCTTTAATAGTAAAAATTTTCGTTAATCTTCTTTGAATACCTGTAAATTTTTTAAGAGATCTTTTTATAACATTAATTCTTATACCAATGTGTAAACATAATGCTATAGCACCAACTGAATTTAAAATATTATGTTTACCAATTAGATTGAGTTTTATTTTTTTAATATTTTTACTTTTTGATCCAGGCACATTAATTTTAAGGTCGAATATCGAAAAATCTTTATTATAAATAGGATTTAAAATTTTAAAATTTGCTTTTTTTGAAAAACCATAGGTTAGAAAATTTTTATTATTTATTTTTGGTAATAGTTTTTTGAGTTCATTATCGTCATTACAAACAAAGGACTTACCTATTAAAGGTGTTTTATTTAAAAATTTAATAAAAGATTTTTTTAAATTTTCGAAATTTTTATAAAAATCAAGATGCTCTTTGTCGAGATTTGTAACTACTGAGTAGTTTACAGGGAAATTTAAAAAACTACCATCGGACTCGTCAGCTTCTAAAACTGCCCATTCACCTTTGCCAAGTCTAGCATTACTTTTGAAAGAATTTATAATTCCGCCATTTATTATTGTAGGGTCTAATTTAGCTGAGGATAATATATTTGATATTAATGAGGTAGTAGTTGTTTTCCCATGAGAACCTGTAATCACAATATTGGTTTTAAGAGAGACAACGTGTGCTAGCATCTCAGCTCTTTTTAAAATATTAATTTTAGTTTCTTTAGCGGCTTTAATTTCTGGATTATCATTTGTAATAGCTGATGATCTAACAACAATTTTAGAATCTTTTATATTATTTTTTTTATGATTCTTAAAAACTTTAATTCCAATTTTTTTGCATCTCTCTACGTTTTTACTATCCGCGACATCACTACCTTGAACGTTAAAACCCATTATTTTCATAACTTGTGCAAGTCCACTCATGCCTATACCTCCTATTCCAACAAAGTGGATTTTATCTTTTAACTCTATTTCAATTTTGCTCATATAATATTTTATTTATCAATTTTTCTGATTTGATCAATTCTTCTTCGTCAGAATGTTCCTCCATTTTTTCTCTAATGGTAGCTAATTTATTTTCATTTTTTTTAAAGCTAATAAGTATTTCAAATAATTTGTCAGCAACAAACTTTTCCTTTAATAAAAAACCATATCCTTTTTTTTCAAAGTAATTTGCATTTAAAAATTGATGATTATCTGCAGCAGAGGGAAGTGGTATAGCAATAAACGGGATTCTTAAATTTATAAGTTCTGACAAAGAAGATGCACCAGATCTTGTAATTGCTAAATCTGCTAATTTATAATATTTGGAAATATCATGTGAAAACGAAAAAAGTTCAAACTGAATACTGCATTCATTATAAATTTTTGTTAATTTTGGAATCTGATAATCTAAACATTGTTGAAAAATTTTAATATTAAAATCATTTTGAAAACATTTGATTAAAATGTTTGGTAAAATTTCACCGAAAATTTTTGCAGATTGACTACCACCCATAATTAATATTGAAATATCTTTTTTTATAGAAATATTTTTTTTTTCTTTTTTTATTTTATAGATATGCTCCCTAAGAATGTAACCAGAATGAAAAACTTTACCGATATATTTTTTTTTTATTCCTTGAATACTTTTTGTTGAAACTAAAATTTTATTCGCTAAAGGAATTAGAAATTTATTAGCTCTACCAATGATTAAGTTATTTTCATAAATGATTATGGGAATTCTCAGGCAATATGAAGCTAAACATATTGGAAAAGATGAGTAACCACCCATTCCAATTACTAAAGAGGGCCTAGATCTAATCATAAAAATAAGTGAAAGAAAAAAACTGTTTAAAATCATTATAATTCCAATAACAACTTTAAAAATATTTTTTCTATAGATTGTTCCAGAATTAATTATTTTTACTTTGCTTTGGTCGAAATTATCTAAATATTTTAATCCTCTTTTATCTGTAATTATTTCAATATTATATTTCTTACTTAGATACCCTGCTAAACTTAGGGATGGAAAAACATGTCCGCCTGTTCCGCCTGTTCCTATAAGTATTTTATTATTCTGTATTTTCATTCTGTGTTTTCTTTCATAGAAGTATAATTTAAAAGTATTCCGGCTATTATTCCGCTTGATAGTAAAGATGATCCACCATAACTAAGAAAAGGAAGTGTCATACCAGTTGTGGGTAGCAAATTCGCATTAACACCTACGTGTATAAAGGTTTGAAAAATTAATAATGACATTAAACCACAAAGTGAAAGTTTGTAAAAGTTATTGGAGAAATTTACTGCTTTTTTTATAATTCTAAAAGCTATAAATAAAAAAATTAAAATTATTAGAATCGATATCAATGAACCAAATTCTTCACTCACTACGGTAATAATATAGTCAGTATGCGCCTCTGGAACGCTTTCTTTTAAAATTCCTTCCCCCATACCTTGTCCCTTGAGACCGCCTTGTTTAATAGCCTCTATTGCTTTTTGTGATTGAAAATTTCCTGGATTATTTGGATCCAAAAAAGATAAAAGTCTTTGAATTATATAACTGAACTTGTCTGGCGCTACATAAAGTAAAATGAAAAAAAGGAAGATGACAAAACTTAATATTATTAAAAGAAATAAAACGTTAAAACCAGACACAAAAATTATCGAAATCCATGAAGCTATAAGCAAAACTGTTTGCCCTATATCAGGTTGAAACAATAATAAAATAGATATTACTGATAATAATAAAAAAGATATTAAGTGTGATAAATCTAAATTTTTGATCCTATCTGAACTTATTATTTGTGCAATCACCAAGATAAAGAAAGGCTTTATAAATTCAATTGGTTGAAGACGAAAGATATATAAATTTAACCACCTTTTTGCACCTTTTACCTCTATACCTAAAAATGGAACTAATATTAATAAAATTAAAAAGAATAAAAAAATAGGTATTAAAGTTTTATTTATTAAGTCAGTTCTAAGCATTGAGACAAAAATCATTACTAAAAAGGAAATAACAGCATATAAAAGATGTTTTTGAAAAAAAAAGTAATATCCTTTTTTTAATCTTTCATCTGCCAAGAATGACGTAGAAGAAAAAGAAAAAAATATTCCTAAAATAAATAATAAGATAAAACTTAAAAAAATATGTTTATCTAAATTTCTCCAATAATTTTCAATTTTAAAAATTTTACCCATATTTATCTAATTTATCTAAACTTTTTCAAAAACGGTTTGATTAAAATTTTAAATTTATTGCCTCGATCCTCAAAGTTTTTAAATTGGTCATATGAAGCACTAGCTGGGCTAAATAAAATCGTAGCTTTTGTATCACTTGAACTTTTAATTTCTTTAAAGATTGTATGTACAGCTTTTTTTAAAGTATTTGATAAAACAAAACTAACTTTTCTTTCAAGATACTTTCTAAAGTATTTAGTATTTTTTCCAATTATGTAAGCTTTAATAATATTTTTTTTAAAATTATTTATACGAAACACATCGCCCTTTTTTGGGAGACCTCCTAAAATCCAATAAATGTTTTTATTATTTTTTAGAACAGATTTACTGGATTCAAAACTTGTAGATTTTGAATCATTAATAATAATTATATTTTTTTTGTTAATTATAATTTCATTTCGATGTTCGAGACCCTTAAAAGATTTTACTGAATTTAAAAAATTTTTTTGGTTTATGTTAAAAATTTTTGCTAATGCATAAACAAAGCTCATATTTTCGATATTGGAATCCGATTTTAAATATTCATTTTTAAGCTTATTTTTCATTATTTTAAGATTATTTGTGTTTATAAATTTAATCTTACTTTTATAATTATTTTTTTTAAATTTTTTAATTAATTCTTTATGATTAATAAAAGCAAAATTATCTTTTTCTTGAAGAGAAAAAATTTTTAGTTTTGACTTGATATATTCATTCATTGTTCCATGCCAATCTAAATGATCTTTGCTTATATTAAGTAATAATGCATAATCTGGTTTGACAAAACTTGAATATGCTAGCTGAAATGATGATGCTTCAATGATTACAAGTGGATTTTTGTTAAAATTTAAATTTAAGATTGGACTTCCAATATTTCCTCCTAATTTTGTATTTATTTTATTTTTTTTTAGCACATGTTCAATAATTTTGCACGTTGTTGATTTTCCATTAGTTCCAGTTACCATTACTGTTGAGAGATTGGGGTTTATAAAATAAAATAGATCGAGATCAGTAATTATTTTTTTTTTATTTTTAAGTAGTGTATTTTTGAGCTTTGCCTTTTTGATATTTACACCTGGACTTAAAACGATATAATCAACAAAGTTTATTAATTTCAAAAACTTTTTACGAATTATATTAAATTTCTCACCTGTCGTTTTTTTTAAGATTTTATGATCATCATCCCATATGATATATTTTTTAAATCCATTTTTGTTAAAATAATTAATAACCGAACGACCAGTCACACCTAAACCATAAACTGCAAATGTTTTATTACGCAAATAATTTAAAGGTGTACTCATTAATTTTGATTAACGTAGTTTTAATGTAGCTAATCCTACTAACGCTAAAATTATAGCTATTATCCAAAATCTAATAACCACTGTGGACTCGGCCCATCCTTTTTTTTCAAAATGATGATGAATTGGGGCCATCATAAATACTCTCTTGCCAGTTAGTTTGAATGAAATTACTTGTATAATTACTGATACTGTCTCCAAAACAAAAAGGCCTCCAATAATAGCCAATACAATTTCGTGTTTAACAATTATCGCGACTGAGGCTATAGAGCCACCTAGAGATAATGAACCTGTATCCCCCATGAATATTTTTGCTGGCGGTGCGTTATACCAAAGAAAACCAAGACAAGATCCTACTATTGACCCACAAAATATAGATAACTCTCCTACATCAGGAATATATTGTATCTGTAAGTAGTTTGAAAAAATAGTATTTCCAACTAAGTAACAAATTAAAGCAAAAGATAGAGCAACCAACATGACAGGTACGGTTGCTAAGCCATCTAAACCATCAGTCAAATTTACTGCATTAGAAGAACCAATAATAACAAAAATACCAAAAGGAATAAAAAATAGACCCATCTGTAAAATTAAATTTTTGAAAAAGGGAAAATATAGTTTTGTGATTGTTTCATGTTCGGTAAAATAAACCAAAAACAAAATAGCAATTAATGAAATTAAAAATTGTCCAAAAAATTTTAATTTTGCATTTATTCCTGTTGAATTTTTGAGTTTAATTTTCAAATAATCGTCTATGAAACCAAGAAGTCCAAGACTCGTACAAACAAAAAGAACAATCCATATATAAACATTTTTTAAATCTGCCCATAAAATAGTGCTTGTGATTATTCCAATAAGAATCATTAATCCGCCCATGGTTGGTGTTCCACTTTTTTTTATAATGTGGTCAATTGGTCCGTCTTGTCTAATAGGTCCAGTAATTTGTTTTTTTGAAAAATAATTTATTAACGGATTTCCAATTAAAAAAATAATAGTAAGAGAGGTAACAACTGATAAGCCTGTCCTAAAAGTAATGTACTTAAAAACATTTAAAAAAGAAAAAGTATCAATCAAAGAAGTTAATATGTTATAAAGCATTTATTTTGTATCTCCTAAAAATGTTTTTGAAACTTCATGCAACTTTGTTGCGTTAGAACCTTTAATCATTAAAAAATCTCCATCATTAATAATTTCTAAGAATTTATTTTTAAAATTATTCAAATCCTTTATTACTTTTCCTTTTTTTTGTTTTTTTAGGAATTTAAAAGTTTCAAAAGCTTTATTTCCATAAACAAACGTTTTATCAATATCACTTTTATTTATAAGTTTTGAGATTTTTTTATGATAAATATGCGAATTTTTTCCTAGCTCTAACATATCCCCAAATAGAAAGTACTTTTTTTTACCTTTTTTAGGTATATTTGAAAAATTATTTATTGCATGTTTTACAGACAATGGATTTGCATTATAACTCTCATCGATTAAAGAAAATTTTTTACTGTATTTGGAAATTTTATTTATTTTACCTCTTCCTGTCAAAAAATCCTGTTTTTTAAAAAAATTTTTAACTTTATCTAAATCTAAATTAAGTTCATTTGCTACTGCTATACAAGATAAAATATTCATTATATGACTTTTGCTATTACTACTAGATTTAAGTAAAATTTTCTTTCTATCTACCTGAATACTTATAAAAAATATTTTCCCCTTTTTTTTAATATTTTTAAATCTAATATCAGAATTTTTTGAGAACCCAAAAGACTTGAAATTTATATTGTTTTTTTGTGCAATACTTTTAAAATAATTAAAAAATTTATCATCATTATTTAAAATAATTGTACCGCCCTTTCTAATATTATAAATTATTTCACTCTTTGCTTTTGCAATACCATTGATACTTCTGAAGTTCTCTAAATGCGCCTCTGAAATATTAGTTATGAGACCAATATGAGGTTTAACTAATTTTGATAGTTTATGAATTTCATTAAACTTATTCATACCAATTTCAAAAACTGCGAAACTGTCCATGAGACTTGTATTAGATATACTTAGTGGGACACCGTAATGATTATTATAAGACTTAGGTGAAAAATAAGTTTTTGAGTATGTATTAAGTAAATTTCCAAGCATAGTTTTTACAGTTGTTTTTCCAGAGCTACCTGTGATGGCAATATACCTGGCTGAAGAAAGATCTCTTTTATTTTGAGCTAACTGGTTCAAAAATTTCATAGTATTTTTTACTGAAATAAATTTTTTGTCTTTTCTATATTTTTTAGAGACTACGCAATAATTGGCGCCATTTTTAATTGCTTCATTTACAAATTTGTGACCGTCTTTTTTTTTTCCTTTTATGGCAACAAATAAGTCATTCTTTTTTGTTGTTTTAGAATTAATTGAAACGCCATCAAATAAATAATTTTTTTTTGAATAGATTAATTTTTTTAATATAATTGCATTGTACTTTAAATTATTTATTTTTTTTTCAGAAAGAATTTTTTTGTTTTTAAAATTTTTAATAATTTTTTTATCGCTAAAAAAAATTTTTCTTTTCCCAAAATCTTGATATATTTCATGCCCCTTGCCAGCAACTAAAATTATTTCTCCAGGATTAGAATTCTTTAAAGCAGTATTAATAGCTTTTTTTCTATTTCCAATTTCAATTACCGTTGAATTCTTCAATCCTTTCATAATGTCTCTACGAATTTTTTTTGCATTTTCACCTCTTGGATTATCATCAGTAACATAAATCTTATCGCAATATTTTTTTGCAACCTTTCCCATTAATACTCTTTTGTTTTTATCTCTTTCACCTCCGCACCCAAAAATAATAGTTATTTTCTTTTGAAAATGTTCTCTCAAAGATAAAATAGCGTGCTCAAGTGCATCTGGTGTATGTGCAAAATCTAAAAATATTTTTGTCTTATTAGGTAAATTTCTTACTAACTCTAATCTGCCCTCTACACTTTTTATTTTTTCAATAGTTTTAAAAATTTCTGGTATTTTAAGACCACATGTGTTTGCAGCCAAAATTGACATTAATAAATTTTTTATTTGTATTGATCCATAAAGTTTAACTTTTAATTTATATATTTTTTTATTAAAAATGATTTTTAACACTTGAAAATTTTCAAAAATTTTATGATTTATAATTTTGAATTTATTTCCTTTAGACCCAATTGTTAAAATATTTAATTTCCTTTTTTTTTGAATTTTTTTAAGACTTTCAAATTGCTTAATGTCTGTATCTGTAATTATTGTTCCTTTTTTTTTAATAATTTTTCTAAACAAAATAAGTTTTGAATTTAAATAATCATTCATATTTTTATGATAATCCAAATGGTCATGACTAAGATTTGTAAAAATACCAGTTTTAATTTTTAAAAAATTAAGCCTTTTTTGTTTAAGTCCATGACTTGATGCTTCAATAATAACATTATCGATCCCATTTCTTTTCATTGTGTCTAAATCTTTATTGAGCATGAAAGGGTCTAATGTCGTTAAACCTCTTTTTTTAAGTGATTTATTTTTTCTTGTACCAAGAGTTCCTATAAAACCCGATTTCTTATTTTGTAATAAAAAAATTTGGTAAAAAAAATCTGAAACCGATGTTTTTCCATTTGTTCCAGTTACAGCAATAATATTATTTGGTTTTTTTTTGAAATATCTCGAGCTTAATTTTGCTAAAATATATCTTGTATCCTTATATCTTATAAATATTGCGTTGCCTTTTGGTTTTACTGTCCTAGAGTGAATTATTACTTTTGCACCATTGTTAATGGCTTCATCAATATATTTATTACCGTCATCTTGGTTGCCCTTAATTGAAATAAATAAATCACCCTTTTTTGTATTCCTGCTGTCAAATGAGATACCTTTAATTTTGACACTGCCTTCTTTGGGTTCGAGATTTTTAATCAGATTTTTTAACAACATATTTGTCGTAAAAATCAATTTTATTTATGGCTAAAATAGGTCCAATTTTTTCTATAATTTTGCCTGCAATTTCAACGGAGGTCCAACCAGCTGTATTATATGGGGTTCCTTTCAATTTCCATCCACTTCCATCTCTATAGTGATAGACATATTCTTTATTTGGTTTTGGTTCATCTAATAATACGATTAAAATGTATTTGGGATTTGTAATAGGAAAAACTGCTACAAAAGTATTAATTTTATTTTTTGAGTATTCTCCGTTAAATGATTTTTGAGCAGTTCCTGTTTTTCCCCCAACATCATATCCATTAACATTTGCAAAATTTGCAGTTCCCTCTTTTGTAGATACAATTTTTCTTAAAATTGGATTTATCTTTTCAGAAACATCACTATTTAAAATCTGAATTTTTTTTTCGTTATTTTTTACTTTCTTTATAAGTGTTGGTTTTACATCAAAACCACCGTTTGTTATGATCGAATAACCTTTTGCTGTTTGAAGAAGTGTAGTTGTTATACCGTGACCGAAAGAGGCTGTAGCTAACTTGCATTTACCCCACTTAAATGGAATTGGCTCCCCAACTTCTTGAATATCAAATTGAATTTTACTTAGAATACCAATTTTTTGAAAAAAATTTTTCATCTTTTCTATACCAATTTTTTGACCAATTCTAACTGAACCAATATTTCCTGATCTAATTAAAATTTCTTCTGCTGTTAAATTGGTAGGAATTTTATCATCATACTCTCCTATAGATCTGCCAGCACAAGTTAAATTTTTAGGAAGATTTTGGAATTCTGTTGTTGTTTCAACTACTCCCTCGTTTAGAGCCCCAGCTAAAGTGAATGTTTTGAAAACTGAGCCAAGTTCATAAACTGCTTTGGAGGCTCTATTTATATAATTTAAATCATTTATTGCTTCTCTTTTATTAATATCAAAATCAGGTAAAGATACCATTGAAAGTATTTCACCGTTATTTATATCCATTAATATTGATGCGCTACCTTGATTTTTAAAAATCTTATTATATTTGACTAATTCTTCTCTTATTAAAAATTGCAAATTTATATCCAAGGTAGTTTGGATTGCTTCTTTATTAAATTTTAATTTTTCATCAAAAGATTTTTCCAAACCGGATATTCCATTATTATCGTCATCAATTTGTCCAATAACATGACTAAATAAATTTTTATGTGGATATAATCTTGTTTGTGTTGTTTCGAATAGTATACCCTTTTCTCCTAGATACCATAATTTTAGTCTTTCATCTTCACTTATATTTTTCTTAAAATAAAAATATTTATTTTTATTTAATTTGTTTCTAAGATTTACTGCATTTATATCAGGATAAATTAATTTTAATTTTAAAATTAGGTTTTTTTTGTTTTTAATTAAATTTGGTTTTATAGCTGCATGGTAAACTCTGATATTTTTTGCAATAGGTAGACCATTTCTATCATATATGTCGCTACGAAGTGGTTTGAAAGTATTGCTATTATTAAAAATATTATTATTTTTATAGTTCGCGTCATATAATGAGGTAACAAATATCTTAATTGCAAATATAAAAATTAATGAAAAAAAAACAAAAAAAAGTAAATAAATTCTATCTTCATTGATATTTAATTTTTTTTTATTTGTTTGTTCTTTTAAATTGTCACTATAATCTTCAAAATAAAAACTTTTTTGATTCATGTTTTTATTATTTTTTTTAATCATATTTTTTTTTCAATTGTAAATTTTTAGTTTCTTGTGAATTGTGAGCTATAAAATCTTTTGTTGAAAAAAAAATTCTTGAATAATCATAACTGAAGTATTCTTTATTTTTAAATTTAGATATATTTTTATTTATTCTTTCTGGATTTGAAAGGTATACAAAGTCTATTTTAGCATCCATTAACTCTTTTTCTAGAATTGAAACTTCTCCAAGCAACTTTTCAATATTTTTTTCAATATTTCTTGTGCTATTTTTAATTACAGAGGTTAAAACCATTAATATAAAAAATATAAACAAAGAAATAGCTAGAGGTTTTTTAAACATTTTTGCTCTCCAATTCTAAATAATGAGAAAATTTTTTTTTTAATTCAGACGGATAAAAATAAATATCTTGATTTCTTGTTACAAATCTCAGTTTTGCTGATCTAGAAGGGTTGTTTTTTTCAATTTCTTTTGGGTCGGGCCTTATTACTTTATTTTTATAACTTCTAAATAAAACTTTTTTATTATTTGAATCTGGAAAATATCTTGATCCCCTAGATTTGTTTTCCGAAAAATTTGAAAAAAAAAATTTTACTATCCTGTCTTCTATTGAATGAAAGGTTAATACAATAATTTTTCCTCCCTGACTCAATATTTTTGAGGCATTGATCAAACCTTCTATTAGTTCAGAGATTTCCTGGTTAACAAAAATCCTTAATGCTTGAAATGTTTGTGTAGAAATATTTATTTTTTTTTTAAAGTCTTTTCTTTTACTTTTTTTTATAATTTCCACTAATTCAGGTGTTGATTTAATTATTTTATTTTTTCTTTGTTTTATAATCTCTAAAGCGATTTTATATGCATCTTTTTCTTCGCCAAAAAATCTTAGAATGTCTATTAAGGTTTTTTTTTCTGCTTTATTTATAACTTCTTGAGCACTAATTGAATTTAAACCCATTCTCATATCTGCTTTGCTTTTAGAGTTAAATGAAAAACCTCTTTTCATGTTTGAAATCTGAAGAGTTGAAAGACCCAAATCAAAAATTATAGTATTTATTTTAACATTCTTAGGAATAATTTTATTTAATTCACTAAATTTTGAATTATGAAATGAAAAACGATCCTTAAATTTTTTTTTTATTTTTAATGCAAAATTTTTTGTATGTATATCTCTATCTAACGCTATTACTTTTGTTTTGGGAAAAGAGAGTATTGCATTTGTGTAACCTCCAGCACCAAAGGTACAATCGATAAATAATCCACCTTTTTCTGGTTTACAAATATCCATTACCTTTTCCAACATTACTGGGTAATGGTTTTTTTTTCTTAACGATGGAATTTCTTTCATCTATTCCGAAACTTAGAATTTTTGCTTTCGCAAAAATGCTGGTATTTCAAAATCTTCTTCCTCGTTATTTGGAACTGCCTCATTGCTATCTTCTGATGAAGTGTCAGTGACTACCTCATCAGAAAATAATTGGGGGGAAACTTCATCTGTTGACTGATTTATATCTGTGGTATTTTCATTTTTACCTTCATAAAGTGATATATCTTCAATGACAACTTCTTCCGGTTCTTCAGAACTATTTTCTGTTTGGTCCAAATTGCTTTCAAAATAAGAGGCATTTTCTAATGATACTCCTGAAATTAAATCTTCTTGTGCTTTTAAATTAGTTTCCTCTTTAATTTCATTATCTAGTTTTAAAGCAGTCGCACCCTGTATAGACCCAAGATCTGGCATTTCAGGCATAGTTGTGCTTTTAGTTTTTATTTCTTCGGAGTAACCAGAATTTCTTGTATGGATTCTGTGAACGTTATTAACAATTGTTTTACCTTCCGGACCTTCTCCATCTAGAGCGGTTGCTACTATTGATACACGCATTTTTCCGTTTAAGTTTTCATCTTTTATTGCGCCAAAAATAAGCTCTGCTTCTGGATCAACTTCTGCTCTAATTTTGTTTACAGCCTGATCAACTTCAAAAAGTTTTATATCTTCGCCTCCAGTTATATTGACAAGAAGACCTTTTGCTCCTTTTAAAGAGTAATCATCTATTAAAGGATTGTTAAGAGCTGCTTCAGTTGCAGTTATAGCTCTATTTTCACCCTCGGCTTCGCCAGTACCCATCATTGCTTTGCCCATAGAACTCATAACAGTTTCTACGTCAGCAAAATCTAAATTAATTAGTCCTGGTCTTACCATTAGGTCGGTTATACTTCTAACACCATGTTTTAAAACATCGTTAGATAAAGAAAAAGACTTTTCAAAAGTTGTGGCCTCGTTAGCAATTTTGAAAAGATTCTGATTTGGAACAACAATAGATGCGTCTAAGTGTTTTTTTAATCTATCCCAACCATCGACTGCTCTTCTCATTCTTTTTGGTCCTTCGTATGAGAAAGGTAAAGTAATAACACCAACAGTTAAAATATTTAATTCCTTTGCAGCTCTTGCAATAACATGTGAAGCACCTGTACCTGTTCCACCACCCATGCCTGCAGTTATAAAAACCATATTGGCACCTTGTAAAAAAGTTACAATTTCATTTAAAGATTCATCAGCTGCTGCTTGACCAATGTCATGTTTTGCGCCAGCCCCAAGACCCTTGGTTAAATTCATTCCAATCTGAATTTTAGCATCGGCTTTATTAACTTTTAAATCTTGTGCATCTGTATTAACTGCTACAAACTCGACGCCTTGCATGCCATCATCAATCATAGCATTAATAGCGTTCCCACCAGCTCCACCTATTCCCATAACTAAAATCCTAGGTTTTAACTCTTTCAATTCACCTCCGCCTATATTAATTGTCATAATCCCTCCTTTTTAAATTTATTGTCCCACTTTAAAGCTGACCTATTTGAATAAGATTTTTTTCTTGCAGTAGATTTGAATTTTTCAAACAAATTTGGATCCCATATTTGAAAAACTTTTCCTAGTCCAACAAAAACAATATTTGATTTTATTCTGGCGTGTTTTAATAATTTTTCAGGTATTGAAACCCTACCCTCACTATCAAAATTTAAATTAACACTTTCTGATAGAACAGATGTTGCAAAATAATCTCTTTTGTCTTCAAAGGGGCCTAATGAGTCTATGCTCTCAGACAATCGTTCAATTCTATCTTGGGCACATGCATCTAAAGCACTATTATTAAAAGAAGGGTAAGTAATAAAACCATTAAAACCCATAGAGTTTAAATATGCTCTAAAGCTAGATGGCACTGACACCCTTCCCTTTTTGTCTAATTTGTTCTCGTAACTGGACAAAAACATAATTCATCTTTCCTCTAAATATCTCCAATTCCCATATATTTGGGATTTCATGGGATACTATGGGTATATTAAAGTATAGTCAATACTTAATTATTTTGTTTTATTTGTTATATTTAATGCTTTTCAGGGATACAAAAAGGGAACATTTAGACTTAAGAAGCTAGGCAATCTGTAAGCCGGGTTTTGTCATTTAAGATGTCATTTATCTAGATTTAAGTTCACACTTAAATTCAAGCGACTAACCCTGATGACCAACTAAAGACTGTTTTTTGCTTGCGCAGTGTCATCGCTTTTGAGTCTTGCTCCCAGTGGGGTTTGCCGTGCGTTTTTTGTTGCCAAAAAACCGGTGCGCT
>MDTE01014370.1_pt1 | contig 21076 bp, 20 predicted proteins | sample 811231 | NCBI WGS metagenome assembly MDTE01 (sample SAMN05326651, study PRJNA326480) | marine metagenome | isolation source: seawater | place: Indian Ocean: Red Sea | collected 2010
CGCACCGTGCTTTTTGCCACCCCTCTTTCTCCGCATTGGAACGATCTGCCGATAAAGGGTCTCTTTGTCCCTCTGCTGCACCGGCTCACCCGCCACCTGAGTCTGCCCCCGGATCACCGTGCCAGCTACCAGGTGGGGCAAGCGGTACACCGCTACCTGGGCGACATTCCCATCGAAAGCACTATTAAAGCGGAAAGTCCGGGCGGCAATCGCCTGCTCATATCGCCCGAACTGGTCGAGGACCGCTATTTTTGGAAGATTCCCCAGGTGGACGAATCGGGGCTTTGGCGCCTGCTCAAAGATGGGACGGTAGTGGATACCTTCCCGGTGAATCTCGACACCCGCGAGTCAGTAATGACAGCGGTCGACCGAGACCACCTGCAGCAGATTTTCGGGGCGGAGCGCACCCATTTTATTCAGCCGGGGGACAATTTGCGCGCGGAAATCCTGGGCCGGCGCTACGGCCGCGAGTTCTGGCGCGAATGCCTGGTATTGGCCCTGATTCTGCTGGTGCTGGAGCTGTGGGTCGCGCACCGGCCGCACGGACGCCTGGAGCAATCCGCCGCCAGAGCTGCGGCTTGAACAAATAGCAGTTTCACCCTAGTGGCGTGGAAGTACTGGATATCTGACGAACTCGTTGGAAACTTTACCCCACCTCTTCGTCCCGTTCCCGCAACGCCTCGAAGGTGTAGATACCGGTGTCGTGGCCGTCCGCCCAGATGATGCGAATTCCATAGCGCCCCACATTGACGAAATCACGTGCTGCCGCCGTGGCCGTGGCCGCCTCCCCCTCGAGCAGTGTCAGCTCTCCTTCCTGCACATCGCCCTGGGCGCGCTGATCCCGACACATGGCGCAGGGACAGTTCTGGCGCAGTTCTACCAGCGCATGGCGACTCTCGCCACCGCCCTTCCAGACAATGACCAGTTCACCCCGCTCACCATCCAGTTCGATCTTTGCAGGACGTTTCTTTTTTTGATTCATCAATGGATTCCTCAATATGGCATCCCCGTTGCCCGGGCGTTTAGCTCATACGCGTAGGCTCCGGTAATTTCTACCTCGACGAATTTCCCCACCTCAGCTGCTCCCGCATCGATCAGGACCTGACCGTCGATTTCGGGTGCATCCCGCTCCATGCGGGCACAGTAGCCGCCCTCCCCATCTTCTTCGTCCACCAGCACGACCTGACGGGTGCCGATCAACTCGTCGTTGAGCTCTGCTGAGATTCGCTCCTGCAGCTGACTCAGGCGGCTATAGCGCTCTTCGGCAACTTCTTCGTCTACCTCGCCATCCAGCGCATAAGCCGAGGTACCCTGCTCGGGTGAATAAACAAAACCGGTGACGTAGTCGAAACGAATCGTTTCGACAAACTCCAGCAATTCCGCGAACTGCTCCTCGGTCTCGCCGGGAAAACCCGCGATAAATGAGGAGCGTAGCCCCACGCCGGGAATGCGCTGCCGCAGCCGTGCTAGCAGATCCAGGGTTTTTTCTTTGGTGGTAGCGCGTTTCATGCGCTGTAATACCGGGTCGGAGATATGCTGCAAGGGCATGTCTATGTAGGCGCAAACCTTCTCGTTGGCGGCATAGAATTCGATCATTTCCTCAGTCCAGAACGCCGGGTAAGTGTACATCAGGCGCAGCCAGTCGATACCTTCGATTTCAGCTAGCTGCTGCATCAGGGGCACCAGCCGGGCACGGCCGTAGAGATCGGCGCCATAGCGCACCGAGTCCTGGGAGATAAGCACCAGTTCGCGCACCCCGCTGGCGGCCAGGCGCTCGGCCTCCGCCACCAGTACTTCGATGGGTTCGCTCTTATGCCGACCTCTGATCGCGGGAATGGCACAGAAGGCGCACTTGTGGTCACAGCCGTCGGAGATGCGCAAATAGGCCCAGTGGCCGGGTGTCAACATATCCCTGGGCAGACTTTGGAGATAATTGGTCCGGGTAGTGCCCAGGATCTCGTCCACGTGCTGAACGATATCGTTTTCCTGCTCGATAGTAAGTATTTTTTCCGCCTCGATTAATTCGCTTTTGAGTTCCTCCTGGTAGCGCTGTGCCAGACAGCCGGTAACGATCACGCCTTCGCAACGGCCCTCGTCCTTGAGTCTGTGAGCCTGCATGATGGCGTCGATAGACTCTTCTTTGGCCGGACCGATGAAACCGCAAGTATTCACTACCACTACATCCGCCTCGTGGGGATCGCTGGTAAGCTCGTAGGCGTTGCCCTTCAAAAGCCCCTGCATTTTCTCGGTGTCTACCGTATTCTTGGGACAGCCGAGGCTGACCAGGTGTACTTTGTTTGTCTTTTTATCCAGCATATTTTAAATCTCGGCTTTCCACGTTATCGGCGGGCGGCTGAACGGGATGTTTGCGACTGGCATTTAAGACCAGTTGGAGCACTCTTATCCCATAAAACGCCGGTTGGAAAAACCTCCACCCGGTCTTAAAGCCGGCGTGTCTACCGCATTTTCCTTCGGTGCGAATATTCAAGCAGCGAGCAGAAAAAAACAGTCTCCCAAACCCTGCGGCACCGGCCAACCAGGAACCGGGATACCGCCAAAAAGCTTCGACCACACTGCACTTATCCCAGACCTATCCGTAGTGCTCCTGAATGTAGTCGACCCCTTCGCGCAACACATCTTCGCCGAATTCGTCGACGATCTCCACCCGCCCGATCTCCCGCCCCAGGATCAGACGGGTCTTACCGGCAACGCGCTTCTTATCCGCCCGGGTGCGCTCCACGATCAGCTCGGCCGGCACTTCGGCGATGCCCGGGGGCACTCCCAGGCGCTGCAACAAGGCATCCTGGCGCTGCTGTGCAGCCGCGGACCACAGCCCCCGACTCCGGGCAATATAGCCAACGCCGATCATACCCAGTATCACTCCTTCCCCGTGCCGATATCTTTCATAATCGGTAGCCGCCTCGATGGCATGGCCAATGGTGTGGCCGTAGTTGAGGATGGCCCGGAGACCACCTTCGCGCTCGTCGGCTTGGACCACTGCGGCCTTTATGTCCACGTTGCGGGCGATCAGCCAGTCCAGCGATTCCGGAGCGAGATTCCGGTCGATCACCTTTTCCAGGTTTTCCTCCAGAAATTCAAATAACTCGACATCGCGGATCACGGCGTGTTTGACCACCTCGGCCAAACCAGCCACCAGCTCGTCGCGCGGCAGGGTAGCCAGCACCTCGGTGTCAATATACACCAGGGCCGGCTGATGAAAAGCGCCGATTAAATTTTTCCCCAGGCGGTGGTTCACCGCTGTTTTGCCGCCAATGCTGGCATCGACCTGAGCCACGATGGTCGTCGGCACCTGCACGCAAGTGACGCCGCGCAGATAGGTCGCCGCCACAAAACCGCCCATATCTCCGACCACGCCTCCGCCCAGCGCCAGAACCCAGGCACTGCGGTCCAATTCGGCTTCGATTAGCAGGCCGAAAATCTCTTCGGCCTGCGCCAGATTCTTGGCCGCATCCCCACCCGGAAAAACCACTTCCAGGACCTCGTAGCCAACGGCGCGCAGGCTGGCGGATACCGGCGCCAGATGGCTCGCCGCCACGGTCTCGTCCGTGATCACGGCAACCTGCCGCCCCAGTTCCAAATCCCGGCAGACCAGCCCCAATTGCGCCAGAATGCCGTGGCCTACGTGGATGGCACAATCGCGCCCTTCAAGCTCCACGTTTACTTTTTTCATACCATTGCTCCAATAGCCCGACCAATTGCCTGACGGCGGTTTCCGGGGTCTGTTCGTTATTGCTTTGAATCGCGATATCGGCCCGTTCGTAAAACGGTGCTCGCTCGGCCAGCAAGCGGCGGATCTTCTCCAGCTTTTCCGTCGCTGACAGGCCCGCCAGCAGCGGCCGATCCCCCTTGCGATCGACGCGTTCGAAAATAGTTTCCGGGCTGGCCTGCAGACACACCAGCACCCCCGTTTGCCTGATCACCTCCCAATTGCAATCCTGCGTTATGGCCCCACCCCCCAGAGCGATTACCGCATTGCGGCACGCGGCGGCCTCGGCCACACACTGGTGCTCCACCTGCCGGAAAACTCCCTCGCCCCTGCTGGCGAAAATCTCCGGAATGGTCTGCCCGGCGCGCTTTTCGATTAACTGGTCGGTGTCGACGAAGTCCCGCCGCAAACAGCGCGCGAGCAAAAAGCCGATCTTGCTCTTACCGGTCCCCATGAAGCCGGTCAGAAAAATCGGCTCCTGCATCAACGGCCCCGCCTTTCCCGCAATCTCTTTTGGCGCTTTTTTTCGTAACATTCTTCGCAGTTCCACAGCGGCAATTTAGCCAGCGCGTCGTAGTCCTCGTCGATGACGTCGCGCCGCACCAATGCAGCCTCTTTGCCACAGGTCTCACAAAGCTGTTTGGCAGCTTTCACTCTACATCTCCTCTGGCGCTTTCATGCCCAACAGCGACAACCCCGTCCGCAGAACTATGCGGACGCTCTCTACCAGCACGACGCGCGCCTTTATCACCCCCTGGTCGGCCCCGCTCAGCACCGGTAACTCGTTATAGAACTTATTGGCTACCGTGGCCAACTCAATCAAAAAGGTGGCAACCAGGGAGGGTTCGTTTTCGCTGCAGGCCTGTTCCAGACACGCGGGAAAGCGAGCGAGCTGTCGCGCCACCCGCATCTCCGCGTCCTCTCCCAGACCTCCTAGGTCCACCTCAAAATCCACCCTTTCGCCGTAGCGCCGCAGAATGCTGCAGAAGCGGGCGTGGGTGTACTGGATGTAGGGCCCGGTCTCGCCATCGAAGTTGAGCACCTCGTCCCACTCGAAGACCACGTCCCGGGTGCGGCGTGAATCCAGGTCTGCAAAGATCACCGCGCTGATGCCGACCTGGCGGGCGATACTTTCCTTATCGCCGAGGTCCGGATTTTTCTCCTCGATGATCGCACCAGTGAGTTCCACTGCCTGGTCCAGCACATCTTCCAGAAAAACCATATTGCCCCGGCGGGTGGAAATTTTCTCGCCTTTGAAGCTCATCAGGCCAAAGGGCGCATGGGCACAACAATCGCTCCATCCCACCCCGAGCAATTCCACCGCTTTGAAGAGCTGCCGAAAGTGCAGGGTCTGCGACACATCCGTGACGTAGAGCATTTTGTCGAACTGATAGGTATCGTAGCGATAGAACAGGGCGGCCAGATCGCGGCTGTGATAGGTCGTGGTGCCCCTGCTCGTGCGCAGCATGCACGGCGCCATATCCCATTCATCTAGATCCACGATCAGCGCCCCTTCGCTTGCCACCGCCAGCCCCTTTTCGGCGAAGGGCTCAACCACCTCTTCCAGTTTGTTGGCAAACTCGCTTTCACCCATGGTCAGGTCGAAGTGCACGTCAAGAATATCGTAGATGCGCTGCGCCTCCTTGCGTCCTTCCTCGACGAAGAAAGCCCACAGCGCCCTCGTTTCCCCATCCCCCGCCTCCAGTTGCCGCAGGCACTCCCTGGCCTCGTCCTGCAATGCCGGATTTTCCTCCAGTTCCTCGTTGAAGCGGGTGTAGAGGGCGACCAGTTCGGGCACGGGATTGGCTTCCACCTTTTCCACATCGGCCCACCTGCGGTACGCGGCCAGCAACTGCCCAAAATTGGCGCCCCAGTCGCCCGGGTGATTGATGCCGATGCAGCGCCAGCCCAGAAAGGCGTGAATCCGGTAAATAGCATGGCCGATAGCAGTGGAGCGCAGATGTGCGATAGTGAAGGGTTTGGCCAGGTTGGGTGAAGAGAAATCAATGGTCAGGGTTTTGCCTTCACCCTGGTTGAGACTGCCGTAATTTCCGCCCTTTTCCGCAAGTTGCCGCAGTACGTAAGCGATAAAACGCGGTCGATTGAGGGAAAAATTGACATAGGGGCCGGCGGCCTCGACCCGCTCGATCTGTTCGCCGGTAGCGATTTTTCCAGCCAGTTCCGCGGCGATGGCAGCCGGGTTTTTGCGCAGTTGTTTGGCCAGGGTAAAACAAGGTAGGGCATAATCCCCCATTTCCTCCCGAGGTGGGACGCTCAACAACTCCCGCACAGTAGTTTTGTCCAGAGCTGCGGCGGCAGCTGTCTTTTCTACTATTTCATCTACGAAGGGATTCAATTTAAAAACTCCGGTATTTAAGATGCCGCTCCAAAGCGCTCCAACGCAGCCTGCTTCATGACCGCCACCGGCGCTTTCTTTCCAGTCCATATCTCAAGCGCACGCGCACCCTGAAAAACCAGCATTCCCAGGCCATTCAAAACCCGCGCTCCTACCGCTTCAGCCTGCTCCATCAGACGCGTATGCAGCGGCTTGTAGACAATGTCGAGCACCAGCATTTCGGCGTGTAGACAAGCCGCGTTGCGCAAGGGCGAACTGCACTCGTTGGGATGCATGCCTATCGAAGTTGAATTAATCAACAAACCTGCGTCGCGGATCCCGCTGCCATCGTGCTCCTCCAGCCCCTCGACCTCGACCCTGAGGCCTGCCGGGTCCAGATCCCCGGCCAGCGCCTCGGCCCGATCCACCGTGCGATTGAGCAGGACGATCTTTTCCACCTCTGGACGCTGCAGCAGCGCATGGAGAATGGCTCGCGCCGCACCACCCGCACCAAGCAGTACGACCTGGGACGGTAGCTCTTCCATACCGCCTTCCTGCCGCAAACTCTCGATAAAACCGTAGCCATCCGTGTTATAACCACACAAACGGCCATCTTCGTTGGCGATGGTATTTACGGCACCAATGATGCGGGCTTCGGCCGCAATCTCGTCGAGTTCGGCCATCACCGCCTGCTTGTGCGGCACAGTCACATTGAGACCGCGGAGTTGCAAAGCGCGCATGCCCCGCAGGGCCGCTTGCAAATCCGCGGGTAGAACGTGGAAGGCCACATACGCCCAATCCAGTCCCAACGCCTGCAACGCGGCATTGTGCATCACCGGCGAAGAGGTGTGCTCAACGGGATCTCCGATAACCCCCAGAATCTGGGTGCGCCCCGTGATCAATCCAGCAAGTCCTCGATAAACTGGTCGGCAATTTCCAGACTTTCGCGCCAGGACACCCCATAGAGTATCCGAATCAACACGACCCCACCGCCAAATAATACGCACAGCAGCATGAATAATTTAAAAAGAGCTTTCATTTCCTACTCTCCTTCAGCTTTTCCAAAGTAGAAAAAAATCCGGGATAGATCTCGTCTACACACTCGGCATCTGCCAGCGTCACCTCGCTCTCGGCCAGCAGCCCGGCCACGGCAAACGCCAGCACCAGGCCGGCGTCGCCTCTGGTTTCGATGGCTCCCCCCCGCAGGGGAACACCGCCCTTGATGACGATGCCCTCGGGGTACTCGCCCACGCGGGCACCAAGCTGCCGCAACAACGCCACCAGATGGGCTACGTGGTCGAATTTGCGTCGCCGCAACACTTCGATATCGCGAATGACGAATTCCCCCTGTGCCTGGGTGGCCAATACCGCCAGCAAGGGAATCTGCTCCAACAACTTCTCGGTGCGCGGACCTGCTATACGGGTCGACTTCAAAGCGCCAGACCGAACCGCCAGCTGGAATGCCCCCCCCTCGTCTTCCTCCAGGGTGATCGGCGCGCCCATGTGCCGCATAGTATCCAGAAACGCACGCTGACCCGGGTGGATGGCCAACCGACGAACGGTCACTTCCGAGCCCTTCAATCCCAGCGCCGCGATTATCAAAGGATAAGCCAGCCGCAGATCCCCGTGCACATCCACCTGACCAGGCTGCAATATTTGTCCACCCATAAGCGAGACCAGGTAGCGATCCGTCTCCCCCTGTTTGCGGCGCTCTACCTCGACCTGACGCTGGCGCAACAAATTAACCGCCTGGTCACGGCCTTTGAGAGATTCGCGCAGACTGGTAGTACCGATAGCACCCAGGGCGGCGATCAACACCGCCAATTTGAGGCTGGAATCCAGGTCCACGACCTGGTACTCGACCCCCTGCAACTTTGCACTTCCGCCGACGGAAAAGAAATCATCGCTCTCCCGCACCAGGCTGGCTCCCATGGGGGCCAGCAACTCCTGCAGCGCCATGCAGCGCTCCTGGCCCTCACTCAATTTGCAGCGACTGACGAAATCCCGGCCGGCCAGCACGGCTAAAACCAGCAGGGCCGTTTCGCCTAGGCCATCCAGTTCGAGCACCCCTTCAGGCGCACAGATCCCCTCCAGGCCGCGTCCATTTACCCTCAACACTCCCGGCCGCGATTTGATCTCCACCCCCAGTTGTTTCAACACCCCCACCAATCGGACGCTACCGGGCGAGGCATTGCGAATGCCGCTCTCACCCGTGGCCAGAGCGGCCAGGATCAACGCCTGTTCGGTCGGCGGCAACTCGCCGGGAACCTCGACTTCGCCGACCAATTTACGAGCCGGGTTTATGACCTGTTCCATTCTCAGGGCCTCCGGGCCTGATAACCCAGCCCGTTGAGGATCTGCAGCGCGTTCTCCGCGGCGTCCTCGGCGTCAAACCCCAGACGAATGGTACCACCTTCGCCTTCCCGCACTTTCATGATCTCTATATCATTGATGTTGACCTGCTCCTGGCTCAGGGCCACGGCAATCTCGGCGATGACACCCGGTTTATCCTCGGCTACCACCAGAAGTTCAAAAAGGGTGTGAATAAACCCCTTGGCATCCCGGGGAATCGAATCTCGGGCCCGGTTAGCGTAGCTAAAATCCCGGCTCAAGCTCTCGTCTTCCAGGCGCTCGCGCACATCCTGAAGAACGGCGATATACTGATCGATCATATGGCGAATCTGGTCGGCGTTGGTGTGACATATATCCTCCCAGACCGGCGCGTACGGACTGGAAGCAATGCGCGTGAGGTCGCGAAACCCACCCGCGGCCAGGGGCAGGAAATAACCGGTTTTCTCGTTCATTCGCGCCACCATTTCGACCAGCGAGGTCGCCATCATCTGCGGCAGGTGGCTGATCGCCGCCACTACCTCGTCGTGAACTGCGGCGGATAGCTCCACCAGTTTGGCCCCCACTTTCTCCAACAACTCGGTGAAGGCCGCGTACAGCGGCGCCGGCACGTTGTTGCCCTCGACCAGAATATAAATCGCATTCTGGAATAAAAAGGGATCCGCCGCAGTAACACCCGCCTTTTCAGAGCCGGCCATGGGATGGCCACCGAGAAAGTGGAGATCCCGCCGCGGCCACTCGGCCGCCCGCGCCACAATGCGGCGCTTGGTGCTACCGACGTCCGTCACCAGCGCTCCAGGAGCGGCAAAGCGGGCAATTTCATCGAGTAGTCCGAGAATGCGCTGAATCGGCGTGCAGACGAGAATCAGGTCGGCACCCGCCAGGGCCCGCTCCAGATCCTGGTATCCCCAACCCTCGTCGATGACACCCAATTCCAGCGCTTTCTCCACCGTCTCGGATCGACTCACTCCAACCAGGCGCCCCCTAAAGCCGATGCGTTTGAGAGCCAACCCCATCGAACCGCCGATCAGGCCCACGCCAATAATTACTATCCGCTTAAAGAAAGCTCTAATCCTCCTATTTTTTCACCACCACCGGCAATTGCCCGCTGCGCTCCGGATGTTGAATTTGCCGGTGCTTAGCTACTCTTCTTCAAGATCCCGGGCTTCTTGCATGATGCGATTAAAAATATCCTCTATCGCCGCGTCGCCGAGCGGCCCTTCGTTGTATTCTTTGAGTTTGTCGAGTATGGCCTTCTCCCGATCGGGGTCGCGAACCTGCCGACCGTGGGCGCGCTTTATTTGGCCGATTTCCAGGGCGTATCGCATGCGCCGATTGAGCAAATCCACCAGAATCTGATCCACCGTGTCGATGCGCACCCGCCAGTCACTCAGGTCCATAAAAATCTCCTCATTTGAAACCCATGGCCTGGCGCACCCGCTCCATGGTCTCGTCTATGGTCGGCCGCAGCTTTTCCACGCTCTGCCGCAAAATCCCATCGATATAACCGGGGTCCTCGGTCACCTCCCGGTAGCGCACCTGGATCGGTTCCAGGGCGGCGATGACCACATCGGCCAGTTCGCGCTTCAAATCCCCGTAGCCCTTGCCGGCAAAACGGGCCTCGATCTCCTCCTGCCCCTGACCGGAAAATGCCTGCAAAATCTTCAACAGGTTGAATACCCCGGGACGCTCGGGATTGAATTCGATTTCCCGCTGCGAATCGGTCACCGCCCGCCCCAACTTCTTGCGAATTTGCGCTGGCTCGTCCAGCAACCCGATGCTGTGGTTTTGCCCCTCCGCCGACTTCGACATCTTGGCAGTGGGATCGTCCAGTCCCATCACCCGCGCCCCAACCTCGCGAATCAGGGGTTCGGGGATGGTGAAGATCTCGCCGAACAAATGGTTGAAGCGCTGGCCGATGTCCCGGGCCAACTCCACGTGCTGCTTCTGGTCTTCGCCGACGGGCACCCCGTCCGCCTGGTAGAGCAAGATGTCCGCCGCCATCAGCAGGGGATAGGTGAAAAGACCGGCACTGACCTGCTCGCGCTTGCCCGCCGATTTTTCCTTGAACTGGGTCATGCGCTGCAGCCAGCCCATTGGCGTAACGCAGTTAAAAAACCAGGTCAGCTCGGTATGCTCGGGCACGTGCGACTGAACGAATAGCGTGCTGCGCTCTGGATCGAGCCCGGCGGCTAGGTAAATGCCCACCAGTTGGCGGGTATTGCGCCGCAGTTCCTCCGGATCGTAGTCGACGGTAATGGCATGCTGATCCACGACGCAGAAGATGTTGTCGTACCGGTCCTGGTCTTCCACCCAGTTGCGGATGGAACCCAGATAATTGCCGATGTGCAGATTGCCCGAAGGCTGTATACCCGAAAAAACTCGTTTTTTCATGTTCCCAGCAGTTCCCTCATTTTGGCGCCTATATCCGCTTCGCGCATCAAGCTCTCGCCCACCAGGATGGCATCCACCCCGGCGGTGCTCAGCTGCTCGACGTCCACTCTGTACCCGATTCCGCTCTCGCTGATGGTGATAATATCCGGCGGCAATTTTTCCAGCAGCTCGAAGGTCGTATCCAGGCTGGTTTCGAACGTTTTCAAGTTGCGGTTGTTGATGCCGATCAGACGGGCCCGGCACGCAAGCGCGCGCGCTAACTCCTCGGCGGTGTGAACCTCCACCAGCACGCTCAAACCCAATTCCTCGCCCAAGCCCTGAAAGTCTTCCAACTGTCCCCCATCCATCAACGCGACGATCAACAGAATGGCATCGGCCCCGATCAGCCGCGCTTCATAAATCTGGTATGGATCGATAGTGAAATCTTTGCGCAAAACCGGCAATTCTGCCACCCGGCGAGCAGCCTGCAAATACTCGTTGCTTCCTTGAAAATAAGCTTCATCGGTCAGTACCGAAAGCGCCCGCGCGCCATTGTCGGCGTACACCCGAGCGATTTCTTCCGGGTCGAAGTCGGCGCGAATGATGCCCTTGGAGGGCGAGGCCTTTTTGACTTCGGCGATCAGGGCAATCTCACCGCCCTGCAATGCCCCGGTAAAATCCTCTGGAGCAGCTGTATCCCAGGCCGCTGCACGCACCTCAACCAGAGGAGTTTCGTACTGGACGCGATCTACGAACTCTCGCTTGTAGGCGGCGATTTCTTCCAATATAGTGGCCATCTTCACCCCTTGCTCACCTGCACCAGTTCGTCGAGCACGGCACGGGCGCTGCCCGAATCGATCGATGCGCGTGCCCGCTCGAGCCCTTCTTTCATATCGGCTGCTATCCCACCAGCGGCGATAGCAGCTGCCGCATTCAACAGAACCACGTCCTGCGGTGGACCCTCCTGGCCGTCCAGCACTGCCCGTAGAATACGCGCATTTTCCCCGGCGTCGCCACCCTGCAATGCCTCCGGTTCCGCGACCTGCAAGCCAAAATCTTCGGGACTGATCTCACTGGTTTGCACAGCGCCATCGCATAGCTCGCTGACCCGGGTCTGACCACTCAGGGCAATTTCATCCAACCCGCCGGCGCCGTGGACTACAAAGGCCCGAACCGATCCCAACTCCTGCAGCACGCCAGCCAGTTTGTCGGTCAAGGCCCCCTCGTAAACGCCGATCAACTGCCGTTTTGCTCCGGCCGGATTGGTCAGCGGTCCCAGAACGTTGAAAACCGTGCGGGTAGCGATTTCTTTGCGCGGACCAATGGCGTGCTTCATCGCTCCATGCAACATGGGCGCGAATAAAAAGCCGATGCCTACTTCGTCCAAACACCGACCGACTTTTTCCGGCGTCGCCTCGATGTCGACGCCCAGTTCCTGCAATACGTCGGCGGAGCCGCACTTGCTCGACATGGCACGGTTGCCGTGTTTGGCCACGCACAATCCGGCGCCCGCTGCCACAAAGGCCACGGTGGTCGAAATATTGAAAGTACCCGAGCCATCGCCGCCGGTGCCGCAGGTATCGATCACGTCTTCCCGGCTGGTGTCGATGGCGGTGGCTTTTTCGCGCATGACCTGAGCGCAACCGGCAATTTCGTCGACACTTTCGCCTTTGCAGCGCAGCGCGATCAAAAAGGCGCCGATCTGAGCATCGGTAGCCTGGCCGCTCATGATCTGGTCCATGACCTGCCGGGCCTCTGCACGGCTCAGATCTTTTGTTTCGATAAGTTGCTGGATGGCTTGCTGTATCATGATCTGCTCTCCTTTTTACATCACTGCTGTAAAAAATTGTTCAGCAGCTGCTTGCCTGCGGTAGTCAAAATAGATTCCGGATGAAATTGCACGCCTTCTATATCGCACTCTCTGTGCCGCAGCCCCATGATCGTTCCATCAAAGGTTTCGGCCGCAACCTCCAGACAATCTGGCAAGGTCTCGCGCTCTACGGCCAGCGAGTGATAACGCATGGCCGGGAAGGGATTGGGCAAACCCCGGTACAGAGTCCGGCCATCGTGGTGAACAGCCGCCGTCTTCCCGTGCACGATGCGGGAAGCGCGTCCGATCGTGGCCCCAAAAGCTCGTCCGATCACCTGATGCCCAAGACAAACTCCAAGCAGGGGAATCTCGCCGGCAAAACGCGCTACCACTGCAAGTGAAATGCCGGCTTCATTCGGAGTGCGCGGGCCCGGAGAAATAACGATCTTTGCAGGATTGAGCTGAGCGATTTCCTCCAGCTCAATGCCATCGTTCATAGAGACCCGGACCTCGGCACCCAACTCACCTAAATACTGCACCAGATTGTAGGTAAACGAGTCGTAATTATCAAGTACTAAGATCATCCAACATCGTCCCAGATCCATCGCTCCTGAACCACTTTTCACCTACCTTCGGGCGCGCCGGGAATCACTTCTATTTCGCCAACTGCCCGACCACCTGGGCAATCAGCCGCAATCCCAGATCGTCCCTGAGCGTTAAAATCGACTCCGGGTGAAATTGCACTGCCGCGGCCGGGTAGTCGCGGTGCTGGACGGCCATGATCACCCCATCTTCGGTGCGCGCCAGCACCCGCAGACATGCGGGCATGGCTGCGGGCTCGCTGAATAGCGAATGGTAGCGTCCGGCAATAAACTCCGTGGGAAAATCCGCCAGGATACCCTCTGGCGTACACTGGATCGGCGAACTCTTGCCGTGCATGGGATAGGGCAGTACCCCGAGCTTGCCACCAAAGGCCTCAACCATGCCCTGCAGCCCCAGACAGACGCCAAAAACCGGCAACTGGCGCTCGACGCAGCGGCGCACCAGCTGCGGCACCTCGAACTCTGCGGGCGTGCCCGGTCCAGGCGAAACAAAAACCAGATCGGGCTCCACTTCGTCGAAAACCCGCTCGGGAAATCCGGCCCGCACCGTGGTGATCGAGGCCCCCGTCTGACGCACGTAATCTCCCAGCGTATGCACGAAGGAGTCGCGGTTATCGACGAAGAGCACCTTTTTGCCCGCGCCCGTCGCCGCAATAGCGACACCTCCGGCCGCTGCCTTTTCCGCCTGGCCCAGAACCGCGTTGATAAAAGCCTCGGCTTTAGTGCGAGTCTCGCGCTCCTCTTCGTCGGGATCGGAATCGCACAGCAGAGTCGCCCCGGCGCGCACGCTGGCTCTGCCGCCCTCCAGGTGTACCGTGCGAATAGTAATCCCGGTGTTGACATCGCGGTTGAATAGCAGCATACCGACGCAACCGCCATACCAACGCCGCGCCGAATTTTCCAGGTCTTCGACCCGCTGCATGGCCGCCGGCTTGGGTGCACCAGTGAGCGTACAGGCCCACATGTGCGACAGCAGGGCGTCGAAACCATCGCACTCGTCGAGCAATTCCCCGACGACGTGGTCTACCGTGTGAATCAGGCGCGAATACATTTCAATCATGCGGCGACCGACTACCTGGACGCTGCCGGCCTTGCAGACCCGCGCCTTATCGTTGCGATCCACGTCGGTACACATGGTCAACTCGGCCTCATCTTTCTTCGAGTTGAGCAGTTCCAGTATGCGCTCGGCATCGTCTATGGGCGTGGCCCCGCGCGGAATGGTACCCGAAATCGGACAGGTCTCGACCTGGTTGCCCTCCACCCGGACAAACATCTCGGGCGAGGCGCCCACCAGCTGGTCCTTGCCCAGATTTATCAAAAATTCGTAGGGGCTGGGATTGCGTGCCCGAATGCTCTCGAACAGATCGCGCGGAGTTCCGGGGAAACCGGCGCTAAGCACCTGACTGAGCACGACCTCGAAAAAATCCCCGCGCTCGGTGCCGGCGATGATCTGTCGCACCTTGTCGGCGTATTCGCCCGGCGCGTGATCGCTCCTCACCTCCGAAGCGAGACCGCGCTGTGCCGGCAGCGAAGCCGTTTCGCGCTCCAGGCCCACCGTCGAAAAACCCGCGTATTCAATATCGTACTGATACTTCAACGCCAGCTCCTTCTGGTGATCCACAACGATCAGCTCATCGGGCAGAAACAGGTGTAAATCCGGAGTTTTCTGGTCGCGCGGATGGCGCAGATCAATCGGCTCGAACTGAAATACCAGATCGTAGCCCATGGCCCCATAAAATCCGAGGTGGCGATCCTCGGGTGCGTACATCTGCTGTACCAGCGCTCGCAGCATGCTGAAGATAGTGGGTTGTTTACTGCGCTCTTCCTCGGGGAAATAGTCGGGCATAGGCTGGATTTCTCCGCGCAATTCCAGATCGTGGACCGCCAGCGCCGCCAGGTGGGCATGGCCCTCCAGACCCAGGCTAAAAATCCGCAGCAGTTGCGCGCCGCGCGGATTCAGGGCGCGCATCACAAAATCTCGCTGCTGTGCAACCAGTTCCAATGCCGGATCCACAAAGCCCACATCCCAGCGACTGTAGCGCCCCGGATATTCGTAGCCGCTGGCAAAAACAGCGCCGCGGCGGGCGTCGATGTGTGCCAGGACGTTTTCCAGCGGACCGTCCTGGGGCAGCGCCTCGACCCTGCGAGTAATTTCCACCCCTCCCGCGGTCCGGTAGACCCGAACGCTCGGATCGTGCTCGTGGCTGCAAGACATTTTTCTTTCTCCGTTAAAAACAAAACCGCGAACGCATCAGATGCGTCCGCGGTTTTGTTGGAATTGGCAGTTAAACTAGAGTTTATAGCTCGACAGGTGGACGCATTCTTCCAACTCTCCTAATATTGTGCCAGGAGCACCACCAGTATCGATGCAAAAAAAAAGGAAGACGAGCGCGCATTGATTGCATTTCATCCAGAATAAAATTCGACCGGGCGATTTTTGAAACTAAATACCTGCCCTTCTTCTGTCAAGTGGAAATAATAGCTCCCGGACTAAATCAGCGGTGGCGGCCATAAGGGGATTGGGCCTCTCGCTTTTGCGACCCCCGGTCCATCCCTGCGATTTTTCGCAAACCACCCCGGAGTCCCCCTTCCCAACCAACCTCGGGCCAACCATGCAGGCCATATAGGTCGCGATCTCTGGCGAAGTAATGACGCCCCTTTACCGGCCCCAAAGCATCCCCAGCAGACTCTTCCCCAGTATCAGTTGTCCCCCGGCTAGAAACAAAATGGTATAGACCACTCGGTTGAACCACACATCGGTAAATCTTTCCTTCAGGTAAATTCCCAGCCGAACGCCAATATAACTCAAGGGCGCCAGCAGCAAAATGGTCATCAAATTACCGATTTTGAGCAGCCCCAAACTGTAGTAGGGAATCAGTTTGATCTGATTGAGAGCGGCAAAAAAAATCACCGTGGTGCCGACGAATAGATCCCGCGGCAATCTCTGTGGCAATAAATAAATGGACACCGGCGGTCCCCCGGCGTGAGCCAGTGTAGAGGTAAAGCCCGAAATCGCCCCCATGGCAATACCTTCCAGTGCCGGCGGATGTCGCTTTTCCAGAAATCCCAACAGCAAGAACCGCACCGCCTGAAAAAATACGAAACCCAGCGCCAGTACCCCGATCCCCACCTCCAGGGCCCGTTGATTGTCGAGAAAATACGCAAAAAAGAAGCCCCCCGCTCCTACCCCCACAACCGCACCCGGCAACATCAGCGCGGCGCTGCGCCGGTCAAAACAGGTCCGGTAGTGTTTTAGGGCAAAAAAATCGCAGACGATCAGCAGCGGTAGCATCAGGGCCGCCGCATCCGTCACCGGAACGGTCAGAGCCATCAGCGGGGTGGCAATAACGCCAATACCGCCGCCAAAGCCAGCCTTGGCTATACCGACGGCCACCACTGCGACGACAGCGGAAATCCAGAAAGCCGTGGAATAGTCTGGTAGGGGTAGTGAAATAGTCAGTATTTCCTGAAAAGCTGTGGCTATACGGGCTTCAGGGCCAGGAGAAATCTGAATCGACCGATGTCTTATGAGAGCGTTGGGAAAACACGACCGGCACTGGCCGGAAAGCGGTACATTCACAGATCCAGCTGCCGGACCGGGAATTGGGCCGGCCGGCGTTTTATGGCGGTGCGGAATAGGGCGGGGGGCCAGTTGCTCCAGGTGTCAAAGTCGGAATTACACGCCCCCTCCTGCCCACCGGTCGCCTAGAATTACCGCCTACTCGCCCTCTACCTGGGTTACCTCGATTTCCAGATCTTCTCGCAGGGCGATATTGTCTATGCGGCCGTCCGCTATCCACACGACGCGGTCCGAGACGCTCAGCATCTTGTGATCGTGGGTCGCGGAAATGACGGTGACCCCCGAGCTCTGATTCATGTCCTTGAGCAAGTCGATGATCTCGGTGCCGGTGCGCAGGTCCAGGTTACCGGTAGGTTCGTCGGCCAGAATTACCGCCGGATCGTTGGCCAGAGCACGGGCTACGGCGACGCGCTGCTGTTGCCCACCCGACAGCTCAAAAGGTTTGTGCGAGTGGCGATCGCCCAGACCTACCTTGGCGAGTAAATCCATACCTTTGTCGCGCGACTCATCGCTGGTCAGGCCGGCAAAAACCATGGGTAGAGTCACGTTTTCCAGAGCCGTCATTACTGGAATTAGATTGAAGGACTGGAAAATGTAGCCGATCTTGCGACAGCGCAGCCAGGCCAGTTCGTAGGCGTCCAGCTGCGCCACATCCACCTCGTCAATGTAGACCTTGCCTTCGGTGGGTTTGTCCAGGCCACCAACCATATTGAAGAGGGTGCTCTTACCCGAACCCGAAGGCCCCATGATGGACATGTACTCCCCCAGATAGACCTCCAGGTCTACGCCGCGCAACGCGTTGACTGTGATTTCCCCCATCTGGTAGGCTTTCTTGACCTCCTGGGTCCGCACCACTGTGCGCTGTTCTTCCTGGCCATTCTGTCCTCGTTCTTCGCTCATGGCACAACCACTCCTGTTTTAACGCTTCGCTTATCGGGTCAGTACTCGCAGATCAGGTATCGGCCCGCATGGCCTCCACCGGTTCCATCTTGGCGGCACGATAGGCCGGCAGCATGGCGCCGATCAGAGACAGCAGCGTGCCAATTGCCAAGGCGTAGAGCGCCGACTCTCCGATCGGGGCGAGGGGAAAATATTTAAAGACGTAATCCCCGTAGTCCATCAGGGCCAGGCCCATGGTCAAGCTCAGGCCGATCAAAATCCCGACGCTGGTACCGGCAAAACCCTGACAGGTAGATTCCAGCAGGAAGAGCTTGACGATGAACGAATCCAGCGCCCCCAGGCATTTCATGGTGCCGATCTCGCGGAAGCGTTCGGTGACCGACATCAGCATGGCATTGGCGATTCCCACGACGCAGACCAGCAGCGAAAGACTGATCAGCCAGGCCTGCTTGGACTCTTCTTCCCGTATCCGCGCCCGCGACTCTTCCGAAGCCTCGCCGGACTCGTTGACCCCCGTCTCTATGCCGTTTTGCTGCAGCATCAGATTGATTTCGCTTTTGTTCTCGTCTCTGAGGCTACCGATAATCGCGTTGTTGCTCCACACGGACATGAGGAAGGCAATGGCCAGAATCACACCGCTGGTGGTAATCAGCGAACGGCCGAAACGGATCTTCAGGCTCCGCAGACTGATTTCCACTGCCTTGCTGAAGGGCAGGACGATATCCCGTCCCCCCGCTAGTTGCATTCCCTGTTCAGGCATATTCCAAACCTCCATATTGATGCAAACCCTGCTCATGAAGAGTAATTAATCTACGACAAAAATCAGTTTCTGTCACGGTTCTCCATCCGACGCCTGGCCACCAGCTCGTCGGCGGCGGCAAAAAACTCCAGCGCCCGCAAGATCTGGCGGTCTCCTTTTATATAAATTTGATAGCGGCGCTCATCGCCCCACAAAACCTGGGCGAACCCCGCCTTGAGCTCGCGCTGCAGGACGTCCAGGTGCGCCTTGTACGTTTCTTCGTCCACCTGGATATCCCTGGCGCTCAGCACGTCGAGGAATTCCTGCAGCGCCGTCTCGGGCACTGTGTAGTTTCCCATAAAATCGGCGAATTCGGTAGTCCAGTCGCTGTGGCTGCCGACCCAGTGGCCGCAAAAATCGAAAAGCGCCCCGCTACTTAGCACCTGCCTCATAAAGGCGGAATTTTCCTCTCTTTCCAGGATTTCGTCGGGGGTAATTCCGCCGCCGCCATAAACTCTGCGGCCCAAGCCAGTATAAAAAACCTTTTTGGCCGCTCGCAGACTGTCCACGGCATTGGGATCCAGATCATCGATTCCCTCGTGGATATAAGCCTGCAGATCCTCTGTGTAGGGCCGCTGGATCAACCGACCCAGCGGCGTGTAGTAACGCGCCACGGTCAGCAATAACATGCCCCCACCGGCGTTCAGGGGAAACTGCTCCTGCACCAATCCCTTGCCGAAGCTGGTCTGGCCGACGATCAACCCCATATCCAGATCCTGGATGGCCCCGGCCACTATCTCCGAAGCACTTGCACTGCCGTGATCGAGCAAGACGATCAGCGACAAGGGCTCGCCCCGGAGAGGATTCTGAGACCGGTATTCCTGTCGCACCGCGGCATTGCGGCCCTCGGTATAAACTATGAGTTCGCCCTCCTCCACAAAACGATCGGCCACCTCCACGGCCTGGGATAGGAGCCCGCCGCCGTTGGAGCGCAAATCTAGCAACAGGCGCTCCAGCCCCTGATTCTGCAGATTCTCCAGGGCGCGGCCCAGTTCCGCACCGGTCTTTTCGGTAAAGCGGGTTATCCTTATATAACCCGTGGCAGGCTGCAGCATGAAGGCATAGGGCACGCTGCTCACGGCGATGCGGTCCCGTTTGATAGTCACCTCCAGCCAGTCTTTCTCCCCCTCCCGATGCACCGATATCCGCACTCGGCTGCCCTTTGGTCCCCGCAGCTTCTTCATTACCTGTTCGGTGGTGATCCCCTCAGTGGGCACCCCTTCGATCATGGTAATGTGATCGCCGGCCCGCAGCTTTCCATCGGACGGTGAGCCCAAAATCGGTGCAATGACCAGGAGCCGCCCCTGGCGCACTTCGAAGTAGATGCCAATGCCTTCGAAATCCCCGCGGAAACGCTCTACCATCTGCTCTAAATCCTGCGGCCCCACGTAGCTGGAATGCGGATCCAGAGTGGCCAGCATACCCCAGATTGCCCCCCGGCTCAAGGTATCGGCTGCAACTGGTGCGACATATTGCCGATTCACCCGGCGAAAGGCTTCGCTCAAGAGCTTCACCTGTTGCCGATTGTCCATAGCTGGCGGCGACAAATTCCCCTCCCAATCCGCCACCTCGCTCATATCCGTCGAGCTTAAATAAACATTGTCCCCTTCCGGTAGCACTGCGACCATGCCGTCGATTGCGCCATCGATCAGCCGGGTGCTGTCGACCGGGTCGACGTAGTGCTGGTGAATCCGGTCGCGCACTTCGAGCATCTGCTTGAGACTGGACATGCTGGTGGTGCGCGCCCTGGTATAGGGCGGCTCCAGCGCCCAGAAGATCCCCACTGCTATCAGGAGGAAAGCGATTAACAGCCGTTTCATCACCAGTTTTCGAAAGATTTACAGTTTTCAAACACTGCCGAAAAATCAGAACATACTGCCAGAAGGGTCTCGAGGGCAAGCAAATTTAAGGTCGGATCGATATTTCTATCAGCGGCAGTTCTTCTGCTCTAGTCGGGACCCAATCCCCCAACAGGTCGGTGAAAGACTCCGGTACCATGCGAATCCGCAAAGGCCGCCCCTCCTTGTGTTTACCCGCATTCTCCAGCACGTACGGAACCGTCCCCGTGGTAAAGATCAACTCGTCAATGGCGTATTCCTGAACCAATTGCTGGAGCTCGTCCACCAGGCCGATGACCTGTCGGCCACCCACCGCGCCACCGCGCTGTGCGCCATCCTGCCCAACCAGCCCCACGATCTCGTAATCCAGTCCACCCAACTGCTCCAGGTGTTCCAGAAACTGCTGCATAGACCCATCCGTCCCCACCAGCAAGATGCGCCGCCGAACCGGCTGGCGCCCCCGATGAATTTGAACTGCCAGCCGCCAGCCGGCTACCAACAGAGTATTGAATCCCCAGGCGGCACCAGCGGCGAGGCGCGAAAAATTGTAGTCTTTGAAGAAAAAGACCATGGTTATGATGGCGGCAAAACCCAGGGACACGGCCACGACCGTGCGGGCGGCGGAGAATTTGTGGCGCTCGTACAGACCCAGCAAATAAAAAGTAGCCATCCAGGTGAGCAGAGGTACCAGGTAGACGAAAAACCACTGGAAGTCCGTGTACGGGGGCGGCTCCGGCCAGCGCGTGGGAAAGGCTTCTACGCC
>MDTE01067366.1_pt1 | contig 21067 bp, 18 predicted proteins | sample 811231 | NCBI WGS metagenome assembly MDTE01 (sample SAMN05326651, study PRJNA326480) | marine metagenome | isolation source: seawater | place: Indian Ocean: Red Sea | collected 2010
CACCGTTAGCACCTATTCCTGGTGGGCCGGGGATTGGAATCCGGCGGTTCAATGATAATCTGCCCGCCCTCGGACTCTATCTTGGCCAGGCCTCCGTGACGGAACCGGTCGGTGTACTCAATGGGCAGCTGCAACCGGCCGGCCTGGTCAACAACCACGTATTCGTCCTCAACGGTGCCGCCGTCCCGCCGGTAGTCGGGCCTGGAAAAGGTCTCGGACCCGATGCGGCCGTCCCTGATGTGGACCACCCGGTCAACAAACTGGGAAACGCCGACGTAGTGGGTCACGGTGACCACGGTCACGCCGTAGGCCCGGTTCAGCCCGCGTATCATCTCGAAGATGTGGTCGGCATTCTCGGTGTCCAGCTCCCCAGTGGGCTCATCGGCCAACAGGAGCGGCGGCCTGTTGGCCAACCCCACGGCGATGGCCGCCCGCTGCTGCTCCCCGCCGGAAAGTTGGTAGGGGAAACGCTTGGCCTTTTCAGTCATTCCCAATGATTCGAGCAGTTCTCCGGACCATTCCCGCCTCGACTTGGCGGGCTGACCGGCCAGGGCCATGGGCAATTCGATGTTGTCGGCGACGGACAGATAGGGCACCAGGTTCCGTGCCGTGGCCTGCCAGACGAACCCGACCTCAGAGCGACGGTAGACCACCAGGTCGCTGTCGGAGACATCCAGGAGGTCTCGTTCGCCGACCATCACCTGACCGGCGGACGGGCGGTCCAGGCCGGCCAGGATATTCAGAAGGGTGCTCTTTCCGCTGCCACTGGCACCGATTATGGCGATCAACTCGCCGGACTCCACGGCCAGATCGAGCCCGCGCAAGGCGACCACTTCCAAGTCGGCACGCTTGTATATCTTGAACAGGTCGCGGCAGTCGATATAGGGCCCCGTGTGCTGGGCCGTAGGAGCGGCGCGGGGGCCGTAACTGCTGAACTGAGTCATGCTGCGTCTCCCATTCTAAGCACCTGCTGCACCTGTATCTTGGCGCTCAACCACGCCAGCCAGACCACCGTGCCGACCGTGACCACCGCCAACACCGCGTAGGAGATCAGCAATGAGGACCAATCGGTGGTGAACGCCATGGGCGGGGTGACCCTGGCGCCCTCTTCCGCCACTTCCATCAGCGGCAAGATACTGGACCCGATGAGACGGCCCACCCAAGTCCCCAGGCCCACGCCGCAGGCAACGATCAGGAATAGATTAAACCACACGACAGCCCGTAGCTGTCTCCCGGAGGAACCCAGGGTGCGCAGCAGAGCGAACTCCGTCTGCCGTTCCCTGGTATCAAGGAATGAGAACAGCATCACCCCGGAGGCGCTGGCCAGGGCAACAGCAAGGAACAACAAAACCAGCAACGCCCCCCAGCCCGCATTGACCAGAGGCTGGTCCACCCGGGCCGCCACCATGGCTTCCCTGTCGTAGACATCCCTGACCCGGACCCCCAGGTTCTTCATGATCTCAGTCACCTGCCCGGATGAGGCGGAAACCCCATCGACCGCGGCGATGTCGATCCAGACCTCATTGGCGCCGGCCAAGGGCACCGGACTGTGCAGGTTGGAAACGGCCTCAAAGCTATCCAGATCGACGACGGCGAAGGGCTTCTCCCCCGGGTCCAGCGTCGGGAAATAGTCCGCCACACCGACAACATTGACCATGATCGAATAGGTGGACAGGCCCAAGATGACATCCTCGCCCACCGACGCGCCTGCGATATCCAGAAATTCCTGGTTCACCAGTGCGGGAATGGGGTCTTCCGGGTCTCCGGGCATGATTCCCCGCAGGCCGACGCCGCCGCTGGCCCAGCTGAAGCGGGTCGATTGGGCGAAGCGGCCGCCGCCCGCCGACTCGCTGGTCTCCAGGGCGTAAAGACCGGGCCTGGAGAAGTCTTCGATCACCGACCACCCGTCCGACGATTGAAAGCCGGCCAGAGGCACCGCGCCCTGGGGTGTGACTGCCTCCAGGTCCCTGATGAATATCGCGCCCAGGTCGTCCACGCCAAAGGTGCCGAACCGGTTGGTTATCTGGAAGGCATGCAGGGATAGGGGCGGCGTCATCGGCATGCGCCGGGCCTGGTTGTTGAAGCGCCTCCCGGCGGCCACCACCGGAGTGAGGTCCGCGTTGATCTTGGTCCAGCCCTGCAGGTCCATGTTGGCGATCCAAGTGTCGAAGAACCGGCCTCTGGCATCGCGCAACCGGGCCCACAGGTTGGCCCCGGAATCTATGCCAGCCGGCTGCAGCCAGAGGGACAGGCCGTGGGCATCTTCAGGTAGTTCCAGCCCCTGGGGAGCGGGCGGACCGCTGCCCAATATGGACGCCGCTTCTTCCAGGGTCGTCCCCCCGGCGAAATCGTCCCGGTACCAGGCCACGTCCGCGATCTTGCCCGATTCCACGGCCAGCAGCTCAGCCGGAGTGCTGAACCCGGTGGAGGTTATCTGGGCGTTGGCACGCAGCACGTCCACGGCGGCGTTCGCCCTTGGGTCTTCGCCGACCTGCTGGGAGAACCGCCCGCCGGTGCGCGCGTTGGACGCGCCGCCGTGGGCCACCCTCAGATCGGCCCCAGCGGCATACTGGGCGCGCTCCATCTGGCTGCGTTCCAACGTGGCGCTGAAGGCGCTGCCAATCACCCCCAGGGCGGTGGCCAGCGTGAGGAGCACGATCAATATCCCCGGCACCAGCGGGTCGCGGGCCACATGGCGCAGGGCGTGGACCAGCCACGGAGGCGCCACGGGGCCGGCCAAATTGGAGAGCAGCGAGGCAAACCAGGGGAAGACCCGCATGATCACCAGGCCCACCGCCAACAACCCCAACACGGGCCCCAGCAGCAGGCTGTAGTCGATCTCCAACTCCCGGCTGCCCACCGACTGTACCAGGAACGCTCCCCGGCTCTGGATCTGCCACCAGAGCAGCCCCATGATGGCCAGGGCCAGGAAATCCAGGTAATAGCGGTGCAAGAAGGATGCCGTGGGCGGCCTGGCCCCGGTCTGTCTGGCTTCCACAATCCCGTGGCGGGCCGCCGCCAGAGTGGCCAGAGTGAACACCAGCACCGCCAGCGCTCCGCCTATGATGCCCAACGCCACCGCCCCTTGAGACGCCGCGACGGGCACTCCGGCCAGTTCCTCAGATGCACCGCCCAGGCTGAAAAACACGTCGCCCAGGACCTTAACCACCGCCACAGCCAGGAAGGGCCCGATTATCACGGCGGGAATTCCCAGCAGCAGACCCTCTCCCAGACCAAGGACGCCCACCTGCAGAGTGGTTGCGCCCCGGCTTTTGAGCATGGCGATCTCGCTGGTACGGGAACGCACGATCAGTCCCGCCACCAGGGCAAGGTAGTAGAGCAAGATCCCGGTTATCAGGAACACCACCAGGAACAGGGGCACCCTGGCCAACAGGAGTTGCTCATCAAAGTCGGCCAGCAGGTTATCCAGCCGAATGTAGGAACTGGAGTTCTTCAAGTTGAACTCCACGTCCCGTTCGGCCCTGAAGATGGCCTCCTGCAGGGGGTCCACGTCGCCGGCCCGGAGCCCCTCCCGGTCCAGGAAGTAGTACCAGGTGACATCGGTGTAGAGTGTCGGATAATCGCCCAGGACCCGTCGCAGCACGGCCTCTTCACTGGTGAACAAGGGGACAATGGTCCACCGGTCATTTTTCAGGCTGAATTCGGACTCTACGCCGTACCAGATCTCATCCCCCGGGTCCTTCAACTCAAAAACACCGGATATGCGCACCGGCATGGTGGGCGGGTCGGTGAATGAGGCCGCCGGGAACACGTCCATGACCTCGCCGACTTCCAGGCCCAGGAGATCCAATCCCAAAGAATCGACCAGCACATCAACGGGTGTGCCGGTGGGGGCGGCGGCGTTGGCGGCGCCGGGCCATTCTCCCCAGAGGAGGGTGACCCGCTCGGGTCCGAAGGCCGACAGGTATTTGATGGGACCCCTGGGCCGGACCTCATTGTCCAATTCCAACTGGGGATGGCCGGAGAAATAGAAGGTCGCCGTGTCCAATTTTTGAGCCCTGTCTTTCAGATAGGACTCGAAGGGTTGGAAAACCCGCTGTTCCACGAATTCCAGCCGGTCCTGGTATGCCTGGCGGCGTCCCTGGCTGGTGGCCGGTTCGTCCTGGCTGCTGAAAGAGCGGACCCAGAAGTTGGCCTGTTCGGCGGGGGCCTGCCGCAAAGCGTGCCTGAGGGCGGCATTGGAAAGCAGGTCCGAAAATATGACGCCGCTGGCCATCAGAGACACCGCCAACAGGATGCCGCCGAAGAGCACCGCCTCCAGACGCCACCCGGTGACCACCCGCCTTACCGCCATCACGTAGGCGAACCTGATCATGGCCGTCATCAGGAGCCTCCGCGCAGTACTTCGGCGACGTTGAGCCGTCGTGACGCCCAGGTGGCAAAGAGTACGGACAGAGCGGAAGCCGCCAACAGCCCGGCCATCACCCCGGCCATCAGCCATCCTTTAACGCTGGGTGTGAGGGGCGGCACCGGCGCATCTCCCTTGGACGTCAGGTCCACCAGTTCCAATATCTCCAGCCCCGGCCAATAGCCCATGGCGGCGCCGGCGGAAATGGCCAGCACGGCAACGATCAGCCGCTCGGTGGCCAAGGACAGGAAGAACTGCCGCCGGGAGAAGCCCAGCACCCGGGCCACCGCCAGGTCCATGCGCCCCATGCGGATGGATACCAAGGCATGGACTATGAGAGTCAAGAGCACCGAGATACCGATGGCCACCATGCTGAAGACGGTAAGTCCGTTCCAGCCGCCGCCGGCCAGGGGGTTGCGCCGGGCCAGAGACGCAACCTTCTCCCGGTCCCGGATTGAGATCAGTCCGGGCAGCTGAGCCGGTATCTGGGCTATGACCTGCTCCCGGTCGGCATCCGGGTCAAGGGCCAGCCACATCTCGCCGGGCTGTTCCACATCGCTCTCCGGCAGGCGCCGTTGATACTCCCGGTAGTCGGCAAGGTCCACGATGAAATAGGGATTGCGCTCCGCATACAGGGTCGGGAAGTGGCTGACCTGGCCCACAAAATGGACCGGCATGGCCAGTTTTCCCAACTTCACCCGCACCTGCTGACCAACTCCCAGACCGGGCCCGGCGATGGCGGGAAGGGGAAAGGGGCCCGGGGGCAGATGGATGCCCTTTTGGCCCACGGAAAACGCCTCCTCCCAGGAAAACTGCATCCCAGAGGCGCCGGTCCGGGCGCTGATCCCCAGGCGCTGGGCAGCGTCCGGAATTGACGCTTGGTTGGCCAGAGGTTGCCAGGGCGAAAGCCCCTCAAAGTCCTCCACCACCACACCGCTGCTGCCCAGGAATGGCCCGTAGGCTGTTATGTCGTCCAGGTGCAAAACACCGTTGGCCAGACGGGCCGAGGGGCTGGTGCTGAAGAACACGGACACCAACTCCAGCGGCAGGGCGACGGAACTGGACTCGGGAGGCAGCTCTCCCCGGTATAAACGCCAGGGGCTCCCGGGGTCCGGTCCCGTGGAAACGGCCTCTTCGGGATCGAGAATACTCCCCATGAGGAAACTGCGGTAGCGGCCGGTGGCGGTCATAACCCGGCCCCACAGGTTCACATCGGCCCGGATGTCCAACTCCTCCAACACGCTGGTGTCCACCCAGACCCCGAGGGAGCGCGCCTGCTCGGGCAGGGGGATGCCGGTCCCGGCCAGGTTAGCGGGAAAGGGTTTTGGCCTCAGCTGGCGGCCGATCTCCACCAGGCTGTCATCAGAGAAATCTCCTCGGAACCAAGCAGCCTCCGCCAATGCCCGTGGTTCCACCGCCAACAGGTCAACACTCCGGTCCTGGGGCCCGTCCAACAGGGCCACCGATTCCCGAAGCACCGGACTCACAGCCGTCACGCCGGGTATCAGCGCCAACTTCTCCGGGGCGTCCGCTGGAAGACCCGGGCCGCTGACAACCATATCGCCGCCCACACTGTAGCTGGCCTGGTCAGTTTGGTTCTTGGACAGGCTGGACTGGAAGGTGGCCCCGAAGACCCCCAGGGCCGCGGCCAGCATGAGGATCACAGCCAGGGACCCGTGGGGTATGGGGTCTCTGGCCAGGCGCGAGAGGGAGAACTGTAACCAGACGGCGCCGCCTCTCTGCCCGGCCCAGGCCAGGAACCGAACCAACAGCGGCAGCACACGCATCAACAGCACCGCGGCGGCGAAGAGGCCCATCACCGGACCCAGCACCAAAGTCGGGTCCACGTTCAGGCCCTGGGATGCCAGTTCTTCCGCGACGAACCCGTCCCGGCCCCGCACCTGATACCAGACCACGGCAACCACGGCCACCGCCATAAGGTCTAGGTAGTAGCGGTGCAGGAAGGGGACCGAGGGCGGCCTGGCGCGTGACAACAGGGACTCCAACGTGCCGACTCTGGCCCGGCCCACAGCGGTGACTAACAAAACAAGCAGAGCAAGCACTCCGCCCAGCGCCCCCATCCAGAACATATCCAGGCCCAGGCCCAAGGGGATGGAGGACTGGAAATCTCCACCGAGGTTGATGGTGTCCAGCAGCAGGGTCTTGACGATGACCCAGGCCAAGAATGGCCCGATGGCCGTGGCCAGCAGGGCCACAACCCCTTCCGCCATGGCCAGGATTCCGGCTACCTGCATCACGCTGGCGCCCCGGCTGATCAAAAGCCCCGCTTCCTCGGCCTGGCTGCGGCCCAATATGCCGGTTATCAGAGCTAGAAAATACAGGACTACCACAACCACAAGGGACAAGAACAGATACAGGGGCACCTGGGCCAGGGTCAAGGCTTTGTCAAACTCGTCCACCGTAAGACCCAGGCGGCTCAACACCAACGTCCGAGGGTATTCCTTGTTGAGGTCGGTCTCCAGGGCGTCCACCTGCGCCTTCACGGCATCGGCGTTGCCGGCGGTCAGGTAGCCCGAGTCCAGAAAGATGTAGAACCCGAAGTCGCCAACCAGCGTCGGGTAACGGGCGCCGATGAGGCCAAAGAAGTCCTCTTCCGTGACATATAGCGGAGCAACTACAGACTCACCCACCGGCCGCAGGTCGAAATAGACCGGCGCACCCATCCAGTACTCCTCCTGGGCGTCTATTGGGTCGGTCAGGCCGACAATGGTGAAGGAGATGCGCTCCCGTGAACCGCGCACGGGCACCAGGAAGACCCGGTCGCCAATCTCATAGCCAGATTTTCTGGCGGTCTCAGTCCCGACAACGGTCTCGATGTCACCGCTTTCGGCAACGCCGCCGCTCTCGGGCCAACGGCCTCCAGTCAGCCTGGCATGCTCTTGGAACCCGGTGAGAAAGAAGGGCCGTCCCGAAGGCGCGCCCAACATGGGAGAAGTTGGCGTGTTCAGAAGCAGCAAGTTGGGCTGGGCACGTCCGTAGCGCTCGATGCCCCGTAGAAGCTCCCCCACCCTTTGGTCTGCAGACTTCCGAACCAGCGATTCCAGAGGGTCGTAATCGGCCCGTCCAAGGGGACGGTTCTGGGCGATGGCCTGTACGTCCAGCACCTCAGGGTTCAGCGAGGCCAGGGAGTGGCGCAGTCCGGCCTCGCCCAGGGCACGGGAGTAGAGAGCCCCGGTGGACATGATGGTCACCGAGGCCAATATGCCGAAGGACGTGACCGCCAAAAGAAGCCAGGACTGGCGCAGCCGGCGGCGCAGGAGCCAGTAGACCAGCGACAAGAACGGCATCGGGCTCAGCTGTCCCTCCCGCCGAACGGCTCTCCAGGCATGGCCGCCAACAGTCTGCTTACCCTTATATTACCGATAATTGACATCACAGCACCGGATTATACGACGAACAACTAAATTCCGGTCTACCAAGTTTCCGGGAGGAGACGGGGAGGCCCCGTGCTATAATCCCGGCCACTTGTTCCGGGCTCGGGTTTGCGCGTCCGGGACTCCGAATCTCAACCGCGAATGAGGTCCAACAATGAAGCGCTTGGAAGGTAAGACTGCCCTGGTCACCGGCTCGGGCCGCAACATCGGCCGGGCCATCATCTTGAAGCTGGCCGCGGAAGGCGCCAACGTGGTGGTCAACGCCCGTTCCAACACGGAAGAGGCCGAATCAGTGGCCGCCGAGGCCCGGGAGTTGGGTGTCGAGGCCCTGCCCTTCGTGGCCGACGTTTCGGACCATCAGCAGGTGAGCAACATGTTCGCGGCCGCCAACGAGCAGTTCGGGGGAGTGGACATCCTGATCAGTAACGCCGCCATCCGGCCCCATCAATCCTTCACGGAAGTAACGCTGGAAGAATGGCACCGCGTGAGAGGCGTGGTCCTGGACGGGGCCTTCCATGTGGCCCATGCGGCCATACCGTCCATGGAACAGAAGGGCTACGGCCGGATAGTGTTCTTCACCGGGGACGGGGCGTTCAAGGGTACCGTCCAGCGCTCCCACGTTTCAGCCGCCAAGATGGGAATCATCGGCCTGGCCAGGGGGTTGGCCTCGGAATTCGCGCCCAAGAACATCCGGGTGAACGTCATATCGCCGGGCCGCATCGACACGTCAAGGGACCTTAGCTGGTACCCCCAGGGCGGGATGCGGGACACCGCCGACATACCCATCGGGCGATTGGGCCATGTGGATGACATCGCGTCGGCGGCCGTGTTCCTGGTCACGGACGACTGCGGGTTCATGACCGGTCAGACCCTGCACATAAACGGCGGGACCGACTTCTTCTAGAAGTTAGCTCCTAAAGCGGAACTCCTTCAAATCGTCGGAGATCAGCAGCTTGGCTTCGGTCTGTTCCTGAATCTCTTCGGGGGTCCAGCCGGGAGCATGCTCCAAAAGCATGAATCCTTCGGGCGTGATCTCGAACAGGCCCAGGTCGGTCACCAGCATCTTGACCACACCGGGGGCGGTGATGGGCAGGGTGCACTTCTTGAGCAACTTGTGCCCGCCGTCGCGGGTGGTGTGTTCCATGGCGATGAAGACCCGCTTGGCGCAGGCCGCCAGGTCCATGGCCCCACCGATGCCGCCGCCCTTGCGGCTGGGGATACGCCAATTGGCGAAGTCGCCGTTCTCCGCAACCTCGTAGGCACCCATGACGGTGACGTCGATCATCCCGCCGCGAATCATCATGAACGAGTCGGCGTGGTGGACACAGGCCATCCCCGGCAGGGGCGTCACCTTCTGGCCCCCGGCGTTGACCAGGTGCCGGTCTTCCTCGCCCTCCTTGGCCAGAGGGCCGTAGCCGACCACTCCGTTCTCGGCGTGGTTGATGATCTCCCTGGTGGGGTCCGAATAGTTGGAACACAGGGTGGGCATTCCCACGCCCAGGTTAACGATCCAGCCATCTTGGAATTCCATGGCCAGCCGGTCGCACATCGCCTGTCGTTCCAGTTTCACTTTCTCGGCCATTCTTGGTCTCCGTAGTTAAGCTGAGAGCGTTCTGCTGTCAGCCGATTTCTTTATTAGATCCAGATGCCGTCTTCAGGGATCTTCACCAGCCGGTCCACATAGATGCCGGCCACGTGGATGTGGTCGGGATCAAGCTCACCGGCCTCAACGATATCTTCCTCCACCTCGACAATGGTCACCTTGGCGGCCATGGCCATCAGGGGGTTGAAGTTGCGCTGGGTCAACCGGAATATCAGGTTTCCGGCGGTGTCGGCCTTCCAAGCCCGGATGAGGCCGTAATCGCCAGGCAGGGGGTATTCCAAAACATGGACACGGCCGTTGATCTCTCGGTGCTCTTTACCCTCGGCCAGCTCGGTGCCCACCGAGGTCGGGGTGTAGAAACCGCCGATTCCGGCCGCCGCACAGCGGAGACGCTCGGCCAGGGTGCCCTGGGGCACCAGTTCGGCATCAATCTCGTCGTTGTTGTACATGCGGGTGAAGGGGGTGACCTGGGAGGGATGGGGCGAGGCGGTGAAGGCGCAGATCATCTTTTTCATCTGGCCTGATTCCACCAACGTGCCGATGTCCACATTCTCGTCGATGGTCCCGGCGTTGTTGGAGACGCCGGTCAGTCCCTTGGCCCCCTGGCGGTTCAGCGCGGCCAACAGGTTGCGGGGCACGCCCACGCCACTGAAACCTGGGCTGAGAATAGTGACGCCGTCGGGGATATCCGCCACGGCGTCATCCATGGTCTTGTAGATTTTGTTCTTCATTAGTGACCCTGTGCCTGATTAGCCCTCGTTTCGGCGCCCGTCCCATACCTTGGTCCGGATGAGCGTGACGCCCCACTGGCTGGCGGGGTAAATATTACCTCAGTCTGATAGACCGCGCCATAGCTGGAGTCTTGCCACAGACCCTTGACAGATGGGTGGAATACACCAAGAATTCGTGTATCTTATTTTGCACACCAGCAAGTTTGGAGGTACACGCATCATGGTAGCCTCAGACCACCGGACTTTTGTATTCCTCGGATTGGCCGGGGAAGGTGACTATATCGGCGAAGGCGGCATGCTCCGCCGGGCCGACGGTGAAGACGAATGGGTGGACATTTCCAAGGGATTGCCCGCCAACCCCCAGGTACGCGCCCTGGCCATCCGCCCCGACGACCCCAAGATCGTGTTCGCCGGCACCGATAAGGGCGTCTACCGCTCCAAGGACCGGGGAGATACCTGGGAAGCTCTCAATGACGCAGGCCCCGGCAAAGAGGTCTGGTCCCTGGTGATTCACCCCGACAACCCCGACGTGATGTTCGCCGGCTACGACCCCTGCTCCATCTCCCGCTCCAAAGACGGCGGAGACACCTGGGAGATGATGGACACCAGCCGGGTGGTGTATCCCCACATCACGACCTACATGCCCCCCACCGGGAAACGGGTCATCGGTATGGCCATCGACCCGACCAACACCCAGGACATGTACGCGGCCATCGAAGTGGGCGGCCTGCTGTCCAGCCGTGACGGCGGCGAGTCATGGGACTCGATGATCGACGGCCCATACATCAAGAACAACACCCTGGACCTGCACCAGGTCCAGGTCAGCGCGGCCGCTCCGGGCACCGTCCACATAGCCACCCAGACGGCCATGTTCCGCAGCCGGGACAAGGGCGCGCGCTGGGAGCACGTGCAGGTGGAGGAAATGTTCCCCGGCGGCTCCTATTGCCGCGACCTGCTGGTCGCACCCGACGACCCCAAGACCATCTATCTGGCGGCCGGGGCAGGCGGCGGCGCCGCTCCCCCCGACACCGTCCAGGAAGGCGCGTTGTTCAAGAGCACCGACGCCGGCGAGACCTATGACCGCATGGACTTGGGCGAAAGGGTGCCGGGCCGTATGATGCAGATAGCCATTGACCGCGCCGCGCCCGACCACATCTACTGTGCCGCCTACAGCGGCGAGGTATACAGCAGTACCGATGGCGGTGGAAGCTGGTCCAAGAGCGTGCTCCCGGTGGAGGCCACCCGGTATCTGCACGTTTATCCAATGGTCTGCGGTTAGCCAACCGGCTTTTCGGGACTGGTCCAAGAGCAAATTCTCAGGAATAACATCCTGAATGTTACCGGGCTACGAACACGCCCAATCTACAGGAGACAGGTTTGACAAGGTCCTCGATTGACCGCCTGACGTATAGCGTAGGCGAAAACTCGCTTGAAAATATGGTCCTGGAAAAGCCCGAGTTCCCGGAGGAGTTCCAAGGGCACCAGGTGATCCGGGAAGGAATCCTTGATAACGCCACACTGGCCGAGCACGGGTTCGAGGGAAACACCTCAGAGCGTTTTGCGTTGGCCGGCCGGGTGACCGGGGCCATGCGGGAACTGGGGCCCACCTCGAATATGGTCATGTCCGACGGGTTCGATTTCATGGCCGCCTCGGTGGTACACCTGTTCGACTCCCCGGACTCAGTCCACAACTGGATGCACGACATCTTCCTGAAAGACTTCGAGGACCGGGTGGGAGAGAGCGTGGGACAGGGCCATCAACTGGTTTCCACAACCCGTCTGGAGCCCCAGGGGTTCTTCGATGAGGCTGTGGGTCTCAAAGTGCTGCAAGGCGGCGCCGACGGCCTGATCTCCTCCACCGTGGTGGACTTCCGCGTTGGACGCATCTTGGGCGTGGTATTCATCGGCGTGACCGGCGACCACGACCGCCTGGACAAGGTGGTGGATCTGGGCCAGGCCCTGGAAAAGCGTATCGTGAGAGTGGTACTGGGGTCGATGTAGGGGCCCCACCTCAGAACCTGATGGGCTCCACTCTCACCGTTCTCTTGGTTTTGGCCGATTCGATCATGGCCTCGGTGATCTGCACCGACCGGAGACCGTCCAGACCCGAGGCTCGGGGCTCTACGTCTTTGGTGACAGCCTGGTTGAAACCCTCGATCTGCCACTTCGCCAACGCCAGAGGGTCAGGCTCATAAGTAACCTCAGAGTTCACTGTCTCGCTGGTCACTTCCAGGGCGCCGCCCAGGGTCGGGCTGGCGGCATTTCTCAGTAGGACCCGGCCGTCGCTGCCGTAGACAGTCACGTCGTTTATGGCGTCTGGCATTCGGCTCCCACAGACCATCGTCCCGATGGCGCCACCGCTGAACCGCAAGGACAACGAGGCCAGGTTCTCAAGCGGGGCCTCCGCCGTCTGGCCGTCGGTTATCGCCGCTACTTCGACCACCGTCTGGCCCAGTATGAACTCGAGGTCATCCACGCAGTGGACACCGGAGCCAATCATGGCCCTGGAGTTCCCGACCATATCGGGCGTTTCCCACCACTCTCGCAAGCCGCTGCGAAGTTCCCTCTGGAGTTCTCCTCTAACGCCAGAGCCCAACATTACCTGCGCCAGGGCCACCTCGCCCAATCCACCTTCCCGCACCAGCCTGCTGGCCTCCACGTGGCCTGGATGGAACCGCAACTGGAAGCCGATGCCCAGCTTGACGCCGTTGGTGTCGCAGGCCTTGATCATCGCCACGCAGTCGGCCACCGTGGTCGCCATCGGCTTTTCCACCAGAATATGCTTTCCGGCTTTGGCGGCTGATTGGACGTGGGAAGCGTGCAAGTTGTTGGGAGAGGAGACAAAGACCACATCGACTCTGGAATCAGCCAGCAACTCTTCCACGGACGTGTAGGCAGCCAGCGCGCCGTGGGTCTTGGCGAACTCGTCCGCCCGCTGTTGGTCTCTGCTATAGGCCGCGATGATTGCCGTGTCTTCCGCCAAGGCTGCAGCCGGCGCCACCCTGGTGTTGGGATAATTGCCAGTCCCGATGAATGCCCAACCTATAGCCAACGCTTCACTCCTGTAATCGAAAGGGCTCGACGCGATATGTCCCGCGATAAGTCTTTAGGTTAGCGGCCCGCCCCCACTTTCGCAGTCGCTTCCTTCAGGAACTTGGTAACGTGGGGCAACACCTGCTCCCCGGCCCTGGATACTTCACCGTGGTTGAGGCCGGAAAGTGTCACGAACACAGCTCCGGGTATGGCCTCGCCCGCCGCTTTGGCAGCGGGATAGAACCCGTCGGCATCGCCGCAGTACAACAGGAAGGGCAACTCCAGCCCGGGCAGCAGCGGTTCCACGCCATCGGTGCCATTGGGAGCGAGCGTGGCCGCGATCAGAGCTTCAGGGTCATTCTGAAGCAGTCGTTCCTTACGCTTGGCCTCCATCGGGCCCTCGGTCTTCTCGGCGTTGGCAACGTAAGCAGCCATACCTTGGCGCAGCACGGCGATACGGGATTCGGGCGGAATATCGGTATTGGTGACGTTCGCGCCCATCCCTCCGATGGCAAAGGAGTGAAACCGCTCGAGAGCGTATTGCACGAGGCCAAACCCGATGCGGCCACCCATGGAATAGCCCAGGTAATGGGCCTTGTCCACGCCCGCATCGTCCATCACGGCCAGAATGTCGCTCACCCGCAGCTTCAGGTCATAGTCTTTGGGGTCGTGGGGCTTGTCGCTGCGGCCGTGGCCCCGGGCGTCCACCAAGATCAGCCAGTAGTCCTTCTTCAGTCCCTCGACGAAGCCGTAGGCATACCAGATTTCCAGGCTGTTCGTTACTCCGTGTTGCAGCACCAGGGGAGGGCCGTCGCCCTCGACGTGGTAGTGAATCTTGACGCCCGAGTTATCTACGTATGGCATTTCTCAACTCCGTACTTTGGCCTAAGCTCGTCGAATGACCCCGTTAGCCCTCACGTATCTGACGGGCCGCTTCGTCCCCCATCTCCGACGTGGAGGCGGCGCCGCCCAGGTCCGAGGTTAGGACCGTGCGTTCCTGCAGGCAGCGCGCCACCGCGTTGTCCACCTTTTGGGCCGCTTCTTGTTCTCCCAGGTGGTCCAGCATCATGGCCACCGCCGAGACCGTGGCCAGCGGGTTGGCGATCCCCTTGCCCATGATGTCGAAGGCCGCCCCGTGCACCGGCTCGAACAACGACGGGTACTCCTTCTCCGGGTTGATGTTGGCGCTGGGCGCCAGACCCATGCTGCCAGTGACCACCGCGGCGATGTCGGAAAGAATGTCGGCGAACAGGTTGGACGCCACCATCACATCGAAGTCCTCGGGCCAGCGCACCAGGTCCATGCAGGCCCGGTCCACAAGCAGAGACTCGGTCTCTATCTGGGGATAGTCAGCGGAGACCTCTTGGAACACCTCGTCCCAAAACACCATGCCGAATGACTGGGCGTTGGACTTGGTGACCGAAGTCACCTTCTTGCGCTTGTCACGGCGCACGCAATACTCGAAGGCCGCGCGGATGATGCGCTCGGTGCCCCGGCGGGTGAACATGTTGGTCTGCACCACCGTCTCGTGGGCCGTCCCGGCATACAAGCGGCCGCCCACCGGAGCGTACTCGCCCTCGGTGTTCTCCCGGAAGATGACCATGTCGATGTCGCCGGCCTTCTTGCCGGCCAGGGGAGATTCGACACCCGGGTACAGGTATGCGGGCCTGATGCACACGCCCTGGTCGAAGCCCCGCCGCATGGGAAGCAGCAAGCCGTGGAGGGTGATGTGGTCGGGGATATTCGGATCGCCCACCGCACCGAACAAGATGGAGTCGAAACCCTTTAGTATCTCGATTCCGTCCTCGGGCATCAGGTTCCCGGTCTCCCGGTAGTACTCCGAGCCCCAGGGAAACTCGGTGAACTGGAAACTCAGCCCCTCGGTTACGCTGGCCACCGCCTCCAGGGCTTTGCGGCCCTCGGCGATGACTTCCAGACCCACGCCGTCGCCGGGAATAACTGCCAAATTGTAATCTGCCATTACAGTCCTTTGTCTTAGCTTGAGGAATTTAGGTGTTCACCTGTTGGACGCCTCCGCCCAACAGTCGGAAATGATACACCGAATCGGCGTCGGGAAAGGCCTCTAAGGCCTGGTGGTAGGTCGATTTGCCTCGCCGCTCACGGGCGTCCAGCAAGACCCCCATCACCGTACCGCTGTGGCCAACATTCACGCCCACCGCCTCGACAGACTTGGCAAAGTCCTGTACCTCGCCCAGTCGGGGCTTGGCCAGGACGGTCCGGCTGGCCTCGGCGCTGATGGTCGCGCCCTGGCCCACCAATACCGGGTCCTGGTCGGCTATGCCCTGGCGAAGCAGCCGCAGCGCTTCTGTGGTCTGTTCGTCCACTGACTGCCAGCGGCCGAACCGGTCCACCATATTGAACTGCACGGTGTCCACGGTGCCGCCCAGGTCCAGGGCCACGATCTCCATGGGTGGCGGCGGGCCTAGGCTCTCACGGATGACCCCGGCCCGGTGGTCGAAGAGGGCAACACCGGGAATCATCACGCCGTCGGTGGGTTCGATGGACAGGGCAATCTGGGCTATCTGATAGGGAGTCAACTCCTCGCCCAGGGCCAGGCCCGTCGCGGCGATGGCAGCGGCCAGGTCGGCGCTGCTGCTGCCCATGCCCTTGCCCCGGGGGATGGGGTTGTTGATGGTGAGTTTGGCCCTTACCTTGGCCTGTTTCAGCTGGGACAGGGTACGGCGCACGGCGGCCACTGCCTTTCCGCAGTCTTCCGGGGCTTCGATTCCGGGACCCCCGGAATAGATCTCCACCTTGACCCGCGAATAGAAGTCCACCGGGCAGGTGACCAGGAAATGAATACCCTCGATAACGCCCTGGGCCAACTCGCCGCAGACGCCGGGCGCACGGACGGTGGCGCTGCCCAAGAACTCTCCGCCGGAATCTTCTTGGTTGATCTCTGGGGGCACTCGTTACTCCGAAGCGGCCGGCTTGATTCGGTTCGGGATGCCTGCCACGACCAGGAACACTTCACTGGCGGCGGCGGCTATGCGCTGGTTGACCGTCCCCAAGAGGTCCTGGAACCGCCGGCCCAAGGGCTCGGGGGGTACCAGGCTCAATCCTACCTCGCTGCTCACCAGCACAAATCCCTGGCTGGCGTCGGCGATCCGGGCCAAAAGCCTGTCGGCATGCCCGAGCGCCGCTGTTTCCATCTCTTGCTTTGATTGCCCCTGGTTTTCCATCAAGAGATTGGCGACCCAAACATCCACTGAATCGATTATGACCGAGCCGGTCCCGCCCCGCAGGGCTGGTGCGATGGCATCGGCCAGGTCTACGGGCTCCTCCAGGGTTGACCACCCGGACGGACGTGACGACTGATGACGACGGATGCGCTCTGCCATCTCGTCGTCGGTGGCCACTCCCGTGGCGACGTAAAGCACCGGCTGTTCCAGGGCACTCACCCGGGACTCGGCGAAGGCGCTCTTGCCCGACCTTACTCCCCCCAGCACCAGACAGAGCTGGGAAGCCATCAGGCCCGGTCCGAATCGTATTCGCGGTTGAGGCCGGACAGGCGGTAGATCAGGTCCATATCCATGCTGGACCGCACCCAGTCAGCCAGCTTGTCGTACTCCAAGTCCATGTCCAGGTCGGAGCCCTGACCGGGAAGGGACACACCCTTGCGCCGGGCCAGTTCGGCCAGCATGGCGCTCCGCACTCCACCGTTGTGGAACAGGCCGTGTATATAGGTGCCCATTACATTGCCGGAGGCACCCAACGCGCCTTCAAGGGCGTTTGCCTCGGTAACCGGCACATCCGCCCGGTCTTCGATGCGGAAGGCCGGCGCGAAGCCCTCACCCGCCGTCCGGCCCATGTGTATCTCATAGCCTGTGACCGGCATACCAGCCGCCCCTGCCAGAAGTCCGGAGCCTTCAGAGACCCTGCCTTTTATGCGGTGAGTCTCCTTGGTGCCTTCAAATACGGTGGTCAACGGCATCAGGCCCAAACCGTCCAACTCGGTCATGGACGATTCGATATGCTCGGGGTCGCTTACCTTGGTCCCCAGCATCTGGTAGCCGCCGCAGATGCCGACCACCGCCGTTCCGTTGCTGTTCAGTTCTTTGATGGTGTTGGTCAGGCCCCTTTCGTTCATCCAGGCCAGGTCCGGAATGGTGGTCTTTGTGCCAGGAATGATTACCAGGTCGGGCCGGCCCATCTGTGCCGGCGAATTCACGAATTCGAGGTTCACCCCCGGATAGCGGGCCAGGGCGTCGAAATCGTCAAAGTTGGCTATGTGGGGTAGCTGGACCACAGAGACGTCCAGCACCGATTCCGCCGCCGACTCTGTGGTCACATCCAGGGCCACCGAGTCCTCCTCGGGAATGTGGATGTCCCGGTAGTGATGGACCAAGCCGGCCACGGGCACTCCGGTGCGGTCCTCCAGCCAGGTGAGCCCATCGGTGAGTAGGCTGGGGTCGCCCCGGAACTTGTTGATAACAAATCCCTTCACCGCCTCCCGTTCCTCGGGCTCCAACAGTTCCATGGTCCCGACCAACGATGCGAAAACGCCGCCACGGTCGATATCACCGCAGAGCAGCACCGGGGCCTGGGCGTAGAGGGCCACCCGCATGTTCACGATCTCGGTGGCCTTCAGGTTGATCTCGGCGGGACTGCCGGCTCCCTCTGCTATGACGATGTCGAAGTCGTTCCTGAGGCTGTCCAGGGATGTGTGCACGGCCTCCCATAGCTTGGGCTTCAAGCCGTAGTAGTCCCTGACGTTGGCTGAAAGCATGGGCCGGCCCATGACGACGACCTGGGAGATGTGGTCAGCTTCAGGCTTTAGCAGCACCGGGTTCATTTCCACCCGTGCCTCGACCCCGGCGGCGTCCGCCTGGACCGCCTGGGCACGGCCAATCTCGCCGCCGTCGGCGGTCACATAAGAGTTGTTGGACATGTTCTGGGCCTTGAATGGGGCGACCCTGAACCCGTCCTGTCGGAATATCCGGCAGAGGGCTGACACAAGCACACTCTTCCCCACGTGGGAAGCTGTGCCCTGGACCATGAGTACCTGTCCTGCCATCTTAGAGAAAAGTTCCTTTGGGACCCGGGTTGGGAATCAGATCTGGTTGGTGGTCAGACCGTCCAGATGCGACTTGTCATTGAACAGCCGGAGGACGGCGTTGTCGGCGAATGTATCGACCACGGTCAGGGCGCAGTTGCCAAATACAAAGGACCAGTTGCCTTCCAGAGGCATGCCCAACAGGGAGACCATGGCCGCCCGCAGGGACCCGCCGTGGCCCACCACCAGAGTGTTCTCGTTTAGGTGGCGGTCCTTGATCTCGCCGAGGATGCCCTGCATCCGGACGCTAACGTCCCGGACGGTCTCGCCGCCCTGGGGGGCGTAGTCCAAGTCCTTTTCCAGGTACTTGGGGTATTCGTCTGGATACTGGGCCTGGATCTGGGGCAGGGTCAGTCCCTCGAAGGCCCCTTTGTGGTACTCCCTTAGCCTGGGAGTCTCATGGGGCACCACGTCCCTCTCCCCCAACGCCAGCTTGGCGGTCTGGGAGGCCCGCTTGAGGTCGCTGGAATAGGCTGCGTGAATCGGAACCGATGCCAGACGCTGACTGAGACGGCGTGCCTGTTCAGCGCCCTGATCGGAGAGCTCTATGTCGGTGTGGCCTTGGATTCGTCCTAGGGCGTTCCATTCAGTCTCGCCGTGACGAACGATAAAAATAGTCCCCATTCTGGTGGATATTCTAATCAACGGGCACTTGAAAGTACACCGCCGTATGTTAGTTAATGTTTTCGGAGCACTTTGGCATACAACATATAGATGAGGCTACACAGTCTCGGTAGTTGCCATAATTTAAGAAATTGGCATACTACATGTTGACATGTTGGGGTATCCGAGCTACAATAACTCGACCCAAAAGATGGGAGGTGCGCTATGGAAGCCTACTGTGTGAAGTGCCGGAGCAAGCGCGAGATTAAGAACCCTCAGAAGATCACTATGAAGAACGGAAAGCCCGCAACGTCGGGTGTGTGCCCGTCCTGCGGCACCAAAGTGTTCCGTATCGGGGCCGCCTAACAACGGTTCCCGGCTTCTTTCTTAATAGCTGATCGTGGGCGGCAAGGAAGCTGTCCGGTATTTATGACCCGGACGCGGAATTTCGCCCGTTTATCAAGACCTAGGCCTGTTGCAGCCACCCCGTGCGGTGTGAACCTGTGTGGATGTTCGGGTGGCTGTGGACAGGGTGCAGTGGTCTTCGATTCCTTACGACACAGCCTGTTTTTCGATGTGTTGGGCTGAGCGTGTGGCGACGATGGGTTGCGGGAATTTCCCAACTCAGATTCTCTCCATCGCCATATGAAAATGCCCCTACGTCCAGTTACGTAGGTTAGGCACTTGTTTCTTTGTGGCCGGAGGACCCTCCCCTTCGGCCACAGGTTTCTTCCCCAACCCCATTCCCGTCCCTTGTGTGTCTTTTCCTGTGCTATCATGGCGGCTCACGCGACCCAGCCTTGATTCACGCGTGCATCAAGCCAACACCGGAGAAGACATGACACAGCCCGCATCCTGGCAAGAATCACTGCAGAAAAACGCCCCCGAACTCTTCGAAGTGGTCAACGGCGCCCGTGAGTCCGTACTGACCGACGGCGCCCTTTCCCTCAAGGTGAAAACCCTCATGACCATGCTCTGTGACGCCCTGCTCGCCCATCCCGGTGGAGTGGCCAACATCGCCGACCGGGCCCGGGCCGCCGGCGCCACCGAAGCTGAGATCGCGGAGACCGTCGGTGTGGCCTTCCTCTTTGGCGGCATGCCCGCCTTGGTCACCGGCGCCAACGCCTTCAAGAGCTAAATCCAGATTCTCTCAGCCTCGAGGTGTATGAAATGGCACAGAGCGGCCCCATCGTTTTCCTGAATGGCGAACTCAAGCCCGAATCCCAGGCCGGGATCTCCATCAGAGACCGGGGATACCTGTACGGCGATGCGGTATTCGATGCCGCCCGCACGTTCAACGGGACCCCCTTTCGGCTGAAAGAACACATCAAACGTCTCTACGATTCGCTGCGGTACCTGCGCATCGACCCCGAGATGTCTCCCGACGAGATGGAAGACTGGTCCAGGCAGGTGGTGGAGCACAATTTCGGGCTGCTGCCGCCCGGCCAAGACATGTGGGTGATGCAACGCATCAGTCGGGGCATCGAGCCCATACTGCCCGGCGACGAGATGCGTCCCACTGTATTGATCGAGACCCACGCCATCCCCTTCGCCCGCAGGGCATCCCTATACCGGGACGGCGCGGCAATCATCACCCCATCCGTACCCAGGGTTCCACCACGCTTCATCAGCCCCAGGGCCAAGACCCACAACTACCTGAACCTGATACTGGGCGACCTGGAAGCCCAGGCCACCGACCCGGACGCCTGGGCCGTGCTGCTGGACGAATCGGGCAACCTGACCGAGGGCCGGGGATCCAATATCTTCCTGGTGAAAGATGGTGCGGTCACCACCCCCAAGGGACAGTACGTTCTTGAAGGCATCACCCGGGGCGTGGCCATGGACCTGGCCACCGGGCTGGACATGCCCGTGGAAGAGCGTGACCTTGACCTGTATGACGCCTACACCGCCGATGAGGCCTTCTTGACCTCCACCAGCCTTTGCATCTGCCCCATATCTTCGGTCAACGGCACCCCCATCGCCGGCGGTGTCGCCCCCGGAGTCGTCACCCGCCGCCTAATGGACGCCTTCAGCGACCTGGCGGGTATGGACTTTGAAGGACAGTATCTGGCCCACCTGGAATAGGACCAACCCATTCAGCGCTTTCTATCTTGTGGAGGGAACATGTCCGACCAAATCGCAGGGATAACCGACTCTCCCGCCGAAAAGCTGGCGGGCGGCTTTGGCTTCACCGAAGGTCCCGTGTGGCATCCCGACGGCTACTGGTTGTTCGTCGATATCCAGAAACTTCAGATC
>MDTE01192013.1_pt1 | contig 21066 bp, 18 predicted proteins | sample 811231 | NCBI WGS metagenome assembly MDTE01 (sample SAMN05326651, study PRJNA326480) | marine metagenome | isolation source: seawater | place: Indian Ocean: Red Sea | collected 2010
CCTCGCTGTTGGTGCTAATCCCATGGTCGGTTTAGGGAACTGCAGTCAGCGTAAATCACTACGAGGATGGATAGATGGCGTTGCAAGCGAAGCCCCTGAAACATGAAAAGTGGCTGGCATCTCCTAGCGGCCTTGTGACAGCCACGATGGTTAGTGGTTATTTTTCTGCCCAACAGAACTCCAGAATCTGGGACACCGTTGAAGCCGTTGTTCAACGGGCCCTGAGTTCTGATGGTTTCGGTGGCTGATGGAATCCCGAGCGTCGCGCTCACGGCAACATTATTTCCGTAAAAATTGAGGCCGCATCTTATGAGTTTTTCGCTTGACTTTGAGCTCCAAGATCCGATGTTGAAGGGAGTCTCGTAACGCAATTATTTGAGCGGTCGCCCGAACTAAGCACCGCTTGCTGACTCGACAGTCAGGTGAGCAGTGTCAGGGCAGTTTCTCAAAGATTGCTGTTCGATTCTTGCCACCAAGAAATTCGACAGCGGTATTAGTGGCTCTTATCTCGTCAGCAAACTTTGTTACATCTGGCCAGTTTGCAACCTGGTAATCGTCCACAATGATCATTCCACCTATTCGCACTTTTGGTAGGTACAGCTCGAAATCGTTACTCACGCCCTCGTAAGAGTGATCTCCGTCGATGACTAAGAGGTCCAGGCCGCTCTCAATTTGATCCATCACCTCTGGTTGAGCTGAGAATCCGGAGATTATCCTTGTTCGATCTTTTGGAATACCTAATCTTTCAAAGTTGATTTCGACGGCGCTCCTCGAGACGGAGAGACCTGTCTGAACATCAGGAATACCCTCGCCGTAATATCCGTCGAAAGGATCAATTACCGTCACGTGTGGCCGTCCATATCCGAAGGCCGGGACTTCATGTAATAACGCGCTTCCTAGACCAAAAAGTGTGCCGATTTCGAGAAATCTCGGAGTTGGACGGCCAACTGAAGCCCTCATTGCGGCCATTATCCGAACGATTAGGGCATCAACTGATGTAGCGAGTCTCCCAATTGAGAGTGCCTCAATCGTTATAACTTTCCGCTCCAGATAGCGAATTTGGTTTTGGCGTAGTTCGACATTCATTCGAGGGCACCAATACTGGAGAAGTTCATCCACTGCCGTTTCGTCTAATTCACGAGTGAATCCACCGATATATGTTGCCCCGAAATGAACATCTAGCCGCCTGTCCATCTGATCGATGCTTTGAGTAGCACCAGCGAGTGTTTGAGTAGCACCAGCGAGTGTTTTTGAAGAAGAGTTGCTCTGTTGTTCAGTGATTTTCACTCTGTTTGCTACGCGGGAGAGAATTACAACTAGGACACCATTTAGGATTACAAAAGCTCCTGAAATAGCCACGGTGTTTCTCGTCGGAATTGTTCCCAGCACTAATAAGAGGCTGCCAGCGAGCAGGCACCTTACCCAAGAGGCGAAGATCCGCTTAAAGAGTTTTTTGAGCATATTGTTTCCGGTCCATCACTAGTGGTCACGATGACTCATAGCGAAACTCGGTGGTGCCGATTGTGATGATGTCACCATGTGATAGGGCGAGAGCCATTTCTATTTGGTTGCCGTTGACGAGTGTCCCATTTGTGGAGTTGAGGTCGAGAATATGGTGTTGGCCGTTTTCGTAACGGACCTCTGCGTGGAACCGACTGGCTCGCTCATCGGCAATTTTAACGTTGTTGTCGGTTGATCGACCCATTCTCAGTTTGGTATCGCCGACGGGGTGCCGAGTTCCACCTTTTTCTACGATCGCAGCGATAGCGGCGGACGCCGATGACGGTTCGGGTTCATCGTGGATGATGAGGGGCTCTGGCGCTGGGGTCACCTCAGGAGGCGGGAGTTCGACTGCCAGTTGTGGTGGCGCCTTAGCTATTGGGTCGATGACCGAACTGGCGTCGAGTGATGGCTCCGGTGATTGAGGGCTTTCAGAACTTTGCGGACGAGTGATGGAAGCGGTGATCTTGAGTTGGCCGCTGTCGAGCGATGCATCTGTGGAGAAGATGACATCGATTGCAGCCAGAACGTTGAGACCTTCATCTCGGATGTACGCAGTTGCTGCGGCAGAAAGTTCGTCGATGAGGGCTCTTTCGTCATTGGCGAGGGCTTCTCGATCGAACTCTGAGAGCATGATGGTGAATTTGTCAGGGCCGACAAGTCGGCCTTCGGTATCGTCGTCGACGGCGTCATCGAGTGCCCTTAACAGTTCGCGTCCAATTTCAATCGGACGCAGTGCTGGAGACTTACGTCGCCTGAAGAATTGAAAGGACATGTTTCCAGCATATTTGAGTCGAGTGCGGGATTAGAGCGAATGTCTTCAGTCACCGCTTGCCTCATTCCGTAGCGTTAGCGTGGAGGAAGTGACTCCACTGAACTCTGACGCCACGTGGCCGTCTGTTTCGGTTGTGATGCCCGTGCGCAATGAGGCCAAGCATATTTTGGCGGCAGTTGATGCTGTTTTTGCCCAAAAATATGAGGGCGATCTTGACATTTGGATCGCAGTTGCCCCGTCTAAAGACGCAACTGAGTGGCTAGTTGCGGAACTAGCTCGAGAGCATATGAATGTCCACTCGGTGAGGAATATTGCTGGTACTACTCCTGCCGGGCTGAACGCTGCGATTTCTGCGAGTGGCGGCGAGGTTATTGTGCGCGTTGATGGCCACGTAAAACTAAGTGATGGCTACATCTCGAGGGCCGTTCAAACGATGGCTCGAACTGGAGCGGTGAACGTAGGGGGCCGTCAGCTCGCCATTGGTGCGACTGGGTTTGAGAGGGCCGTTGCTGCGGTGATGATGTCGGTTGTCGGTTCCGGCGGTGCCCAGTACCGAGTCGGCGAGACTGAGAAGGCGGTCGACACGGTGTTCCTCGGCGTGTTTGATCGCCGGGCTGGTGACGACGTTGGGTGGTTTGATGAGTCACTTATCCGAAATCAGGATTATGAGTTGAACATTCGGCTTCGAGATGCTGGCGGCTTGGTGTGGTTTGATCCGGATCTTTTCGTTGAGTACCAGCCTCGATCGTCGCTTACGGCAGTCGGTCGCCAATATTTTGACTACGGCTTCTACAAAGCCAAAGTACTTAGGCTTCACAGGTCGTCCTGGAAGATTCGGCAGATACTTCCCCCAGTGGCCCTGTTGATGTTGGCTCTGTCGCTGGTTGTGGGAGTCTGGTTCATGCCAGCGCTTTTCGTGGCTCTTACTTACTTCGTGGCTGTTTCGGCTGGTGTTCGTGGGTCGGTAGTGACGCGTGTAAGGGCGCTTTTGATCGCTCCAGTCATGCACTTCTCATGGAGTTTCGGTCTATTGACTGGTCTGTTGAAGTTTCGTTGGAGGACCTCATGATTTACGCGGCAGGAAATAAGGGTGTTTCGTGAATGAATAACAATCCTTTGTGGCATTGGAGCGGGTGCTTATCGGTCCGTATTGCTCAAGTTGAGTATCTTTTAGTCACCTAGTGAGGCAGTCGTGGTGGCACGTTCAGCTGGCGTGAGTGATTGCACGAATTGGGCTGCGTCGTCGAGGGTGTCGAAGCGGCGGTTTTCTTCCACCATGCCTACCGAAAGCGAGTCGAGTTCCTCACGTCGGTATTGGCCGGGCGCTTCTTCTGTGGGAGAGAACCACAGAAGGTCACGGCCGCGATAAATCATTACGGTGCCGGATTTAGTGAAGGAGACGGTGTAGCTTGATCGAATCCAGGCACCGGCTATTGACACGCTCACAATGATGAGGGCAGTGGCCGTGATGACAGTCGCAGAGAGCAGGAAACGCCGTTGTCGGGACGACCGAGGGGGCTGATTGGCTTCTGCATCGTTTGGCGGGCTTGGGTCGTGGCCAGGGTCAGCGTCAACTTCAATAACAGGTAGTTCGGTAGTGATTTCGTCATCGCCAAAAAGTGCATCAACGTCGTATTCTTCGGTGGGTTGCGAGAGCTCATCACCCTCATAAACGTCGGCGACTATGACCGTGATGTTGTCACGCCCCCCGTTGTCGTTTGCTGCTTGCACGAGAGCCTCAGCTGCAGTTTGCGCGTCTTCGTGCTGGTTGAGAATCTTTTTGATGTGCTCGTCATCAACCTCGTCGACGAGACCATCTGAGCAGAGGAGGTAGCGGTCCCCTTTAATTAGGGGCAGGAGGGCTGAGTCCACTCGCACGTCAGGTTCGATGCCAAGTGCCCGGGTGACGATGTTTCGCCGGGGGTGGTTTCGGGCTTCTTCTTTTGTGATTTGGCCCTGGTCCACCAGATCCTGCACAAATGAGTGGTCTTTTGATATCTGCCGAAGTCGATCATGGCGGAGAACATATGCCCGACTATCACCCACGTTCACGAGGCCAAGGGCAAACGGTGTATCGGGATCTGTTGGGTCGATGATGACCGAGAGCGCAGTGACCGTAGTTCCCATGCCCTGTTTGGCAGGATCCTCGAGAGATGCCCGAATTATGGAAGAGTTCGCATCTACGACAGCTTTGATGAGATCTGACAAGTGAGGATGGGCAAGGTTCGTCTCGTCTGAGCCGATGGGGGCAGGAGTGCAAGCGTTTCGGATGGTTGAAACAGTGATTTCGCTTGCGACTTCTCCAGCCTCGTGGCCCCCCATGCCGTCGGCGACGATTAGGAGCCAGCTATCTGCATATCCGCAGTCTTCGTTCTGGACCCGATTAAGACCGGTATGTGTTGAAAACCCGATAGCAACTGCCGAATCAGGAGCACTGGGGTTTCCGAAAGGATGGCTCATTTCAAATTCTCTCTGGCCTTACAGTATTGAGGCTGCGACGCTGTTCGACCGTAACTGAGAGCTTCTCCAGAACGGGGTCGATCAAGGCAATTACGTACACTTTAAGGATGCGCAAGCTCCACGCGTCTAAAGCAACTGGCGCGACCCGAGAAGTCTCTTTCTGAAACCGGTCTCTGATGTCTTTGGTGCTTTTCATTTTGCTTTCGATACCACTGGTGATTGCAGGAAAGGCGCTCACAGCCCTGAAAATCGGCTTTTTGCACTTGCCGTGGTAGCGACCATATCAATGGAGCCAACGATGCTTGAAGGGAGAGTGCGGGAATTGCAGAGAACTTTGTGTCAGATAGACCACCCCCGAACTTCGCCGTTTCGGCTTGTCAACCAATCGAGACAGTTGACTGAGCGCTCAATTATTTTTGAGGAAGATTATGCAGCAACTCAACTGCGGAAGTCTCAGTCTGAATTGGGATCATGAGACGTCTGTTTCTGGATGTCACTCGGCTTGCAGAGCCTTCGCGTTCAAATAGCGGAATCGCAAGAGTCGGTCGAGAGCTTCTTGCGGAACTCAATCAAAGAAATTCTTTCGAAGTAGTTCCGGTAATCCAATGTAAGTTTTTGAGCGACAAGGCTGATTTGTCCCCGTCTGATCTTGGTCCCTGCTTGAATCAATACCGAGATCGAATTCTCCTTTTGGATGAAAATTCTGGAGCTTCGGACTTTGTGCAAGAGAAGATGCGCAAGTCCGATGCATTTTTGAGCACGCATTTGCCTTTACCGGATCACTCTTTAACCGGTGACGCACAACGAGCGATTTGGGTACACGATCTGATTCATCACGAACTCATCCAAAAGGAGTCTGTGTCGTCGGGACGCTCCATGATCTCGCAGATACTCGAATCGATTGACCTGAATGAAGACCTCATCATTGTCCCCTCTCGCTGCACACTCCTCGATTTGAGTTCTTTAGATAACTGGAAGAACGCAAACGTGGAAGTCATCCGTTACGGCACAAATTTTTTAGAACATGAATCGCATCAATCGAGATCAGGGATTACAACGCTTTTGCAGCCTTCCCCTCGAAAAAATGGCGAAGTTGCCCTTGAGGCGATTGAACAAGTTCTGTTAGAGGAGCGCTTTCTCGAACACGGGCTAACGGTAATTGGGACAGGGCGTATGCCCGAACTCGCAAAGAACTATCTCAATGAATCCTCCATCGACAACAGTCGTTGGTCAGTTGTGACAGGAATTAGCGACAGCGATTTCAGCAGGGCTCTGAGTGAGACGGCGGTATTTCTTTACCCATCGTCGTTTGAGGGCTTCGGCCTTCCAATGTTGGAGGCATTTGCGTGTGGTGCTCCAGTTGTTGCAGTGCTTAACGGTGCCAGCCTTGAAGTCGGCGGAGCCGCTGCTTGCTTCGCAATGACTGCATCTCCAGATGACCTCGCGAGTGCGATTTCCATGGTTCTCTCCGATACTCAATATCGCAATGCACTCTCGGAAAGAGGTCGGCTCCGGTCAAAGGAATTCTCTTGGAAACGGGCCGCTGAACAAATTACAAGCCTTCTATTTTTTGAATGAGTCGTGGAGCTCTCTTGCCTGGCCTGCCGTAAGGAAATCAACTCGGTTCGACGACATTCGGAAAAGAATTTGTCATGTCGTCAGAAAATTGGGGGCCGACCAATCGCTGTTAATTTGAGGACAGTTCGCCAAGTCATTGGTTTTCGAGATCCTCGCTGATTGTTGGCCTGCTTGAGGGCCGTTTTGACTGCCCATCGGAGACTGAGTCCGCTTCTTAGAGACCTAACACCGTGAGCCAATAGATAGAGCGGCACGATGGGGTAGGGAAGGGATTTGACGGCGCAAGAAACCCTGTTTTCCCATGTCTTTTCTAAAGCGTCAGAGTGGCGTGAAGGCAAAGTTCGAGGGTGCCGGACGAGGATTTCTGGAGCGTAATGAACAAAGTAGCCACTATTGAACAACCTCCAAGCAAGGTCCTGTTCCTCCATTGCGTAGAAGAAAGAATCGTCATAACCTCCGCAAGCCTCGAATGCAGAGCGGCGAATAGCACAGGCTCCACCAAGAAAGGTGCCTACTGTCCCAGGTTTGTCGGCAAGGAAATGTCCAAGTCGAGGGTTGTGGCGCCTCGCTGATATCCCGTCTTCATCGACAATACGAAACGAGATAACAGCGCATCTCGGGTGTTGAGTGAAGAATTTATCTGTCCTTTCCCAAAGGTCTGGCGTAAGCACCTCTGCGTCATCATCAAGAAAGATGATGATGTCGCTGGTGGAGTTGGCGGCACCATAATTTCGTCCCCCGGGAATTCCAAGATTTTGACCTGCGGATATCCATTCTCCCGCATCTAGGTCCAGTTGAGGAGGGTCCGAGGAATTCCAAACCACAAGCCAGTCGGGTAGTCCGCTTTCGTGCAGAGATCTAAGTGAGCATTTGAGTTCAGCTGGGCGCGAGCCGGTAGTTAGAACAACAGCTACGGATGACAGTGAGGTGGACGCAAGCTGTTCAGGCATGACGGTGAGAAACCTCTTCGGGCGGTACAATCGGGCGGTGCTTCCCTCGTCTTCGATTGTAATTAGGGCGCTGAATGAAGCAGAGCACCTTCCCGCGCTTTTCAGTGGTCTCCTGCGTCAGACTGAGACACCTGATGAGATTATTCTCGTCGACTCAGGATCTACAGACGATTCGGTTGCGATAGCAGAAGCCCACGGTGCGAGAATTGTGCGGATAAACCCGGACGACTTTTCGTTTGGGCGTGCCCTCAACGTTGGATGCAAGGCCGCTTCGAGCGAGATTTTGGTATTTCTGAGTGCACACGTATACCCGTTAGACGAACATTGGCTCGAAAACTTGTTGCGGCCTTTTGAATCCCCCGAGGTTGTGTCAGTGTATGGCAGACAGACGGGCGACCATCGCTCTCACTTCTCTGAGATTCAGTTGATGAGACAGTGGTTTCCAGAGCGATCAATTGAACTGCAGACTCATCCGTTTTGTAACAATGCAAACTGTGCTGTGCGGCGTAGTTGGTGGGAGCGCTTGCCCTACGATGAGCAGCTGACAGGTCTGGAGGACCTTGATTGGGCCTCTCGAGCTATGGCGGAGGGTGGCAAGTTGTCCTATCGAGCAGATGCGATCATTGCCCATGTCCACCAAGAAACTTGGAATAGGACGCGAAATCGTTATAGAAGAGAAGCAATTGCAATGATGCGGATCTCTCCCGGGGAACGTCTGAGCGCGCCTTCAGCGCTTTGGCTCTGCATTGCGAATATCGCCCGGGACTATGTCGCTGCGGTGCCACGACGGTGCCTGATGAGAAACTTGCTTTCGATCCCGTCATTCCGGACTGCCCAGTATCTTGGCGCCTGGGAGGGTTTTCGAATGACGGGGGAGATTTCAGCTGAACTTCGCCGCCGCTTTTACTATCCGAAGCGGATCACACCCATAAATGAGCGCCTTGCCAAGGCAGGGGACCGGCAATGAAGGTCACGGCTCTCATGCCAATGCGGCATTCAAGCGAACGCGTCCCTGGCAAGAACTACCGGACGTTTAATGACAAGCCTCTTTTCCACCACGTGCTCGAGGCGCTCTTAGCGGTCAATAACGTTGATCGTGTAGTGATCAATACAGATAGCGGGATTATCATTGACCAGTGCGAAACTCTTTTTCCAGAGGTTGATTGCATTAAGAGACCAACTGAGCTGCTCGGCGGAGATGTGCCGATGACTGAAATCCTTCAGCACGATGCCCAACTTTTTCCGAGTGAATGGTTCCTTCAGACGCATAGCACGAACCCCCTGTTGTCTGCTGTCACCATCGCTTCTGCGATCAAGGCCTTAGAGGAGTCTTTAGACGCATTCGATTCACTGTTTTCTGTAAACAGACTGCAGACCCGTCTTTATGACTCCGATCACCAGCCACTAAATCACGATCCCTCGATTCTCCTTCGTACCCAGGATTTGCCACCGATCTTCGAAGAAAACTCGAACATCTATTTGTTTTCAGCTGATCAGATCGCTGGCGGTCAAAGGTTCGGAAGCAATCCGTTGCTATTCGAAATGGACCCTCTTGAGTCGGTCGATATCGATGAGGAGCATGATTTCGTTCTTGCCGAAACATTGCAACGACTGAGAGCAGAGAGATGACTCAAGTCGCCGTTACCTGCATTCAACTCATACGAGATTTGCCTCTTTGCCTAAGCCAATTTTCCGAACATCGATTAGAGCCAGTGCCAGCATCCATTCCGGGGCAATATCTTGAGGGCGAGGATTTAATTGAGGCTCTTCGAGGCTGTGTTGGTGTAGTTGCAGGCGACGACCAGTTCACGGCTACGGTCATGGATCGGTGTCCCAACCTCCGAGTGATATCCAAATGGGGTATCGGGATTGACGGCATTGATCTCAATGCTGCCAAGGAACGCAACATTTCGGTTCGGAACACCCCGGGTATGTTCGACGAGGAGGTCGGCGATGTCACGATGGCCTACATCGTGGATGTTGCTCGACACCTCACGCTTATTGATCGTGGAATCCGAGCAGGCAGCTGGCCAAAACCTCCAGGAGCATCATTGGCAGGGGCTACGCTCGGCGTCATTGGGCTTGGCGGAATCGGTCGGGCCGTCGCTCGACGGGCGGTTGTCGCAGGTATGCGAGTTTCAGGATTTGATCCAAGTGAAGAGAGTGCTCGGCTTGCCGCAGCAATTGGTGTAGATGTCGTTGATCTGTCGACTGTTTGGGCAAACAGCGACTTTATATCCGTTAACGCTCCTCTCAATCCGCAGACGCATCACCTTCTCAACGATGATGCATTCGCGCAGATGAAAACCGGAGTCCGAATTGTTAATACGGGCCGTGGTCCGGTGGTTTCCTCTGATGCCCTTGTTAAGGCCCTGAATTCCGGAAAGGTTGCAGCAGCAGCGCTCGATGTGATGGAGCATGAACCTCTCCCCGAGTTACACCCACTGAGGGAATTCGACAACGTTATTTTTGGGTCTCACAACGCTTCAAACACAATTGAGGCTTCATTGCGCACGCATCGACATGCGATCTCAAATCTCGTCGAAGAATTGGAATTGGCTGGGTGACCGAGCGATCTGTCGTTATCACTGGTGCGGCTGGTGGCGTTGGGCAAGCGCTGGTCGACGAGTTCCGTGGGAATGGATGGAAAGTAATTGGAACTGACGTCAAGAATCGTCCTGAACAATTGGTGGTGGATGATTGGGTGCAAGGAGATCTGTCAACTACTTCTACGCGAGAGGCACTCCACAACACCGTCGGCTCAGCTCTGAGCGCCGTGATCAACAATGCAGCGGTCCAGTTCAACTCCTCATTTCGAATGACAACAGAAGAAGAACTATTGCGGTCGTTTGAAGTGAACGTGTTGGCAGGGGCATTGCTTGTACGTGATTTAGCTGATCCACTTTCGAGGTCCGCTGGTGCGATTGTCAACGTCGGCACTGTTCATTCCGTCGCAACATCTGCCAATGTTTTCCCGTACTCGTTTTCAAAGTCTGCACTTTTGGGTTTTACAAGGTCCGTAGCTATTGAAATGGCGGCCGAACAGGTTCGCTGCAATGCCGTTCTGCTCGGGGCGGTCGACACTCCGATGCTGCGCGACGGATTTGCAAGACGCCAACACCCGGACGGGGCAGATGGCAATCGGCGCGATCTAATCGAGAAGACTCCGCTGCAGAAGATCGCGAGTCCCCAAGAAGTGGCCCCCGCAGTGCGATTCTTCGCCGATTCGACCCTGAGTGGATTTGTCACCGGCCAATGTTTATTGGTTGATGGTGGTGTTTCGGTGAAGTTGGCATCAGAGTGAACCAGCCAATTGGAAGTTCTCCTATCGAAGTATTCATCGACGCTGGAAACACACTCGGCGAAGGACCGATCTGGTGGAAGAAGCGAAACCTCTTGGTGTGGGTGGACATCCTTGAGTGCAAAATATACGCAGCAGATGGCTCTGGGACCATTGTTCATACATACGAGATGGAAGAGCCTGTTGGCTGTGTTTTCGAAATGAACGATGGTTCTCTAGTTGCGGGTTGTCAAAGTGGTTTGCGATCGGTTCCAAACGGAGAGCTCATTGCACGGATTCCCGATGCATCTCCAAACATCCGGGTTAATGACGGGAAGGTCGACCCATGGGGAAACCTCGTTCTTGGAACCATGGGATTCCCGGAGCCGAGGGACGGAGCAGGGACGCTATGGAGGTGGGATGGCCAACAGTTCAGTGCCCTCAAAGACTCAGTGACGATTCCGAATGGAATGGTGTGGAGACCCGATCAGTCATTGCTGCTCTTTATCGACACCCCTACGCAGAGCGTCGAAACATATCGGTATGGGCCCAAGACTGAGCGACTCGGAGAACCTCTCTCGAGCAGTGATTTATCGCAGTTCAACGGCGATCCCGACGGTATGTGCGAAGGGCCGAACGGTGACTTATTCATTGCAATGTGGGACGGCTTTGGTTTTCTTCAGATAGGTGAGGACAAGGAAATTAAATTCCACAACATTCCTCTGCGCCGACCAACCTCTTTTTGCTTTGTCCCGCATCTTTCGAAAATGTTCATCACATCTGCGAAGGACGATCTCACTGGAGAACTTGGCGCTGTAATGACCTTTGGTATCGAGACGGGGAGGCAAAGCTTGTGAACGCAAAGCGTCGAATAGCGAAATTAACCCCGGGGCAAAGTAACCCTCATTGGTGGGTTGGATCTGACGCACCGAGTGACGTGTCCTTTATTGCGCAGACAGCCTCGCATGTGAGCGAATCCGTTGCGACCAGCGAATTTCTGAGTGCGAATGGAGTATCTACGCGCATCTTCTTACCGACTCGCCCAAGAGGGTTTACGAAGCAACTTAGGCGAAGCTTTCATCGAGCAATCGAGGCCGAAAGTCGATTGGCGACGACTGGAAATAGGCATGGAGACGATCGGATCTCAATCGACAGAATTGTGGGGAGTTCCGAGAAAATTGTGGTCTTCAACGATTGGGGAATGCCTCGAGACTTGGTTTGTCTTGCCAACAGTAGGGGGGTAGAAACCTTCGGCTGGGTTGAAGGCTTTCAAGATTTCAATAACGTGGACATTCGAAGAGACATACTTCCTTATACCCAAGTTCAGAAAGTTCTCGGATTGGTTCCGTCCGAAGCTCAGTTCTTCAAACAGAGCCACTTCTTTCTTGTTGGAAGTCATCGATTAACTAGTTTTCAAAATGCGCGCGTCCCGTCCGATGAGAGATCTTTGGACGTTCTAGTGAACTTGAATTTCACTTATGGGACGAGTCGCCGCTATGCCCGTGACTGGGCACGGAGGGTCGGGCATGCTTGCAGAACTGCCAATCGAGATGCATTCTTTTCTCGCCACGCGCTGGACAAAGCCCGACGGGGGTACCGATATCCAAGCCTCGGCCCGCTAGGTGATGTCATCTGCGAAGCTCACACCTTGGTGACTCGCAGCGGGTCGGCGTTACTTGAGGGACTCGCTGCAGGCTGCGAGGTAATTTTCTTCAATCCAAATCGCGAGAGAGCGGCCAACTATCTGACCTCCGAATTTCCGGCTATCAGAGAGGTAACTGCCGATAGTGAACTTGCTGAGGCGCTGGCGTGCCGCCCCGGAGATTTTACGACACCGACTGTTGGCAACACCTTTTCCTCGAGTGATCCAGGCCAGAAGTTTTTTGAAGTTATTCAAGACAGATCTTGAACCCGCTGAAGCCTCACCAGCATGTAGAAAGGTGAAATGACCATGTTTGCGAAGCGAGTAGCGCACTCGTTAAGGCGCCGCGTACCTCGTCGACTTCCCCGATCGGTAAAACGCAGGTGGCACCATGTCCTCGTGCGGAAGTTGAGTCAGAGTCGAACCCTTCGATCGTTTGCATCAAAAGTGGCGTCTGCCTTTGGTGTGCGCATTTCGTTGATTAAACCCTCTGGCTCGGTGTCAGTCCCAATGAATGCTGATGCCTCTCTAGCGAGAGTAGAAAGCGCTTTAAGCTATCTTTCACCAAGGGAGCCAAGCGCAGAAACCTCTGGTTCTGCTCGGTGGTCTACGGATTCGAAACTGAGCATTGCGGTTATCGTCCCAACATTTGGTGACCGAAAGTTTTTGACAGACTGCCTTAGTTCTGTTCTAACTCAGACCTATAAGAATTGGGTTTGCTACATCGTGGACGATGCGTCGCCGGACTCGGTGGATGGAGCCATAAAGGACGTAATTAAAGATGATGATCGGTTCGTCTTGATCCGTCATACGTGCAATCGCGGCCTTGCCGCTGCGCGCAACACGGCTCTTTCGATTGCGCATGAAGACCTCGTTCAGTTTCTTGACGCTGACGATTTGCTAACCCCGTGGTCGTTAGAAAATCGTTTGAATGCGTTACGGAAGGCAGGACAAGGATTCGCTGGTGCATATGGTCAGATCCTTCAGTGCACGGAAGAGACGCTCCTCAACGACGTCAGCCGATGGACTCAAACCGTAAGCCTTGCGGAACGAAATTTCGTGACCTCTGATTGTGAGGCACCTTTTAACGTTCACGCTCCCCTGATGCGCATGTCAGTGGCACGAAAGGTTGGAGGATTCAACGAGGCTTTCCGTAACGGTGCTGAAGATTGGGAATTCTGGAGTCGTGTACTGCGGACCGGCGCCCGTTTTGCGGGAGCAGATCGAATTGCCGGGGCCTATCGCCAACGCGCTCAGAGCATGATTCGGTATGACCTCGACAATCATCTTCAGCAAGCTGAAGCTTTACTTGATCGGGCAGATTTACAAGCGCGGTGGAGTACTGGTGAAATTGCCCCCCTTGCTCTTGGGTATAGCGAGATGCGTCGACAAGAGCGCTTGGTGCGCAGAAAGGCTGTCTGGTCTGGAATTTCTGAAGCAACTGCGGCCCTAAGAGGGGAGATTTCCCGAAACGAAAGAGACTCAGCATTGCGTGCCGATGAGGATTCTGCGCTAGCCGGCTTTCTGAGACCGGGTGTTGTTGAACAGGCACGACGTGGCTTGATCAGGGGCTTCGGGCTGTCCCCTAATTGTGAAATGCGCTTGAGTGATCACGCAGAGCAGGTAATTGCACAGATGTCGCACAAAGTTGCAGACCAAGTCCTTGAATCGATTTCGGAATTAGAGTCAAGCCTGCAAACCAGTAACGAGTTTTTGGTAATTGATCAAACACTTCCAGAGGATGTCGTGTTTATTGCGCTCACAAAGCCTCGTGACATCCAACTTGTAGAGGTAGCGCATCTAGAACTTGAAAACTGTGTTTTCATAGACCTATCAAGCGAAGGCGGTTATCAATTTCATGGAGATACAGCCCGACGCACTATCTCTTTATCCGAGTTCTTACTTCAATGGCGGTCCTCATCGCCAGCTTCAATCATCGCATCAAGTCCTCTCCACCCGGTGTTGAGGAGCGAGGAAGTCACTACTATCTCAGAGGTTTCAGAGGTGGCGCTCTATGCCGAGGACTTGAATTCTGATGTGGAGCCGGAATTGTTTCAAGGCTCATATCGAAGCGTTTTCGCTAAAGAGGAGAACGACTTACCTGATCGTTCCTTTGATGAGTTGGGGCTTCTAAAGAACGCTCATCAGGGCGAAACATGTGTAATCGTTGGAAATGGCCCGTCGTTGAACCTGACGGATATGCACCTGGTATCGAAGTTTCCATATTTTGCGGTCAATTCTTTTTTCCTGCTTGAAGACAAGATCGAGCGGCCGCCTGACTTTTACGTCGTCGAAGACACAGCAGTGTTCAAGGACAATTTTGAGGAGATCATCAATTTTGAGGCTGCGTTGAAACTTTTTCCAACGATGTATAAGCAAAAACTCTTGTCTGCTCGAACAGCAGAAGAACTCGGGAATCCGCTTTTCTTCCGAATGAATCAAGGTTTTTACGGTCGGCGGACCGGGGCTCTCGGATATCCACGATTCTCACAGGATGCCAGTCAGAGGGTTTTCTGTGGCCAAAGCGTCACGATCATTAATCTTCAACTGGCGTATTGGATGGGGTTCTCCAAAGTTTTGTTAGTTGGGATGGACTTTTCATACCAGATCCCGGCAGACGCGAAAGTTGATGGAAATCTCATAGTCTCCCAGTCTGACGATCCAAATCACTTCGATCCTCGCTATTTCGGTGCCGGGAAGACGTGGAAAGACCCCAAACTTTCGCGGGTGCTTCAGAATTACAGACTCGCAAAAGAAGTTTTTGAAGCTGATGGTCGTCAGATTCTGAACTGCACGGTGGGTGGTGCTCTCGAACTTTTTGAACGGTCGACTCTAGACGAGATGTCTTAACTGTCCGATGGCGTCACGAAAACGATGACAGCTCAACTCCGAGGTTTGATAACCGACGATCCAGAAATGAAGATAGGTACTCGCTCATCGTCCCTGTGAAATGCCCTCCGTCATACCTAGCGACGATTCCGTTAATCATTAACGGGCATTCCCAATTTGGGCAAACGATGTCAGTGAAAGAAATTGTTCCGATCACTTGTTCGTGGCTAAGGGCAATTTCATCAAAGATTCTGTTGTACTTGATTTCTCGACTCGTCCTAGGCACCTCCCTCACGCACGATCCCGTGTTTGGGCTGTCGTTTGAGAGGCAGTTCACGTCTGGCCCTGGTGGCAAAATATGAAGAAATACCAACTCTGCTCCTCTCGACGAGAGCACGGAGACAGCATCAATTAGGGCCTCCTTGGTTTCAGAGAGATGCAAATCAGTTTGAGAGCGTATTAGCGCCCCATCAGTTACGTGCTGGTTTGGCTCGTTTGACGACGTTGCGATGATGAGATCTGGATCCCATTCCTCGAGGACTTTTTCGTAGATACCAGGGGTCTCTTCGAAGCACACGTAGTTGCTCTGTTTGTGCAGCTCGCCACTAATGCCAGTGGCGAGAAAGCGGTGCCCGATAGGACAACCTCCAACTGCAGCATGCACGTACCTAAAACCGTGCTTAGCGGCCAGAACTTTCAATGCGGGGTCGTAGGCCTGAGAGGTGGAATCCCCGACTATCGCTACAGTCTTTGATTCGGGACGCGCCCCTTCCACCTTTAGGCAGGGTTGGGGATTCGAAGGACACGGATCGTAGCTGCGGTCAGCCGTAGCTTCCGTAATCAGTGAGTTCGATGGTGCGGCGAGAAGAGCGCTGGAGATGATGAATAATGAAAAGACTGAAGTAAGGGCTACGCCAGAGACTGTTCGCCTTGAGATCGAAATTGACGCTCGGATCGGCTGCTCGACTAGTCGGAAACTCGCTTCGGCGAGCGCAATGGTGAGCAGAAGCTGTAGGAGATTGGTGAGCCGTCTATCAAAGAACGAAGCATCTGTTGGCGCACTCAACCAAAGAGTTATTGGGAAGTGCCAGAGGTAAATCCCATAGGAAATAACGCCAATGTGAACAATTGGCCTAGCACTTAAGAGTTTGCTCAGCGGTGACGCTTTCGCAACAGCCACGATGATGACTGTTGTTGCGAGAGCGATCAAGATGGCCCCTCCCTTGAAATACATCGTCAAACTGTCGGGCATCCACCGCGAAAACCCGAAGAGGAGCAAGACGGCAGTGAAACCCGCCGCAGTTAGGCTTTTTGGCTCTTTTCTCTGCGGTGTCCTGGTTGGAAGAAGAAATGCGAGGGCGGCTCCGATTAACGGTTGAAAGATCCGAGTGTCCGTGCCGTAGTAGACCCTTGAAGTGTTCACCGGTGAGTACATCACATACATGAGAACTGCACTCGCAACTATCAGACTGAACGTGACTGTAAGAGTGGTTGCCCGTCGAGCCCCTATTTTCCAAAGAATGAAAATAGCGAAAGGCCAGAAGATGTAAAACTGCTCTTCCACTGCGAGGGACCACATATGTCGCAGAGGTGAGACACTCCCCTCCGCAAAGTAGTCGTCTGCTTGGCCAATGAAGTTCCAGTTCGCGATGTACAACAGCGTTGAACGAATCTCTTGGTGCCGAGTCCCGCTCGACAGCACTGAGCCGAACAATGATTCCCATATGGCAACAGCAGCGATCAGGACAAGGGAAGCGGGTAGAAGTCTGCGGATACGCTTTATGAAGAAATCTCTCAGCAATCCCGGTTTTTGGTCGTTTAACTGAGCAATTAAGACACTTGTAATCAAGTAACCCGAGAGAACGAAAAAGACGTCAACTCCAATAAAGCCTCCTGGCAGAATTCCTGGCGCTGCATGGAATACAAAAACCAGCAAGACTGCAACCCCCCGCAGACCATCCAGCGCTGGTTGGTACGGAATAGTTCGTTCTAAGCTCACTCAATTCCTTTCAGAAACCAAAGACTGCGTTACGACTTGCGCCATTGCCGGCGAAAGACCGATCGGAGAATCAGCTGGGCATCTAAAACGACTGACCAGTTCACCAGATACTGGAGGTCATAACCCAGCTTGTGTGCGGCATCGGTGTCGTAATCCCCAAATGCTTGTGCGTATCCGGTAATTCCCGGAGCTATCGAGTGACGACGTTGATAGCCAGGGATTTCAGACTCAAGTTTCGATGTGAATTCCGGACGCTCTGGTCTCGGACCGACCAGCGACATGTGCCCTTGAACCACATTAAGTAGTTGTGGCAGCTCGTCAAGACGCGATGAACGGATCCATTGAAGTTTTGGTTCCACCCGAGCATCGTTCCGCTCGGAAAGCCGCGGGCCAGATTCAAATTCTGCATTTGGATACATTGTCCGAAACTTGACGATCTCAAAGTGTCGACCGTTGAGGCCTACTCGAGTTTGGCGATAGAACACTCCCGCAGAGGAAACTGCTTTTGAATAAGCCGCAGTCATAGCGATGAGCGCAAGCCAGAGCGGGCTGGTCAACAGAATGATCGAAAGGTCGATGATGCGTTTGAGTCGCAGTTGATGTGGCTGAAGGCCTTGTGTGTTGAGACGAATGAATGGAATGCCGCCAATTTGGTACACGGTCTTGAGCCCGAGCAGGGTCTCTGCCGCACTCACGCGTTGAATCACTGTCGTTCCCTCCTGAGCCAGACCCGTAAGTGGCTCGGGAAAGTTTCTTTCAAATGCTGAGAGGTCAACGAAGAACACATCTGTGACTTCGAATTCTTTGACTTGTAATGGATCGAGAAATTCACTGTCGCATTCGAGCACTACGCGAGCGCTCGAAATATGCGAAGCCAAGGTGTTCCGAGCCCGATCACGTTCGCTCGAATCTCCGACAAGAGCTACTCGCGAAGGCCCCTTACGTCGAGTAGCCAGTCGTCTGCTCAGCACCCGAGTCATAGTGAGCGCCAACGTACCGAGCAGGAAAAGGGCCGCGAGATTGAGACGCGGCATTAGGTAGCGGTCAAAAAAGACTGCGAAAACGCCATCGATCAGTGTGGCTATACCCATTGCGAGCGCGACCCGCGGCGCCCATGGCCGGAGCCCCAAGCTGGGATCTCGTTCGTACAGGCCGGTGAAATAGTTAACCGCAATACTGACAGTCGTGGCGATAGCGAAACCGGTCAAATAGTGGCCAACGCCGTAAGTCGGCCAAGACGAACCAAATCGAGTCAAATTTATTACGCAGAGGAGTCCGAAGAGGACCAGCGAATCGAGAAGGTATAGAAAACGAAAGCCGCGCCGCCACATCCATCCCAACTGGCGGTTGAACAAAGATGCGGGCCGATCGAGCAAACGATCAATAGCACCTTGCGAATAAGGGCTAGAGGGTTCGGGCGCCACCCAATTATCGTAAGCGAAAGCGCTTACTGCTGGCGGTGACGCCGACATAATTGACCGTGACCGTTGGTACTGGGTTTATCCCCGGTACCTGACGTATATTTGGTGCCGGCTGTTCCGAGGATCAAAGAAGAGAATCCGCAGAGGCGTCAAAATGACCGACAATAACGATTTAGTGAGCGAAGCATCTTCTCTCCAACCGTTGAGTCACGTTTCTAACTCGTTACACGTTTACCTTCGAAATAGCTGGCGCCGCCGTCACTTTGCTCTGGCAATGCCAGTTGACAGATTTAGAAGCAGGAATCAGAACACAATCCTCGGAAACATATGGAATGTGCTCAATCCGCTGCTCACAGCGGGCGTGTACTACCTGATTTTTGGAGTAGTGCTCAATGCAAGCCGCGGTGTTGATAATTACATATTTTGGCTAGTTATCGGATTGTTCGTCTTTCGATTGACGCAATCAACAGTGATGCAAGGTGCAGTATCGATTACGAGTAAGCAAGGATTAGTCCGGTCGCTCCGATTCCCACGCGTTCTACTTCCGGTATCGAGCACAATAGGCGAACTCATCACGTTCGCATTTGAGATAGTTGTTCTGCTGGTATTCGCTTTTGCGACGGGAGAGGGCGTTTCCTGGAGAATCGTCTTCCTACCCGTGGCGCTCTCTCTCCACACGGCATTCAACTTTGGCTGCGCTCTGGTGGTAGCGCGGTGCAACGACTCCTTTCGAGACGTTGAAAAACTTCTTCCCTTTGTCTTCCAGATGCTCCGGTACCTTTCAGGCGTGATGGTTCCTTTAGCGCTGTTGGAGGACCGCGGACCGAAAATTCTTCATTTGATTTTGTCGTGGAACCCCCTGGTATGGATCATTGATTTTTACAGGTGGGTGTTTCTTGGCAGGGCACCAGGAATGGGACTGGCGGAAGTGTCGATAACTGTCATGGTTACATCCCTTTTAGTTGTTGGCGGTTTGAAGTTTTTCACCTCTGCGGAGCACCGGTATGGAAGACCTTAAGTTGCCTCCTCCTGCCAAGTTGGCTGTGAGTGTCAGAGATGTAGATATTGATTTCGAAGTGTTCGCAGATCGCAGGGCCGGCTTAAAAGCTCGATTAGTCGATCGAAATGCTGCCGGAAAATCGGTAGTTAGAGCGATTCGAGGGGTGTCGATAGATGTGTATGAGGGGGAATCTGTCGGCGTAATTGGCTTGAATGGTTCAGGTAAATCAACGTTGCTCTCTGCAATTGCTGGGGTCTTGCCGACTACCAAGGGCGAGATCTTAGTATCCGACGAGCCGAGACTTATGAGCGTTGGGTCAATTCTGGTTGGTGAGGCCTCAGGCATTCGAAATATTCGCCTCGGGTGCCTTGCTTTAGGGATGTCCAAAGCAGAGCTCGAAGAGCGACTCGATGAACTTGTTGACTTCACGGAACTTGGAGACGCAATTCACCGGCCTTTAAATACGTATTCCTCGGGCATGCGGGCAAGAGTGCAGTTCGTCACGGCAACGGCAGCGACGCCACGTATCCTTCTCATTGATGAGGCTCTGGGCGTGGGCGATAAGGACTTCAGAGCTAAGTCACGTGCGCGCATAGAAGAAATCATTGAGGAGGCGGGAACTCTCATCATGGTTAATCACTCTCTGGATGAGCTAAGCAGTTTCTGTTCTCGGGGAATTTTGTTGGAAGGTGGACGTGTCGCAATGGACGGACCGATATCTGATGTCATAAAGGCCTACAAGGGTAAGTGACTTCTCTCGATACGAAAATGGCCTTGAGGATTGCTCGACAATTACATCAAGCAATAGCTCTGCGGTCTCTTGACGAGCCCCGAGTAGATCTCGGCGAGTAGTTCAAAAGCCGTTACAGGCCAACTAATTGGTTCGGCAGAGTTCAGACTTCTTCTGGTAGGCGAGGCGATAGTCGATTGAACAAAGACCAACCAAGTCCAAGGCTCACAAGTGCACTGAGAACAACAATTCCACTGCGCTGAATTTCAGGGATCTGGGCGTGGTACAACAAATCACGAAATGCTCCGACAAAGTGAACCATAGGGTTGATCTGAAGCAAAGTTTGCGCCCAGTTTGGGAGCTGAGATTCTGCTAGCGATGGTGGGTACACAACTGGGGTGATAAAGAACCAGACCTGAAGAGCAATAGCCCACAGGTATTTGAGGTCCCGAAAATAAACCGCAAGACAACCTAAAGCCAGCGCAATGCCACCAGAGAAAACTGCTAGGACTATCCCCAACAAAGCTGCCAGAGGGATGTATGGAAGGATCGAGGTTCCAGCCACAATTATGAGCACGCCACTCAGGACGATCAACTCAATGCCGAACTGCACAAGAGCAAAAGCGACGTTCGAAAAGACCAAGATTTCTCGGGGAAACGCAACACGCCGAACAAGTGAAGCGTTATCGATGATCGAAGTGAGCCCAACGTTGTTGACCACAGCAAAAAAGTTCCACGGGATAATTGCGCACAACAGAAACCAGGCAAACCCGGTGAGGCCTGAATTTTGTCCGACCGGCGCTTCGGCTCCGAAAAGAATCCCAAATACAAATCCGTAGATAGCGAGGGTTGCGAGTGGGTTCAGGAGTGACCACGACCATCCGAGAAAACTCCCCCGGTAC
>MDTE01188240.1_pt1 | contig 21057 bp, 28 predicted proteins | sample 811231 | NCBI WGS metagenome assembly MDTE01 (sample SAMN05326651, study PRJNA326480) | marine metagenome | isolation source: seawater | place: Indian Ocean: Red Sea | collected 2010
TCTCTTCAACATTTCTTATCATCTGGTAAGATAATTTACGGAAAGAGTTTTTATGTCCCGGAAAATATATTTAAGCAAGCATTTAACGATCATTGTAAAGAAAATAATTTTCCTAAAGAAGAATGGAAAAGCGATTTCTTTTCAGATGTGTTTACGTCAAATGGTATTAGATATGTTAAGGAAGGAGGAGGGGGTAAAACTGGTGGGAAAGAATATCCAAGAGGTTCTGGTATTAAACTTAAGAGAGTTCCTTTCTTACATGGAATAGACGTTGCAGATTATGAGCAGGAAGATTATGGTAACGACCCTGAATAATTCTCGTTTTAAAAACATGTTTTAAAATATTGTATGTTATTATAAAAAATGGATTCTAGTTTTGAATTGTATATATTTACATTTATACTTTTAATGTTAAGTTTATTTTCATATTATTTATATGTTTTAAATAAGAAAATAAATAATATAAGTTCTATTTTAGATAAAAAAGAAGATTCTTCGAATTATACAGATAACGAACTTGATGATAAAATTAAAAATTTAGCAGAAAAGACTGAAAACCCTTCTGATTTAGAAACAATTACCGAATCCCCTAAAGAAAATGATGATATTTAGAACTAAAAGAATAAAACTCCTCTTCCGATACAAATAAATACCAATTAATTGTTTCTAAGAATAAAATTTCATTCTTTGTTGTTCCCTTAACATTTTCATCTATTAAAATTTTATTAGATAAAAGTATAGAAGTAAGTATAATATCAATTAAGTTTCTGTCATTTATTATACCTTTGTTATCAACATATCTCTTAAAATATATCATGCTTAAAATAATAGAATTTTTTTCTAAATTTTTATTTTTTTTAAAAAAACTAGTAATAGAATTTTCTAAATTAGTTTTTTTAATATATTTAATTTTATCTTCCACTATATAATTAATTTTTTGTAATGTTAACATTTTGAATAAATTAAACTATTATTATCTAATAATGATAAAACATTTAAAAAAATTTTTTTATAATTTTCAAAATTATCTCCCCCTGTTATTATAATACTTCCGGGTCTAAAAACAGCGCATGTTATATCTTTATTATTTAAGTTAAATTTTATATTTATAGCTGGATATTTACTTGGGTTAAATGTAAATCTAGATATGTTATATTCTGATTTATTGTTTTCTAGGATATTACACAAGGATTGTTGCCTGATGTTTTTATCTAATTTAAAATCGCTATTTATCATGCAAATCTTTACATCTTTTATACTTTTTGTATCTTCTTCAAAACAATCTAATTTGTCTAACCTTTTAAAAATTTTTCTTAAAGAATAAGAACAACTTTTTGAATTTGTTAAACCAGTCATCCCTATTTTCCCGTTTTTAAAAATCTTTACAGATATTCTTAATTTATCCTGATATTTTGTTGTTATATATACATTTACAGAATTATAAAAATCCTTAGATATGTTATGAGTATAGTTTTTTTTAAATTTATCTACATCTATTTTAGAGCAGAAATTAGCGCATAAAGTGATAGTAGATACTGTTAGATCTTTTAAAACACAGAAATTAGAGTATTTATTATCTGCTATTTCTTTTGTTTTTTTATCTAGATATTTAAAATTTTGACAGCATATACATTCATTATATTTTTTTTTTGGATCACATATACTGCACATAGATGTATATTCTTTATATATAAATTTTCTTTAAGTTCTTTTTTTTTCTGCAATAATTTAAAAGAGAGTTTAAAGTTAATAATAATGAGTATAAACATTTCTTTATCTAGTAAATCCACGGGACTTTGCGACGAAATAATTTATAGATTTATGAAAGCTGATATAGATGCTAAGTTTATTAAAACTACATCTGTATCAGTTAAAAATATAGAATACGGGTGTGATATTATAATAAGTAAATCTAGAGAAAAGCATGTCCCTTACATTTTATCAGTAATAGATACTGTTAAAGATAAATCTTGTTCTACAATTTTAAACAAATCCTAGTTTTTCTAGTTAGAATAATTTAAAATGGTTATTAAAGTAAAGTAATCTATTAATAAATAAGTATTTTCCACGTTAGAATTTAAAATACTTTCTTTACATGCGTTTATGATTGGAATAGAGTCTTTTTTATCATGATTTTTAATAAGTATATGTATATAATATATTAATCTAGGTAATATATTATTGTATATTATATCTAATTTAATATCTTTAATAGTTGTTATTTCTGATATCAAATCATATAAACAATATGTAATAATATTTAATTCTGTATTTTTTTTCATATTAGGAGATATTAATAATTTTTTACTGTTATTTCCATAATAGTATCTTATAATTTTATTAATTTCAAATATTTTAGAGTCTGATATCAATTCTCTTGTACACGGATCTTTAAAATTATCTGTTTTTTTAAAATATTCTACTAAACAATCTAGATTATAATATATAAACTTTTTGTTAATATAGAAAGATATAAAGGGATATTTTAAATTTTCATGACTAATAGGGCATATATCTTCTCTTTTTAATTTATCTCGTACGAAATTTTGTATATATGTAATCACCTTATGTTTGTTTAAATACGATAAACTTGATTGTTTATTTAAATTAGATAAATATTTTATATTGTTTATTCTCATTAATTTTTTAATAGATTTATATGTAAACTTTTGATTAAATTGAATTAACATTAATATTAATTTATTTATTTTTTTAAATTAAATTGCTTAAAAAGAATATATAATAAGTATATTATGAATTCTTCTTTTAAAATATCTAAAAGAAATATTTATTCTGATAATAGAACGTCTATAATACAGAAACACGAAGAAAAAATTAAAAATATCGAAAATGAAAAATTAAAATTGGGTAAATATAAGACAGAATTAAACAAATTTAGAAAACTTAAAGAAATTTCAACTAACACTAAAAATAAAACTGAAGTATTAGATAAAAAAATATTAGAATTAGAATCTAAAATACACGACATTGAAAATGAAACAGAATTATGTGATTATCTTTTTAATGCAATGGAGTTTATAATCGAAGAAGATAATCAAAATTTACCCAAAAAGGAAGATGAAATGAACAATGGAGATATATATAAGTTTTTTAGTGTTGAACAAGCTAATAATAAAGGTAAAATATATAACGACTATATTAATAAATGTTTTCCAAATGAAAAATGCAATGCTGAAATTAAAAAGAAAAATAGAGATAAATGTTCTTTCTGTAATGGAAATTTTTTATTCGATGAACATCTAGGATACGTAGTTTGTGTAGAATGCGGTGTCACTGAAACTAGAAATTTAAATTTACAACCAGAATGGAATTTTATAGAAAGTCATGAATATATAAAACCATATACATATAAAAGACCTAATCATTTCAAAGAATGGTTATGTCAGGTTCAAGGTATTTCAGGATGTAACATACCTGATGAAATGATTGATTTAGTGTTTTCAGAAATTAAATTACAAAAAATTAATGATAGAAAAATGGTTACACATGATAAAGTAAAAGAAATACTAAGGAAACTTAAATTAAATAAATATTATGAACAAATTCCTACAATAATACATAGAATAACTGGAAATAAACAATTAATATTAGACAGAACATTAGAAGAAAATCTTATAAAAATGTTTGAAGATATTCAAGAACCCTTTGAGAAACATTGTCCTCCTAATAGAAAAAATTTTTTAAGTTATTCTTATACTATACATAAATTTTTACAACTATTGGGTAAAAAAGATTTTTTAGTATATTTCCCCTTACTAAAAAGTAGACAGAAATTATTTGAACAGGAAAATATATGGAAAAATATATGTAATGAACTTAATTGGGAATTCATACCGTCAATTTAATTTAAAAAAAAAAATATTATATTTATTATATAACAATAATGAATAAAATAGCAATATTATTTTTAACAGGTTTTATTATTCTAACATTATACTGTTTTTATGGAAATTCTGATAATTTTGAAAATGTATCTGTATTAGAAAGTCTTAAAAATTCTAAAAAAAAATCTATTTTAGATAACACAAACAAAGATCCACAAAGCGGTGACAGGATTAAAGAAGCGCAAATGTTAAAAAATAAAGTTAAATTTTATAATGGAAGAGAAGTAGAAAGTTATGGAAGTGGAAAAATATTAGTACAACCTAAACTAATAGCTGGATTTCCGCAACATAAAAGTATAGTAGATGTCCCAGTTGTAGAGACTAAGAAAGTTTTACAGGTTGTTATGCCTACGAATAAAAATACTGGACCAGTTAAAACAAAGATACCAAAAGAAAATACATCTGCTAAAATACTAATAGGCCAAACTCCGCATAAAACATTAGTAGATTCTCCAGTAGTTGAGAATAAAATTCCACTACCTGTTGTCAGTGCATAAGTTTAATTAATAATTAAGATAATTATAAAAATAAAATATATAATCATTTATTTTTATATTTTTCTACTAAAATTATTGTTTTAGTCATAATTAATAAAAGCAGACATATTAGAATATGTTGCTGTAGCTGTTCCAACGCATGTAACATTAATTTTTCCTCTATTAGGGAAATTTCCTTTTATCTTTAACCTAATTTTATCGAAGTTATTAAAAGGACAACCGTCTACACCATAAGCCGAAGAAGAAAGAGGAAATACAAAAAATCCTGTATTATATAGAGAGTAATTTGAATACGTAAAATTGGGGTATAAACCAATATCACTCGAAGAAAATGACCTAAGGAAATACCCATCTAATTTCTCAGAGTATGAGTTATTATCTAGTAAAAGATCTACTGATTGGACATGTAACATAGGAAGTTCGTGGGTTGACACCGATAAAGGCTTTACAAAGGTCTCTGGAAACATTATATCGAATCCTATTAAATCAAATGATATTATAAGATGAGACGCCAATAAGGAAAAACAATCTATATCTATATTTAATGAATTTTTATTTTCATAATACATTTCTTGGTGTTGGGTAAGATGAAGAGTTTTATTAACATTTCTAGCTATTATTTGATTTCTTTCAAAATCTGTCATTATATGATATCGCGATAATAAGTTACAGTTTAGATTCTGAACTGTTATACTTCTATCTATAATTTCGTGGTTATGAAATGGTTCAGGTTCTGGTTCTGGTTCAGGTTCTGGTTCTGGTTCAGGTTCAGGTTCAGGTTCAGGAGCAGGCGCTTTTTCGGACGGCTTGGGCTGCACTGAGGTCACGACCACGCCTCCGCCTCCGCCTCCACCTCCACCTCCAGTGTTCGTTGTTGTGCTAGATGGTTCAGGTTCTGGTTCTGGTTCTGGTTCTGGTTCGGGTGCAGGATTGTTGTCATGTTCTGGTTCTGGTTCTGGTTCTGGTTCTGGTTCTGGTTCAGGTTCTGGTTCTGGTTCAGGTTCAGGTTCTGGCTGTGGCTGTATATCATCCTCGTCTACAGGAGTAGACATTTTAATTTTTAAATCTTCTGCAGTGTGAAAAGTAAGTTTAATTTTAAAAGCTTGATTTGGAGAAGCGGCTACTAAATGAGCTCTAGCTGGTCCCCCTGTTGTAAAAATCATTAAAGGTATATAGCATATAATAGTTCCAAGATTATTAGTTATAGGAGATGGGTCGTCATCTGCGTTATTTGTTGTTAGCGTTGTGGTTTTTCTTAAACATTCATATGAAGAGGAATCCAAACGTGTAGTGTGTAAAGCCAATATATCGGTTCCTTCCAATGTTTGCCATGTTGTATTTCCTATTATCACTTCGCATTTTTTAATAATTCTAGACCCTATAAAATCTGATTTTAATTTTGTCCAGTCACCGATAATCTTGGAGTCTTCCATTCTAATTTCAAAGGAAAGTTTTGCATAAACGTCTCCTATTGCGTCTACTTTATTAGTAAAATTAAAAGTTCTAGTTTTACCAAATAAATCTCCATCTGGATCGTTTGTGGAAGGTAAAATTTCTGCATGAGCAGTACCATATAAAAGAGTTCTATTACTTTCAGTTTTTGGGTGGAAAGCCGTTAAAACATTATCGTCTTCATCATCTATTTCAATTGCCACTCTTTGTGTTTGATGTCCTGTTCCAAGAAATGCTGTATGTGGTGCATTTGCTCCAATGCCTACCATTTTATAATATAAAAAGAAAATAATTTTAAATAACTAAACAAAAATAAAGGTAAATTTATTAGTAATTATCTTTATTTTTGTTTTAACTTTATATATTATATTTTTTATTAATTTACGAGTGGTACTGAAGCGACGCCGCCTGTTTGCTGTAAACGGCCGACGCGGTTCCGACGCATGTAACCGAGCATAAACAACCAGGGAAAACTCCCTTTACCTTAAGTCTAATAGTATCGAATCTGTTTAGCGGACATCCGTCAGCACCGTAGGCCAACGAAGCTAATGGGAATACATAAACTCCCATATTCGACCGCGAGTCCTCATCGTATTTGAAGTTTGGATATAGACCCATGTCAGATGCCGCAAAAGATCTCATGAAATGTCCATCTAGTTCACCGGAATGAGACGATGTATTTAGTAGTAACTCAGCGGTCTCGACGAACGCGTTCGTGAGGGACGACTGACCAGCGGTGCCTGTGGCGTCGAAAGATAATAAAAGATGCGATGCTAGCAAAGAGAAAGAATCTAATTCAATATTTAAAGTTTGCGAGGCGGTGTTGCCGGTGACTGTCTTTTCCGCGTGCTGGGTAAGGCGGAGAGACTTAACAATTGTGTTGTTTCTAATCTGATCACGTTCAAAGTTGGTCATGATATGCTGACGGGCAAATAACTGACAAGTAAGGTTCTTGACGTCACCTCCCGCTTCCGTAGGGGTTAAGAACGTGAGCTTAATTCTGAACGACTGATGAGGAGCACCCGCTGTTAAATGAGTTCTAGCTGTGCCACCGGCTGTGAATATTTTAAGTGGAACATAGCAGACCATCGAAACGCTGGCGTCGTCGGTGGGCAAGCCGCTCGGGTCGGCAGCGCCGCTCGCCGCTGACTTCGACGACATCTCGACGAGCTGAGCATAGGCAGCTGGTTCAAGTGTTGTCATGTTAAGGGCTACGATATCTGAATTTTCCATTGTTTGCCATGTCGAGTTTCCTACCATAACTTCACATCTCTTAATAAGTCTAGTCGCGAAATGCTCCGCCCCTCCGAGGTCGGCAAAGGTGGTGCTGGTGCCGACGGTCTTATCGTAGGTGAATGCTAGTTTAGCATATACGTCACCGATAGCATCAACGTCATTGCTGAAAGTGAAAGTCTGCGACGAACCGGCTAAGTTACCAGTCGCGCCAGACGATGGCTGAATTTCAACGTGATTTGTTCCGTAAAGAAGAGTACGCTCCGACTCCGAGTCGGGGTGGAAAGCAGTTACAACATCGGCGTCAGTATCACTTGGGTCAACAACTGTTCTCTGGGCCTGATGTCCAGTTCTTGTAGCAGCAGCGTGCGGTGCGACAGCTCCATTACCTCCCATATTTTTTTATTAATATAAGAAAAGAAAATAATTTTAAATTAATTACATAAAATTATTTTTTTTTACAATTCCTTAAAAATTTAACCAAAAAGTAAAGAACTTGTTCCACCAACGTAACTTACGGGTCTATATCCGACTGCTGTTACATATACGGTAACTTCTATATCAGAAGGCGAATTGAGCTGGGTTGTATCACAGAAATTAACTTTTAAACTTTTATTTCTTAATCTTCTTAAAGAAATCGAATCGTCTCCAAATTTTTTAGAAGCTAATGGTAAGACATAAACATTAGAAATTCGTGATATATCATTTAGTCCTAAATCTTTGCAAGAATTTGATAAAAAGCTTGGATCTACTTCTCCTCCATATGCGCTTGCCCCATTTATTTTAAGATCCAAAGAGGTTAAACAATTTATTGTACCTGATTTTGTCGCGGCTGCGGCCTTCTGAGCGTCAGTGCGGTTGTCGGCGACGACGGTGGAGATGGCAACGGGACCATGTGTGGAGGTATCATATTTACTAAAAACACGGAAATATGCGCTGGCTAGTTGTTCTGACGCTAAGTGAGTGATTTTACCGTTATATGAACTACGTAAAATAGTAACTATTAAATGAGAACAGTCTAAATCTAAAGAATTTAAATCTAGTAGTTTAGAAGTTTTTGAGCTAGTAATTGTGTGCTCTGCTTTAATACTTTTAGAAATGTTTAAGGTTTTGTAAATTGGGTTGTCTCTAACATGGTCACGTTCGCTCTTCGTGAATACATTATTTCTAACATATAATGCTTTTTTAATCTTCATATTATTAAGAGGAGTTCCAATTAAAGTCGCCGTCGTCGGCGTCGCCCCTGGGAAAAAATTTAAAACATTTTTGTTGTTGTATGATATTTTAATTTTAATTTGTTCGTTGGGTGCTCCAGCCTGTAAAAATCCTTGAAGTTCTTCTGAGAATAATTTAAGATCTATCATTCCAGAAAAAGGAATGTGCGTGCTAGTCTGGCTCCCCGTCTTTGGGAGTCCATTCGTGTCAACCATTCCGTGAATTCCAGAAGATTCGTCGAGAGCACTTCCAATTTTAACAGATCCAGCTGTTAAAAGTTCCGAGATGAGATCATTTTTAGTTTCTGTTAAATTTCTTAAATATAAATCTAGTCCAGTTGTTTCCACCCAGACATTGCTACCGACGTATACTGTTACTGTATCTATTATTGCATACCCTATCTCAGATGTATAGGCCTTGCCTGAAGGATTAGTGGCTGTGGGGCCTGTGTCGGCTTCTATGTGTATTCCATCGAACTCATAAAAGAACTTAATTCCACTTAAAACGTCTCCGTTATTTGGTAAAATAAAAGTATCTGTGGCCCAATTCGCCGTGTTACTGTTCATAGCGCCTTGTCCTACAAGGCGATTGCTTGTTATACCCTCGACGAAACCTGTGCAGATCAAATCTGTTGCATCTATTTTAGAATATTGTGTTCCATATATGTATTTTTTAGGATTATCTGTTAAAAACTCAGATACTATATTTTCATCTTCATTAGATGTAGAAGCAAGTCTTAATGATGAAATTCCATCTTCTTGAAATGTTGAATGGGCTAAATAAGCAGTGTTTGACATTATATTATATTAACAATATAATTATATTTTTTTTTTAACGTTTAAAAAAAATTTTTATAATAAAAGTTTTAATTATAAATGGATTCTTATTCTTGTAATGTCTCTGATCTTAATAAAATACAGGAGAAAAACATTGAACTTAAAAATGAAAACAATCCCGAATTATTAGAAGAAAAAAAAGAAAAAAAAGAAGAAAATAATAAAACATACAATAATTTCGAAGAAATGTATTCTTCTTTTATAAATAAAATTAAACAACCAAACAGTATTAAATTAATAATTTTAATACTGATAGTTTATCTATTGTTAAATTCAGATGTATTTATAGAAAATATTAAAAAGGTTTTACCAAGTATAGTAACGCCCGAAAACGTTTTTAATCAAAATGGTAAACTAATATCTGGTTTGTTTTTAGCTTTTGTAGTTATTTTTTGGAGTTAAACCCTGGGTATCCCTCCATTGGTTTTTGATTTGTAAGACTATGTCGCAAAGTATCTCGTGTAAGATGTGCATAGTCATTGTCATTTCTATTATAAGAAGTTAATTGTTCATTAGTTGTTTTCCATCCTAAAGCAGTTATAAGCTGACAACCGTGAGGTAAATGTATTAGACTAGAACTATAATTTCTACAACAACCATATGTTCCTTCGCTTTCAGAATGACATTTTTGACATATTCCATGCCTTGTAAGCTTAAAATATATATGGTTGTTTTCATGTCTTCTACCTACATTTTGGCAATATCTAGATCTAGATTCTAATATGTATATTTCTTTATCTTTTTGTTTTAAAACTTTTGCTATCTGATTCCATTTATAACCTTTTGGTTCTACATAAATACTAAAAAATTTTTTAATAGCATCGTATTCTAACGTACCTTCTTTTATTCTTATATAAGATGAATATGTTTCTTCTTTTTCTTCTGTGATTTCATAATTGTCTAAGTTAAAATATTTTGTTATTTCTTTTGCATCAGATCTAACTGATGAATATCTTAGTGCTAATAATTTATTCTCCTTTAAATTATTTGTCATTTCTACATCCTCTTCCAAATTTGTAAAAACTTTATAAACTATATATACTCTATTTTCGTACTCCCATACATCGTCAGATTTTTTACATTTATCTGACCACAGAAGTCTTAAGCCATTTTGGTCGTATACACATTTGTCTATTATTTTTCTCCAATTATCATAAAAAATATCTGGCTTTCCAAATTCGTTTGTTAGACCTACTACAATATTATCTCTTATAACATTCGCCGTATTTTTATTAACCATAATATTTGGCCAATGAAAATGAAATCCTATTTTAATATATCTTTTATTGTCTTTATCTATGTATTTATCACAATTAGCTTTAGTAACTAAACAAAAATTATATTCTTTATATATTCTAAACATAGTAGACAGTATATTTTTAATATATGGGGTTATATCAAAATGTTCTAATGTTAAAACGTCAAAGTCTATAAAAAATGGAAATATATTTGTCTTTTTTTCTACTATAGAATTTTTACATTCATCACAAAGTCTTGCATATAACTCTTGGAAAATATCATAATCTTTACTTAGGTCTACTTTTCCACCGTTCATTAGATAATGGGTTACTTCCCTGTCTTCATCCCCTTGATTTATAATTTTTGCTGTAGATTTTAACCATCTAAAAATAGGGTTTTCCATTATTATTAAATATATTTCTTTTTTTTAAATAATTTTTTTAATGTTTAAATTTTAGTGTAATTTTATGCATACAATTGTATGCTCCTCCGTTTATAGCACTAGGAGATAAAGTAGTTCTTTTATTTTTATTTTTAGAATCTAAAGTGGAGTACATGTCTTGATCTATAAATGAAAGATTAGACATAGCATAGTCAAATATTTTATTTTCAATAACCCATTTAAAAAAATTCAACTGTCCTACAGTTGTAACTATATGATCTTCGTCTAGAACTATGTTTTTATGATGCAAATCCCAATTTAAAGTTTTTGTATTAACTATAATTCTTTTTTGTCTACAGAAAGGATCGAAATGTTTTTTAGAATAAGCTTTTAATTGGTTTTTATAGTCTAAGTATATATTAAAATATCTTATTTCACCATTTTTATTTGTTAATGGATATATAACATTATATTTTTTAGAATAATTTGTTACTAGCCAATCTAAAAGTCTTAAACTAAGTTTAGTTTTTTGATTAATTATATCGCAAAAAAACAAAAAATTAGCTTTATATCGAGACAGTAAAAAATCAATTAAAGTCTTTTCTTTGTTTGTATAATAAGTCATTATTGTTAATTTAATAAAATTAATCTTTAAATTAATATACTTATGTTAGAGTAAAATAATAAAATAGTTCAGTTAAAGTATTTTATTATTTTAGTAATTGTTTAATTTTTGTAAAACTTAATTATTTAGAAAAGACCGAAACGCGAACGGCGGGCCATACGACGGCGGTAGGCACGACGGGCCGCGATAGCTTTCTTGGTCTGCTTAAGCTTGCGCGAGCGGCGACGGCGAAGAACCTTCTTCGCGGTACGACGGCGGCGTCTCTTTGGCGAGAGCATATGACCCTTTCTGCGGAGAATAGTCTTTGGGACGTAGTGGCGACCCGAGCGAGTGCGGTAGTAGAGACCGCCTCCCTTACCCTTGTAAAGCTTACGTCTTTTGCCGCCGACGGTGATGTAGGCCTGGGCTTTGGTAAGCTTCTTAACTCCTTTCTTGGTCGACTTGCGACCACGCTTGACGCGCTTACGGCGCTTCGCTCCGAAAAACATAGCAAGACTCGACATTTTATTTTAATATATTAAAAAGAAAAAAAAAATAAATTAATTCAATATTTTTAAAAATTTAGAAATTACATTTTGTTTAAATTCGTGTAAATTTAAAAACTCCAATAATTCTTCTTTATTATATTTTTTCATAACCAATAAATCTTTATTTATTTTTTCGTATTCAAATTCTTTAAAAATTTTTCTTGCTGAAATATAATCGAAATTATCATTGACTTCTTTTAATGTTTTTAAAAAATTTTCTATATTTTTATATTTTATAATTGAATTATATGAAGTCACTGGTCCAATTTGGTTTATAGTGTCACAATAATCACAACCAGATAATATACAAAAATCTATAAACATATCCATATCCATTTTAAAATCTTCTAGAATTTTATTTAAATTTATCTCTGTTATTTTTCCATTTATTGAAGTTTTCAAAATTTTTTCACATCCAAATGTAATAGTGTCTGTATCATCTGATACTGTATAGTCTACTAAATTGTTTCTTTGTAAAAATGCACAATACTTTTCAGCATCTTCTGGTGCTGTAATATATGGCACTCCGCTTTTTTCTAAAAGTGTCTTTGATTCTTCTATGTGGTGTTTTTTAATGTATATAATTTGAGATAATAATTTATTTATTTCATTATCTATAGAATTAATTTTAATTGCGTCTAATGTTGGATCTTCTCTTTCAATTTTTAATTGATCTATTTTAAGATATGTTTTATACTTTGCAGTTTGTCTTTTTAAAATTGTATTTTTCTTTTCATCTGGAGGCGAACCATCGAAAATAAATATAGGCAATATTCCGTTGCCTATATAATATTTCACTCTATTTGCTATACCAACTAAATGAGAATTTTCAGATTTACAGGCGTATTTAAACTTATAAAGTAATATACTACAATCTATTGCTATTTTAGATCCGCTGTATTTTTTAATATCATTTTCTGTAATAGAGTTCTCAGATAGTTTTTTAATGAGAGTATTTAAACCTCTTATACCCATTTTATAATATATAATATATCATTCTTTTATATTATATTTTTTTTCGTAATTTATATTTAATTAAATATCTAGTATCAAACATTCATTTGGTAAAGTATATTCTTGGTCTTCTTCTTGACATTCGCCTGTTTTTTCGGAAGTGAAGTCTATAATATTTTTTTTCTTTGGAAAACTTGGATGATTTTCTATACCGGTTGATCTATAATATTCTACATCTTTCCATAAGTTTTCTAATATTGGAAGATTTGTATTAAGCCATTTTTCATCTTTAAAAACTCTAACAATATTCATTGTATGAGGAGGCAAATATTCTATAAAATCTGCGATTTCTAGATCGCAAATAAATAAATTTAACTGAACTTGCGGATAATAATATTTTGGTATTTGTCCAAATATTATTTTTCTTTTATATGGGCATTTAACTTCAAGTAAAATTGGTTTAGAATTCTCTCTGTTTCCAATACTAATACCATCTGGAGACCCTGCTAACCAATAATAGTCGTCGTTTAGATGAACTTCGCTATGAGAAATAAGCCCAAAATTATAATTTACCTGACCTGTTAATAAACAGTATTTATCTATAGCTTCATCTTCATATTTTTGTCCATGTCTTGTCGCTATATTACCAACAAATGGTTTAGGATCGTATCCGCATTTTTTAAATATTAATTCATGTGGTTTTTGATAAGGATTTATACCAAGTGCTGTTCCAGCGTCGCTTGATGTGAGTTTATTTTCACGCTGTTTAAACCATTCATTTGAACGCTGTTCATATTGTGGAATTTTTAATAATTCATTAATTTTATCCATTTTAAGTAAAATAATTTATTCTTTTATATTTAATTTAAAAGAATAGAATATTTCTAACAAATGGAAAATAATAGAGTGGCCCAGCTTGAAAAGATTCAAAAAGATTGTAGAATCTTATTCGAAAAGAAAAATAAAGACTACGGTGATGCATTTGCATCCCATGGTACTATAGGAGTACTAGTCAGAATAAGCGATAAACTAAATAGATTTACAAATATTTCTTCAAATGAAATTAAAATTAATGTAACTAACGAAACTCTCAGAGATACTTTAATGGACCTTCATAACTATGCAGCGATGGCGATTATGTGCATGGACAATAATCAAATAATTAACAATATATGCGTACCCGAATCTGTTGATACAGAATCTAAAGTAGTTTATCTTCATGAAAAAAAATAAATCCATTTAAATTTTTTAAAATTGCAATAAAATATATTATATAGTTACTTAAAAAAAATAACTATATAATATTAATGATTAAAGATAAACTAATCTATTGCATAATAAAATTAGGTAAAATACATAATCTTTATATTGACGTTCCTTTAAACACAAAATCATTAAGAGAGTTTCATAATTGGATTAAAAAAGAATTAATAATTGAGTATTCTAAAAAAACAAAAGCCAAAACTTTACTTGATATAGCATCTGGTAGAGGTGGAGATATAATTAAATGGTCTAAAGCAGGTATAAAATTTGTAACAGGAATAGATTCTGATTATAAGTCTATAAATGAAAGAATAGACTTTGACGGAGCGATTAAAAGATACCAAAATATTAAAAGAAATAGTTATCTTCCTCCTATGAAATTTTGGAATATATCAGCTACTGATCCAAATGTTTTAAATTTAGTAAATTCAAAAGATAGTAATACGATTTATGACATTATATCATGCCAGTTTGCGTTTCATTATTTTGTAAAAGATATAGACATAGTTCTCGATCTTATTTCTAAAAAACTGAAACCAGGTGGTTATTTAATAGGGACGGCATCAGATGGCGATCTTATTAAAACTAACCTTGAAAATGGTGATATATTATTACCAATTTTAAATATAATAAAGACTGAAAATAAAGACGATTATATATATCAGATGTTATCTGGAAAAGTAGAAAACGAAAGTTATTTTGATTATAAAGGGGCTATAACAGAATATTTCTTATATAAGAATTTTATGATCGATAAATGTAAAGAATATAATTTAGAATTAGTAAGTATTAAAAATTTCCACGAATGGAAAAAAAATTATAAAGGAAGTGTATTAACAATTCAAGAATCTATAACTAGTTTTTTAAATTTTTCATTTGTTTTTATTAAAATTTAGTCATCTTTGGTGGTGTGCGGGGAAGTTCTCTTTTTAAGATATTCTTTATAATTATAAATTTCGTTCCAATTTTCATTTATACCAGGACAACTAGTAGATTGAAAAGTATTTGACGTTCTTATAAATGTAGAATTCACATATATTCTAAAATTTTCTGCATCTTCTAGTGTTTTAAGTATTAGTTTTTCGCATTTAGAAATTGAACTTTCTGACCAACCAAATACACTATTTTCAGTTTCATTTACTGCATTAACAATTATTAATATATAAGATTCTAAAACATTCACTATCAATCTCCATATATCGTTATAAGCCTTTTCTTTTTCTTGTTTTTTACGAATTTCTTGTATTTTTTTCTTCCAAATTTCTTTATTTATATCTCCTAGTAAATACTTAACTCTTTCTTTTTTAAGGGTATTTTCATAAAAATTGTCTGTGGCTGCTCGCTCGATTCTAAAATTAGCATGTCTCTGCATTCTTATTATATAAAATATAACGTTTATTACAGTGGTCTTAAATCTAAAACCCTGTAATTTTCTAATGAATGTTCTTTCATCTAATCGACCTTCGCATATTGTATCTCTATTGTCATTAGGATTTCTGTCTATTTGTTGTCCCGTTTCTCTGAGCCACCTGAAATATTCTGGATTATGATTATATCCATGTAGTTGTGCCCCAGTTTTCCAAGAAAACTGGATATGACAATTAACACACCACATCGCGTCACATCCGTCTATTTTAGATATCATCTCTCCGCAACCGGGGCAAGATTTAGATTCTTTTCTTATAGCAGAGACCGTTTTCACAGTATCTTGGTCGCATTCATGTGTTTTTGTCTTAATTTCCATACAATGTTTACAGAAAGTATATTCACATAATGAACACTTGTATTTATCGTCTAAGAAACCGTTACATTTAGAATTAGGACACTTTATTGAAAAATTTGTAGTCGAAGATTCTTCTAGTCCGTGTCCCATTTCTAAGCGATATATATGTAGTCTATAAGATTTAATAATTTCTGTTTGATTTATAAGTTTTCCTCTAAGTTTATTTAGATAAGATTCCGCTTCATTCACGGTTTCTTTATATTTTCTAATTTCCTTTTCTACACTTGCTGCTTTTTGAGTTTCCGGAAGTAGAGATATTTGTTTATCTAAAAAAATATTTTCGTTATGTTCTTTAAGTTGTTTATTAACAAATGTTTTAGTTAGATAAGTATTTGTAAAATCCCTGTCCCATTCAGATTTACAAAACATACACGAAGCTACTTCATTTGTTTGTAGAATATATTTTTGACAACAAGTTCTGCATGCATAATTATCTTCTTTGCATCCTTTACAGTCTACTTTAAGATGAGTACTTTTATTAAATTTCTCGCAACATATCATGCATTCCATTGTCTCTTTTTAATTTAAATAGAGTTATTTTTTAAGTAAGTTATTTTTTAAGTAAGTTATTTTTTTGTAAAAAAATCATATGGAGACGGCCGGGCTCGAACCGGCGACATTTGGCTCATAAGACCAACGCTCTAACCAACTGAGCTACGACTCCATATGATTTTTAAAAATATAATTATTTACTTCTTTGTAAAGATATTCCAAAGTAAAATTGCAGCTTTTGTTTTTGTGGTTCCCCCTCTAAGTCTTAGAACTAAATGTAAAGTAGATTCTTTTTGAATGTTATAATCTGATAGAGTTCTGCCATCTTCTAGTTGTTTTCCAGCAAATATTAATCTTTGTTGATCGGGTGGAATACCTTCTTTATCTTGAATCTTAGATTTAATTTCATCTATAGTGTCTGTATTTTCAACCTCTAATGTAATTGTTTTTCCAGTCAAGGTTTTAACAAATATCTGCATTTTCTCTATTTACTAAATGTAAATATTTTTTGTTTTTAAATCATTTTAATTTCTTCTTCATTTTTTGAAATTAAATCATGGTATTTTTTATTAAGTTCGTCGTAATCATCATTAAGTTCTCTAAATTTAGATATAAGATCCTTAATTCTTAAATCATTATAATGTTCTCTATCTTCAGTTGTTTTAACCAATAGTTTATAAACATTATATAGATTTTTATATTCCTTGTCTACAAAATCTCTTTGGCTCTCAGACATAGATAAACTTTTTTCTAGTGTTGTTATAACTGTGCTTTGTCCTGCTATTATAGTTTTAAGATCATTAATTCTACTACTAGCTGATTTTTTAGAAATTTCTTTAGTACAATTACTCATTTTAAATATATTTGTTTTTTTTTTAAATCATTTTATGTTTTTAATCAATTAAATTTAATATTATTTAAATTTTAAATGGCAGAGGAAAAAGACTTGAGAGCTAAAGTTATGAAACTTAAATGGAAAAAAGGAATAAGTCTTAAAAAGGCTTGGGAGGAAGTTAAACCTAAAAAGAAAGAAAAGAAAGAAAAGAAAGAAAAGAAGGAAAAGAAAGAAAAGAAGGAAAAGAAGGAAAAGAAAGAAAAGAAGGAAAAGAAAGAAAAGAAAGAAAAGAAAGTTAAAAAAACAGATAAAAAAAAATAATATAATATTAGAATGTCTGAAATAGAAGGTTTTGATAAAATTAACAATCACGATTTATTATATATAGTATTTTGTAAAAGAGATATTCTATACAATTTAAAATATAACTGTATCACAAAAGATATAGAAGATATTATAGACAAGGTTTTATATTATCAAATAAATACTAGAAAGTGGTTTAACTTAATAAAGCGTAATACTGTATTTCCTATTAAATTTTATAGGAAATATAATAGAACTTATTACAGGCTTAAAAATAGATACATTAATAAAGAAGAAACTCCAATAATGATTTTTTAAAAAAATATTTAATATATATAAATGAAATATGATGATATAATATCATTGGGTTCACAGTGCACCCCTGCATTATCTTTATGTAATCTGAATTTACATAGTCAAACATATTCATTTGACTGGGTAAGAAGTAATTCAAAAATTATATACGATGTTTTAGTAAATGGAAAAGATAAATATTTAACTTTTAATAATAAAAATATTCCTGATGATTTTTACGTTAAAGATCTTCATTATTTCACTAATAAAAATTTTCCAGGTTCTCATGTAAATTATTATGGACAACACTTTGAACATTATTTAGGTTTAAATACAGTAGAACTCATAACAACATATAATCGTTATTTAGATAGATTTTTTAATTTATTGAATTCCGATAAAAAAGTATTATTTATTCATTCAAATGAAGAGTATATTTATCATAAAAAATCCAGAGATAATAAAACAATTTTATATGATTATTTGTGTAAAATTAATGATATAATTAAAGAAAAATATCCTAATTTGACTTTTAAAATAATTAATATAGATATAAACAACACATTTGAAAATTACAAAGATATTATAAATTTGAATATAAATTATGATTTACCTTTATCAGATAATTGCGAAACTCATGCTCCTGAATTTTATGATAAATACAGAAATAATGTTACTAACGCTATAAATAATTTTATCAAAGAAAATTAGAAGTTTAATAAATACTCGTTATCAAAAATATGACGAAGAAAGATCTTATTTCTTAGAAGAAACTTTTTTAACTGTTACAGTAGGTGTATTTTTCTTTTTTACTTTCTTACTATCAAAATCTGATTGTTCTTTAGATTTTTTTGAATCAAAATTTTTTTTACAATAAGACCATAATTCTTTTGAACCTATTTTAAAACTTCTTCCGTGTTTGGCTCTATACCAAAAAACACAATCTTGTATTTTATTACTCCTAGAAGTATTATCTAATACTAAACAATCGTAACCCTCTGTACAACTTGTTAATACATCTTGAAATATGTGAAAATTAGGGAATATTCCAAAAAAATTTTTATATATCTTTTCTTGGTTTTGTATTATATTTTCTCTAAGAACAAATATATAATCTATATTAGATCTTAAATCAGGGGGTAGATCCATACAATATTGCATCGTTAACATAAAAAAAATTCTCCAATGTCTTCCGTTCATAAATATTCCTCTTATATTAGTATCTCTTATCATTTTTTTATCATACATACAATCGTCTAGCAAAATAAAAACGTCATTGTCTGGTCCTTTATTTTTTTTATTTATCACGTTTTTTTGGCGCGTTATTACCTGATTAACTACATCTGGTTTATATTCGGAATGTATTAATATTTCAGGTATGTGACTAGAATAAAACGCATTTCCATCTTCAGTAGCAGATATAGCTACTCCAGCGTTTATTTTTCTAGAATGATATAGTATATCCGCTACCAATGTACTTTTACCAGTTCCTCTTTTCCCTATAAAAACACAGGTCGCGGGTCCTGAACCATTTACACGTCTATTTTCTATACTTTTTGGATTAAATTTTGACAAACTTAAAGTAGTCATTATAATTTATTACTATTATTTTAATATTTGAATTATTCCCAATAATTACTTGTTAATAATTCATCTGATTCTATTGTAATATATGAAATAAAAATGCTTAATAATATACCAATTCCAAATGAGCTTAAGATATTTATGTTTAAATTTTTATTATCGGACGAATTATCCATATTGTCTAGTATTAAATAAATTAAAATAGAAACCAATCCAGATATTACTATATTTGTAAGGTCTAATACATAGAAATCTAGCATTTATATTATTTAATAATTAGATTAAAAATTCTGAATTGTTTCGTAAATTAATAACTTAAAAATAAATTAATTATAAACTATAAATGATACCGATTATTGAAGACTTTCAGAAATTTCAATTTATTACTGAAAATATAAAATATTCTGAAGATACAATCATAATTGTAAAAATTGGAGAAGAATGGTGTGCTCCTTGTAAAGACATGGATTCTACATTTGAGAAAATTAAACAAGTAGATAGTAAATCTATTTTTTATAATGTAAACCATTCAAATGATTCTTTTTCAGATCTATTAATTGAAAAAAAAATATTAAAAATTCCATATATTCTTTTTTATAAAGACAATAAGTTAGTTGAAGAATCTAGTTTTTTAACTAAAAAAGAACTAGAAGAAATTATTGCAAAATTAAGAAAATAAACTTAAAAAAAATTAACATTATATATTATATGGAGTTGGTCGAAAACGATGAAATTCCTGAAATTTCACAAAACACAGAAATTTCAGAAATGTCAACTATCGTTGATATTCCAATCAACGAATGTACTATATGTCTTGATTCCACGGGGGAATTAATTAAATACGAACATTGTATGCCTGTTTATGTACACAATAGATGTATAGAAAAATGGTATTCAAATAGATATAATCGCTGTATAATATGTAATAATAAAATAGTAAAAGATGGTCAATGTGAAGTTAATAAAATAAATGAAACATTAATATTACGACAAAATAATAATCTAATTAATTCAAATTCTGCGAAAAACGCTATATGTGCAATAGCGGCACTAGGAATTGCAGCTATTTGTTCTACAATTGCGGTTCTTATATATACGGAGAATACTTAATCTTAAAATAAAGTTAATCTATTTAATTTATCTACAAAAGCTTTACTCTCATAAAAATCTAATGGGTTTTTATCCGTTTCGATGTCAACTATAGAATAGCTTTCCAAAATCTGTTCTTCTTTAACTTCAGTTTTTTTCTTAAGTTTAAACTCTATCATTTCCCATCTTATATAGAAACTCCCTTTGGTATATATAACAGCATTGCATTTAATTAAAGGTATTCCATACTGACTACCTGATAATTTTTCAATTTCTAATACTTTTTTGTTTCTGTAACATTGACAATCTTCGTCTACATAACAATTTAATAAAGTTTCTTCAATACAAGATTTAAATAATTTTTTACAATCTTCTTCATTTATTTCTTTTCCAAACCATTCTTTACTATTATTAGATGTATTTTTAATGATATAATCATTTATATTATTTATAAGATTTATAATATTTTCATCTGGTAAAATTTTACAATTATTATTTTCGTAATCTATTTCTATATTATTTTTTTCCATTTGTAAAATTAATTCAGAA
>MDTE01196948.1_pt1 | contig 21057 bp, 14 predicted proteins | sample 811231 | NCBI WGS metagenome assembly MDTE01 (sample SAMN05326651, study PRJNA326480) | marine metagenome | isolation source: seawater | place: Indian Ocean: Red Sea | collected 2010
CCGGCGGTTGGCTGGCGACGTCGGGGCCTACGCCGCGTTTGCCACGGTCTTTGACGACGTTCTCTACAGCGTCCGCCGTGGTGGGGGGACCGCTGTCCGCTTTCCCGGCGGCGAGCCAGTGTGGACCATCACCGAGACGTCCCGGTCGACTTCCGCGCCGATCGTGGTGGACGGCAAACTCATCTACACCGGTTCCTCGGGCATCCGTGTCCGTGACGCCGCGACCGGCAAGTTGCTCTGGCAGAAAGGTCTCAGCGGTGCGGGTTACCAGAACGCGGCACCGGTTGTCTGGGACGACCTGATCCTGGCCAACGGTGGCGATATGCGGTTGCTGGATCTGAAGACGGGTGCCACGCGACACACGGTTCCCTGTGGCCGCGAGGCCGACCGCTTCCGACGATCACGTCGCCAGGCGCTGGCCGGCAGTTCGACGCCGATCATTGCCGGTGACCTGGCCTTCTTTGGCCACGACGACACGTCGATCCGCGGTGTGACCCGGAACGGCGAGGTGGCCTGGGAACATCGGCTGGGGACGCCGATCAAGACGTCCCCGGTGATCACCGGCAACCTGCTGCTGGTCCACGACTATGCGGGCAACCTCTGGTGTTTTGCGGGACAATCCGGAGATCGGTGAATCGCAGATGCCCGGGTCAGGCGGTCATTCGGGCAACTTCTTGAAGTCCCTGGCGTGGACCACTCCGTGGCTGTCGATCACGACCTGGCCGAAGCTGACTCCTCGTGGCCGACTGGCGTCTTCACCCGGAGGAAAATCGAGTCGTTCTGGCAGGATCACCGAGCGTTGCCGTTCGGCATCGGTCCCGTACATCATTTTCCAGCCGCTGGAGCCGTATCCCAGCAACAGGACGCCGGTGCCGGAACGGCCGCCTCCGATGGTGTTGGGCTGCACGTTGACGTGAGCCACGTCGGTTGTGCTGTCATACCAGGGGGACAAGACCGACGTGATGCCGTGTGTTTCAATGCCGGTGTGACACAGTTCGATGATCGGTCGTGAGACCAGGCAGGCCTGCGCATGGGTGACGATGGCCTTGTCGAGGCTGCTGAAATAACAGTCCTCGATGGTCACCCCGTTTCCTCCGTGAGTTCGACCGTTGCCGATCCGGATCCCAATTCCTTTCGGGTTGGTCGGATGGGTGTGTCCGATTCGGCACTCACGAATCGAAACGCCCAGGGCGTCGCGGATCTCGATCCCGTTGGTGAAACCGGTCAGGTTGGTCCTGTCGAGCCTGAGGGACCGTTGCGTTCCGCCGTTGGCGCGAATCGCCCAGCCGGTGGACCGGCCACTGGAGGTCACCGTCAGGCTCGAGACCATGAAGTTGTCCGGGTGGGGGACCAGCGTGATTCCGTCACCGATCTTGGGGGTGAAGTCCAGTTTCGCGCTTCCGACGTGGACCCCTTTCAGGTGAACGTTGGCGCGTCCGGTGAGACCCTTGTGCCGGTAGATGCCGGCGGGAAAGAAGACGACGCCTCCGGTCCGGGCCACCGAATCGATGGCTGCCTGGATGTTTGCCGTGTCATCTCCGGTGGAACTTTTCTCGACCACGATCCAGCCGGCCATTGCGGCGGGCCTGGCCTCCGGCTGCCGGCCGGCGGCGACCAGCGAGACGGCCGCAAGGGAGGTCATCAGGACGAGGCTACCGTGTCGAGACCATTGGCGATGGTCGGTTCCATTTGAACGTTGGGTTTCCATGTTGTTCCTTTCGGGTGGTCGAATACGCAACGGGGTCGGGTGCCGGACAGAATGTCCTTCCTGCAACAGTGTCCACGAGGGTGGACCGTAGGGACAAGCACAACGGATGGTGTGTCTAGCGCTGCTCTGGCAGAACAGCGGATTCAGGCCATCTGGCTGCTGGTCGCAGCGGGCGTGACACCGCGGCTGTTGAGAGCCTGGACCAGCCGTCGAATCGGGTGGGTTCCGCCGCTGTCACAGGGAATCGGTCGGCACTGCTGCTTGACGGTTTCACCCAGTCGCATCATCAGCAGTCCGTTGGTCACGCCTTCAGTCACCCGACCGGCGATGGTGGCCAGCGTCTTTTTTGCGACCGCGTCGACCATGGCCTCGGTTGCCAGCTGGGCGATTTCTGCAAAGACGATCGCCGCCATGGCTCGCCGGAACAGTCTCAGTGTGCCCCACAGCCCCGGACGTCCGGCGTAGATCCGTGACACCTGGTCGATCAGCTTGACCGACTGCCAGAGCACGATCATCGCGTCGAAGGAATGGGGAGCCAATGCCGTGGCCACGGCGACCTGGGCACTGCGGCTGGCGATGATCGCATCGGCCTCACGGTCGAGTGCGTTCAGCACGTGCGTCTCGATCTCCTCGATGTCTCGCGTTCCGTCCCCACTGTAATCGGTGAACTTGCGACCGACGGTCGCGATGCCGATCCGTGTCTGGTCGCTGGTGTGTGTTTCGAGAGTGGACAGGTAGGCGGTCAGTTCCTCTCGCAGCTGTTCCGGACCGACCGAACTGCTGGCGAGCCGTTGCTGGTACGCTTCCACACTTCGTCGAAGTCGAGTCACCGCCCGGATTCTCCAGTACCTTCGGGCCGACCGAATCCCCAGTGTTCCGACCAAAAGGGCGACGGTCACGCAGGCTGCCACGTAGATTTTTCCGATCGTCGGCCAACTCTCGACCAGGGTTGAGGCCTCGATGACAACTCGGGAAATCACGAAGATGACCGCCAGCGTCAACAGCGAGATGACGGTGGCGACGACAAGCAACCGGTCCAGGCTTTGTCGTCCTGTGAGAGGTCGCGACCGGTTGCTCGCGGTCGTTGTCGCAGCGGTGGGGGCGGAGTCGTCCGCGTCTACCCTGGGTGGGGGATCCGGAGCGGTTGGTTCGTCTTCCACGAAATCCACCGGTCCCGAGACCGGACCGGTGACGGGTCCCTGCGGGCGGCTGGTCGTATCAATTCGGATTGGGTCGGCGTCGGTACTCATGTTGGTGCCTGTGTTCATTCGATCTAGAAGCAACCTTCGAGGATCTTCCAGATGACTCGGTCCAGGTTGACGTGTGGCCAGAGTGAGCCGTCAATCGTCGGCAACTGGGTCGGTTCGAATTCGGTGAAGACGTATGCGGGATTCCCGAAGACCCAGTCCTCGTCGTTGGGCCACTCGGGAGGCACTTTGCCGCAGAGGTAGTTCAACGGTCCCTCGGACCGGCCCTTTTCGGTTCCGTTGAGAACCTCTCTCTGTTCGCCGTCCCGCTCCTTGGCGTCCTTGGTGACGCGAATCGAGGTGAACCACTCGGATTCCGGAGTTCGGATTCCGCCTTTGAGTTGCCCCTTCGCCTTGGTGACAAGAGCGTCGAGCAGTTTGGACATGTTGCTGCGAGAGTTTTTCGTTGCGTGGTCGGCCTTGGTGGCTGCGAACAGGGCCCTGTTGATTCCACCGAACGGTTTCCAGGCTGTGTGATAGGCCTTCAGGATCTCGGCGATACATTGCCTGGTGTCGTTGTAGGCGTGCTTGCCGTTCTGCAGGACGCGGAGCACATCGACCAGGACCAGCTGGTTGTTGCACTTGCGGATTCGCTTGAGGAACGGTTTGACTCGCCGCTTCTTGTGCTTGTCAAAGCTCGCGGTCAGTTGTTTGCGCAACTGCTCGATCTCCGAGTCCGATTCGTCCTCGGAATCCGGCGAACTCGGCAGGGGCACAAACGGGAGTTCCTCTTCTGTGGGTTCCGGGAGTTGATCGCTGGAGTCGCACCGTTCGTTCCAACTGATCAGCGTCATGGCGGGCTGGATGAATTCGAGACCCTGCCTGCGGGCCGCCTGGGCGTAGCGGGCGTAGGCCGTCCGCAGCGACCGGAACATGTTCGCGGCAGCCCGGTTGCCGGCCTCTTCGACCGTCTTCCGGTATTCGGCGGCCTCGTCGGGACAGTAATTGGCCATTCGATCCATGGTCTCGCTGGACCATTCCTCGAACGTCATGTCGTGCATCCCGGCATCCAGCAGGTACTCGCCCGGGTAATCGTGAAGGTGCAGGGCGATCGAGCCCTGGGCCTTACCGAGTCCAACCCAGTTCCTGACTTTGTCCACTTTTCCCCTGGCTCCGTGGTTCTCGTAGAAGAACCGAAGCACGAGGCCGGATTCCCGGTTTGTCGGAGCGGGCCACCGCGGTGGTTTTTCCCGCAACCCCTTGAGGAATCCCATGTAAGGGAATCGTTCCTTGTTGGGGTCGCGCGAATGCTCGATCGATGCCGCCCGCAGCGTCACGCCACTTGGTTCGAAATGCGCCAGGCCCTTGCTGCCGAGTTCGGAGAGCTGGTAGATCAGCGAAGTCAGGAAGACGGTCTTGCCGGTCTGGCGGAGCCCCGTGACTCCCAGGTGGATGTTGTGACGCATGAAGGCCTCGGGGAATCCCCGGTCAACTGGATGGCTGCTGAAAATTCCGTTTGTGCTGACGCCGGTGTTGTCTCGGAGATCCCAACCACGCTGTCGGAAAAAGTGACCACCCGGGTCCAAGATATCCGCCCGTCGATGAGGACGACAATACCGAGCGGAGGACAGGACATTCCACCGCAGAAAACGACCCGGTCCAGGTGCTTTTCCTGCCTGGCTCGGTGGCTGTCAACGACCGGGACACCAGCAAGTTCTGTCGGAGGTTGGGGGCAGGAGGGTTTTGGCTCGCAGAGGGTGTTTCTTGTGACTCAGCGCACCGGTGTTTGATGAAATTCCGACTTGATTGGTCTCCGATCAGTTCGCGTGCCGATGCAGAACCGGGTTGGCCCACGCCGCGAGGTTGTGGCTGGAATCGGATCCGTCCTGGGCGACAGTTCGCAACGACAGCTTCAGGACATCAGCCTGGGGCAGGTCGACCTGGATCGAGATCGGTGGGGCACCCGATTTGAGGACCGCTGTGCGGAGGAGTTGTTTGCCGTTGGCCATGATCACGAACGCGACTGCTCCCCGGGGACCGGCCGTCGGGTGCAGTCCGACCCGGCAACTGAAGCGATCGAACACCTTGCCGGGTGCGAGAACAAAGTCGAGGGAAAACGGCGTGCCCATGCCGAAGCCCGATTGGATCTTCGGACCCTTTCCGGAAAGAGTCAGCGGATGCAGCCGCCGCTTGGCATCCATAGCCTGGTTGACCAGGAACGGGGTCACGTAATAGGGATGCGGGATCATGCCGCCACGAAACTCGGGAAGCCAGTCCGCCAGGGACTGCCGGTCCCGGGTCGGCTGGTCCTTGTCGAAACGACCGGTTGCCAGGCAGAGGCTGGTGTAGATCACGTCCGCGGTGTGTCGCGCGTTGTCGAGTGCTGCCACCGAGTGGAGTTCCACGGCCTTTTTCCCGTCGCCGTGCATGATGTCCTGCACGATCGGGATGATGTGAGTTCCCGCCCGCCGCTGCAGCAGACGCTGGTGCTGGAGGATCCGCAGGGCCGCTTCCTCCCGTGTTCTGCCAAGAAGTTTTGGTTTATAGGCGATATCGGGAATTCGGTAGTCACCCTGGTCCATGATGCCCCCGGCCCCAAACAGGTAGTTGAACCGTTGCTTCTGCCCGGGTGGAGGGATCAGTGTCTTGAGCTGCCACTCGCTGATGGGACTGCTGTGGGCTCCGGGGGATCCGGGATCCTCGTTCCAGTGACACAGCACTCCGAGGAACTTCATCGCCTCGTCGGTTTCCCCGGCCTTCAGCTTTTCGCGAATGCGATCGAGATACCACAGCGTCGCCCTGGCACTGGGTTCTGCCGGATTCACGTCGTGCAACGACAATCGCACTCCCGGCACGATGCAGTAGGGGTCGAGTTCCGGAGCGTTGCCACCGGCGTGCCGGTCCTGCAGAGAGGTGTATTCCTTGCAGAGCCGTGCGAGTGCCTGTGTGCCCAGCAGATCCCGTTGCCATTTCGGCAGGCGTGCGACTGCCCAGAGACGGATCAGCCGGTGTCCCTTGCTCCAGGAGAATGCGTTTCCGGGGGATGCGGCGAGGATCACGACCGCAAGCAGTCCACAGAACAGTCGATGCGTTTTCACGAGAGTCTTCCTGTCATTTCGGCTGCTGACGGGGCCGAACAAGTTGGATTTCGTCGATCCGGTAGGGTCCTTTGAACAGCCCCAGGTGGATCGAACCGTTGGCCGCCATGTTGGAAAGTCCGTGCTTGTACCGGCACACCAGGGACTTCTCGGATTCGTCGTAACCGTTGGCGGCGGCGAAAACGGTCACCTCGGTCGGGTCGAAATAGAACGTGCACCAGAGATCGTGTTCCCGGTTGGCGGCCAGGTGATTGACGTTCCACGAGGAGGAGAATTTCCGGACGCCGGATTGGTCGTTGAAGCACGAGACCATGGGGCGGGTCCGCCCCGGTCCGCTGAAGTAGAAGTACCACAACATTCGCGTCACGGAGGTTTGCGGATTGGTGAGACTGAAGTTGAACGAAGCCGACCCAGGCCTGGCCGTTTTTGTCGTCGGGGATGGTGTGACGTGAAATCGCAGACGGTACCGGCCAGGGCCCTCGTGCTTGATCAGGTCGTTGAACCGGGCGAGCGAAATGACCGGATAAGACTCCTCCGAGTCCATGACCAGTGAACCGTCAGCCGTCGGGGGCGGGTGGACACCGCCGTGCGGCCGCATCCGCGTCCACCTGGCCAGGTCCAGTTGTTGACCATCGAAGGTGTCGAGCAGTTCGCCGTGCTTGATGGGTGGACCCGGACGGATCCTCTCCAGGACGACGTCATCCCAGAGCGTGTTGCCGTTGAAGTTTCGCTTGAGCTTGATGACGGCCGAGTCAGCTTGAGACGGCACAGAAACCGTCAGCCGCAATCGGGTCCACCCGTCAGCCGGGTCGAGTGTTCGCAGCATGCACCGAGTCGGTTCCACCTGAATCGCTCGCTCTCCATCGAGAAATGTGACGGTGGCTTCCATGGCGACCGAGGTGTCCGGAGGCCGGGTGACATATCGACCCCAGGCGGTCAGGCGATAACGTTCAAAGGGTGAAACCCGGACCTGCTGCGAAATCGTCAACGGGCCACCGGTGGTCGAGGCAGCCGAGAAATCGCCCGAGCGTGCCTGGCCCTTGGAAGCCGCCACCTGGCCGCGTTCGACGACCCACCCTTGCAGGTTGCCGGATTCGAAATCTCCGTTGGTCAACCGGTTGTCCGGTTTCTTGCCGATCAAGGCCAACTGGGTTTTGGCGGCAGCGTGGAGACTGTCGGACCGATCCACACTCTGCCAGAACCTGGTGGCGGCTGCCCGGCCTTTCGTCTCGATGTGGAACCTGGTTGCGGCCGAACACAGTTCGTCCAGCAGGGCGTTTTCGTGACTGAAGATCGTGATGGCCGAGCAGTTCGACCAGAAACCGATACTGCTGATTCGTGGATTGATGGCAGGGTGGGCTCGCATTCTTGCCAGGCTGATTGCTCGGGCCCGACGGGTCTCGGCAACGTGCCGGGCCCGCTGGATGACGGCCTGGCGGTTCTTGTCAGAGGTGACGGCGATTTCCAGGGATGCCGGGTAGAACTCGAGATAGCTGACCAGCAGGCTCCGTTGGAATTGCCAGGCTTCGACAAGACGTTCGAGACGGAACTTGGCTCCGCTGGTGTCGCCGGCGGCCAGCCCGGTGGCGGTGGCGATGCACCTGTCCAGGAACGCGATGTCGTCTTTCCGGTAACCCTGGAACTCGTCGTTGGGCTGGACGTAGGAGCCGTTGTTCCAGGAGACCCATTGGTAGAACAGCCAGTCCTTGTGGTGTTTCCGGTAGGGGCCGGGTTGCCGACGTTCGTAGACCTCTTCCAGCCGGTCCCAGAAGTCTCGCATCGGCTTGGCCGCCGGGCCGTACGACGCCTCGCAGAACTCGTCCATGACGTGATTGACGTCGGCATTCACATCCCACTGCAGGGCCTGGATGTAGTGGTACTTGGGGCCGTCGAATGTCCAGTCACCGGCACACTCGGTGATGTGGGAGAGGGCTCCCAGTTCATCGTGGCCCCATTTCAGGAACTGCTGGGCCGCCCGCGGATAGTGGCGGAAACCCAGGAACGATCCTCCGTACATGTACGAATAGAGGTTGACCGACCGGCAGACGGTCCTCCATTGCTCGGCCTGTTGGAACTCGCTGTCCAGGACAAACGTCTTGGTCACGGCCACATTGGGTTCGAGCTGGAATCGCGGCGGGGTTGAGGTGTTGGAGTAGGCCATGGCTTCGACCCACTTGCCGGGGTGCGTCTTGCCCACCCGGTGAGCCACGCGGTTCACCCAGTGGAACCAGCGTTCGGACAGGGTGTAGGCCGGTTTGACCGAGTTGACGAATGTCTTGCACCGCTCGCACTCGCACCAACCGTTGCCGTCGTTCTGGCCGACCGAGACGACCGGGGCATTCGGGCGTTTCTTGAAGAATTCGTCGATGTACGTGACCGCCCGGTCGACGGTTCCGGGATGGGTCGTACAGATCTGCCAGCCGTTGCCGTAACTCCACCACTGCCGTTTGCCGTCAAACTTCGCGAACCAGTCGGGATGTTCCCGGAACTGTTTTGCCGCAAAGATGTACTGGAGGGCATGGTTGCCGTATTGGCCGTCGCCGTACGGGGCGAGCCGAAGCAGCTTGCGGGGCGGCGAGAAAAAGTACATCCCGCAGTTGGCACGATTGACGAAATCGGGCTCGACGGTTTTCGAGAGGCGGCGATCGACCGTGATGGTTTTTCGGCTGGGCACCACCTCGCCGTGGACGCGATCGGGGAACAGCCAGCGGACTCCGCAGTGATCGGTCAAGAATCGCTCGACGGCCCACTGTGCCGCCCGGCCCACATTTCCGGCGAGCACCAGGTGCAGTCTCCCGTCGTGTTCGAGGCACCGAATCACGTAGCCGTCGGCCCGGAGCTTGTGGATCTCGCCGACGTGTTGCTCGACGAACCGGTCGCGGCCGACATGAATGGTGATCTTGCCGGCTGCGACCTTGTCCGAAACCGTGATGTTCTGACCGCTGATTCGGGAGAGGTACCGGCAGAGGTCAGCTGCCGCATCCTGTTCCATGGCATGTGAACCGGCGACGACTTCGGGCAACGGTTCGCCTGGAGCAACAAGCGAGAAACGGTTCTCGGCGACAGCCACGGCGGCGCAGTTGAGCACAGCGATGATCGAGAACACCGCTCGGGAAACAGGCACCTTCGGTTTCATCATCTTGGTCTCCGGTCCGTCGTTCCCACCGCAATTGCATCGGGGCGATGGCGCGAGCGGTCATTGCCGGGCCTGCTACGCGTCCTGCATCGCGGCGGTGATTTCCAGCATCATCTGCTTGCCGTCACCGAAGAGCATCGACGTGTTCTCCAGGGCGAACAGCGGGTTGGGAATCCCGGCAAATCCCGGGCTGAGGCTCCGCTTGATCACGATCACCGCACGGGCCTTGTCGACGTCGATGATCGGCATCTGGTAGATCGGGCTGTTCTTGTCGGTCCGGGAACAGGGATTCACCACGTCATTGGCCCCGATCACGATCGCCACGTCGACGGTGTTCATGGTGGGGTTGATGTGGTCCATCTCGATCAGTTTCTCGTACTCCACGTCCGCTTCAGCCAGCAGGACATTCATGTGGCCGGGCATGCGTCCGGCCACTGGGTGGATCGCGTACTCGACCGTTGTTCCCTGTTCCTCGAGCAGTTGTCCCAGGTTCTGCACGGCGTGCTGGGCCTGGGCGACGGCCAGCCCGTACCCGGGCACAATCACCACCCGCTGGGCGAACTCCAGCATCATCGCCACCTCCTCGGCGGCCGTCTGTGTCACGTCGCTGTAGACATCGTCGTCGTCATCACCACTGCCCGATTCCATCACTCCGAACAGCACGTTGACCAGCGAGCGGTTCATCGCCTGGCACATCAGGCGGGTGAGGATGATTCCCGAGGCACCCACCAGGGAACCGGAAATGATCAGCACGTTGTTGCTGATCACGAACCCGGTGGCCGAGGCCGCGAGTCCGGAATAGGAGTTCAGCAGGGCAATCACCACCGGCATGTCGGCTCCGCCGATCGAGTTGACCAGCAGGAATCCCAGCAGCGAGGCGACCAGCACGATCACCACGTACAGGTACATGTCCTGGTTGTAGATCATCAAGATCGACAGGCCGATCAGTGCCACGAACAGCATCGAGTTGACCACGTGCGGGAACGGCAGACGCCGGGGATTCTTGAACAGATCGAGTTCCTGGAGCTTGCCGAAGGCCACCGTGCTGCCCAGGAAGGTGACCGAACCGACGATGCCCGTCAGGGCGGTTGCGACCCATTCGCTGGTACTGGGCTGGTTACCGGGCAGTAGCAGCATGGCGCCGGCCACGATCACAGACGCCAGGCCACCGAAACCGTTGAACAACGCAACGAGTTGGGGCATGGCGGTCATCTGGATCAGGTAGGCAAGCAGGGTGCCGATTGCTGCCCCGCCGAAAATGCCACCGGCAATCCAGGACACCTGTTCGACATCGTCGGACCACATCGTGGCGGCGACGGCCAAGATCATGCCCAGGACGCCGTACAGGTTGCCGCGCACGGCGGTGCGCGGGTGGGCCATCCGCTTCAAGCCGTACATGAACAGTACGGCCGAGACGATGTAGACGATCTTGATGAACAGCAGCTTGTCCAAGGAGAGTGTCTCGCTTCGGTGGCCTTTATTTTCGCTTGATGAACATCGAGAGCATTCGGTGGGTGACCAGGAACCCGCCGACCACGTTGATCGTGGCCAGGGCAACTGCCACCATCCCCAGCCAGGGGTATCCTCCGGAATGGCCGGCGACGATCACCGCCCCGACCAGGGTGATGCCGCTGATTGCGTTCGAGCCGGACATCAACGGTGTGTGCAGAGTGGGTGGCACCTTGGTGATGATTTCGAAACCCACGAAGATCGCCAGCACGAAGATCGTCAGCGAGGCGATGGTCGTCTGGCTCCGGGAACCAAGGACCACGCCCTGCTGATCGGGTGCCTGGGTGGGATCCGCCGAAGCGTCATCCGGAGCCCGTTCGGTGGTGACGGCCGATTGAGAATCCTCGAGTTGATTGTCAGCCCGTGTCGGCATGTCGGGGCCGGCCAGCAGCAGGATCGCAGTGGCCAGGAAAACGGGGGCCTGGACGGTCGGTCGCATTGAGAGTCCCAATCCCTTCAACACGTCAAACCCCTTCCGTCGGAAGGTCATCGGGCTCATCCTCCTTGCCACCGATTGGTTCTGCCGGTGGATCGATCGGTGACAACCCGGGAATGTCCGCGTCATCGACGGATGCCGAAACCACGTCGCTCTCAAAATCAGCACCGGGCATTTCCAACCCGGTATCGGATTCCGGCTCACCACCGGCATCGTGCGGCAAGGGAGCCAGTCCGGCCGCATCCTCTTCGATCGCGTTGTCCAGGGGCAAGTCCGCAGACGGTTCGGACACGAAGCTGTCCGGTACTTGCTCAGGCGGGTCGGTGGGCAACGGGGCCTCGGTCTCCTCGTTGGGAACTTTCTTCAACGGAGCCAGGTTGAGCAATTCTCGGATCCGTGGTTGCGGGATCTCACGGTCGTGGGCGACGAGTGTCTCCCTGACGATCTCGTCGTCCCGGTCCAGCTCAACGACACCGTCACTGGAGATGTGCAACAGGAAGCGGGTGATGTTGGTCGAGAACATCTGGCTTGCGTGGTAAGGGATTTCCGAGGGCAGGTTGGTGGGGCCGAGGATCACGACGCCCTGTCGGACCACCCGCTGGTCCGCTTCGCTCAACTCGCAGTTTCCACCACGTTCGGCGGCCAGGTCGACAATCACGCCGCCGTCATTCATCCGGCTGACAGCATCGGCGGTGACCAGGATCGGCGAATGTCGACCGGGAATCGCCGCGGTGGTGATCACCACGTCACTCTCGGCCACCACGTCGGCCATCAATTCCCGCTGCCGACGATAGAACTCCTCCTCCATCTGCTTGGCGTAACCCCCGGCGTCCTCGGATTCGGCAGCATCGAGATCCAGTTCTACGAACTTTGCTCCGAGGCTCTCCACCTGTTCACGGCAGGCCGGACGCAGGTCGTAGGCCTGGACGATAGCTCCCAGGCGACGGGCAGTGGCAATCGCCTGCAGGCCGGCGACTCCGGCACCGATCACCAAGACGCGGGCGGCTGCCAGGGTCCCCGAGGCGGTCATCAGTAACGGGAACATCCGCGGAAGTTCGTTGGCGGCCAGCAGCACGGCACGGTAGCCGGCGATCGTCGCCATCGAGCTCAGGACATCCATGCTCTGGGCGCGGGTGATTCGGGGAATCAGTTCCAGGGAGAACTGGGTCAGGCCACGCTCGGCGATTTCTGTGATGGCGGCAGGACGCCCCAGGGGATCACAGGTGCCGATCACGTAAGAGCCGGGCGACAACAGGTCGAGGTCCGCCTGGCCATGCTCCAGGTTCGCTCCCAGGGAACGGACCTGGAGCAGGACCTGGATGTCACGCAGGGCGTTCCGGTCTGCCACCACCCGGGCACCGGCGTTGGTGTAGTCCGAGTCGGCGTATCCGGCGGAGTCTCCGGCCCCTTCCTCGATCCAGATGTCGAAACCCGCCTTCTCCAGCTGAACCACGTTTCCCGGGATCAACGCCACACGGCGTTCACCGGGGAACGACTCCTTGAGGACTCCGACTTTCATGGCCCGGCCAACATGTTTCTTGCGAAAAGAAAAACAGGGATTTCCGCTGTCCGAGACTCTACCTCAACGACATAGCCGGGAAGACCACCAAGGCTCCTGGTGGTATTGTTTGGCGACATGGTGCGAAATCCGTGGCCATTCGTCAACGAATCGCATTTGACCCGGGACCGGCCAGAGTCAGTCTCGGCCCTCACCGCTTGAAAGGCGGCTCGGCAGTGGTAACGATGGGTGCTCGTTTTCGTACGTGGTCGGCCAGCCAACTTATGCCGTGTCGTTGCTCCAGCTGCCTGAAGCCGATCGAGTTGGGCCAGGATCTCGATCCGGTTTCGGCGTTTTCGGTCACGCGAGGAACAGGGGCGAGTGGTCTGCCGCTGTCACCGAAAGGTCCGCGATGACTGACAACCGCCAGCGGACATCGACAGGGTTGCATGAAGACGCCCAGGCCGGGGCCGTTGCGGCATTGCCGACCGGTGAACAACTCACCGAAGCCGCCCACCAGCACATCTCCGACGACATCAAGGTGAAGTTCGCCGGGGGTGACACGTTCCTGGTTGTGCTTCGCGAACGCGTTGACGAGTTCTTCAGCAGCACGGGCCGGCGGCGACGGGACTGTACGGAGATGTACGTCAAGACCGCGGCCATTGCGCTCTGGGTGATTGTCTCCTACGTGTTGCTGGTCGCCTGGGCAACCACCTGGTGGCAGGCCCTGCTCCTGTCGACCTCTCTCGGGTTGGCCATGGCGGGTGTCGGCTTCAACATCCAGCACGACGGCGGCCACTCGGCCTACTCGAGCCGCAAGTGGGTCAACAACCTGATGGCGATGACGCTCGACCTGCTGGGAGGAAGCTCCTACATCTGGAAGAGAACTCACAACCTGGTCCACCACTCGTTCACCAACATCACCGGTCACGACGGTGACATCGACCTGAGTCCGCTCGGACGGCTGTCACCTCACCAGAAGCGGCTTGCCTTTCATCGGCTGCAGCACGTCTACCTGTGGGTGCTGTACGGGTTCGTGACGTTCAAGTGGCAGTTCTTCGATGACATTCTCGGCATTGTCACCGAACGTATCGGCAAGACCCGGCTCCCTAGCCCACGGGGCTGGCAACTGGTGGTTTTCGTGTCCGGAAAGCTGCTGTTTGTCTCCCTGGCGTTTGTGATCCCGATGCTGCTGCATCCGTGGCACGTCGTGTTGCTGTTCTTCTTCGCGGCGTCGTTCGTCCAGGGACTGATGCTCAGTGTCGTGTTCCAGCTGGCTCACTGTGTCCAGGAAGCGGACTTCCCGATGCCCCGAGAAGGCACGGGGCGGATGGAGAATGCCTGGGCCGTGCACCAGGTGGAAACGACCGTGGACTTTGCCCGCCGCAACCGGTTTGTGACCTGGTACACCGGGAGCCTGAACCACCAGATCGAGCATCACCTGTTCCCGCAGATCTGCCACGTCAATTACCCGGCCATCGCCGAGTTGATGGAGGAGACGTGTCGAGATTTCGGTGTGAGGTATTCGTCACACCAGACCCTGCGGGCTGCCGTGGGGGCCCACTACCGCTGGTTGCGGCAGATGGGCCGTCCGACAACTGCGGCGGTCACCTGAGCGGTCCTTCCGCCGACCGCGCAACCGGTGTGGCTTTGCTCTAACGAGCCGCGCGACGCAGCCTCCAGACGTCCGGCTCCATGTTGTTGCCCATGACCATCCACAACGCGTTCTTGAACACGAACACGCTGGCCGCGTGACGAGGTTTCCACGGTGTCTCGGGGACTTCGTGCCAGTTGACTCCGTCATCGGAGTGCCAGACATCCTTGCGGTTGCCGACGCCCTTGGTGTACCCCTCCATGACCCACATCCGTCCGTCGTAGACGGCCACGTCGTGGTACTGCCTCGGCTCCCACGCGGCGTGTTCGACATGGCGTTTCCAGCGGACACCGTCGGCGGAACTCCACACGTCGTCGAAAAACTTGCGTGTTTTTGTCGTCGGGGTGTCGTAGGTTCCTCCCCCCAGCACCCAGACACGGTTCTTGAAGACCACGTTGCCCCCGATCATGCCGCGGGGCGTCCAGGCCGGTTCGCTGGGACGAACCCGGGTCCAGCGAACACCGTCAGTCGTGTTCCAGCAGTCCCGGTAAAACCGTTCCCTGTCGTCAGGGGTTTTCGAGAAGGCGGGCATGGTCTGTCCGCCCAGGATCCAGATCTTGCCGTTCAGCACGAAGGTGTAGTGCAGCGCCCGTGGTCCCCAGGGCACATCCCGGCCCTTGTTGACATGAACCCAGTTGCGGCCGTCGGTCGAGTTCCAGACGTCGTGCTGGTAGTGACCCTGGTTGACGTCGCCGCCGATGATCCACATCTTGTCCCGGAAGACCACGTAACCGGCCGTGTGTCGCCCTTCCCAGTCGCTGGACGTGTCGAATTTGCGGTCGAGAAACGTGTTGGGCTTGTCCAGTTTCCAGTCCAGGCCGTCCCGTGAACTCCACACCTCGTTGTTGCAGATGAGCGGGAAGTGCACCTTGTCGCCGGGGTTCCAGCCGCCGAGCAACCACATTCGCTTTTTGTAGACGAGTGCACCGGCCCCGTCACGAGCGGCGAACGGGGCTTTGAGCGTTACCGGTTCCCAGCGGTAGGTGGGCACCGGCTTGGCCGCGAATGTCGCAGAATCGAGCGAGCCCAGCAGGGCGACCAGCAGGCAGGTCACAACCCAACGCATTGGCAAGCCGCCGATGATGGCGATCGGGACACCGGAAATCTTGTGTGTCATGAGGTTTTCTCGGCTGCGCCAGGGCACACAGTTGACCAGGGAATGACGACGGTCTCGCTTCACCGGTTCGCTAGAAAGTCCCGATCGGATTGATTGGCGATCCCGTGCCGCCCTCGACGGCCAGCGGGGAAACCGTCAGCAGGAACTCCCACCGCTTCCGCTTGCGGCATTCCTCGGCGATGGCCCGAAAGTCGAGCACGTCGAGAATGCACATCCCCATGCTGACGATCACGACACAATGCACCGGCAATACGAACTTGTCGACCCCCGAGGGCATCACGTCCAGGGCCAGGTCGCTGCCGATGATGGCCACGTCCCGTTTCTTCAGCCAGGGCAGGCACGAGGCGTGCAGGCCGGCCGAGTCCTGCATGATCTTCCATTCGCCGGCCACCTTGCGGCGGGTCCAGCGACCGGTGTGAATCAGCAGGGCATCGCCGGCCTTCACCTTGACCCCGGCCTTCTTTTCCCAGGCTTCCAGGTGCTTGGGGTAAATCGCCTGCTTGCCCTCCAGGTACCGGACGCCAAACAGTGCGGGCATGTCCATCAGGATCGCCCGGGTGAAAATGCCGTTCTTGATCCGGTTGATCGAGAGCTTGCCGACGCCGGTCTTCTTGACCAGGTCGGCGCTGAACCCGTTGTACATCCGGCCCTTGTAGAAGATGTGGCAGAGTGCATCGATGTGCGTGTGAGTGAACCCGTGGTACTGGACCGCGTACCGGTCGCCGGCTCCGCCGACATCGCCGCTGTTCTCACCCAGCATCACCTCGTGTTCGAACGGGCTCGAGTCATCCATCCTGACCTTGACGACATCGTGGGCCATCGAGATCGACACGCCGTCCTTGACCAGCTTCGCCGCCTTCCGCCTCGTCTTCGGTGTGATCAGGTTCAGCGTTCCCAGTTCGTCGTCTTTTCCCCACCGGCCCCAGTTCGAAAGGGTCGTTATCATCCGCTCGACGTCAGCGGTGGTGACTTCCGGAGGAGCCTTGGCCGATGACTCGGCGGGAGCCTCGGCGGTGGCGAGAATCGCCAGGCACGAAAGGACCAGGATCGAACCGGAAAACGTCACAAACCAGCGGAGAGCCATCGTTGTTTCCTCGTTGTTGCCAGGAGCTGACTTCGGACTGCCCGCGGCCATTGCAACACAACCGACCCGATTGTGGAAAGCGCAGCCGAACAACCGGATCCGAATCGTTCTTGCCGTTGTCCTCATGGCAGGCAGACGTCGGGTGCCGGAGTGCCCCGATCAATCGTAGGACTGCAGGTAATGACTGTGCCGGATGCCGGGTTCGAAGGCGTACAGCTTTGCGCGTTTCAGGTGGAACCGCAGCCTGATCGGCCGTCCCTGCAGCAGGTGGCAGTCCTTGTGACCCTTCCAGGTCACGACGTGGCGGACGCTGTCGGTGGTGATCGGGGCACAGTCGCTCGCGGAGAAACCCTTGATCGGTTTCCCTGTCACGTCGAGGGCTTCCACGACAAGCGACCCGCCTTTTGCGTTGGCATTGATGACCAGCGTGTCACCCAGGAACACGATGGGCCTGGTTGTCATGGTGCCCTTCCGGTCGGTTTCCACCGACACGAAGCCGTCCAGCCTCAGCGTTGCCAGGCCGATGGCGTGGTCTGGCTTGTCCTTGTGCAATGCGGCCCAGTGACGGGCACTGATTCCCGCGTAGTAGAACCGGATCTCATCACCGACGATCAGCGGCGGATGGTGTGGGTAGATCTGTCCCCAGTCCCAGTCCTTCTTGAACTTCCCATAGGGTAGAAACGTCGCGCCGGCGGCTGCCTGTTTCCAGTCTCGATTCTCACGGAGTTGCTGAGCGGTGATGGCTCCGTCCTTGAGCACCCGCTGCCAGGTGACACCGTTTCGGCTGAAGACCAACTGGGCATCGACCCGGTCCATCCACAGCTTGTCGTCGGGGATCGGGGTCTTCGTCTCACCGTGATACGTGTTGAGCAGTCCCACATAGATGCCGGCGTACGGCATCGCCGTCATGGTGTAGTGGTTGGTTGCGAACGGCTTGTCCAGGTTGCTGCTGGTGCCGCCCAGGCGAGATTTTCCGGGAATCACCGTCAGCTTGGGTGACCAGTGAAGAAAATCGGTGCTCTCGATGCGGGCGATCTTCCTGATGTTTGGCGGCCCGAAGCGGAGATAGGCGACGTAGCGGGCCAGTCTCGCGTCCCAGTACGGGCAGATTTGTGTGTCGCTAAAGGGGATCAGCGGGTTGCGAGCCTCGGCCTTCCAGTGGGTTCCGTCCGCCGAATACGCCACGCAACTCGACAGGGTTGACGTGGGACCGGGTCGCGCCGAATAGGTCATCTTGAAGCGACGGCTGGGATCCGGGTCCCTTCGGTCGATGAGAATCCCCGGCGCGCCGACCCACGGTTGCTTCGGGTCGAAGATCACCAGGTTGCTTCCCGTTGACTTGTCGACGACTGGTTTCTTCCATTTGATTCCGTCCTGGGAGACCGCGTAGCCCACCGTGCCGACGTTTTCCTGGTCGGCCCAGATCTGGTACCACATCTTGTGGAGGCCATCCTTCGGATCATGAACGACCGTGCCGAAGTCGATTGCTTGCTCGTGGCGGCTCTTGCGCAGCAACGGATTGCGTGGGTGTTTGACGGGCTGATTGAGGACCTTCCTGACGCCGTCCAGCCTGGCGATCACGTGGTTGTCGATGAACAACTGCTTCCCGTGGAGGATCAGCGCGTTGCCGGCGATCACGTCGTCGAGTTCCTTGAACGTCCCCGGCGGGGCCTTGCGGGACTGGGCGTGTGCCGAGATCGCACAGAAGGTCATCACGAAAGCTGTCAGGGGAATGAGCCGCCTGGACATGACTCGGTCTCCGCTTGTTGCTGTTGACCCAAAAAGAGACCCGCAGTGACGGTTTCTGTCCGCAGGCCTGGTCTGTTTGCAGTTGTGGTGTCGCAAACGATGTTTCCTGTATTCTATGTGGATCGGGATCGTGTAGTCTTCTGGCTGGCTGATGTCTTCGGTTCTGATGAACGAAATGCTCGCGGCCGGGAATGCCGTTGACCGTGTGGATTCTCACGATGCGAAGATCGCGAATCATCGTGCTCCTGCTGGCCCTGGGATTCATCGCCATGGCAGTGCCGGTGGCGATCCGCATCAATGAGATCCTTCGCTTCAGCCAGTCTGTCACTCACGTCGCTGAAACGATCCGGTCTTTTGAGTCGAGACGCCCTGCGGATGTTCCGGAGGCGCAATGGAAAGAGGCTGTCGAGTGGACGGCCAACGTGATCTACCAGGACTTCTTCGCTTCCAACTCCGAGAAACTCGCCGGGCTGGAAGACCTTGAAAAAGAACTGGACCGGAAAGCCCAGGGCGATGTCGATCTTGGCACGCTCAGGTGGATCTGGGATGCGTGTGAAAATGTCTGTGGTGGTCCTGACAGTTACGGCATCCGTTTCCGGAGAGTGACGTTGCTGACCGAGGGGGTGATCACCGACGCGAAGTTGCCGGATGTCTGGTCGTTGCGACGTTGTACGAACCTGGATCTCAGTGGGACCGAGATCACCGATGAGTCGGTTCCGTTGCTGGTCACACTGACACAGTTGAAACAGCTGGACATTCGCAGAACCCAGATTTCCGAGAAGGGAACCGAAACGCTCAAAGAGGCACTCCAGAACTGTGACATCAGGAAATAGTTCCAATTCGTTTCGATCGGTTCCTGGTGTCCGACCGTGTGCTGACCACGCTTCCCGGCACCGTTTTGCCATTTCCCCAGAGCGTTGATAGTCTGATTCGTTCTGGCTGTCGTCCTCCAACCGGTTGTCCGGTTCCTGGAACGGTCCATGTGGAAGGCGTTCTCACCCGTCGTCGTCCTTCTGGTTTTCCAGCGTGTCCTGCTGGCAGCAGATCAGCCTGACGAGCTGTCGAGAGCGAGAGTGTCCGGGGGCGCGACACTGACTGCGAAGGATGTTCGCGTCTGCGTTACCGGATTCGATCACAACCGGCCGAAACCGTTTGACGGGATGGGTGATTTCATCGGCTGGGCGGAGGGGATCCAACGCTTGCCCAATGGTGACATCCTGCTGATCCATTCGGCTGGCTATGACCACGTGTCGTTTGCCTCTCCACGAGACATCCGCGGCAAGACCGGTGGGTTTCCGGCACCCACCGGCGGTCGGTCGATGGCATGCCGATCGACGGACAACGGCAAGACGTGGTCAAAGCCGTTCACTGTCGTTGATCATCGGCTGGACGATCGACCCGACGCCCTGTTCGTCTGTCGCGACGGCACCGTGTTGTGCTTCGTCAACGTGAATGCCTCCTGGGCCGGGTATCCGAAGGCTCCCAGGCGGTTCGAGAACGACATCGGCGGACTCAATGACAAGCAGATGGTGCTGAGGTCGGTGGACAATGGTGTGACTTGGTCGGATCCGATCTGGATTGACGGTCCCGGCACGTTTTATGAACGGGCACACGGCCGGCCGATCCAGTTGGCCGATGGGGGCATTCTCTGGGCGACCTACTGCGAGGATGTCGGCGGGGCCGAGTCGGGAGGCAAGAAACCTCTCTACGGCGTGATTCACCGCTCGGACGATTCGGGAAAAACCTGGAAGACCATTTCGGTGGTGCGGCGTCGCGGCAAGAACATTGATGAGCCGGCGATTGCCCAACTCAAGGATGGACGATTGATCATGGCGACCCGCCCCGACGGAGGCGTGCTGTACTCCAGGGACCACGGTGTCACGTGGGTCGAGTCGGGACGCACCGTCAAGCGGTACGGGCCGACCTTCCGGGCCCCCCAGTTGCTGGTGCTGCGGGACGGGACCGTGGTGGCGCTGGGCACCTGGCATGTCCACAAGGTCGGCAAGGGTGTGCCTCATCTTTGTGCGTGGATCAGCCGTGACCACGGCGACACGTGGACCCACAAGGGGATCGCACTGGACATTTCCGCCTACGGGTACCCTGGTGCCTTCGTGATGAAGGACCAGTCGATCATGGTCTCGTACTGCGAATCGTCGAAGGCTCCCAACCGCGTCTACGTCATGCGGTTTCGGGTCAACAGGACCCGCAACGGGATCGATTTCCTGCCGATCGATGCGGCTGTCAAGACGGTGCGTGAGCACCTTCCACGAAAGGACCCAGGATGAAAAACACCGGATGTCTGATGTCGTTGATTGTGCTGGCTGCTGTTTCTGCTCCCTCGACCGGATTGGCCGAGTGGCAGCCGCATGTCGTGCGACAACTCAATGGTAAGGCTGGGCCGTTCCGGTTGCCGGCACGGTTTCAGATCGTCACCGAGAGCTGGAACCGGGTGGTCGCGGTTCCCTACATCGTCAACATGCCCGAGAAGGACCGGGTGTTGATGCTGGTCGGGTGCGACTATCCCCACCGAGCGTTCGTACTGACCAGTGACGATCACGGCGGAACATGGACGGATCCGCGTCCGGCCCGTGTCGGAAAAGATGGCAAGCCATCGATCGGTATGGGGACGGCGCTGGCTTATCTCGGTAAGGGAAAGCTGATGTTCTACGAGAGCGGTGGCCTGGCAGTCGGGTCACCCTCGCGATGGTTCAGTTCCGACTACGGAATGACCTGGGGAAACCCGGTGCCCATCGCGGTTTCGTCGGACAAGATGGCCTGGCACATCTGGGATCCGCCGCTGGTTGAGCGTCATCCCAAAACCGGGAAGGTCACCCGGCTGGCCGAAACCGGTTACCGGCAATCCGGAACGAGTTCCAGTGCC
>MDTE01087684.1_pt1 | contig 21052 bp, 11 predicted proteins | sample 811231 | NCBI WGS metagenome assembly MDTE01 (sample SAMN05326651, study PRJNA326480) | marine metagenome | isolation source: seawater | place: Indian Ocean: Red Sea | collected 2010
GATCCAGGGCAATTGCATAGGAACCATTCTTTCAATAAATACTTTGAATATTTTCCCGTCTTAAATCGAAAAAGTCTTCTTCTGGTTAGACTATCACCATGCTTCAGGTCTGCTGAAGTGGCTAACTACTGTAGTATTGGACTTACAACTTGGGCATTCAATTCTGATTGGCAGGCCAGAGTCACATTCAGGGCATTTAGTTCCGGGCTTACCCGAGCCGGAACAACTCTCTGAGCAAGGCACCTCTATTCGGCCCCCATCGTGTCTGGTTGCAGGAGTACTACCCGAACATATCGGGCACTTACCCTGCTCAGCCTCTTGTACTGGTTCAGGTGCATCCCCAGCCACCTCCCTGGCTCTAACTGACTGAATCCTATCTTCTGCCTCTCCCAGCATGAATTGCGGGTACCACAGGACATGCACAAGGAATACAGATGCAGCCAACCCGGTAATCACGAACATCGCTACCAGCAGATTACTGTAATCTTCGATTGGGGGTCGCTGAGCAATGGCGTGAGCACCTGACCATGACATCAGGTTGACCAAAATCATCCAAGCCCCCAGACTTAGACTCCAAGCTCTGAGACTGTGATCCCTCCAAGCCTTCTGGACTACTCGGGGATCAGGATGGGCATGGCGTTCTTGGACATGAATATCCCTAGTCTCAATCACCGCCCGATGTACTACGACGATTGCTAAGAAGAACAGAATCAAATTGGACATGACCAACATTATCCAGTCCCCTCCTGTCGAGCCAGTAGGGAAGTCAGGAGCACCGGAATGGGCACTAATCGAGCCGAGTTGGATAACAATCATGCCCAGCCAAAGATAAACCAGATTTTCTCTCATTATTGGGTACTTGCTCCACATCGTGATGAAGACACCGACCCAAGCAATCAAAGAAAGCAAAGCCATCATCAGTGAGAGATCTGAAAGATTCCTGAAACCAGCAAGTCCGACCCTGTTGTAATCTCCGCCTGTTGCCAACTCCCCAACACCAAGGTCCCATGAGCCCAGAACCAACGCAGAGAAGGCAAGTCCTACACAGGTAATCTCGCCAACAGCCCAACGACTTCTAATCATGGCCATATGGAAGATTAAGTCCTCGCGAAATATGTCTAGTAATCCCAACCTTTCATCTCGCTCGGATAGCCTATACCTCAATTGCACATCGGTGAGACGGAGAGATTCCGAGTCAGTCCGGGACACACCCGTCACTGCTTGTTCGCCCTCTTCCACAACATGTACCGAATAGAGTCACCGAATAAGGCACGCGCTAGTTCGATGTCACTGGGACCCGAAGATTAGAGGTGGCGCCGAGAGGGAGATTTGAACTCCCGAGGGAAAATCCCACATGATTTCCAGTCATGCGCAATACCGGGCTATGCGATCTCGGCTGGCGACCCGACGAGTAACATGCCCGACTTGAGTCTGTTGATGGTCTAAGCCCAATCGTGCTATCGTAGCGATTAAATCGGCCCCATCGATGGAAGACCCGTCGCCACTGTGGCTTAGGGGTATAGCGTCGCCTTGGTAAGGCGAAGGTCGGGGGTTCAATTCCCCCCAGTGGCTCCAAAGATTTCTGAAAAACTGGAATAGAAAATATACTCAATTGAGTCTGTTCGTAGAACAGAACCAATTCATTCATATTGCACCTAAACACACGTGGCAGCATGCCAGCCGAGCGTAAGAGACTAGCAGGAGCAATAATACTCCTCATTATTCTAGCACCAATCGCCACCGCAGGGACCGCAAATTGGTTCGGTCCCAACACGGTGAACCCCCAAGAAGAGTCGGTTACTGTTACCGGATTCAGAGTTCCCGGAAACGCCACCGTCCAAGACGGATGGCTCCATGTGACTAACTCTCCTATGGCTGTTTCACAAGATGCTGGAATCTCATGGTCTGGAGCCGATTTGTCATCCGGAAGTTTCTTCGGAACCGAGATGGTTAACGATGAATTCATGACTTTGCAAGACGATGGGTCAAGATCAAACATCAGCACCTTCGATACCGGTGAAATTACCGTTAACCTGAACAGTGTGTACAAGTATTCCCCTGGCTGGGAGCATGTTTACGACTATGGCTACTATAACACTGGACTCAGTGGATGCGGAGGAGGAAATGGCACTCTAGTGGAGAGGGGTTGGGACAATGACTTCGACCATAGTCTGGACAGCAATGAAGTACTGTGGACGGATTACTTCTGTGACACCTCCATTAATGGCACTACGGTAGGATATCTGTTCCAATTCTTCTCTGAGTCTGCAGGGTCCAACTGTGAGTTCGGAGGTAATCTCATGAAGGCCGGTCTGAACACCAACGGAAACAACCAACTTGACTCTTCTGAGATAACAAATCAGACTTACTTCTGTCACCAAAACAAACTTTGGGAGGCGACCACATTCAGTAACTTGAATGGAACCATATATGGAAATCAGCAGACCCTCTCTCACGGAGTCGTCCCAGCGGCAGCCTCAGAAGGTGTAGTCGCAGTAGGCACTATGCCGGGGTTCCCAGTCCCTGCTGGTTCAGCCGGATACTTCCAGATGCCCCAAGTAAATGTCCCTCCAGCATCAACCATCAACAATTACTACCTGACCTTCGATCACTGGTACCATCTCGATAGCACAGCAGCAGGCGGCGGAGATGGAGCTTGGGTCGAGTATCGAATCAATACCAATGGCTGGACTAACTGGAGCTATATCGCTCCTGATGGAGGATATCCCAGCACTATGTCAACTAGTGCTCCCAGTCCTGAGGGAGCACCTGCCGGAGCAGTTCCTGTTTTCGCTTCACCTTCTCACAGCGGATGGGTAACCAGTAACATCTCCATGTCCTCGATTCCTGACATTTTGAATGCAAGTAAGATTCAATTCAGGTTCCACATTTGGACAGATTCGAATTCTCAAAACGAGCGTCCAGGATGGTTCCTTGACAACATCAACTATCATAATGATGGAATCCAACATGGAGCGTGGCACGGCGGTTGCTATACTCCGGGGGCATCCTGCGCATACTCTGCCAACCAGTATGGAGCATTACAGAGAACGATTGACCTAACCGGGACAAACAGCTCATACGACATTGAGGTCGATATGGAATGGGACTTGGAAGGAGGTTATGATGACAATGCATGTATCGAATTATCGCTTAACAACAACACTTGGACAGACATCTCGTCAACGGGAACTAGTACGGTCTACAACTGTGAGGATAGGGCCGGATCAATACCGGGAGTTAGCGGTTACGATGGTGTCAGCGGCGATGAGAGCAACGCAATCAGAACTGTCTCTTTCGACATTCCCTCTACTTTCCAGAACCAAGCAAATGTCGAGATTCGATTTATTGTCGACAGCGATGCTGGTATTCCTCACTATGGGGGCATCTCGGATGAGCAAGAGGGACTTACTGTCGATGGTATCAGAGTGGTTGATGGATCAGGAAACATAGTCTTTGAGGACGATTTTGAGATCGCTACCTCTGCTTACCATTATGGAGCAGTCTATCCTTATCCTTCATCCAATACACAAGCCGGAGCGGACGACTGGGCCCATTACGTGTTTACACGCGGTGGTCAAGACATCACCAAGGGATTCGAGGATTCGACAGCAAGCAACCCCCAAACCAGCACGCCTATTGGATGGACAAGAGCCACCACATCAGGCACTGCATGGTCTTATGGGCAACTCGGATCAGGCGCGGGCCCATTAGAGGAACCCTCATTCCCTTACCTCGTGGGAACAAATCTTGGGGGCGCCTATGCAGGGAGCACGAATAGTCAAATCACCTCACCGTGGTACTCTCTCCCTTCAAACTCTAGTGCATCATTAGTTTTCGACCACTGGGCCTGCATGGAGTCTCCTTGGGATGGCGGTTACATTGAGATTAAGGTGAACAATGGGGCATGGAATCACTTTGACCCTGGAGGAGGCTTCTACCCTCATGTATCGTCATACGGGCCTTTCTCTGGAACCAGCACTCCAGTATTCGGTCCAGTAAAATGCGCTGGATCAGGCTCTTTGTACACCGTCACTGACACCACCTTTGATCACGCAGTTGCCGACCTATCGCCATATTCAGGAGATGATGTTAGATTCCGATTCAGACTTGAGTCCGATTCAGCCTGGCATTACGCTGGATGGTACATTGATAACGCAGGAATTCTAATTGCTAACTATGGAGAGCCAGGAGATTGGGTTAGCCCGCCCTTCAGCGCTTCAGACATTCATGATTTCAATCTAGGCTACATCGATATAGAGTCCTCAATCCCTCCATCCTCATGGGTATCGGCGTCTCTGATAGACACCTACACCGGCCAGACGGTTTCCGGATATTCCAACGTCTCATTCCCGATTTCTTTGGCAGGAGTGGATACCACTACAACTCCTCATATGAAACTTCGAGTCCACATGGGCACAAACAACGAAGAGGAGACTCCTAGAATCGCCAAGATTCACATCGGAGGAAAGAGGGTTCTCAACGCCCCAGCCTTGGAAGGTAATGGCTGGGAGTTCAGCCCCAGCGTTTCATTAATTGACGGCCTTCTGAACGCTACTGGAGTTGCAGGTACCATTTCGATGGATTACCTCCATTCATCTAGGCCTATCAAGAGCGTTGGACTCTCTGGAAACTTCTCCAGTGGACTATCGGTTTCTTTCACTGGTCCAAACGGCGGAACCTTGGGAACGGCCTCACAAGGAGGAATTACTTTCACATATCCTCAGCCAGGATATGGAGTATCAATCTCCATTCCCACTAATGCATGGATAGAGAAACTGGTATTGACAGCGAACTTCGCTGAACCTGCTCTGAACCCCGACATCGATGTTATAGGTGACGAAACTCATGAGTGGACATTCCCGTTCGGGGATGACTACGGTCACTACGGGTGGCAATCATTGCTGTCTGGATTGGGAAGCTCAGTTACAGCGTCGTCAATCAATCTTGACGGTAGCAGCCCGGCTTCGATGACATTCAGAATACCATTGTCAAGTTCGACCAACTCGGGAATTATTGCAATTTCTCCTGATGCCGATGGATTTGAGTCGCCCGTTACTGTTTCGGTTGGAAGTGCCTCTCAGTCAAGCAGTAATGCAAATCGCCCATTCTACAATGTGCTGGATAACCAACAATTACTTGCAATCAATTCTCTGCCTTCATCACACACCGATCCTGACACAGGAAGAATGTGGAAGGAGGTTTCACTATCGATTGATTCAAACTCCGCTCAAACCGTTATTCTGACTAGAATGGGAATAGGCTATGTAATGTTCGAAAACGTCACTGGAATCTCTCCATCTGTCACTGCTTACCATGCTTCACAGACCCAAGACGATCCTCCACCGGATGAGATTTCGATTCCAGTCAATATATCGGCCGAGATGGGCTCAATTTCCATCGATGGAGATATCCAATTCGATTATATCATGACAAATAGGAACTTCCAAGTCCCCAATACTCTCTACCCAGACAGGCAACATGTTGAGATAGTAACCCAACACCACCATCTATTCGATAACTCCGAGATTGAGAAGATCACTCTCCGAGGTACTGCTTCTGACGGAGTAATTCTTGAGTTTGATGTAACCAAGGATCCTGTCTATGGATGGGATGTTTCATCAGGAGCATCTCCGACGTTCGGCCAATCCTCAGGAGCATCATCAGCCGACCTAGACGAACAGGCCAGTTATATCGAAAATGTGGTCCATTCCGATGGCTGGGAAGATATTGCTGTACACTGGATGTTCGAAGTTAGTTGGGGCTGGGACGACGTAGATAGTATACGATGGGTCGCCCAGGCTATCGATTCAACAGGCGAGTCAGTATGGCCAGCGGTTTCATTCAGCGGCCAGTCTGGAGCCAAGGCAGTAGAGAACGATATTCAGGTGGATTCTTTCCAAGTCAGAGATATGTCTGGAAGACTACTTTCAAATCAATTCTCACCGTTCTATCCGTTCCCAGTGATGTACGGTTCTGACCTGAACATCTCTGGTACTGTCAGATTCCAAGATTCCACCAACCATCGACCACACATGTCAGACTATTCAGTAGGTCTCAACCTGTCCGGCAACCTATTCGCCCTGTCTTCTATGGGTGAAGGGGAATACTCAGGAGTCATTTCGCCCCCTAGCTCTCTAACCGAACTGGCAATATCCCCTATGATGCTGGTCGTAGGTCCTACAGGTTCTGCCACGGGAGCAGAGGATGTAACCGGAGTGCCACCTCAGGTGGTCGTCAATGTGGACTACAACCCTCCTACCCTAGGTCCGCTCGAGGTCAATACTGATATCGGCTTGCAACCCGCTCATGGCAAGGTCTGGGAGCCCGGCAACCCTCTAACAATATTCGTCACCTCAGAAGAGGCGGAAGCACGCGGTGAATCAATTACTCTGAGATACTGGCGCGAAACTCTAGAAGATGCAAACTCAGATGGAATTGCTGACGAAGAAGAGTACCTGTCAATTACAATGCCTATGACTTCAGGAATGACTGGTCAGCAACAGGTACAATTCCCAGGTATTGATGTCCAAGGACTACCGTTCAATAGCATGGTGCACATGTACATCGAGGGTACCGACTGGGCTGGCTACACTTACCAAGAAGGTGGAACAGGAGGAGGACCTGGTGCTGAGAACTCATGGGCCAGTGTTGTGATAGCAACAGACGAGCCCACCACTCTACTTTCCTCAGGTTATGATTTGGATCGTGAACTTGGATACCTGCTTGCTGGAGTGCCGCACGTATTCACAATGCAGATTGAAGAACCCAATGGAATCCACACTCTTGACAACATCACTATCATGCTATGTGGTGATGGTTCATCCAACCTTGGGAAGTTCAACTATGATCCATCAAGAGGAACTCTGTGGACGGCTGATGACAGCATGGTCTCACCTCTAAGTGCACAGTCCTCTGCAATCAGTTCGACCGTAACTCAATTGAGCCTAGGCTTTGAACTATCATGGGACTACCCATGGGAGGAAGGGCAGATAGGATGCAAGCCAAGCGTGAGTGTAGAGGATGATTACGATACAGTGGCATATCAGAACAACATAGGTGAACTTACATGGGATCTCGACAACAGGCTAATGGCGCTTCCAGATACTCTCGCTGATCTGACACCTCCGAACATTGATCCGGTCGGAGACATGCTTTACTTGAGACAGGGAGATGAGTTCGGCATAGAAGGCTCTGTTGTATATGCTGGTTCACAGGTTCAAGCCTCAGAAATCCCCCTTGACCTGCAGGTAGAGATTGAGGTGATTTACGGTACTCAAGAAATTGAGATGGTAGTAGATGTTGACACTGAAGGAAGATTCTCCGGATCTATGATTCTACCCGCAAGAGTTCCACTGAATCCTGAGATGCCAGTCTCGACAACTGTGCTGAATGTGCCCGGAAGCGGATCATCAGTGCCGAATTCAGATGCTTCAGTAACTGTTGACAGCAAGTCCCCGCAGGCACTGTTCAATCTAGCTGACTATCCTGACTCGTCCCTCACTATACTGGATTCGGACCTTCTAGGAGATGTCACTGTCACCGTTACAATGGTTGACGAGATAGGAATGATGGATGGGCCATTGCAGGTTTCTTGGGTTTTTGTACGTAGCAATAACCCAATTGCGGGCACAGAGGATAGTGGAGAGTTATCTATGATTATCGATGGAGATACAAATGATGTATACCAATCCTCACTTGATCTAAATCCGCAGAATGATATGAGAATAGAGTCCGGCGATTACATCTGGTTCTGGATTACTTCTACTGACAAATCAGGAAATGAGATTATTGGCCAGGGTAGCGACTCTGCTCCGAGACAGGTTACATTGAGAATAATGGAGTTCCTAGGTACATACTCTCGTTCTGTAATCAATCCAACAATGAACCCTAACATCGGAGAAATCCTCACAATCGAGACTTTCTGGGAAAACCCAGGCAAGAGAGAGGGAGAACTCGTTGTGGGATTGTATGAGTTGGTAGATGGCACCCAGTGGAGGGAGTCGCTGTCTACGCTTGAAACCGGAAAGGAGACCGTTGATTTGCCCGCCGAGAGCTCTAGCGTTACAGCAGTGTTCCAGTGGGAAGCATGGAGAGCTGGGCAACCCAATCTATACCTGATAATCGATGAGGACTTCGATAACCCGTATCAGGCCATCACTGGAATTAATGTCAAGCAACCCGTTTCAGAAGATGAGGGCGAATCCGATTCGCAGATTGTTATGATTGCAGCAGCTGCTGCCGTGGCAGTCATCGCCGTTGCATTGGTAATGATGCGAAACCGTTCTGATGATGACTACTACTACGAGGACGACGACGATTCGTTCTATGAAGATGACTCTTGGGAGTACGAAGACGACGAGGAATCCGTCGACGAGGATGAAGATTACGAGGATGAAGAAGAAGGCGACGAAGAATAGTTTCGTCATTTCCTTCTCATCTGAGAATCGAACTCAGAGAGCGAAGCCTACCTTCCTTATTTATAGGCCAAAGGCAAGGGCTAATCTTCTCAGAGGAGTAATCCTCTAGATGGGATGCGAATGAGTGATAGGGGCGAAGCAGGTACTATTGAGGAACTAAAAGGAGAGGTCGAGGAACTGAGGGCATTAGTCAACACGCTTCTCACTATAATCATGGAAGAAGCAGACGGCGTCCAGTCTGGAACCGCCCCTTCAATACCAGATCAGCCCAAGCGTGGATACTCGATGTAAGCGTCACATACTTCAAGACGACTTCACACCTCGTAGGTCCATGGACGCCGAGAGAGCCTTGCTCATCGGAGCCGCAGTGGCTACAGTAGCTTTCATTGTAGTTGCACTGTATCAGCCCGAGGCTCTTGAGGCCACACCAGACTGGGAAGTGTCGGACGGATGCCTAGGCGGTTTGGAGCACAGCGATGTCGGAATTTCAGAACATTACCATCCCAACCTGAAAGTCATCATAGATGGACAGCAACTGACTATTCCCGAAAATACGGGGATAGATCAGTTTGGGTGCGAGGAAGGAATGCGGTGGATACATGTTCATGATTCCACTAATACTGGCTTCACTAAGTTGCACATAGAAACCCCGAAGAAGTACAATGTTCCCCTTGGTTCTTTCTTTGAGATATGGGAGAGAGAAGGAGGACCATCTCTTACCTCTGACAGAGCATTCGACATAGACAAAAGCGGCGTTTCTGATTGGGAGGAGTACGACATCAGTATGAATGTGAACGGAGAATCAAGTGACAGGTTCGAGACATATATCATGAACGATAACGATCAAATCGAGTTGATTCTTACTTCGAAGAGTTAGCCCTTAATCACAGCCAAGGGGCGTAACCGAACAACAGGCCTAGCGAGCTCTGCTCGCTCAGTCAATCTGACGACTTCGTCCACATCCTTGTACGCCTCTGGAGCCTCTTCTGAAAGGACATTAGGAGTCTTGGCCCTGACGTGAACTCCCTGCTGCTCGAGCCTGTCCATCAATTCTCTCGCATCCACGCTCTTTCTTGCTGCTGTCCTTGAGAGTTGCCTACCTGCTCCATGACAAGATGAAGAGAAGGCATCATTGCCACCCTTTACCGGTCCTGCGAGGACCCACGAAGCAGTCCCCATGTCTCCGGGGACTAGGACTGGCTGACCCACAGAAGAGAATCGGGATGCAAGCTCGGGGTGATCGCCCCCTAAAGCCCGGGTTGCGCCTTTACGATGGACGCAGCACTTACATGACTTACCATGTACAACGTGATCTTCGACCTTAGCTATGTTGTGACTCACATCGTAGACTACATCGAGCTCTCCATCAGGCCCCAAGTGTTCACGCAGAACATCTCTGAGCCTCTGAGTCAGGGCGGAGCGATTAGCAAACGCATAGTTCCCCGCCGCGCTCATCGCATCGAGGTATGCTTCACCCTCGCGGCTGAATATCGGTGCTGCTGCAAGTTGTCTATCTCTGAGTCGATATCCCCACTCCTGAGCGACCCAGCCATCTCCTGAGCGGTTGTACTTTGATTCGATGGCAGCAACGTGCTCGCTGCAGACTTGATGGCCTAGGCCACGCGAGCCGGTGTGAATCATGGCAGTAATCTGACCTTCGCGCAGCCCATATGCTGATGCCGCAAACTGGTCAACGACACGATCTACCACTTGCAACTCAAGGAAATGATTCCCCGATCCTAGGGTACCTAATGCCTTCATGCCCCTTTTCACAGCCCTATCTCCGACTCCCCGCTCTTCACTCTCAAGCGTTCCATGTGATTCGATAACTTCGAGGTCTCTGGATTCGCCCCACCCCATCTCAATTGCACCGGCGGCACCACTGCCTAGGATGGAGTCCATCTTTGTGTCATCTAATCCTACTCCTCCTTTGCTGGATGCACCTGCAGGAATCTCTTTGGCTAGCATCCCGGCTAGGGCCTTTGAATCGATATCTTTGATTTCGACGTCCATCGAACACAGACGCACTCCGCAGTTGATGTCGAAACCAACTCCCCCCGGAGAAATGCCACCACCCATCTCGCCCGCTTCGATATCGGTGGCGACAACACCACCTATCGGAAATCCATATCCGAAGTGCCAGTCTGCCATGGCCCATGCCTCACCCACGATTCCCGGCATTCCCGCAGTGTTGCACAATTGTTCGGGACTACGGTCGTCAGTGTGTACTGCTAAGTGCTCAGCATCGGCAATAAGCAACGCGTCAGTCAGCATTCCGCTGTGCTTTGAGATGCGCATCCTACCGTCTGATTCGATACTCAGATGCTCACGCCACGAGGCACTCATATGCGAATCGTAAGGTATCCTCAATTTCAACGCGCCGTAGGGCCCATCGAGCGAGAGACTAGTCTCTGAGTATGATTTTGACAATCGCTTTCAAGTCGAGGCATTGAATCGGTGAGCATAGAGGAGACAGCGTGGCGTTCGGAGAGATTCACATCCCATACTGGGAAGAAGCTGGATTCATTCGTCGAACTTGCAGGGTTACGAATCAGTTCTTTTGGACCAGAGACCCCAACAGAGAGACCTGCGGAGATTCCGTTGAGGACCCCTACACCTTCATCGGCAAGCCGATTATCGAAGGTTTCCCAATGCGAGGTAAAGCACTCAAGGATGCAATGCGTGAGATGTTTCTAGACTTCTTTGAACAGCGTGACCATGAGCGCGTTTCTCCTTACCCCGTGATTGCCAGATGGCGTGACGACATACACCTTACAATCGCTTCAATCGCGGACTTCCAACCACATGTGACCAGTGGTATGGTCCCGCCTCCTGCTAATCCTCTAGGTATCTCTCAGCCCTGCATTAGATTGACGGATGTGGCCGCAGTGGGCCGTTCTGGAAGACATCTATCTACTTTCGAGATGATGGCCCATCACGCCTTCAATCGCCCCAAGGACGGTGATGTGGTCTATTGGATTGACCAGTGTGTGCGTTACTGCGATGAGATGCTCTGTGAACACCTAGGCATCGATCCCGCCGAGATCACATACCTCGAGAATCCGTGGTCGGGAGGGGGCAACGCTGGACCTGCTTTGGAAGTCATCGTAGGTGGACTCGAACTCGCTACGCTCGTCTTCATGAATCTGGAAGAACATGAGGAAGGCGATGTCGAGATTAAGGGGCTGAGGTATAGAGAGATGGACTTGCAGATTATCGATACTGGATACGGTTTGGAGAGGTTCTGTTGGGCAGCAGCTGGAACGCCCACCATATACGAGGCAATCTATCCCGAATCGGTGGCATGGCTCAAATCTCTAGCCGGATTCGACGAGTTGGTTTCCAGATTAGGACTGTCTGCCGAGACAGATGTTCTTCTTGGAGAACTGTCCAGATTGGCCGGAATTCTCAATATCGATGTGGGGACTGATGTTGAATCTCTCTATTCGATCCTTTCAAAGCGCCTATTAGATTCGGGCTTGGATGTTTCAGTGGAAGAGTTGAAGCGACTCACTGAGCCGCTTTCTGGCATCTATGCGATTCCCGACCATATGCATGCTATTTGCAACATGCTAGGGGATGGATTGGTCCCCAGTAACGCGAAAGCCGGCTATCTTGCTCGTATGCTCTCACGTAGGGTTTGCAGGATGAAGGCTGATTTGGACCTAGATGTTTCACTCTCTGAGCTCGCAGCGCATCATATCGACACCCATCTAGACTATTCTGGATTCGTTCAATCCCGTGAAGGAACTTTGGCAATTCTCACTTTGGAGGAGCAGCGCTACCATGAGATGCTGCGCAAGGGTGAGGCTGCTGTGAGGACCGCTCTTAGAGGCCTGCCTCAGGATGCCAAGGAGGCGCCGGATGATACTCTGTTCCGACTTGCTGAAGAGAGAGGCCTGAATCCCGACATGGTCGCATCTATCGCCAATGGTGCCGGATGGACTCAACTTGAAGTTCGAGTCGGATTTGCCGCCGATATGGCGGCTCAAAACGCCGAGCGAACCAAGGCAACCGCCTCAGCTAGAGGGCACAGAGAGCTATTCGAATCCGAGGACTACCCTGCAACATCGCTTGATTTCTACCAAGACACCAGTCTGACCTCGTTCGAAGCTTCTGTTCTAGGATGTAAAGAACTAACTGCGGATCAGTTAGAGGCACTGAACTTGTCCTCAGAAGTCAGCATTACACCGACCCATTCTGTCGTTCTAAACCGCACACTGTTCTACCCCGAGGGCGGAGGGCAGTTAGGAGACCAAGGAACTCTAGGGAGAGTCAATGTGGCCGACACTAGGATTGAGAAAGGAGTCGTCTACCACCTTACGGATGGCCCAGTTTCAGGCTCTACATCTGGCCAAGTCGATTGGCTGAGACGGAGACAACTCATGGATCACCATACTGCCGTGCATATTGTAGGAGGCAGTGCTAGGGCACTCCTAGGACCTCATGTTTGGCAGGCAGGATCGAACAAGGGCGAGCGCTATGCCAGAATCGACCTGACTCACTACCAGCGTCTGACGAGGGACGATCTAGACAGCATCGAGGACTACGCAAATGACATCGTCGCCGCTGACCCGACCGTCGAGAAGATAGTCCTAGATAGGGCCGAGGCGGACTCTCGCTTCGGCTTCGAGCTGTACCAAGGCGGTCCCCCCCAACACAGAGAAATCCGAGTTATCAGAATCGGCGAGTACGATGTCCAAGCGTGCGGAGGTACGCATCACGACAAAGCAGGCGAAGTCGAGGAGATTCGCATCACTAGGTCCAGTCAAGTCCAAGACGGGGTCGAGCGTCTGCAAATCGTGGCAGGAGACACGGCGCGCGAGCACGCCCGGGCGCAAGAGCGCCTACTAACCCAATCCAGCGAAGTTCTGGGCGTCTCTCCAGAAGACCTGCCTGGAACGATTTCACGATTCTTTGAGGAATGGAAATCACAACAGAAGAAGATTGAGTCCCTAGAGGCTGAAATCGTTAGATTACGGACTAGTGGAGGAGGCGGCGACGCTATTGAAAAAGAAGGAATCAGATATGCAGTCATGGAGGTCGGAGGTGACATCAAGGCTCTGATGACTATGCTTGGACAATTGACTCGTGATCCTCTGAAACCTACTTTGGCTGTTCTGGGCACTAGGGATGGCGGAGGCAAGATTATCGTCGCAAGTACCGAAGGAACAAGTGCATCTGAGAAGCATGACGCCTCCGAGATTCTCAGAGCTATTGCCGGACATATAGACGGTGGCGGCGGAGGCAGTCCGACCATGGCTCAGGGCGGAGGCTCCAATCCAGATGGGATTCCAGCCGCACTAGATGCAGCTCGTGAGTTGCTCGGGTTGTGAGTGCATGTCCAAACGTGTAGAAGTAGAAGTCTCAAAGCGCGCTGCTGCCATCGAGTATGCAATTAGGGATGTAGTGGTCCCTGCAGAGAAGCTGGAGAAGCAGGGTCATGAGATAATCCGACTCAATATCGGCGATCCCTTGGCCTACGAGGGTCTTCCAACGCCAAGTCACATGATTGCAGCATACAAGCAAGCCCTTGATTCCCAAGATAACGGCTATGGTCCATCATACGGCCTGCCCGAACTGCGTCAAGCGATAGCTAAAGCGGAGACCGGCAAGGGATGGTCTTGCTCCAAGGATGATGTCTATGTGACTCATGGAGTGACAGAGGCCCTGCAGATTATCTTCGCTGCTTTCCTAGAAGAGGGTACCAAAGTACTGGCACCCGGTCCGCACTATCCTCCCTACATGGCATACCCGCAGATGTACGGGGCGACTACAGTGGAGTACCGCCTCAATCAGAATGACAACTGGAGAATTGACTTCGATGACATTGCTTCGAAGATGGATGACAGCGTACGTCTGCTAGTTCTGATAAATCCGAACAATCCGACGGGAAATGTTGCAACACCGACCGAAATTGATGCACTACTGGACTTAGCACGCGATTATCCACAATGTACAATCGTCTCGGACGAGATTTACGACGGACTTGATTTCACTGGACAGATGTGCTCTACAGCATCCCGGGCCGACGGCGTTCCTGTAATCACTCTAAATGGAGTCTCAAAGGTGTACTTCGCACCCGGGTGGCGTATCGGCTACATGGCTTGGCACGACCCCGAGAAAAGACTCTCTTTGGTCAGGGATGGTGTCGAGCGACTGCTGCGGAGCAGACTTTGCGCATCGACCCCAGCTCAGCACGGCTACTTGGCGGGGTTGACTGAAGAACATGGGTGGCTTGAAGGACATCGCTCCCAAGTCAAGGAAAGACTTGACTATTGCATGAAGAGAATCGGAGAGATCGAAGGCCTAGAGTGCGAGTATCCGGGAGGGGCATTCTACATGTTCGTTCGAATCACAGACGAAAGGGCCGATTCGGACAAGCAGTGGGTGCTAGACCTTCTGTATCAGCACCACGTGCTTGTGGTCCCCGGCATAGGTTTCTCTGCCGAATACGGTTCAGGACACTTTAGGATGGTTTGCTTGCCTCCGATTGAGACGCTTGCTGAAGCATTCAACAGAATCGAGAAGTTCCTTGGTGATTGATCCATGGGATTCATTGATTCGCTCAGAAGGATGATTCCAAGGCGCGCCTCAAGTGATACGAAGTCGAGATGGACATTTGCGACTGATGGCACTTGCAGGGATAATCTGCGCAATAATGAGCCCACATGGTGTGTAGGAGTGAGCAGATTCGAGTCATTTTTGCAAGGCGTTGAGAAGAGGACAGAGAACAGCCTCGGAAGGCGACTAGCTCATGCTGCCCTTGAGCATGAGGAACGTTTGATGAGGGTTGGAATTTTGTCCAAACCCCACGGACGCGAAACAGCAGCATGGTCAGACTACATCTCTGATTGGGAGTCTCGAGGCCTAGGTAGGTTTAGCTTGCTTGATGATGGCCAAGATGTCAGGATTCTTGCTGAAGACCCTGCATCGGGACCAATCTGTGCTGGTGCTCTGGCTGCAGCATGGGAATGCGCGACTTCGAGGCGCCACCGCTTCACTTGGTCTGATGGTTCCAGTGACGGTGTTGTTGTCTCACTAATCGAGCAGCATACAGATGTCCCGAATCCTAAGCCTATGGATGCCCCTTGGATTACTTACGAACCAACTGCATTTGCATCCACCGAGGACCATGATTACTGGACCGATTTTCGAGCGGACGGGGGCGGAACCTGGTCGATAATGGGGGAGCGCAAGGTAATGATTCACCTCGACCTAATTTTGCGCTTTGAAGAGTACTGCATCCCGTATGTAGAAGACAGTAACTTCATGCGTTCCGGAGACTACTCTTGGGGCGGCTTTGAAGGAAAACGCTCAGCGTGGCTGGCTGCGGTCGCGGACACAGCTAGAGAAGGCTTCACCTCAGAGGGCCACCATGTTCTCGTCCGCGACCACTTAGATTGGATTTCAATTGCCCGCAGACACCTATCTCCACACGGACTGGGAGGGCTAGAAAAGACCGAGCAGACAGACGCTCACGGTGGTGTTCTCCTGACCTTCTCGGGACTATTCCATCCTGCAATTGCAAGTGGGATACTGCTAGGCTGTTGGGAGCGAGCATATGGCAGGAATGGAAGAGCAGTATTCTCATTCGAATCAGGTAAATCAAACGTAGAATTATGCTCTTCGAGAGCAATTGCTGATTGACGTCAAACGCCCAGCACCCGTGAAACATTATATCCGGACCCAATCTCAAACGGACGGCCCCACAGGGGCCGGGTGTGTTCTGATGGCTCTGAATCACAACCAATATGCGGTTCTCGCAATCACTGTGACACTCTGTTTGGCCGGATTCTACACCATCATCGATGCCGGCCTTTCAACCACCAATTCTGGTGGATTCGAAGACGCATCTGCAGATATTGAATCGTCTGATGACGAGATTCACAGGGAGGGCCAAGACTTCGATGGTGATGGACTCCCAGACAGGATGGAGCAAACCCTCTACGGCACAGAATGGGACAATGCCGATACTGATGGAGATGGCCTAGATGATGGCTGGGAGATTGCCAACGGCCTTGATCCCTTGGACAATGGAGAACCCGTCAATAGTGATATCCCATTTGAGGAGCCAGACAATGAAGAGGAGACTGGAGAGCAAAACGAGACTTTCCCTAACCCCGACAATGGACCCTTCGGAGATCCGGATAGAGACGGATTGACAAATACAGAAGAGATGCTCCTAGGTTCAAACCCCAATCTAAGAGACACTGATGGCGATGGGCTCAACGATCGCTGGGAGTCCGAGTACACATTCGTAGTCGAAACTCCTTCTGGTGAAGTGACCCTACTGGACCCATTGGATGGCAATTGGGATTGCTATCTTCTGACCCCTGAGGTCAAGGCAGAGATTGAGAACGACATCGGCTCCACAGAATGGGACGAGTTAGGGGGCCAATTCGGACACTCTTGCGATGCTGTCCTCGATCTTGAGCAGCCTCAACCTGACAGCCTTAGGAACTATGTTGAGGAGAGATATGACACAAATCCTCTAGAGGAGGACAGCGACGGCGACCTGATTGCCGATCGGTATGAGATTGCCTTTGGAGTCATTGAGTTAGGGGTGCACTGCGGCGTACCCGTTTTCGGTACTATTTCCCTACAGGCCCCTTACACGGATTTGATGAGCGGCCATGGCGACAGAACTTGGTTTGAGCAAGATATGGATAACGATGGCCGGCTGAATGGCCCTGGAGACTGGGATACAGACGGCGATGGAATGCCAGATGGTTTTGAGTACTGCTACGCTATTGATTCCGACGGCGCCCGCTTTCTCAACCCTGCCAATGCTACTGACGCCTACGGCGACACCGATGAGGACGGATTGAACAATGTAGAAGAGTACGAGGTCGCCTATACTTGGGGCCCAGAGAACTTCACTAATCCGATGGATTCAGACACCGATAACGATGGCATGCCTGATGGCTGGGAGCACATGAGCGGAATCCATCCAACTGATGGTAGCAATGCCGACGAGGACCCCGATTTTGATGGCTACGATGCCGATGGAGACGGAGGTGTACGATACAGCGATCTCGTTGGAATCACAACTGTCCACGCCATTTCCGTAGAAATTGGTGACTTCGTTCAAGTCAACAACACTGTTCTCTGGGTAAGGACCGTCCAAAACAGCCAGTATGTGAATATCCCAATCAAGACCGACACTGCTGGATGGATTTACGCCATCAATGTAGAGATTGGTGATGAGGTGGTTAGCCGACTTCAGGACTTGGCTGTGGTTGTGGAGGAGAGCGAGCGCTTCACCAACCTAGATGAGTATAACGCTAGGGACCGGGACTCTGACGGATTCGCTGACGGCAGATCGACCGACCCACTGGTAGCCGATACTGACGGCGATGGCCTGATTGACGGCATAGAGGTAATCGGATGGACAATAAGAATAGTCGATCAAGGAGTCAGAGATGTAGTTGTCAGAAGCGATCCGGGAGCATACGATACCGACAGAGACGGGCTCTCTGATGCTGCCGAGTACTATCTTTACTTCACCAACGCAACTGATAGCGATACCGATAGCGACGGCTTGGAGGACTTCACTGAGGTAATCGACGGCTTTTATTGGAACGGCTCCACCTATTTTACCAACGCATCTTCACATGATACTGACCTCGATGGTCTAGCGGACGGTGAGGAAGTAATCGACGGCTTGGACCAATATATCACTCACGCCAACAACGCCGACAGTGACGACGATGGCTTGTTTGATGGCAGCGAGGTCCTGAACATCCCACGTCCTTGGCAGGGGGCTACCAACCCTCTGAACAACGATACAGATGAGGATGGCCAGCCTGACGGGTGGGAGATGCAGGTATTCTCTGTCCAACACAACACCAAGAGCCATAGCTTGTGGATATCAGTAACCAATTGGCTGCCTCCGGGTTGTGATTCCATGATTGAGTGCGGTCTTGGCCCCGGTGGATGGGTTTGGTCCAGTTACCTAGGAGGTTTCTCAACTTCGGGTGACAGAGATGGAGATGGGGAGATGGATCCCAAGTACTTCCTGCATGAGATGAATCTTTCAGGATTCACCATTCCTGCCACTGGACGCTGGGCTCTCGACCCGGCATGGGGCTCCTTGCCCGACTCGCTATTTGACATAGACAATGACACTCTGATGAACTCGCTTGAGGCTCCTAACCGGTGGAACACAAATCCAGTTGACGACGACACCGATGGCGACAAACTTCCAGATGGCTGGGAGGTCGAATACTCCGAATTGGCCCTGAGCTTGGGGTTGGTCGACAATAACACACTAGGTGCTGTTGGGGCTAGAGGGCCCATGGATCCAAAGATGAAAGACTCAGATGTCGATGGTATAGATGATGGCCAAGAGGACTTTGATGGTGATGGACTGAATCGAACACATCTGCTGAATCGCTATTGCCCTGGATGGAATGACCCTCAGCAGTCAGAGTGCCACATAGATCCGACTACTCAGAACGGCAATGGCTTCTATGACGACCTAGAGAATTACACCAACTTTGAAGAGTTTGAAAATGGGACAAATCCAGTCAATCCGGACTCTGACGGAGATCAATGGTTAGACGGCTCGGAGGTCTATCACCAAGATCAGGACGATGATGGTATGTGGTCAGGCTGGGAGTACTACTTCGGCTTCGATCCGTTCGATCCTGCCGATGCCAACATCGACTCGGATGGGGATGGCTACATCAACAAGTGTGAGAACAAGTGGAACTCCAACCCGAAAGACCCGACCAGTTTCCCAAGTCAGGGCGAGTTGTGCAGCGAATTCGAGTGATTCTGCGTTTTCCTCTTTTTCTCCTCTAGACGAGGTTACAATGTCGTGGTGGATACTACCTACAACTGCAGACATCGGTCTGCGCGCATTCAGTGCCGATCCAGCAGGAGCTATGAGAGAGGCTGCTTTGGGGATGCAAGATATTCAGATGGCCACTGGAGTAACAGATTCTTACCAACCCAAAAACGAGTCTAATTGGACCATAGAGGTCACAACTCAGGATTACGATAGGTTACTCGTTAGATGGTTGGAAGAAGTCCTCTATAGAGGCCAAGCCGAAGGAGAATGGCTCTGCGACGCGACAATCAAGATTCTCGATGGACTCATTCAGGCTACAGTCACAGTGGTCGATTCAGATATCGTAAATCGTGAACTCGAAATCAAGGCGGTGACGATGCATGAGGTCGCTTTGGTTGAGATTAGTCCCGGAGAAGTAATCACCGGAGTAGAGCCGGATATACCATCATTTGAGGGCCCAGGATGGATGGCTCAAGTTGTATTCGACATCTAAGCAGAGTGTCGATATTTGCTGCCCTCAATCCTCTACGTCGAAGCGCTGGTATACCTCGTTCGTAGTCTGAGTCACTCGAATGAATGTAGTGCATTTAGGAAGGTCCTTGATTCTCCTAGCCCCTACATACGAGCAGGCTGATCTGACTCCTCCCAATATCGATTGGATAGTCCCTTCTAGAGGGCCCCTGTAGGGAACTCTGACTTCCTTGCCCTCGGGAGCTCTGTGCTTGGCAACCTCGCCATAGTGTGATTCCATCGCCTTAGAAGATGACATCCCGTAGAATGACTTGAACATCTTACTCTTATTGCCCTCAATCAGTTCCCCTCCAGATTCATCATGACCTGCTAACATCCCTCCAAGCATCACGAAATCCGCTCCGGCAGCGAATGCTTTAGCCACATCTCCGGGTGACGAGCAACCTCCATCTGCCATCACGTGCCCAAGCAAGCCATGCGCGGCATCAGCACATTCTGAGATGGCTGAAAGCTGAGGATAACCAACACCTGCGACCTTCCTAGTGGTGCATACTGAACCCGGACCAATGCCCACCTTGACGATATCAGCTCCGGCCAGTATCAGTGCCTCTGTCATTTCCCTAGTCGCCACATTGCCTGCGATTAGTATCTTGTCTGGGAACTCTGAACGGACCCGCTTAACGAAGTCCAAGAAGATCTCTCTGTAACCATTTGCTACATCTATGCAGATCATCTGTATTCCATCATCCGTCGCCATCTTGCGCTGTAGCAACTCAAAACTCTCTTCGGTCGAACCGCAGGTCACCGCGACAAATTCAGAATCAATTCCGCTCTCCCAAGCCTTGGTACATGCACTTGTGGAGTAGAACTTCTGTAGACAAGTGAGCATCCCGTGACTCTGCAGAACTCTGGCCACATCGAACAAGCCAGTCGTATCCATGTTGGCAGCCACAATTGGGACGCCCTTCCAAGTTGTATCGGAATGGCGGAAACTGAACTCTCTCTCCAAAGTCACATCAGACCTAGAAACAAGGGTACTGCGCTTCGGCCTAATCAATACATCGTCAAATGTAAGCTTCACATCGTGCTCTACACGCATCAGAACCTTACTACTGCAACGAAGGAGCGCTTAAGACCGTTCTGACTGAAAATTATTCATGATTAGTCTCGATTTGGGCATCTAGATGTAGGTGATGGTTTTGGTGCTCGTGCCGGGATTTGAACCCGGGTCGACGGATCGAGAGTCCGTCATGATGGACCGAACTACACTACACGAGCGTGGTTCATAGCCACCGCCCACTGACTTATGAAAACAATGGATAGGGAGCCTTTTATCGTCAAACGTTCACTTTCACTTTCAGTA
>MDTE01050012.1_pt1 | contig 21051 bp, 19 predicted proteins | sample 811231 | NCBI WGS metagenome assembly MDTE01 (sample SAMN05326651, study PRJNA326480) | marine metagenome | isolation source: seawater | place: Indian Ocean: Red Sea | collected 2010
CAAAAGAAACTTTAGTAGCTAGAAAGGTATTAGCAAAATATTTTACCATTTCAGCTGTTGAGGAATCTGTGTCAATAATTTCAGTATTTGGAAAAATTCTAGAAAATAAATTTATTAATTTATATTTATTTTTATTTCGTCCACCAATTATAATACGATTTTGATTTTCAAAATCTTTAATATGGTTCGCTTCAGTTAGAAACTCAGGACTAAAAAAAATATCAAGAGATTTAAATTTTTTTTGAAATTTTTTTGTGCTTCCAACAGGTATCGTTGATTTTATTACAACAATTTTTTTTGATTTAATATTATCAGAAAACTTATTTAATTGGTAAAGAGAGTTGTGAACATTACTTAAATCACAACTACCATCTTCTTTCATAGGTGTTGGTAGGCATATAAAAATAAATTCACATTTATCAAACAACTCTTTCAAAGATTTACAGCTAGAATGTTTCTTTATATCAAATGTTTCAACATTAAATTCTTTTTGAAATTTATTAGTTATCGCCTCTCCAACAAAGCCAGTTCCCAGGATTCCACATGTCATATTTAATGTATTAAGTCGTTAATTATTTTTTTGAATTAAGAAGTTATAAATATCATAAGATTTTTTAAGACTTACCATATTTTCTTTTTTTATCTTTTCGACCAAAGATGGTTTTTTGTTAATTCGAGCATTATTAGGTTTTGACATCCTATTGTTATCTAGTTTACCAAAATTCTTCAATTGTAATTTTTCAATATGCTTATTATAGTTTTTATAAGTTTGATTATTTGTTTTAGGAGCTACAAATTTTGAATCGTACTTAATGTTTAATTGATTTATTATTTTATCAAAATTATTAATTGTGCTATCAAAATTTGAAACAACAATCTTATTTTTATAACGCATGATTGGTTCATAGAAATTAATCCAACTTTGAATAATTATTTCAAATGATACAGCTGATTCCTGAACAAAAAATGCTGAAATAATTGTATCTATGGGATCTCTAATAAATACTATTGTTGGAATATTATTTTCAGCTGAAAAAATAATTTGTGTATTAATATGTCTATGATGTGCAATATTTAAATCTTTATTTTCATTGATAAACTGGTATGTGGCAAATGAATTCCCAGATCTCTGGAATCCATCCATAGTAATCTCTGTAGATGAAGAAAAAGTTGTATGTGGATACTTTATTTTTGAGATAATATGAACAATTCTAGGAAAATTTTTCATCAAAAAAAATTTTATATTAAACCTAAATACCTTAAGGAAAAGGAAGTTTTTTGAAATCTTTATAAAATATTTGTCAATCCAATTCATATAGTACGTTTCAAGAACCTATGTATGGTAAAGTATTAATTTTTATTTTGTTTTTAACAATTAAGTAGCAAGATAAATCAAAGATTATTCTATAAAAAAATATCATTAAAATAATATCATAAAAAACCATTTTAAATACAGTCGCAAATATTGATATCAGCATCAATAAAGCTATTCTTAACCAAATTAGTTGTTTGTGATTATCACTTACAATTAAAATCTGCGGATTCGGTCCAAGTAAAATTCTTAAGAAATAACTCAATAAAATAATATTCACATAATTTGATAAATGAATATATTCACTACCAAAAATAGTCCTAATTATTTGTTCTACAAATATTATTGATGAAATCATTATAAAAAATCCTGCGCTAAATCTGTAAAGACTTATTTTTCTAATAAAATTTTCAAGATTTTTACTACTCTCTTTTTTTAATTTTTTAGAAATAATCTGAGGTGTTGAAACATCAATAACTGACAGTGGAATTTCAATAATAGTTCCAATCTTCAATGCAATCGCTATAAATGCAACATTTTCATACGACAAGTGATAATTGGTTATCCATATAAAAAGATTTTGATCAATAGTCCTAAAAAATGTAATTATTGTTAGAGATAAACAGATAAATAAAAATTTTGTATATTCATCAGTAAATATTCCTTTAAATGACACTTTCTTAAAATCATCGCCCAAGATTTTAATAAAGTTGATAATAAGTAAAAATGCAGAAATAGTTGTTGCAGTCAATAATGCATAAAATATATTATTTACACTAAGTTGATTTACATTTATTAACAAAAGAATTAACAGGAGAAATAAAGCCCAAACAATTACACCACCGCCTGTTGATATTGAGTTAAGTATAGCAAAAATAAAAAACTTATTTTTTGATCTAAAATAGTCGCTTAAGATTCTAAGTATTGATGAAAGAAATGCAATAGAAAATACTGAATAGTATATCTTTTTATTAAAAAAAAGGAAATAATCATTTAGTATAAGGGTCAATACTAGAAAAAGAAATGATACTAGAAAAAAAGTTGCAATTAACATTGATACATGCTTTACATCATTCTCTGGTTGCAGTTTTGAAGAGACTAACCCCATACCAAATGCCATTATACCAATTGATGGGATTATAAAGCTTAATATATAATTGAACTTGCCAAAATCTTCAACTGATAAATATCTTCCAAGCATTCCATAAACAATAAAGCCTGAAATAGTGATAAATAATTTTGCAGCAATGCTCCAAGAAATATTTTTTAAAAATTTCAAATTAATTTTTAATAATTGTTAAAAACTGGTCGGCAATCTTATCTATATTAAAATAAGTTTTAGCATATTTTAAGGTATTATCTTTCATTGTATTATACTGTTCAATATTATTATATACTGATTCAATTGTTTTATTTAAATCATCTTGGTTATTTACATGGAATCCGCATTCATTTTCAAGAACGATCCTAGAAGCAAGATTATTTTCAGATAAAAATAATAGAGGTATTCTCTTCGAACATAATATTGAAAGCAATTTTGAAGGTACACAGAATTCTCCTGCTTCTTCTTCAAGCATTACAAGACTAATATCTGCGGTTGCTAATACTTCTGGAAAAATATCAAAGTCTTGGAAAGGTAAAAATTTAAAATTATCTAAATTAGAATTTTGGACTTTATTTTTCAAATATTCAACTGCATCTCCCTCCGTTACAACTACTACTTTAGCATTTATTTTTAATTTATCTAAAAAAACACCTAAATCATATAATACATCAGGGTTATGTTTAAAACCCATAGTTCCAGAGTATAAAATATTAAAAGAATTGTCTAAATCATGCTTAATTGAAAAAGAGTTTTTTTTAGATAAAACAGGTATATCATTAATTGGAGCCCAATTTGGAATACAAGTAATATTTTTTTTATTTAATCCTTTATTTGTAAGTATGTTATCAAAGTCTGTAGTTATAGTTACTACATGATCAGAATTTCTCAACAAAAAAAACTCCAGAATATTAAAAAAACTACCGACAATTGATGAGAAAATATTTTTTTGTTTTTTTAAGATTTTTTCAGCTGCAATACTAATTATATCTTGAAGCCAAAAAATAAATTGTTTACCAAATATTTTAGAATATAATAAGAAAAAAGACTGTGGTATAAGTGGCATATTCGAAGAAATAATGACATCAGGATTTATTTTATATATTTTACTAAAAATTAAAAAACCATATACCAACTCGTCCTTGAGTCTAATAAAGTGATTTTTAGAGAAATATTTTGGAACAGTAATTATTTTTAAGGATTCACTGTTTTGAAAGCTTGACTTTGGGCCAAGTTGTTTCGGATTATAAAGATGATAAACTCTACAATTTTCAATTTCACTTAACTTCCTAGATAAATCATATTGAAAGGGATGGCCAGGAAAATCAAAGACAACAATTTTCCGACTCCCTATTTTTTTTTGACTTGTTCGTCTATCCATTTAAAAGTTTTTTTCATCCCTTTTGCAAGAGCATAATCAGGCTCCCACCCAATTTTTTCGCGAAATAATTTATTATCAGAATTTCTACCTCTTACACCCTCAGGAACCGGAAATCCATATTTTGCTTCAAATGCCTCACCTTCTAAATTTTGAATAGAAATATTTTTACCGGAAAGATTAATAGCTATTTGTGCTAATTGATTAATTGATACCATTTCTTCTGAGCCAATATTAACAGGCTCTTTGTATTCGGAATCCATTAATTGTTGTACAGCTTCTATACATTCATCAATATATAGAAAAGATCTAGTTTGCAATCCATCTCCCCATACTTCCAAACTTGAACCATCTTCAGCCATTGCTGCTTTTCTGCACATTGCTGCAGGTGCTTTTTCTTTTCCACCTTCCCACGTTCCATCTGGACCGAAAATATTATGAAATCTTCCAATTCTTACATTAAGATTATAATTTCTTCCGAATGCCATGTACAGTCTTTCACTAAAAAGTTTTTCCCAACCATATTCACTGTCTGGAGCAGCTGGATATGCACTATCTTCAGAACACATTGGATTATCAGGGTCTTCTTGATTATGCGCTGGGTACATGCATGCTGATGAAGAGTAAAAAACTTTTTTTACATTTTTCTTTGAGGACTCAAAAGTTACATTAAAATTAATTAGACCAGAGTTGTGCATAACATTGGCATCATTATCTCCAGTAAAAATATAACCAGCACCACCCATATCTGCAGCAAATTGATATAATCTATCAATATCATTATCAATTGCGTCGCTAACAAGATTAGGATCTCTAAGATCTCCAATAACAAAATCGTCAGCTTGCGATGAAGAAAATTCTGGATATTTTAAATCAATTCCTCTTACCCAATAGCCTTCACTTTTTAACCTATTAACCATGTGACTTCCAATGAAACCACCAGCACCCATAACAATTGCTTTTTTCATATTTATCCTTTTATGTAAAATTTGTTAAATATTATAATGCTTTATTTTCAATTATAAAATATTAATTTATTATGTTTATTAAATAAGGGCCCATAGCTCAATTGGTTAGAGCAACGGACTCATAATCCGCAGGTTCGGGGTTCAAGTCCCTGTGGGCCCACAAATTATGGGAAGCCATTCATATATATCTAATTCAAAAAATGATAATATTTATATTAACATTAACGGAAAACTTGTTATTAGAAGCAAAGCTAAAATCTCTGTCTTTGATAGTGGATTTTTACTTGGTGATGGCATTTGGGAGGGGATTCGATTACACAATTCAAAATTAGTTTTCATTGAAGAGCATTTAGAAAGATTATTTTTTAGTGCAAAAGGTATTTCACTAGACATAAACTACACAAAAAAAGAAATCATTGATGAAATACATAAGGTTTTGGATAAAAATAAGATGATAGATGATGTCCATATTCGCCTAGTTATATCCAGAGGAGATAAGATTACTCCATATCAAAATCCTAATGCTAATGTAGGACCGAATAATTTGGTAATTATTCCGGAATACAAGAAAACAAATCCTGAAATATATCTCAAAGGAGTATCAATTGGGAGAGTGCCTAATGTAAGACCTAATGAAAGTATACTCAGCCCTCATTACAACACACTAAGTAAATTAAATTGTATTTTAGCAAGCATAGAAGCAAATAAGCTAGGTTATGATGAAGGAATAATGATGGATCTGAATGGCAACATTAGTACATGTAATTCCACCAATCTTTTCTTTATTAAAAATGACAAAGTTTTAACATCTACAGGTGAATATTGTTTAAATGGAATTACACGATCAAAAGCTATAAAGGTTTGTAAAGAAAGTAATATTGAATGTTCTGAAGTTAATTTTAAATATGCAGATATTAAAAGCTGTAGCGAAGCTTTCGTGACTGGAACATTTGCTGGAATTATTCCCGTTTCAAAGTTGGAAAATAGAAAATTGCTATCAACTAATTCTGACTCATTAGTAAATAAAATCAGAGTTTTATATAAAAAAGAAATCCAAAACTATACTATCTAAAATGAAAATAGCTTGTTGGTCAGGCCCTAGAAATATATCTACTGCACTTATGCGATCATGGTCATCAAGATCTGATACATTTGTCACTGATGAACCTTTCTACGCTCATTATTTAAAAGAAAACACGCTCAATCACCCGATGAGTGATGAAATTATCAATACTTATCCAACAAATTATAATTTTATAATTCAAAAACTCACTGCAGAAATTCCTGAAGGAAAAAAAATATGGTATCAAAAACATATGGCACACCATTTATTATCAGTTAAAAACTTATCATGGATTAAAAATTTCCACAATTGTATTTTAATTCGTCATCCAAAACTTGTAATAAATTCTTATGTGAAAAAAAATTCATTATCGAGTGTTTATGAATTAGGTTATCCACAACAATTATCGATTATAAAATTTTTAAAAAAAGAAAAATTGAAATTTTGTATAATTGACTCCGAAGTTTTTTTAAAAAATCCAGAGAAAAAAATAAATGATTGGTGCGATTTTCTAAAAATCGATTTTCAAAAAAATATGCTCTCGTGGCCAAAAGGAGCCCATATTAATGATGGCATTTGGGGAAAGCATTGGTACAATAAAATAAATAATTCTACCAAATTTAATAGAATTGAAAGAAGTTTTTCACAAGATTATAAACAATTTAATTGTATATATAATGACGCAAAAAAGATGTATAAAAAAATATATAATATGGTTGAATAATTATGTATTATCACTATCAAAATATATGGAGGTAAAATGAATAATGTAGTATGGCATAATACAACAATTAAAAATTCTGATAGAATAAAACAATTGGAACAAACACCATTTTTATTATGGTTTACTGGTCTTTCTGCAAGCGGTAAATCTACTATAGCCAACATTGTTGAGCAAAAGTTGTTCAGAATGAATTATAAAACCTACCTTCTTGATGGAGATAATGTAAGACATGGATTAAACAGTGATTTGGGATTTGACGAGAAGAGTCGTGTTGAAAATATTCGTAGAATTGGTGAGGTTTCAAAGCTTTTTCTTGATGCCGGCACTATAGTTCTTTCTGCTTTTATTTCACCATTTAACTCCGATCGTCAATTGGTAAGAGAGTTATTTGAACAAGGACAATTCCTAGAAGTTTTTATTGATAGCTCCTTAGAGGTTTGTGAAAAGAGAGATCCTAAAGGGATGTATGCAAAAGCGCGTAGTGGTGAAATAAAACATTTTACAGGAATAAGTTCCCCTTACGAATCTCCAAAAAATGCAGAAATACATGTCATAAATAATTCTATTACACTTGATGAAGCTGCAGAGCAAATTATATCTTATTTATTTGATAATAAACTTATAAACAAAAAAAAATAGGAGAAAAAATGAAATATTCAATGTTTGTTGGTCGTTGGCAACCTCTTCATAAAGGCCATCTTTGGTTAATTAACGAAAGATTAAAAGAAGGCAAAAATGTTTGGCTTGCTATTAGAGATGTCGAGCCCGATGAAAACAATCCGTGGACAGCTAAGGAAATTGAAAAAATGGTCCATGAGGGAGAACTAAAAGATTTGATAGCTGATGGAAGAGTAATTACTTCTATTATTCCTGATATTGAATCTGTTAATTATGGAAGAGGTGTAGGTTATGAAATAATAGAGCATATACCACCAAACGAAATTGGCGAAATATCCGCAACTTCTATAAGAGAAAAAATGAGAAAAGAGGGCAGGCTTTAAAATTCTTTCGTAAAATTAACCTATGAATCTTCTTTTTAGACTTTGGAATCAACCAAGTTGGATAAAATGGCTTGTTTATTTATCAATTGTATACATTTTATTTCTAATTAAAGAAGCATTTGCTGTTGTACTATGGCTCCTTTTTTGCATAATTTTGTACTATATCATTTTCGCTAAAAATGTGTTTAAAACAAGAACTTATTATGAAAAAAATAATTTTTAGTTTGTTTCTATGTACTTTGTTGTTAAGCCAAGAAAATAGGCCTCACGGAAATCAATATAATCTACCAGAATTAACCCCTAATAATTATTTAATAGGTAATCTAAATGAAAATCGCTCATCATATAGAGTATCATTTTATGACATAAATATTGATTTTGATATTGAAAGCAAATCGCTAAACGGATTTGTAACAATCAAAGCTGAGAGCAAAAGAGATTTAAATCAATTACAGATTGATTTAGCTGAAAATTTAAATATTATACAGATAACTCAAAACAACCAGGAATTATCCTTTTCAAGGAAGCTTGATGCTGTATTAATTTATTTTTCATCAACTATAAAAAAAGATAATATCTTTGAGTTTACTATTTTTTATGAAGGAGTGCCACAAGGTGCAGACAATCCTCCTTGGGCCGGAGGATTTACTTGGTCAAAAGACAAAGATGGTCGTGACTGGGTTGCAGTTTCATGTGAAGGAGAAGGTGCAAGAATTTGGTGGCCTAATAAAGATCATATTACCGCTGAAGGAGACAGTACGAGATTGGCATATACAGTTCCTTCAAATTTATTTGCAGTTGGGAATGGTAAATTAAGAAGCATTAAAGAGCATGGCGATAAAACTACTTATGAATGGTTTGTAAGTAATCCTATAAACAATTATAACATATCAGTTCAAATAGGAAACTATGTAGCAGTACAAGATACTTTTTTAAAAGATAATAAAACTCATTTTATGAATCATTATGTTTTGGATTATAATGCTGAATTAGCTTCAAATTACTTTTCTCAATCAAAAGAGGTTATAAGATTTTATGAAAAATACTTTGGTGACTATCAATGGTATGAAGATGGATATAAGCTTATCGAAGTTCCATATTTAGGAATGGAGCACCAATCGGCAGTAACATATGGTAATGGATTTAGTTTGTATAATGGAATAAGAAGTAAAAGTTGGCCAATGTATGGAGTTATTGATCCTTTAATAATCCATGAAACTGGTCATGAATGGTTTGGGAACAGTGTCACAGCATCAGATCCAACTCATATATGGATTCATGAAGGATTACAGGTTTATTCAGAATCAATTTATTTTGAAGATAAGTTTAAAAGCTATGAAGTAGGTGTACATTATCTGAATACAATTAAAAATCGTATTGTAAACGAAATTCCAATAGTTGGTAATGAAAATGAAAATCACTGGGCACTTCACGGAGACACTTATATGAAAGGTGCATGGATAATGCATACTTTAAGGAGTGTTATAAACAATGATAAAATATGGTTTGAAATATTAAAAGAATTTATGACTGAAAATGCTAAAGGATTCGCAAATACAAATGACTTCTTTGAAAAAGTAAAAAATAAAACTGGCGAAGATTACTGGTACTTTGCTCAACAATACTTTTACAGTCCAAATCAACCAGAGCTTGAATATTACCAAACAGAAAATGAATTTTTTTATAAATGGAAAAATGTTAATGCAAACTTTAGGATGCCAATAAATATATTAGTAAATGGTAAAGAAAGGAGAATTTATCCCAAGATTGAATATCAATCATTCAAAGTAAAAAAACATTCTCAAATTGAAGTAATGGATTGGAAGTTTTACGTACAACCTGTCAAAAAAAGTTAATTATCAAATAATCTATCAATTAATTTGCAGATAATATGATAAGTGACTAAGTGAATCTCTTGTATTCTTGAGGTAGTACTTGAAGGAGCATTAAATTCGTAATCAATATAATCTTTATTTACTTTTTTGGATCCTGTAAAAATTAAAGTTTTTGCGCTAACTTTTTTTGCACTTTTTAGACCCTTTAAAATATTTTTGCTTGATCCAGAAGTAGATATACCTACAACAAGATCATTTTTTTCTGCTAATGCCTCTATTTGCCTGGAAAAAATATCAGTAAAATTAAAATCATTTCCAGTAGCGGTTAATATTGAAGAATCTGTTGTCAGAGCAATTGATTTTATAGGCTTTCTAACTTTTTCAAATTTAACAACTAATTCTGCAGCAAAGTGCTGTGCATCAGCAGCGCTACCTCCATTACCCATAATAAGAATTTTTTTATTTTCAATTACAGCTAATTCAAATTTTTTATAAAGATTATAAATTTCATCTTCCATTTCAAGGAATTTTGAGAACTCATTTCTGTGGTTTATTAATTCTGATTTTATAGTTGATTTCATTTAAATTATTTTTATTATCAGTTAAAGAAATATATAATATTTGTATTGAAAAACAAAACTAACAAATTAAAAGATAGATTAATGAATTTTTTTTATAAAGTAATTAAAACAATTATTACCATTATTTTCTATTTGTTTGATTCATTCATTTTTCTGCTATCAAAAATCTTTTTTAGACAAAAAATAATTAATAAAACTTTACTGGTAAATCTTGGTGCGCTAGGAGATAGCATATTGTTTTTAAATATTGTGATACAGCTTAATGAAGATCATGATATCTGTGCTTTGATTGATAGTAGATCAGAGATACTTTTTGACAAAGATGATAAAATAGACTACTATCATATTAATAGTAAAAAGTACTTAACAAATATTTTCTATAGAACAAGAACTAATCTTCATTTTAGCAGATTTAAATATGATAAGGTTGTAAACTTACGAGGTTCAAGAAACGGTATTTATGAAGATTCAATAATAAGATTTATTGGAGGGAAAAAATATGCATTATTATCAGATTATAATTCTAATTCTAAAATATCTTTAAAGATATTTGACTATTTTAATTATGACTATTTAATACAATTTAACCCAGATCAGAAGATACATGAATTAGAAAGATTTAATATTTTAATTAATAAGGTATTTGAAAAAAAAATATCTCTAAGATTAATTAATCTATCAGTTTATTTTAAAAAAATACTTAAAGAAAAATTAATTATCGAAAAATATTTCTTATTGAATGTAGGAGCTGGAAAAAATTTTAGAAAATGGAATATTAATAAATTTATTGAAATTGGTAATTTTCTTGAGAAAAATCTCAATTTAATACCAGTATATTGTGGACAAAAAAATGATAGACAAAAGATAGAAAACTCTCAACAGAAAATGTCAGTTAATTCAATAAACCTTTGTGGTCAAACTTCAGTTGAAGAATTGATCAACTTGATTAATTTTTCTTATCTAAATATTTGCAATGACTCTGCTAATGCACACATCTCTATTTCACTAAATAAACAAACTATATGCATAAAATCTAAATTTCATCAAAATAGATTTATACCATACCCAAAATCTCTATCGATTCAAAGTTTAAAAGTATTATCATCAGAAGATATTAATGATATTTCTGTTCGAGATGTTATACAATTAATTAGTTTTAATAGAAATTAACTTATTTAATTCTTCAATAGAAACCATAGCAGTGCCAGCCTTGCTTACAGCTATAGAAGCAGCTGCATTTGCTATTTTAGCAGAGAATTCGATATCTTTTGTTAAAGCATATGTTATTGTCAGTGCTGATATGGTAGTGTCGCCGGCTCCAGTAACGTCAGGATTATTCACAAAGTGTGGCTCGATATTTTTTAGAAAACCATTTTTACCTACAATTGACATTCCTTTTTCTCCCTTTTTGGCACAAATATAATCAAAGTTATGTTTTTCTATTAATGAGCTACAAGCATCAATAATTGACATTTCATCATTAATATCACAATTAGAAGATTTTTGCAGCTCTTTTAAATTTGGAGTGATTATGCTTGCATTTTGATAGTGTTTAAAATCATTTTTTTTAGGATCAACTATTATATCTATTTTTTTGATTGCATCCTTAGATTGTATATTTTTTATCACAGATTGAGGACTACTCAAAACTCCTTTATTATAATCCGATAAAATTACAATATCATAACTTCCTGTATCTTCAAAAATATTATCGTTTATTTTCCATTTAATTTTTTTTTCTTTATCTAATCTCGCAATCTGTTTACCATTAGAATAAATTCTTTTTTTAATAGTTGTAGGAAAATTTTTAGCAATCTCAATTCCTGATGTATCAATATTTTTATCTTCCATAATTTTAATGAGAAGCTTACCCCACTTGTCATCTCCGACTAATCCAACACATTTAATATTTGCACCTAATTCTGCTAGGTTCATTGCAACGTTTCCAGCGCCACCTGGAATAGAAAAACTTTTTTCTGGAATGATTACAGGTACAGGTGCTTCAGGAGATAATCGATTAGATGATCCCATGATATAATGATCAACCATAAAATCACCAATCAATAATATTTTTATTTTAGAAAAATTTAAATCCATATATTTTTATTTTTTTGTAAATAAAAAATAGATACGTTTTTTGAAATCGAAAAAATATACTATCTTATCTACCATTGAAATTAACATAATTATTTCGAATAAAATCGCTTATTATTTAAAAAAAGTTCTATTAACTTATTTATTATCTTAAGGAATAAATAAAATTAAATGAAAAATCATCAAGTATTTATTAAGGACAATTTTTTAACTATTTGTATCTGTACAATATCAGTTTCAATTCTTTTCTTTTTTTTCCAACCTAGATCTTATGAGGCTTCAATATCAATTTATCCATCATATCAAAATAGCTCGGGAGCTGAGTCTAGTTTGTTAAGTTTAGCTTCTGATTTTGGAATTGGTAGTAATTTAAATACTAATGCAGTTATTTATACCCCAGATATTGTTGATTCTTTTTTATTAAAAAAATCTATTCTTCAAAAGCAATATGATTCACTTAATAATAAAATTTTACTTGATTATTTAATTGATAGTGAATGGATTCAAATTGGTGAAATAGATTATGAATTAAAATTAAAACAATATGCAGATAGATTAGATGATCATATCTTTCTTATAGTTGATAGAGTTTCAGGTTTAATTACAATTAATACTTATTTTGAATCTAAAGAGCTTTCAGCTGAAATATGTGATTTTATTTACACATATTTACAAAAATTTATAAATCAATCTTCAATATCTATTGCCGAAGCAAAAATTCAATACTACGATAAAAGATTAGATGAAGTATCTTCAAATCTTAAAAAATCAGAAAAGGAATTAGAAAATTTTTTAATAGATAATAAGGACATAAATTCTCCAATTTTACAAACGACTTATTTGCGATATTTGCGCAATGTTGAATTAAATAACCAAGTTTATTCTATGCTAAGGCAGCAAATCGAGAATGAAAAAATTCAGCTAAAAAAAGATGAATTAAACTTTGTTATTTCAGACAAGTATGTTAATCCTAAAGAAGTTAAAATATCATGGAGATTATTATTACTAGCTAATTTTTTCCTTCTATCCTTATTATATATCTATAGTTTTTATCATCGAAGTTTGACCCGCTTTTTTAGTAATCAAAAAAGAGATAATGATTAAAGGAACTAATTTAAGACCTACTTGCATTAACTCACCTCTAAGGATAAAAATCATACCTGCTGTAGTGTATAAATAAATTATAAACGTAAAATAATCACTTCTATAGTTTGAATTAAGTATTGAAATAAATCTCCCAATTAGATAGAAAAATATTATAACGCCAAATATACCAAAAGATAAATTTGATTCTGCCCACATATTTACCCCAATATTTGGATAATTTAAACCTAAGCTATCTGTCAAGATAAACCCGCTGCCATAAAGTTTTCCTGTCCAAATAGATCGTGGAACGTAAGAAAAAATTGCTGTTATGAAATTTTCTCCATATAGAAAAGAATTACTTTTTAAGTAGATAAGTGAAGCTATAATTGTTGTTGGACCATCATAGTCTCCAGTTGTGAATAATTTATTTAAATCAAATATAGATGGCACATACATTTGAAATGATCTAAATATGTCTGCAAGAGGAAAAATAAAACAAACACCAATGATTAAAGAATACGCCCAAATTTTTGAATGAAATTTGATTATATAAATAAATAAAATTGACATAACTAATAAGAAATCGAGTCTACTAGAACGTATTGGATTGAAATAAAGTAAAGTTACCGATATGGTAAATATTAATTTAAAAATCGAAACTTGTTTTTTTAAATATTTTTGATAGTATAATATTATGCATATTGGTAGTGATATTTGTAAAAATCTCAAGATAAGTATTAAAAAACTGGATGATTGATTTTGAACTTGACCAGTAAAAACCACTCGAGGAAGTAGAAAAGATTTGATTCCAACAGTAAAAATTACTAATAGAATTAAAATCAAAGAAAAGTATAGTAAGTAATTTAATCTTGTAATCGATAAATCTCTAGATTGTAATATAGATGATTTTTGTGAGAAGTATCTACCAATGATGTATGATATTATTCCAATAGTATATATGATAATTGTCTTAACAATTAATGCATTATCTATTTTGAAATCAAGCCAAGGAAATATATTATTATTTGATTGAAAAAAAAATGCAAACCCTACAAAAACTAGTATGTAAATCCAGAATGATAAGTCAATTAAACTTTTCTCTCTAATATGTTTGTGAATAAAAAAAAGGGGTATAAATATAAATAAAACATATATTAAAAAACTGTTAATAAAATTAGTATATACAAAATAATTTGAAGAAATTATTGGTAATAATCCTATAAATAAAAAGAATATTTTATTATTCATATACTATTATTTTTTATTTTTCCCTGATTTTCAATTGATCTTTTCTTCTTTTCTAAATCATCTTTATCAATTAAATATGTTTTACGAATGCTATCGAACTTTTTATCTAGTTTATAAACAAGAGGTACACCTGTAGGAATGTTTACGGAAACAATATCATTATCTGATAGTTTGTCTAATATTTTTATAATTGCGCGAAGAGAATTGCTGTGTGCTACTATCAAATGATTTCCAGGATTATCTTTGATTTTTTCTAAAAAATTACTCCAAAAAGGTTTCAAACGATTAGTAACATTTTTTAGGCTTTCACCTGTTGGTAAAGTTGAATCTATATTCTGAAATTTTTCATTATATTTTGGATGACGTTTGTCATTATTATCTAACAATGGTGGACCTATATCATAGCTTCTCCTCCAAATTTGTACTTGCTCTTCGCCATACTTTAAAGCTGTTTCTGATTTATTAAGTCCTTGAAGTGCACCATAATGACGCTCATTTAATCTCCAGCTGTATTGAATACTATTTTTATCAAAATTAATGGTTTCAGCTACGATGTAAGCTGTATTTATTGCTCTTTTTAGTAACGATGTATGTAAGGTATCTATTGAAATATTTTCATTAATTAATTGTTGCGCAGCAAATCTTGCTTCATTAACTCCATTATTCGTCAAGTCAACATCAGTCCAGCCGGTAAATTTATTTTGACGATTCCATTCGCTTTCACCATGACGAAGAAGAATTAGTTTCATATTAGCTAATTACTATTTTGGTTATCTACAATAATTAGTATGGCAGCTATATTTGCAAGCGTTGTTGCGAGATTAGCAACGAAAGCTGATATGTCGAAGTTTTGTGGATTAGGTTTAGCAGGAACAACAATTTTATCTCCTTTTCTAACCATTATCCCAATCCCTCCAAAAAGAGATACTTTTTTTATTTTACCATTAGCACGCTGAATATAAACATCACTTTTTCTTGTATGTTTTTTATATCCACCTGCGAGCTTAATATAAGATTTTAAGTTTCCACCTTGAAAAGAAATTAATCCTGGATTATAAACATTTCCTTGAACCCTCACCACATTTTCTAATGGTAAAACATTCACAACAGAATTCTTTGATATTTCAAAATTAGTTGAAGTATCATTAACTAGAAATCTTCGCTCCACTTCATCACCATTCTCATTTAATTCTGTAAAAATTTCCTCAACAATTATCCCCTCGGGGTTTGCTAGCTCACTTAAACCGCCAGCGTAAGCAATAATTTCTTCAATTGTTATTCCTTCTTCAAATTGATATGAACCTCGTTTATTTACTTCACCTTCAACTCTAACCAAAAGAGTGTTATTATATTTTGTATCTTCATAAACAAAAACTTGATCTCCAGGATATAGATTAAATTTATCAGACTCTTGATAAGAAAGTTTAAATTCCAATGAATAAAGTTGTTTTTCGTCTTTTCTTAATACTATAATTTCGTCTTCAACAATACTTCTTCTAAAAATTGGGTCATTAAAACCCCCTGCTAAATCAAGTATATCTTTTAACGTTGAATTAGAAGGATAGTTTCCTGGAGATTTTACTCGCCCTCTAATTGTTATATCCGTTACTTGATTAGTAATTGAACGAATATCTATGCTAGTACCATTGGTAGGTTTTATATCAGCAAATTGATTAATATTAATCGTTTGGCTAAATCTTGCTGCATCATCTGAACTACGTTGAGATTGATTAATAATCTCACTAATAGTAGCAAAATTACCTGCAGTAGGTTTAAAACCTCCTGCAAATTGAAGAAGATCAAACAACGATTCTTCTTCGAGTAATTCATAAAATCCTGGATTATAAATTGGACCACTTATATTAACACGTTTAGAAACTAGAGGGATATGAATAATATCACCGTCTAAAATACGTATATTAGAAAAAACATTACTTCCTTCAATAAAAAAATCATAGAAGTCAAACACCGAAATAATTTTTTTATCACGTATTAATTCAATTTTTCTTAAGGATCCGTTTTGTTTTATTCCTCCAGCCTGAATTATTGCAGCAAATATATCCGAAAAAGGATGAATAAGATTTATTCCCGGACTATGAATTTGACCTGTAAAATAAACATTCATTGATTTTAATTTTGTAAGTTGCACTCTAAGCTGTGAGGAATTATTTGAATCTACAAGGGTGGAATATATTTTAGATAATTCATTTTTAAGAACTTTTTCAGATTCTTCAATAGTTAAATTTGATATATTTATAAAACCTATATTTTCATAAAAGATTGCACCGTCTTTATTTATCAAAAAATTTTCTCTTGAGTTTGTTTCTCCCCAAAGTGATATAATAATTTCATCTCCTGGACCGAGCGTATAACCAGAAGGCGTTGGAATATTGTCAAAGAAATTTATGTCTTTGTTAAAATAATTATAACCAAAATAGTCACTACTACTTGATAAATTATTTGAAATAATTTTTACAGACGATGACTTTGTTTTATTTATATTTATGTCAGTGTCATTGCTAAGTGATGTAGCGCTATTATCTTGTAATTCACTTCTGATTGAATTCAATTGCGAGTTACTCAATTTATAAATATCAGAAATAGACGCTTGTGCAAATATGTTGGTAGATAGTAGTAATATGATTAAATATTCTTTTTTCATCGAAATAATTTAGTTTTAAATATGAAGTTTGTAAATGTTTTATCTATTGTAACCATCTATCATTTTTTAAGGTCCATTTTACTACCGTGTCTAATCTATTAAAAGCAGACTCTGGCTCCCAACCCATATCTTTCATTTTTGATCCATCTAAGGCATATCTTAAATCATGGCCTGGTCTTGAAGTATGAAAATCAACCATCTCATATTGCAGAGTTTTATTTTGAACTTTAGCGATAAATTGAGCTAGCTCTAAATTATCAATTTCATCTTTACCAACTATATTAAATTTTTGACATTTTATGCCTGTGCTATCTTCTTTTAAAGAAGATAAATCATATGTATAAAGGAATAATAAGGCATTAGCTACATCCTCAGCATGTATATAATGTCTGGAACCAGCAATTGTTTTTTCTTTATTTGCATGCACTGTAACAATTTCTTTATCCCTTACTTTTTTAATCACCATAGGTATGTATTTCTCACAATTTTGTCGTTCTCCAAATACATTCATTGTATGAGTTATCATTGACGGTAATCCATATGTATTTTCAAAAGCAATTACTAATTCTTCAGCTCCAGCCTTAGTTGCTGAGTAAGGATTAGTGGAATTGTATCTATCATTTTCTTTATAGTTAATTCCTATTGGTGCCGGTCCAAAAACTTCATCTGTACTGAAGTAAGCAAACCTTTCTAGATTGTCTAATTTTCTAGCATAATCTAAAATATGAGCTGTACCTACTACATTATCCATGACAAATTCTAGCGGATATTTAATCGAACGATCAACATGCGATCCTGCTGCAAGGTGACTTATATAATCAATTTTACCAATATGGGATATAATTTCTGGATTTAACTCTGCTTTCAAATCATGATGAACTATTCTCAACCTACATCTTTCTGATTTAGGATAAGACATTACAACCTCATTTAAGCGATTTAGATTACCGCTAAAATCTAACCTGTCAATTGTTATAATTTCCCAATCAGTTTCTGATAATATTTTATTTATTAAATGATGAGCAATAAATCCTGCTCCGCCTGTTATTAAAATTTTTTTACTCAAAATTAATGCCTAAATGTATTTTTAGAATTAAACTCATAATATTTTTTATTAAAAATTACTTTTTAATAATAATTAATTATTCTACAAAATAAACAAGGAATTCACAATTGACAATTTTAATTATATGTTAGAAAAAAACATTTTTATTTCAGCTATTTTAATTTAGAATCATGTATGTTAAAAAGATTACTGTTCTTATTTGAACTTATACCGTTACACTCAAGAAGATTTTGTAGAGCTCATAATGCTTAAATTAATCTTTGATAAAACCATATCATTTTTGATATTGTTCTTCTTATTTCCATTTTTGATTGCAATCGCTATAATTACTTTTTTTGTTGATGGTTTCCCTATAACATACTCTGCACCAAGAGTTGGATTTGAAGGTAAAATTTTTTACATATATAAGTTTAGATCAATGACTAGAAACTCAAGTGACATATTAGGGAATTGGGGATTATTTATAAGAAAAACTAATCTTGATGAATTACTGCAATTTGTAAATGTAATAAAAGGTGATATGTCAATTATAGGCCCTAGACCTCATGACGAATTAGAAGATATATATTTCAATGAACATATTGAAACATACCACTTGCGCCGACAAGTTAAGCCTGGAATAACTGGACTTTCTGCTGTCAGAGGTAATAGAGGAGGTACTGATCTTGATACTATTAGGCAAAGAGTAGAATATGATTTAGAGTATATTAAGAATCAAAATTTTATGCTTGATATAAAAATTTTCATAAAAACAATCATAATAATATTTAACCCAAATCATTAATTTTTTAGTACTTCAGATTTATATTTAAAAAAATAATTAACTAAATTTTAAGAAATGTTTCATAAATATTAATACATTCTTTTAATATAGGTTTAATCTCTGTGTCCTTTATCAAAGCTTCCTTTACTTTTTGTTTTTGATTTCTGGTTTCTTTATTCGGATGTGCCAGTCTTTTTACATCTGGAACAGTCTGATTATCTTTAATTGCTTGAAATGTTTTATTAATTTCAAGTTTTGGAACAACAAATTTAGTTTGATAGAAATTATTCACCTTTTCAATTGAATTTTCAAAATTATTTATTGTATTATCAAAATCAGAAATTACTATTTTCTCCTTCAATTTTATTAGAGGTCTATAGAATTGAATCCACGATTTAGCGATTTGTTTTTCTGGTATCTTTTTATCAAAAAAAATATAAGTAGAAACTATCACATCAACTGGATTTCTAATTAAAAGTAATGTTGGAATCTTATTTCTAATAGAAAAGGTTATTTGTGTATTGCTATGTCTATGATGAGCAATATCTAGATTTTTATTTGCGTCTTTAAATTGGTAGTATGCAAAAGTATTGCCAGACCTCATAAATCCTTCAATAGTTATATCAGAGTTTTTATTGACTGTAAAATCAGGTGACTTAAATCTTGAATATGGTAAATAAAGACTTTCTCTATTAATGATTAGATTTTTAATAGAAAATCTTATTCTTTCAAGAAATTTAGATTTACCGACAATTTTACGTAAAACCCTGTCAGTTTTGTTCATATTTTAGTACCTATATTCATCTTTTTTATATGGACCATCAACCTTTACACCAATATATTTTGCTTGTGATTTTGTAAGCCTTGTTAGATTAGCATCAAGATGTTTTAAATGAATCCTTGCTACTTCTTCATCTAGCTTTCTTGGTAAATCATAAATCCCTGTTGCAGGTTTATTTTTTGCTAGAAAAACTTGTGCTAATACTTGATTTGAAAATGAAGTGGACATAACAAAGCTTGCGTGACCAGTAGCACATCCTAAATTCACGAGTCTTCCTTCTGCCAATAAAAATATTTGCTTTCCATTTGGGAATGTATAGCAATCATATTGTGGTTTAATTTCTTGTTTTTTTGCATTTGATTTGTTTAATGCATCCATTTGAATTTCATTGTCAAAATGGCCAATATTACACACTATTGCTTGATCATTCATTGCTCTCATATGTTTTAAAGTAATAACATCTCTATTTCCTGTTGCAGTTACAAAAATGTTTCCTTCGTCTAGGGTATCTTCAATTTTTTTTACTGGAAATCCTTCCATTGATGCTTGTAATGCACAAATTGGATCAATCTCAGTTACAATTACCTTACACCCATAAGACCTCATTGATTGTGCACATCCTTTTCCAACATCTCCATAACCACAAATAACCACTGTTTTTCCTGCTAACATAATTTCAGTAGAACGCTTAATTCCATCTGCAAGCGATTCTCTACATCCATATAGATTATCAAATTTTGATTTAGTAGCTGAATCATTTACGTTAAATGCAGGAAACAATAATTTATTCTGTTTTTCCATTTGCTCTAATCGCAACACTCCAGTAGTTGTCTCTTCTGATACTCCAATAATATTTGGTACAATTGTATGCCAATAGTGAGGATTTTTTTTGTGAAATGTTTGTAATAATTTTTCTACAATTATTACTTCTTCAACAGTTGTTGTAATTTTAGGTAGTTTTTTGTGTTTATTGTAATATTCTTCTAATTCATAACCTTTGTGTATTAATAAAGTTGCATCACCACCATCGTCTACAATTAATTCTGGTCCTAAATTTTTACCAAAATGCAATGCATCAAGTGTACATTCCCAATATTCTTCTAATGTTTCACCTTTCCAAGCGAACACAGGCGTCTTTGTTTTTGCAATCGCAGCTGCAGCATCATCTTGCGTAGAAAAAATATTACAACTTGCCCATCGCACATCGCCGCCTAGCATTTTTAATGTTTCAATCAATATCGCTGTTTCAACGGTCATATGAAGCGACCCAGTAATTCTTAAGCCTTTTAACGGTTTTGTTTTGGCGTATTTTTTACGTAATTCCATTAAACCAGGCATTTCTTTTTCAGATATACTAATTTTTTTTCTACCAAGCGGTGCTAGTTTA
>MDTE01163729.1_pt1 | contig 21050 bp, 24 predicted proteins | sample 811231 | NCBI WGS metagenome assembly MDTE01 (sample SAMN05326651, study PRJNA326480) | marine metagenome | isolation source: seawater | place: Indian Ocean: Red Sea | collected 2010
CAAACAACGTGAACACATTGGTAGGATCAGGCGCGGAGAGGTCGTTAATCCAGCCATAAAATGGCGCGTGGCGCATTTCGATAGTAACGAACAGCACTTTATAAAGCGCAAAGAAAATAGGCAATTGCAGCAGCATAGGCAAACAGCCCGACGCGGGGTTCACGCCTTCTTTCTTGTAGAGCGCCATCATCTCCTGATTCATTTTCAGGCTATCATCTTTGTACTGCTCACGGATTTCCTGCACCTTCGGCATCAGCACTTTCATCTGGCTCATGGCCTTGTAGGACTTATTGGCCAGCGGGAATAACACCAGCTTGATACACACGGTCAGCAGCATAATCGCCAGCCCGAAATTACCCAGCAGGTCGTGGAAGTAATGCAGCGCGTGGAAGATAGGCTTAGTCAGGAAATACAGCATGCCGAAATCCACCGCCCGGTCAAACAACGGGATATTGTATTTCTCGCTGTAAGCGTCCAGCATGTTCACTTTCTTGGCGCCTGCAAAGAAACGTACAGTCACTTCCCCGTTCTCACCGGGTGCAATCGCATGCGCCTGTCCCAGATAATCCACCTGGTATTTGTCGCTATTGCTGCGGTTATAATGCTGGAATGTTGCATTGAAGGTAGTTTCAGGCACCATCGCTGTCAGCCAGTATTTATCGGTAATGCCGAGCCAGCCTTTAGTATTTTGCATTTTGGTTGGGCCGTCGTCGCGCAGCTCTTCATACGAGATTTCCTGCAACGTTTCATCCAACACGGCCAACGGGCCCTCATGCAGAATAAAGAAATGCTCTTTATCGTCCAGATAGGTACGGTTAATCAGCCCGTACGGATACAGATTCACAAGCTGGCCGCTATTATTGATCACACGACTCTCGACGGTGAACATGAAATCCTCATCCAGCGAAATTTTCTGCTCAAAGCGTATGCCTTGCGGATTTGTCCAATAAAGCATCAATGGCGACTCTGGTGTTAGCTCTGTGCCATCGGTTTGCCACATTGTGTCACGCCCCGGCACCTCGATCCCGCTGGTGCCTGAGACCCAGCCGAACTCAGCAAAATAGGGCAGCTCGCTATTGCTTGGCGCCAGCAGGCTTACATTGTCGCTCTGCTCAGAATCTTGATAGTAATCTTTCAGGGTGAGGCGGTCGATGCGGGCACCTTTCAGGCCAATACCGCCTGTCAGGCTTGGGCTTTCCAAGGCCACATGCGGCGCAGGTGCTTCTGGCGCCTCGGTTTCTTTGGCCGTTTCAATTTTGGCCGCTTGCAGCGGTGCAGTTTCGCCTTTTGCCTGCTCCAACTTTTGCTGAGCCGCTTGCTGTTCTGCGCGCTGAATGTCTGGCTCAACCACAAAATACTGCCATGCCAGCAACATGCCAACCGACAGCACCAATGCCAAAATCAGATTCTTCCCTTCAGGTGTCCCACCTGGCTGTTGCATCACATATCTCCCTTGCTGTGCGCATGTGTTTCTTTTTCGGGGCGAGGCACCGGATCAACGCCGGATCCTCCCCATGGGTGGCAGGATATAACACGCCGAAATATCAAACCGCTAGCTTTAATTGGTGTATGCAGGCGCAATGCGTCTAATGCATAGCTGGAGCAGGTTGGCTGATAGCGACAGCACCCGCCAAATAACGGTGAAAAGACAAAGCGATAGACATACACCACACCCGTGAGGCACAGCGTGGCCATGCGGGATGCTAAGCGTGTAATTTGCGCAATGCCCATTGCAGGTCCTTACAAATTTTTTCAAATGGCGCGTTTAGCGCTGTCTTACGCCCTATCAGCACATAATCATGCCCTGCATGTGCCGCGTCTGGCATGACGGTGTCAACCGCCGCCCGCAAGCGGCGCTTAATGCGGTTGCGCACTACGGCACCGCCCAGTTTCTTGGTGGCGGTAAACCCAACAGCAATCATAGAGGGTGCTTCGGTTGCACAGACACGAGGTGCTGTTTGCAGCACCATCGTATGTGCAACACATTTCTTGCCATGTCTGGCAACGCGCAAGAATTCTTGGCGTTTGGTAAGTCGTGTAATAGTCGGCGCGCCTGGCGTCGCCATGCGAACTTACGCAGTCAGCTGCTTGCGGCCTTTAGCGCGGCGGGCAGCTACTACCTTACGTCCACCCACAGTTGCCATGCGGGCACGGAAGCCGTGGCGGCGTTTACGCACGAGTTTACTCGGCTGATAAGTACGTTTCACCGTATGTCTCCTTCATGCATCGGTTTCAAAGAGCGCAACTGTATAGCGGCTTGCTGAGCATAAGTCAATCATGCAAAAGCATTTTCTTAATCTTTTAGTAACGCCTCCTATACTAATATATTTCCGAGACATAGTGTAGTTTACCTTGCATGTGGCATGCACATGCGGTTTAACTGCACTAATATTAGGGGTTTGGAAGGGTTCGTTACCGCGATGTTCGCGTATCTGCGTTATTTTTCTATTATTAGTTTTGTGTTGGTCGTGGCTGGTGCGGTTGCTGTGGGCATTGTGTTCCAGCGCATTGCAGCAGACGACCTCGAGTCTTTGGTGCGTAAAACCAACCTGTCGCTCTCGCAAGGCTTCATCAACACGGTCTGGCGCCCCCATTACCCTGACCTCTACATAGAATTCCGCAATGAAGCGCGCAAATTCTTTGAAGAAATGCCCATCGCTAAAATGAATGTCTATGACAAGCGTGGCAAATTGCTCTTCACGTCCAACAGCTCTCAATTGCTGATTGACCCAGAATATCTGAACGGCCCGCGCTTTGGCTTTAACGAAGCTTTACAAGGCCAAACCGCCACCCGCATACTCGAACATAGCGGATTTGAAACCCCTTCCGGTCAGCAAACCACGGGCACGCTGGTTCATACGGTGCGCCCCATTCTGTCCGACCAGTTCCCTTCCGTCTTGGGTGGTGCCGCGAAGAATCCAGGCGAGCGGGTAGAGGGGATTGCTGAGATCTTTTTTGACATCACCCCCCAATGGGAACGACTTAGCACCTTCCGCATGGTCTCCACCGGTAGCATCATCGGGTTGTTTGTCATACTGATATCGCTGTTGATCTTCACCAGCCGCCGCGCGGAGTCGATTATTGCCAAGCAGCATGAGGTGAATCTGGAACTGACCGCCGCCGCTGCTGCCGCCGAAGCGGAAAACCGAGACAAATCGCAATTCCTGGCCAATATTTCGCATGAACTGCGTACGCCATTAAACGCCATCATCGGCTTTTCTGAGATTATCAAGGCCGATGCGCAATCTACGCTGCCCCCTACCCAACAGGACTATATTCGCGATATTCACTCCTCAGGCGTACATTTGCTGAGTTTGATTAACGACATTCTTGATTATTCCAAGGCCGAGGCGGGCAAATTGGAAATGGATTTGATGGAAGTCGATGTCACCAAGGTTATTAAAAACAGCATGCGTTTGGTGATACCGCGTGCCGAAGAAGCGCAGGTTACGCTCGTAGAGGATATTCCTACCCAACATTTTGTGATGATGGCAGACGGCAAAAAGCTCAAGCAAGTGCTGTTGAATTTGCTGTCCAACGCCGTGAAGTTCACCCCATCGGGTGGTGAGGTGCGCGTGGCGCTATGGGAGAATGTGGTCGACCGCACCATCTGCATTCAGGTGAAAGACAGCGGCATTGGTATTTCGCCGAAAGATATTTCACGCGTGATGACACCGTTTGGCCAAGTCGATAGCACGCTTGCACGACGTTACGAAGGTACAGGCCTCGGCCTGCCACTCTCCAAGAAATTTGTTGAAACAATGGGCGGCACGTTTTCTATTGAAAGCGAAGTGAATGTGGGTACAACCATTACCATTAAACTGCCGCAAGCCAAATTGGCATCAGGCGGCAGCGCAAGCGAAAGTGAGGCAAGCCATGTCAACCCAGACCAGCAGCAACCGTAAAACCATCCGCACTATTGCCGGCATGAAAGGCGAAGCGCCTATCGTCGCGCTGACAGCTTACACCGCACCCTTTGCGCGCATACTTGATGCGCATTGCGACATTTTGCTGGTGGGTGATTCGCTGGCCATGGTGCTCTATGGCATGGAAGATACGCTCGGGCTGGATGTCGACACCATGATACGCCACGGGCGTGCAGTAGTGGCTGGCTCCCAAAACAGTTGCGTAGTGGTAGACATGCCATTTGGCAGCTATCAGCGTTCGCCAGAACAGGCGTTTGATAATGCGGCGCGCATCGTTAGCGAAACCAAATGCGCGGCCGTTAAAATGGAAGGCGGCGAAGAAATGGCCGAAACCGTGGCGTTTCTTACCAAACGGGGCATCCCTGTGATGGGGCATGTGGGGCTTATGCCGCAGCATGTGCACAGCATGGGCGGCTATCGCTATCAAGGGCGCAGCATCGATGAACAAAAGGCTATTACCCGCCATGCGAAAGCCATTGAAGCCGCCGGAGCATTTAGTATCGTGCTGGAAGGCGTACAAGAGGAGCTGGCGCGCTCTTTAACGGCGGATCTGTCCATTCCGACTATCGGTATCGGAGCGTCGCCCGCATGCGACGGGCAAGTACTGGTAACTGAAGATATGGTCGGGCTAACCGAACGTGCCCCTAAATTTGCCAAATCCTTTGGCACGTTAAGCGACGCGCTGGATAATGCGGTAGAGCATTATGCCAGTGAAGTACGCGCAGGCACATTTCCTACTCTCGAGCATTGTTACGGCGTGAAGAAATAGGCTATTTGCCGGAGCGAAACTCCGACGGTGAACGCCCTGTCTGTTCTTTGAACACACGATTAAATGATGCAATACTGCTAAAGCCCACTTCAAACGCAATGACAGTGATAGAGCTGTCCTCCGTGCGCAGACGCTTCTTCGCCTCCTCTACACGGTAACTATTCACGAACTCGTTAAAGTTCTTCTTGAAATAGCTATTGATCAATTTTGACAGGCTATGCTCGGGCACGTCTAGTCTGGTCGCCATCATCTCGCGGCTCATTCCCATCTCACGGTATAGCTTGTCTTTCTCCATCAAGGCTTCCAGTCGCTCTACCAGATCGTAATCAACCGTATCTTTCTTTTGGCGCACCGTAATCGGTATACGTGTCATATCCAGTGTGAAGAGTTGATCGAATACACGGAACAGCGAGGTCAGCACCAGATAAACAAACACCAGCCGTATCAGGGTGATAATGAATAGCGCATCTTTTGGCTCGATTCGGTCGGCCACACGTGCCAGCTCCACCACCAGAATTTGCACATTCAACAATACCAGTGCGATGATAAGCCAGTATTTGTGCGAGCGGTTTACATCTTCATAGGCAATGGTCGTATCCGTACGAGAGAAATACGCGATTAACAAAAGAAAGATCAAACTGGCGGCGAAGATATTATACAACGTTTTTATTGATTCGGTAGGCATGCAAAAGCTGCCATACAAACACAATTCTTCAACAAATAACGTGCCATATACCAGCGAGCTGCCACCTATCACCGGAATGGCCAGCACCAGCCAATAAGGCCAGCCAGGCAAACGGCCCAACAAAAACTGCATAATCAGCAAAAAACTGAAAGCAGGCGCCAATGTTTCTATAAATAGCAGCACGCCATGCAACAATTGGCGCGTCTCTCCACTGGCTAACAGGTTCAATAGCGGAATCACAAAACTGGCCGCCATGACCAGAAAAAAGAGTATGGGGACAATAACATTAACGAAATGACGGGCTGTAAGCGCCAGCACCGCTACCACCAATATGCACGGGAACAGACCTACCAGCTGAAAGGCTTGCGACAATGTGATTAAGAAATCAGCCATAGGTTCGTTTCTATTTACTGAGTGGTTTCAGTGCCTGCGTCTTGTTGTTTTTGCTTCAGCTCTTGTCGTCGCTGCTCAATCAGCCCTTCCAGCTCCTTCATGCGCTCAATACGCTCTTCTGCAAAATGGGTGATAAAGTTCAATTCGCCCTGATCCAGATCGTCCTCGTTTTCCAACACCTGCTGAATAATAACCGCCGCCGCATCAAATTCACCGCGCTGTTCATGGATGAAGGCGGGTAGTTGTTGCACCCATACAGGAATATCCGCCTCGCCTTTAAGCATGTTGGCCACCTGTAGCGCCATATCCTGATCTTGCAACTTATGATTGGCCAGATATACCGCCTGCACCAGCCACCACCATTTTTCTTCTACACGGTGCGCCGAATGTTCCACCAGATAGTCTACGATATATTTCACATCGGCGGTGTTCTGGGTTTGGCTATAATAATAGGTTGCCATGGAAGGAATATAGTTAGACGTATCGTCCAGACTGTCCAGCAGGCGCATCCAGTGATAAAGCTTGTTGTAATCGTATTTGTAGAGTGCCGTGAACCGCCCAAACGTATCTCCCGCATTCTGCAAACGCAGCCCCAGCAAACGGAAGAAAGCGTGTTCATCCCCGAACGACAATGCCTTTACGGTTTCCTGCCCCGGCACATCGGGCACAATGCTCATGTCGGGCACGATATCATGGGTGCGATACCAGAACACAGACTGGAGTGCTAAGAAGAAAACCAGAACAAAGGTGGCTCTCATAGTGACCCCTAGAATTGTTTACGTCGAAAATCGATAATAGCCGCAGTAAGCAATAATGGCACAAAAATACCCGCCTGCGCTACGTACAGATAGATGTCGCTATAAGATTTCACGCCATAAATAAGCCACTGGCTTTTTGCAAAAAAATCAAGGCGCGGCACTATAATCGAAATAATATCCAGCACCCAGCGAATGGATTCATTGAGTATTTGATTATGGAATAAGACGCCATTTTCTGCGGTCGCCGCGAAAAAACCCATCATGCGCGACAGCACATACATGCCTAAACTAGCCAATACGGATGATACTGCGCTTTTCAGCGTGAGGGCAGCAAACATCGCGATTGAAATGACCAGCCAAATCTCCAGCAGCAATGACACGATCCATGCAATGAAGCCATATTCGCTGATGATACCTGACCACAGCAATATGACTGCGGTTGGAATCACAAGCAATGCGCCTACAAATGCAAAGCCCAGCCAGTAAGACAACACCAGATTGGAACGTGAAATAGGCCGCGAAAGCAAAACGTCTATTTCTTTGGTGTCAAAGGCCTGACGAAGATGAAAACATACAAATACGATCATGCCGATCACTAAAATGACGCGCGCAGAAGACGCGCTGAAAGTAAGTGTCATTTGCTCAGGCTCCAGCAGTGCCGTGCCACCCATCACACCTGAGACAAGAGTTGAGAAAACAACACCCACAAATAGCGCGGCAAAAAGCCAGTCACGTAATGCAGTAAGCAATATATATTTTATATTAGTCCACATAGCTGCCTCTTAGAAAGAGATAGGGCGAGGATCATCTGTGAATTTCTCGTAGATATAGCGGTCAGCGTCTTGCGCATGGCCATTAGAGTCTACGATGGTCGCCTTAATGAAGATGATCAGTTCTGATTTGCCATTTTGTTTCAGCTGGCTTTTGAATGCCTTGCCGATCCACGGAATTTCACTCAGGCCTGGCACACCCTGATCAGAATTGACGACAACATCTTGCATCAATCCGCCAATAACCAGCACCTGACCGCTGCGTAGCTTCATCACAGAGTCAAGTTCGCGCACTTCCACCACTGGGATATTGTTCTGAATATCGGTGCCTGTATCTGCCGATGCAAAAGCCGCTACCGGATCCGCCACCTGATCTACCTGACGGGACAGGGTTGGGCGAATATTGAGCGTGACTTCACTGGTATCCAGATTGATGGATGGGATAATGCTGAGGATAATACCAATCGGAATGGACACGGTTTCACTTTCAACCGTTATCCCCCCTTGCTGAACCACCACACCGTCTTGCACCAGCGCATCCTCCTGCTCGATATCCAGATCGAAGAAAATGCGGTTTTCAGCAAATGTCAGCACGGCCTGCTGGTTGTTGATTGCATGCAGTCGAGGACTAGACAAGGTGCGCGATGTACCAAACTGATTGGTAAGCTGCACTACAGCATCCAAGCCAATACCAAGGTTGTCATCACCAATAGGATTGCTCGGCGTATTGGCATTGGTTTCTGCACCAAAAATGGTGTAGCTCGCCAAATTACCCACCGTTTGCTGGAGAGGATAGCCAATGTTGAAGTCGTTGTTACCAATTACAGCAGACCAGTCAACGCCACTTTGGAACTGCTCATCCAGCTCAACTTCCACAATCTTCGCTTCGATCAGCACCTGTGCGGTTGCGTTGCGGCTTACTTGTTTGAGATAGGTTTGTATCAAATCATGTTGAATCTGACTTGCCGACACAGACAAAATACCTGCTTGGCGGTTAATAACGAAACGATCCTGGTCACTTTCCGAAGCAGTTTGTTCAGCCTCACCACCTTCAGCGCCTTGCAAAGAGGCACCCTGTCCTGACAAACGATTATTTGGCAACTGATTCAGAATCATTGCTACGTTTGATTCCAGCGCATCCCAGAAATCGCTAGCCGCTTCAATTTCGATCGATGCGGTAGAACCCGTACTAAAACCACCGCCACCCGATCCGCTTCCGCCACTGCCGCCGCTTCCGCCCGATCCACCTTCGCCGCTTCCGCCAGACAATACATCTGTAGTCACATTCACACTGCCATTACTGCTACGTACGATATTCAGGAAATCTAGACTGTAGTTTTTCACAAAAGGCTCATCGCGCTCCACACGCAATACATCGTCTTTCATGCTGTAACGCAGACCGGCCAGCTTTGCGATACGGTCAATCACTTTATTGAACGGCTTTTCCTTCGCTCGGAAGGAAATACCACCGCTAATATTGGCATCCAGCTCAACGTCTACATCTGCCAATCGCGCCAGCTCAATCAACACATCCTTCAGCGGCACATCATCCGTTACCGAAACGGATACCAACTTTGTTTCACCAATTTTAGGGGGGCGCGGCGCGGCAAGGATTTGCGCAACATCAGGAATAGGCGGCACGTCCTCCGCGCCCATTTTCATTTTCTTGTCCTGATATAGTTCGTCCTGATCCTTCATCGCGCCCAATTTGCGATAATCGTCGCGGTTCAGCTCTATGGCGTCATCAATGAAGTCATTTTGATTGGGGTCAAAGATGCCGCCATCAGACGCACATCCCCCAATTAACAACATACTAGATATAGATATTCCTAAAAGCGTGGTGCGTATGCGCATAAAAAACCCAACAAACTAACGATATACTATAAATGGTATGCCTATAAGCACTACCATACAATATAAACAGGTGTAACGACTTTAGAAATTAAAGACAAATGCAAATATAAAGATTCCGTTAACGGAGCAAGCTTTACTATATGTTGTATTGCGACTGTAGTAAAAATGTAACAAACTATGTGAACAAACGTCCAATATTCCAGAAATAATCAGGTATTGCTGGCCATAATAAGCAAAGCATCATCGCAAGCGCCAATGCGGGTCCAAACGGAAAACGCTCACCCAGACCGAGCACACGCCAGAGCATGGCGGTTATCACGCCAATCAGGCCTGAGAAAAACAGAAATGGCACCAGAGGCTCTACCCCTAACCACACGCCTGCCACCGCTAAAAATTTTACATCACCCAAGCCAAGCCCATCTTTTTTGCGCAGATATAGAAATCCGTAGCGCAGCGCCAGCCCAATCGTTAGCCCCACAGCAAAACCTGCCACCATATCTGCAGGCTCGGTGTGCATATGGAACCCATAGGCGGCGCCCAGCATCAGCATAGCCACCTGCACCTCATCGGGAATGATGTAATGCTCCAGATCGGTAACGATCAATGTCAGCACACAAATGGAAAGCAGAAAGATGATAAGTGCTTCGAGGCTGATACCAAACGCGGCAAAACATGCCAACGCGATACAAGCCGCCATCAGCTCTATTGCGGGATACCGCCAGCTAATGGGCTGTTTACAATACCGGCAACGCCCTTTGGAAAAAAGCCATGACAACATAGGCACCAAATCACGTATGCCCAGACGATGATGACATTTCGGGCAGCGCGAATGGGTGGCCCCCACCGGCTCCTCACGCGGCAAACGATAGCTGAGCAACGACACCAGACTGCCAAACGCCGCACCCAGAACAAAAACCATAATAATTATGAATGGGTTACCAGCAATTTCGGGAGACATGGGCGCTTTCTGATACTTGATATAGTTGTTGTGTTAACGTGGCAAATTTGGCGACAATGTCCAGCGCTTCTGCTTAAACACTGATATATACTATTATTTTATTGCGTTTGACGGGCTTCCGTGTCATGTAATCCACACGCTGCGCCCTATATATAGTGGCTTGCGGCGATATAATGAAAGAAAAGTGCTGGGGCATGGATAAAAGCATAGTAGCTCTCGCCAGTGATCATGCTGGGTATGCGCTCAAGGAAACGCTGAAACAAACTGTGCAAGACGCAGGCTGTGACGTGGTGGATCTGGGTGCGGATGATGAAAGCTCCGTGGACTATCCGGATTATGCACGCGCGATGGCGGATGCTTTGAAAGACAACAAAGCTGACTTGGGCATTCTGGTGTGTGGTTCGGGCAATGGCATTGCAATGGCGGCCAATCGCCACACCCATGTGCGCGCGGCTTTATGCCAGTCTGGTCTGCAGGCCGAAATGGCGCGGCGCCATAACGATGCCAATGTGTTAGCGCTTGGCTCGCGCTTTATTGGGGTGGATAACGCTATTGAGTGTGTCCAACGTTTTTTAAACAGCGAATTCGATGGTGGCCGCCACACGCGCCGGGTCGAGAAGATGTCTTAAGAGCAACGAGGGAGCTATTAACTATGAACACTATTCCAGAACCACCAGCAGCAGATGAAACCACACCCACCGTTGGTGGAGAGCCGGGCGCCGGCGCTGTACATGTGATGTATGGTTTGTACGCCGCAAGTATTATTCTTGGCTTCACCAGCATTATTGCCGTTATCATCGCTCACGTGAAGCGTGGCGACCTGCGCGGCACACCGTATGAAAGCCACTGTGTGTGGGGCTTCCGCACTTTCTGGCTAAGCCTGTTGTTCTTCGTGATCATCGGCATTCTGTTTGCCACTATGGTGCTTGCCCCTGTTGCGGGCATTCTTAGCATCGTGGCTGGCATCTGGTATATTTACCGTATTATTAAAGGCTGGATCAAATTGTTTGATAAACAGCCTATCACCAAACCAACCGCATTATTCTAAAGGAACACCGACATATGACCTCTAGCACTGTCACCCAAATGACCCACGATTCATCTGACACTCACAGCTTTTTTACGCGTTCGGTTGCTGAAAGTGACCCGGCGTTGTTCGATGCGTTGCGCAAGGAACTGGATCGCCAACAAACGCAGATCGAGCTGATTGCATCGGAAAATATTGTGAGTCAGGCAGTGCTGGAGGCGCAAGGCTCGGTATTAACCAACAAATATGCCGAAGGCTATCCCGGCAAACGCTATTATGGCGGCTGTGAGTTTGTTGACATCGCAGAAGAGCTTGCAATTGCCCGTGCCAAAGAACTGTTCGGCGCAGCCTATGCCAATGTGCAGCCAAGCTCGGGCAGTCAGGCCAACCAGGGCGTGTTCAACGCCATCCTGAAACCTGGCGATACGATTCTGGGTCAATCGCTGGCCGCGGGTGGCCACCTCACCCATGGCGCGGCTCCCAACCAATCGGGCAAATGGTTTAACGCGGTACAATACGGTGTGCGCGAAGACGACGCACTGATCGATTATGATCAGGTGGCGAAACTGGCGGAAGAACATAAACCAAAACTTATTATTGCTGGTTTTTCGGCCTATCCGCGTGTGGTGGACTGGGCTAAATTCCGCGAGATTGCCGATAATGTAGGCGCGTATTTCATGGTGGATATGGCACATATCGCCGGGCTGGTCGCCGCTGGCGTCTATCCGTCCCCTGTGCCGCACGCGCATGTCTGCACCACCACCACCCACAAAACCCTGCGTGGCCCACGCGCTGGCCTGATCATCTCGAATGATCCTGATATGGTGGTACGCCAAACCAAGAGCGGTAAAGACATTACCCTTGGTCAGGCAATCAATTCGAGCATCTTCCCCGGCATTCAGGGCGGCCCGCTGATGCATGCCATCGCCGCTAAAGCCGTAGCCTTTGGCGAAGCGCTGAAGCCATCATTCAAAGAATATGCAAAGCAAGTCGTAGACAATGCACGTGCGCTGTCCGCCACCTTGCAGGATCGCGGTCTGGACATTGTATCCGGCGGCACCGACAACCACCTCGTGTTGGTGGATCTGCGCCCTAAAGGCGTGACCGGTGACAAAGCAGAGCATAGTTTGGAAATGGCCGGTCTGACCTGTAACAAAAATGCGATTCCTTTTGATCCACAGCCACCAATGGTGACTTCGGGCGTGCGTCTTGGCACTCCAGCCAGCACCACACGCGGCTTTGGCGTGGAAGAATTTAAACAGGTGGGCGAATTCATCGGTGATGTGATGGATGGTCTGGCCACCAACCCCGATAATAACAGCGCTGTAGAACAGGAAGTGCGCGGCAAGGTGCGTGCCTTGTGCGACCGTTTCCCGATCTACACCGAACGATTTGAAGGAAAATAAAGCATGCGGTGCCCTTTCTGCAGCAATCAGGACACGCAGGTAAAAGATTCGCGTCCCAGTGAAGACGGCTCGACCATTCGTCGTCGTCGCTATTGTCCTGCCTGTAACTCGCGCTTCACAACGTTCGAGCGTGTACAGCTGCGCGAATTGACCGTGTTGAAATCCAACGGAGAGCGCCGCCCATTCGACCGCGATAAGGTGGCGCGCTCTATTGGCATTGCCATGCGCAAGCGCCCTGTGGCACCGGAAGAAGTCGAACAGGCAATCAATCGCGTGGTGCAAAAACTGGAAAGTCAGGGCGACAGCGAAATTCCATCGCAGCATATTGGCCTTCTGGTAATGGAAGAACTGCAGGCGCTTGATAAAGTAGGCTATATCCGCTACGCCTCTGTATACCGTAATTTCCGCGAGGCAAAAGACTTCGAGGAATTTGTAGAAAGCATGGACGGTAAACCCGTCAAAAAATAGCCCGGGCAACCCCATGGCCTCTGCCTTAGATCATCAGTATATGCTGCATGCGATTCGCATCGCCGAGCGCGTGCGAGGACGCACCGCCCCAAACCCGGGCGTGGGCTGCGTCATTGTAAAAGACGAACAGGTGGTGGGCTATGCACATAGCGGCGTGGGCGGACGCCCTCATGCCGAACCGCAAGCCATAAAAATGGCCGGTGAAGCCGCACACGGCGCTACCCTCTACTGCACCCTCGAGCCATGCTGTCACACAGGCCAGACCCCGCCTTGCACCGACGCTATTATTCAGGCCGGCATTGCACGCGTAGTCATTGGCTGCGTGGATAGGGATGAGCGGGTAGCCGCGCAAGGCATTGCAGCACTGCGCGCCGCACGTATAGAAGTCGAAACAGGCATCGCTGAAGAGGCATGCCACACATTGCATGGCAGCTTTTTCACGCGCATCACCGATTATCGGCCAGAAGTCACCCTTAAAATTGCCACCACACTCGACGGCAACATTGCGCTGGCCAATGGTGCCAGCCAGTGGATAACAGGCGAACAGGCACGCCGTTTTGGCCATATGTTGCGGGCACGTCACGACGCAATTGCAACAGGCATCGGCACCGTGATGCAGGACAATCCCGCACTCAATTGCCGCTTGCCCGGCATGCAATCCCACTCCCCTACCCGCATCGTGTTTGACAGCATGCTACGCATTGGCGAACAGCAAGCACTGGTGAGCGATGATCCCGCGCATACATGGATTATCACACGGGCAGCGCATCGCGATGAACATGCAGAACGCTGCGAACGGCTGGAAGCCTGCGGGATACGCCTGCTGTTTGCAGACGAACGCGACGGCAAGATTGATCTGGCCGATGCATTGCGTCTATTGGCCAAAGAAGGCATTAACAGCCTGTTACTGGAAGCAGGGCAGGTGCTGAGTACAGCGTTCTTGCGTGCTGAGCTGATCGACACGCTTTACTGGTTCCGTGCGCCCAGCCTGATAGGCAGCGATGGCATGCCCGGCTTTGGTGCCATGCGCTATGAGAGCCTTGCACAAATCGCTCGCTTTCAACGCCGCGATACGTTAGCACTGGGCAGCGATATATGTGAGGTTTATCAGAAAGCCTGAGATGTTTACTGGCATTATTACCGATATGGGCACCGTCCTGCGCGTTGAAGGGGATACGGAACGCCGTTTACGCATTGGCTGCAGCTACGATATGAGTGCTGTCGGCTTGGGTGATTCAATCGCATGCAACGGCATTTGCCTGACTGTGACCGAAAAAGACACCGATAGTTTTAGTGCCGTTGCCTCCGCCGAAACAATTGCCGCTACCACGCTGGGCACATGGCAGGCAGACACCAGCCTCAATCTGGAGCAGGCTTTGCGCGTTGGCGACCCGTTGGGCGGCCACATCGTAAGCGGCCATGTGGATGGGGTGGGCACCGTGCGCTCGATTGAGCCTGTCGATGACTCGCACCGTATCACTATTAGAATAGCTTCTGAGCTGGCACCACTGGTTGCGCGCAAAGGCTCTGTCACAGTGGATGGTGTATCATTAACGATCAATGGGGTTGAAGATACCGACTTTGATGTCAATATCATTCCCCATACTTGGGACGTAACAACCTTGGGTCAGCTACAAGCTGGCAGTCAGGTGAATATAGAAATAGATATGCTCGCGCGGTATGTCGCGCGGCAATTGGAGACACAGCATGGCTGAAGGGCTAGCAAGCATTGACGAGATTATTGCCGATGCAAAAGCAGGTAAAATGTTCATTCTGGTGGATGATGAAGACCGCGAGAACGAAGGCGACTTGGTAATTCCCGCACAAATGGCCGACGCGGATGCGGTGAATTTTATGGCCAAATATGGCCGTGGCCTCATCTGTCTGGCACTCACCAGCGACCATGTACACAAGCTCGGCCTGCCGCCTATGGCACAGCATAATAGCTCGCGCCACCAAACCGCTTTCACCGTGTCGATTGAAGCGCGCGAAGGCGTCACGACAGGCATATCCGCGGCCGATCGTGCGCATACGATTGCTGCCGCCATTCACGCATCCGCCAGCTCTGCCGACATTGCCTCGCCAGGTCATGTGTTTCCGCTGGAAGCGCGCGATGGCGGCGTGTTGGTACGTGCCGGGCACACCGAAGCAGCCGTAGACATTGCCCGATTAGCTGGCCTGCATGCCTCAGGCGTCATCTGCGAGGTGATGAATGATGACGGCACCATGGCACGCCTGCCCGACCTGCTTGCCTTCGCTGAGGAACATGATTTAAAGGTGGCAACCATTGCCGATCTGATCGCGTATCGCCGCAAACAAGAAAAGCTGGTAAAACGCGTGGTGGAAACCACACTCGACAGCCAATATGGCGGGCAATTTGACTTGCTCGTATATGAAAACACCGTCGAATATGCCGAGCATGTGGTGCTGAAAAAAGGTGAGATTTCATCCGATTCGCCCTGCTGGGTACGTATGCACAGCATGAACGCCCTGACCGATGTGCTGGGCGACACACATGACAATAAGGCCGGTGAGTTACAGGAAGCCATGCGTATGATTGAGGCGCAGGGCAGCGGTGTGATTGTGCTGCTGCGCGAGCCACGCAAAAGTGCCTTGTCAGACACGCTGCGCATGCGTATGGGAGAGCCACCCAAGCAAGCGCCAGACCTGCGCGATTACGGTATAGGCGCACAAATTCTGCTCGACCTTGGTGTGAAGGATATGGTACTTCTCTCCAACGCACAGCGCAGTGTGGTTGGCCTTGAAGGGTATGGCCTGACCATCAGCGGATATCAGCCTATCAATGTGAAAGCAGACTAGATCATGACCCATGTTCTGATTGTAACCTCGCCCTATTATGCCGACATTTCCGACGAGCTGGTAAAGGGCGCCACCGCTTATCTGGAACAGTATGGCATGGAGTATGAGATCGTCAACGTGCCGGGTGCGTTTGAAATACCGGGCGCGATTCGCATGGCGCTGGGCGCAGATAAATTTGACGGGTTCATTGCCCTTGGTTGCGTAATCCGCGGTGAAACCAGCCATTATGACTATGTGTGCGGGGAGAGTGCGCGCGGTTTGCAGCAGCTTGCGACCGAACATGCCGTGCCTATTGGCTATGGCATTCTGACCGTGGAGAACAAAGAACAAGCGTGGGTGCGGGCTGCCATTGACCAGAAAAACAAAGGCCGCGACGCGGCAGAAGCCTGTGTGCAGATGATGCAATTAAAACAAAAGTGGAATCGATAAATATATGACCGGCGAAAACGCATCCATACGTAAGAAACGCAGTGCGCGCATTGCGGCTATTCAGGGGCTGTATAACCAGTCTGTGACCAAGCATAATTACAGCCCTGAGCAAATGATGGAACAGCTGCTTGGCCAGTGGCAGGAAACCAACAATAAAGACGATATCGATTGGGAGATCAAAGACACGCCCGATAAAGCATTGCTGCGCAGTTTGCTGGTGGGTGTGCATGAACATCTGGATGCGATTCAACCCAAGCTGCACGCGGTGGTCAAAGAAAACTGGTCGCTGGAGCGTATGAGCCCCATTTTGCAGGCTATTCTGCAGCTGGGTGTATATGAGTTGATGTTTGAGCCTAAACGTAACCGCAAAATCATCGTGGATGAATACACCAAAATCACCAGCAGCTTTTTCGATAATCCCGAATTGGGCTTTATACACTCCGCCCTGAATATGCTGGCGAGTGAGTTGCGACCCGACAATGGCGAATGAATTTGATCTGATAGCCACGCATTTTGCGCCGCTTGCCAATGCATACGGCACATTTGATCTGACCAATGACGCCGCCGCTATCGTGCCCGCTCCGGGACGCGCACTTATCGTCACCAGCGACACGCTAATCAGCGGTATCCATTTTTTTGCCGAGGATGACCCATCGACACTGGCGCACAAAGCGCTGCACGTTAACCTGTCGGATCTGGCAGCGATGGGGGCAAAACCCCTTTCCTACTCGCTTTGTATCAGCCTGCCTTCCGCGCTCGAAGACGCATGGATAGCGTCCTTTGCAGAAGGGCTGAAAGAGGCACAAACCCATGCGGGAGTCTATTTGCTGGGTGGCGACACCACCAGCACGCCCGGCCCGTTGAGCATCACCGTCACCGCTTTTGGCCAAGCGCGTCAGGGCACGGCCCTCACCCGCGCCGGCGCACAACGAGGCGATGTGCTGGTCGTCTCTGGCACCATTGGCGATGCGGCGCTGTATCTGCGCACCAAAGATGAGGCATTCGCCGCACGTTACCACACCCCGCAAGCACGCACTGTGCTTGGGCAGGCGCTTATTGGCAAAGCCAGCGCGTGTCTGGATATCTCTGATGGCCTGCTGCAAGACGCGCAGCATATTGCCACCCATTCTGACTGCCATATTCATATCAAAGCGGCGGAAGTGCCGCTCAGCCATGCCGCAAAAGAACGGCTTCAACAAGATGCCAGTTTACGTGAATGCGTGCTAACGGGCGGGGATGACTATGAGTTGCTGTTTACCATCTCCGAAGAGATGCTGGCAGAATTGCGTGAAGAGGTGGAATGCCAGCTAACGGTGATCGGCAGTTGTGAAACCGGCAGCGGGGTTAGCTGTGTGGACGAAAATGGCCAGTTGCTGGAATTTACGCATAAAGGCTGGCAGCACCGTTAATCGGTTGCTTATTGGGTAGGCGCATTGAAGCGCCCCACATTCCCCAGAATCTGTTCAAAGAAGCCAAGGCTATGGCCTTCGGTGGGTGTGGTTTTATCGACATAGGCGAACTGCTCACGATCGTTCAGATCGTAATGCTTCACTTCTGCCACATTGCCATTACTGTCGAATACGATACGGGTGACATGCTGTTCGACAATCTCAGGCTCGAGAAAAGCAATGGTTTCACGACGGTTGCGAATATAGTACCAGTTTTCTTCACCAAAATCGCTGATGCTCGACGGAGAGCCAAGCTTAGCGCGCACCGCCGCCTTGCTTTCGCCTACTTCCACAACTTCAGCAATGGGGGTGTCGGCCACGTGGCCACGATTATCCACCAACGGCGTACATGCAGTTACAAAAAGTAAAGCGCTTGCCAGCACGCCACTACGCACTATATGAGTGATGAAACAATATAAGGATGTGTGCATAGATGTTTGCTCAATTAGCCCGCTGGTTTCGTACCGATGAGACATATGATAAAGCCTCAACGCTTTATATAGCACTGGTAGAACAAGCGCGAAACCCCTTTTTCTATGCCGAACTCAACGTACCGGACTCGCTCGACGGGCGGTTTGAAATGGTGCTGATGCATATGTTCTTACTGATGCATCGCCTTAAAGCCGAGCCTGAGCAAAGCTATGAAGAGCTGAACCGCCAGATCATCGAAATTATGTTTAACGATATGGATCGCTCCTTGCGTGAACTTGGTGTGTCGGACACGGGGGTTGGCAAACGTGTGAAAAAGATGGCGAACGCGTTATATGGCCGTTTGCATGCCTACGAGCAATCAGCCAGTGAAGACGATAGTCTGCGCGAGGCAGTGCACCGCAATGTATATGGCACGGTAAAAGACGTGGATGCCGCACATGTGCAAGCCATGGCCGCATATTGCCGTCAGGCATTGGAAGGATTACACACGCAGGACGCAGACAAGCTGGCAGAAGGTCAGATCACCTGGCCTGCACCTGCATCTACGCTGCATCAGTAATTAAGTGATTATAAAGCCAGATTATATTCTGGTGCTGAAAGGGAAATAAGCGATGTGTTACGCGTGTTGCTTGCCGTGTAGGCATCGCTACCACGTGCATTATTGATTAATGAACGCAGCGCCTGATCGTTGCTACGCTGCTGCGACTGAGCCGTTGTATCAATACGGATAGGTTGGCTATTACCAGCCCCTGCCATGCCAATGCTGGCCGTACTGCTGACATTTGCACTGCTAGTCTCAGGTTGCACCGCCTGACGGATCGATTCCACCATAGAGGTCTGATCGCTGGCAGCGGCGCTCGCACCCACATTTTGATTGGCTGCGACACTGGCCGCCTGCGCTACGTTCAATTGTGCCACCCCTCGCGGTTGGGCGGCTGGTTTAAACGCATTGCTAGGCATATATTTCGTTTGCGAAAATGCCTCTAATGTTTCGCGGTTGGGTGTAGGCGAATTCGGCAGAAAATCTTTCAGGAATGAGGTGAAGAGATCACCATCGGCCGATGCGCCCTGACCAAAAATTTGCGCCAGAAAAGTCGACGAAAAGCCGAAACCCTGCGTAACCCCCACGCGCGCACTAACAGATTGATAGCCAGGCGTTTTTACTTCAGCTGATTCAGGCGTAGCCGGCGCACGCAACGGTGGCGTGCTACGCGAATTATTATAAATTTCACTGTTTGAGAGTGGGCTTGGCACTGCATTATAGGTGATATTTGCAGGCGGCAATGCTTGCGCCGGCACGTTATTGACAACGGCCGAAGTCTGGATAGGCGCAGGTACTTGCGCGTTAGGTACAGACAAAATGGGTAGCATTACATACACTCCTTACATTCTCACTATAGCAAAAAAATACCATTTTGTCAATTTTCCGAAGAATTAGAATGACTTAATTTAACTAAAATGTCATATTAATCTCTGTCACAAATACTTCACTTTACTTAGACAGGACTTACTTCTATTAAGCTGCATCATGCGTGTTTGGTTACTTATATTATTGGTTATTTCGGTGAGCGTTGCAGGGCTATTGGCATGGACGCTAACACCAAATAGCAATGGGCTGCCCAGCGACACTTCTTATGGAGAAGCGGCGATCGGCGGTGCGTTCACTCTGACGGATCACAACGGCAATGTGGTGACAGACAAAGATCTGCTGGGAAAATATAGTCTTGTCTTTTTCGGCTTCACCCACTGTCCTGATATTTGCCCTACATCGTTGTTGATCATATCGAATGTGCTAGAGCAGGCAGACGTGCCGAGCGAGCAGATCACGCCTGTCTTTATTTCCGTGGATCCGGAACGCGATACGCCTGAGACGATGGCAAAATATGTGTCGCATTTTCATCCCAGTCTGATTGGCATGACCGGCACTGACGAACAGATAAAGCAAGTGACTGATGCATATAAAGTTTATTATGCCAAAGTGCAGCAGGAAAACTCTGCGCTGGGCTACAGTGTCGATCATTCGGGCTTTATCTATCTGATGGATCCGCAAGGAAAGTACGTGACACACTATCCGCATAATGTTACCCAACAGGCTTTAACCGAGAGTCTGAAGCAACATGTGGCCCAAAATTAAATTCATTTCCGTTTTTGCCTGTTTCTTGTTCATTGCTGCGTTTGTTCTAGATGGACTAAGCACGCAACCCAACAACGCCAATGCTAGCGACATAGAGCTAAAAGCTTTTTGGTCGCCACCCACCATTGCCGCCTCGCGCGTTGGTATTGCGTATGGCACCATCCATAATATGGGTGAAGATATTGTTACCTTAACAGCGGTAAAGAGTGACAAAGCAGAATCGGTCGAATTGCACACCACCATGATGGAAAATGACATCATGCAAATGCGCAAAGTTGACACGCTGGACATTCAACCCAATGGCCATGCAACGCTAGCCCCCGGCGGACTGCACATCATGCTGATTGGCTTAAAAGATGCGCTTGAGGCTGGCAACAGCTTTCCGCTGACATTGGAATTTGCCGACCGCCCTGAACTCACCGTGAACGTTCAGGTGAAAAAGCCGGAAGCGCAAATAGCGCCTGCACATTAATTTGCGCTACTCACCTAGTTGTGCTTGTTTAGGGTATGACCTCAGCCACTGATCCATATACTGGCCCGCGCCGCGGTTTCATGTTTGTGTTATCCTCGCCGTCTGGCGCTGGTAAAACCACGCTTTCCCGCCGTTTGCTTGGCAATCACCCGGGGGTGAGCATTTCCATTTCGGTTACTACGCGCCCCAAACGCCCAGGCGAAATAGATAAGCAAGATTATCATTTCATCGACGATGCGGAATTCACACAGATGGTAACCGACGGTACATTGCTGGAACATGCCACCGTATTTGATTATAA
>MDTE01010601.1_pt1 | contig 21046 bp, 16 predicted proteins | sample 811231 | NCBI WGS metagenome assembly MDTE01 (sample SAMN05326651, study PRJNA326480) | marine metagenome | isolation source: seawater | place: Indian Ocean: Red Sea | collected 2010
CATGGGCAATTGGCAAGTGAACGCGCCAAACAGGGCTTGCCTGGTAGGGCTTGCCACACGTCCGGGACACAGGCCGACAGTAAACCGTTTGCAGCATTATCGCTAGAACCGCCTGGCGTCCCCAGCACAACGCGACGTCCGTAACATCGTCACAGACATTACGCGTCACCAGAAAAAAGAGTTTTTCCTACACGGACGATCGTCGCCCCCTCCTCAATCGCGGTCTCAAAATCACCACTCATTCCCATCGAAAGTTCTTCCATCTGAATCCCAGGAATGCCAATACCACGCAAGTGATCTCGTAATTCGCGCAAACGGACGAAGTATTTCCGGGCTGTTACATGATCGGACCCACGCGCCGCCATTCCCATCAAGCCCTGCACTTTGATATTCCGCAAGCCAGCAATCGTTGGAAGCAACAAGGGGATTTCATCTGACGAAAAACCATGCTTGGCAGCATCTTCAGCCACATTCACTTCAAGCAATACCGGAACGATGCACGCATCACGACCAGCCTCTGTATCAATCGTCTGCAACAAACGTAAACTGTCGCAAGAATGCACGAGTCGAACAGCTGGTAACGTACGCCGCACTTTATTGCGTTGCAAATGCCCGATCATGTGCCACTGAACAAGCGGGTGACTGACCGCATTCACTTTCTTCCACAACTCCTGCGGGCGACTCTCACCAAGATCAAAACAGCCGACATCGAGAAGCGCCAGCACTTCATCCAGCCCCACGTACTTTGTCACTGCAACCAAACGAACGCTCTGCGAGTCACGGCCGCTGCGCCGCGCAGCAGCGTCAATCTGCTCTCGCACGCGAGTGACGTTGTCGGCGATCCGCTGTTGCAATTCAGACATCAACAAACTCAACTAGATTTCCGCAACGCCAGCAACGTCCGGGCATTCGGCTTCGTCGGGCAGGCTCGCGCCAAGTTGAGCGCCATCCCGACTATTCGATTTCAATCAAAGTCTCAACACTGCCGTTGGTGTGAAATCGTCCGCAGATATATTCACAACCCAGATTCTGCCCCAATACGGTTCGAATTCGCTTCGCGGCCAAAGAGCGATAAAACATCCACTGGCGCCGCCCGATCTGAACTCGATAGCCCGTCGCAACGTCGCGCGGCTGAACCTGAAGATCTTCGGCAACCGTTAGTTGACGCCACGTGTACGGTTTCGTCCGCTGCCTGGGATCAAGGTCAATAAACAACGGCACCTCTAGCCGTGAAGCCACCCCTCGCTGTTTAAGCAATAATCCACTGGTTGTCACAGTCAATTCGCCATCCGCTGGGGCTGCACGCCATTCAGGTAATGAGAGAGGCAACGCAAGAAACCGTGGCTTGCGGCGATCCGAAATAGTCACCTCGCGGGTCTCGTCAGCCGGCTGCAAATGCATCGACTCATGAAGCGGCCAGGAAACCTCAAGATCGATTTCAACAGGCTTCTTGCCCAATACGACATGGCCGAGCAACAAGAACTCTTCTTTTCTCGCCACCAAAACCTGCCGCTGCAACACGATACCGTTTCCCAATGGGGCTTCCAATTCCAGATAAACAACATCCTCGTCACTGAACCAGCACAATTCAGACCAGCGTCCCTGAACCGCCAGTCGTTTTCCGTCGACACAAACATCTGCTTTCCAGGGACCAGTAAAAATCTGCTGGGTCCCGCGACTTAGTCCGGCAAAGACAGAATCTTCTCCGAATATCACTCCCAGGTCAGTCTTACCACGGCCCCATCCCCCCCGCATGACCGCGATGCCAGCCCATTCCGAACAAACGGAAGCGTCTGGCAGAGATTTCCTGGAGGATCGTTTTGCAGATCCAGGCCAACCAGAGAAGAGCCGGCTGGCTACCATTTGGTCGTGAGGGTCACCCGACAACTTCAGCGCCGCCTGAGACAACTTCCGCCAATCTCCGATCTCATCCGCATCACAAAATATCTGGGAACCATCCCCCCTCGACAACCGGAGCATCTGCAACACCATCCAGTCATATTGTTCTTGCGCTGCCTCGGTCAAACATAACCTGTCGTTAGCACATGCCAGGGATTGACACCTTGTCCAGGATGCCAGTAGGGGCCGAAAACTCTCTATCGCTCGCGAGTGGATTAACCCCTCTCCATCGAGTAGATCAATCAGCGCTGCTGAGAGCAGCTCAGAAGCGGAATCATGCAATTCCTGGCATTGATCCAGTTCGGGAAACAGACACACCAGAATCAACGGCAACTCGCCGACAAGCCATTGTTGCACAAGCGGATCGTCACTGGGTGACGATCGTCTGGCATCGTTGGCAACCTCTACCAATTGGTCCAAGAGTTCGCACCAAGGTGCGGCAGGAAGTTCACGTGCCAGATCGACGAGCGCATAGCTCCAAGCGATACATTCCAGACACAACGTGCGGCTCACCTCACGAGCGGGCAAACCCTGCAACCAGCCTTCCAGTTCCGTCGCAATAGCAGTGTCTAATGACTTCCGTTTCGACTTCCGCTTTCGAGCGACATTCTCCAGGTTGCTCAAGAGGGGCAACGCATCATTGACGCCATGCCCGTCACTCAACCCCCAACGTAACGCCTTGCGTCCGCCGGATTTGACCGCCTCGCGCAGGCCAATAGGTTTTATACGGTTCTGCAGGTGCTGCACCCACTGTTCCCAATCACTCGGGTCGGGTGTGCCGGCGTCCAGCCGTACTGCATTTTGTTTCTTCGCAACCGTGAGTGACCCTGACATGTTCAGCTTACCTTCCTATACCAGCCTGCGCAATCGCTTTTACTGCACTATAATAGACATCCGCGGGTTGGCCACAAGGCGGCGGGCCTTTCAGACTACTTCAACACTCTCCACGCCTGGTAACTGCAAGTGGGCTCGCAACGCGGCATGCTAGATTACAACCGACGCCAACTGGCCATCAGGGGAGTACTAAGATGTCGATGACACACCATCAGCCGCAACGACTTGCGGCGATCTTCGTGTGCCTGGTATTTTCATGCGAGCCATCGTTTTTTTGCCCTGGGACCATCACCTGTGCTGAGGACGCGAGCAAAGATCCGCAAGTTCAGGTACTCAGCCCTCCGCCCGGACTGCAGCAACTTGGCAAACACAGGCTCTGGGTAGACCTGAAAAAACGACACGTTGTGGTGGATGGCACCGTCTGCTTGCGCGAAGGCCAACTCGAGATGTTCGCCTGTCCCAAAGGCACCAAAGAACACGAAGCGATTGTTGCGATTGACTGCCCAGCACAGTTCTTGCACGCTGCGTTGTTGTCAGTAGGAGCCCAATCTGGCAACACCGTGTCCTATGAACCTGAGTACAAGGCCGCAAGTGGGACTATCATCGATATCTACCTGCTCTGGAAAAGTGCGGATGGTAAGAAACACCAGACACGGGCTCAGAACTGGGTGCGGTATCTGAAAACAGGCAAAGCCATGCCTTACGATTGGGTGTTTGCAGGCAGTGGATTCTACACCGACAAATCGACTGGAAAACGACACTATATGGCAGATGCCGGAGACATGATTTGCGTCTCCAACTTCAATACAGCCATGCTTGATCTCCCAATTCAAAGTAGTGCGGCAGCGGCAGGTCTACTATTCACTGCGTACAAGAAACGCATTCCACCACTGCGTACTCCTGTCCGGATCGTCTTGATCCCGCGACCGTCGGAAAAGGACACCGAATCACCTCCTGCGCCTGCGGTCAGCAACAAAAACTCGCCCTGAACCACATACTCCTCCAAGAAGACATTCGGCGCAACGACACGGATGAGGCCAGATTACTCGCAAGCACTAATCTCAACAGTACCGTCTGGTCCAAAGAATCGGTAACAGTCGCCGTTCTATCATGGTGAGTCGTTTCGAGTCGCAGCACGAATCGCTTTCACCGTAGCCGCCGCACGAAACTCGATAATCCGCCGGCCCCACTCGATCGTTCTTTGCGCAGGTGCAAGCTCGACACCGTTGATACGAAACTTGTCTGCCGCAATTCTCTGGTTCGTCCTGACACTACTTGGATCAACGGCCATCATCGTTGCCGTCATTCCAAAATCATCGTGATAACCTTCTGGATTCTGGGAAATCCCCTCGCTTTCCAACCAGTCTGTGACGGATTGGAAATCGTAATACTCGGCAATGTAATGGACCCGACAGCCCTTTCCTTTCCCATCCCGGTTAAGTAAGTCTGCGACTTGCTTCATTCCCTCCTGATTTCCACCACTGTCACCAATCATCACGACGTGCTTGAATCCGTGCGTTCGCAACGAAGCACAAATGTCCGTGAGTAAAGCTCGGTATGTCTCTTCTGTGACACTAACTGTACCCGGATATTTCATATGTACCGTTGGTGGATCAATATCTCCTTCAGGGACAAACGGAACGATCGGCGCAATCAAAGTGTTGCCTAGCCTGCGAGCAATCGCTTCCGTGGTTCCCCGCAAGACGACATTGTGTTTTCCGGTTACCAAATATGGGCCGTTCTGTTCAACGCCGCCTGTCGCAACAATCACTGTGTCTTTACCTGCTTTCATTGCATCCCGAACTTCCATCCAGGTCAGATCTTCAATGAAAAGAGTGTCTGCGGCTGCAATTGGCCGCGGACCATTCGGATCGGGATTAACCGGATCTGGAATTGCCAGGTAAGAGGCTGCCAAGCCGATCACCAAGAGTCCTGCAGCACGAAACATAATCCCCCCTTCACGAACAGAGACCAAGAAACAGTATCCACCGCTACGCTGACCGAATTGTAGTATGCGATGTGTCGTGTTTCATCAGGGTCAGAGAATTGCAATGCACAATACTTGTCAAAAGAAACGTTTCGTTCCCAGACTCAACGTTCCAAACCAGGCATAATGCTGGTACCAGTGCGTCGTTTCCGATGAACGACAAACACCATTCAGCTGCGACCGCCTAAAGGCCCAACTGAACTCTGGCAATAAACCGATCAATCGCAAAACCAGCCGGTGCCGGCTGTTGTTGGGTGTCTATTCATCCGCGACTTGCTTTCGACCAACCACAATGCCACGATCATGGCACATCGATTCGGGATCGGCAGCACTCTGCACTTTCATGTCCTTCAGACCGAGAGGTAACGATAATGCGGTCCATTCACTCGACACTCTGGCTGCTGTTCGCCATCGGACTTTATGCGCCCTGTCATGCGAAATCACTCCGTCAGAAGTTATCTTCGCTTCTCAAGACACACGAAGGGCATGTGGCAGTGGCAATCAAACACCTGGCCACTGGGGAGCGATTCGAATTCGAGGCAAATCGGGCAATGCCAACCGCGAGCCTGATCAAGATTGCGGTGATGGTGGAAGCGTACCGTCAGGCGGACGCAGGACGTATTGATCTCGAACAGCGCATTACTTTGCTGGCGGGAGACAAGGTACCTGGATCAGGAATACTGACCACACACTTCTCTGCCGGCACCCAGGTTTCACTGCGTGATGCAATACGACTGATGATCGCGTACTCTGACAACACTGCAACAAATCTAGTGCTGGAACAAATCGGCATTCGCTCCACATCTAAAACGATGGAGAAACTCGGCTTCCCCAACACCAAGATACACGCCAAGGTATTTCGTCGAGACACCTCCGTCTTTCCGGACCGCAGCAAGCGATTTGGCTTGGGAAGCACTACCGCGTTGGAAACCGTCCAATTACTGGAGCAACTCTACCGAAAACAACTTGCCAGTCCCTCAGCAAGTGACGCAATGCTCAAGCACCTGGAAAACTGTCAGGATCGCACAAAACTCCGGCGTTTCCTGGAGCCGCATATCACCATTGCCCATAAGACTGGATCCCTGGCAACTGTTCGCACGGATGCTGGCATTATTTCCTCACCCTCGGGACCACTCGTTGTATGTGTGCTGACCTCGGAAAACAAAGACCGACGCTGGACCGAAGAAAACGCCGGTGAGATTCTGTGCGCACGGGTAGCCAAGATTACTTGTGCACATTTCGATCAAGGTCCAAAAACCACGGCAAAAGCGACTCTCTTGGCAGTTGGTGACATCGGAGAAACGGTTGAAGACCTGCAACGCACTCTGAATGCGCGCTTGAAACCTTCACCGGACCTGGCAATCGACGGCGACTTTGGCCCCAACACACAAGCTGCTTTGCGCCAATTCCAGAATGAACGACACTTAGCCGTCACAGGAATCACAGATCCCGCCACCTGGAAAGCGTTAGGACCGCTGGTTTCAGAGGACGCTCCACAACCAGCGCCGGAGATCGTCAACCAGGAGGTTCTACCAAAACGACCTGCCGATTCACTAGAAGGGCCTCCCTACGTAACCTGTAAAGCTTGGGCAATTGGTGATGGCGAAACAGGACAAGTGCTGTGGCAAGACGCTGCCAATCAGCGTCTTGACATCGCCAGTACGACCAAGATCATGACCGCTTATGTGATCCTGAAAATGGCCCAGAATAACCCGGGATTACTGAAAGACAACGTCGTATTCTCTACCGCCGCAGACAAAACGCCCGGATCCACCTCGCGCATTCGTGCTGGCGAATCACTACCTGTAGGCGAACTCCTCTATGCACTATTGCTCCCATCCGGCAATGACGCTGCGATCGCGCTTGCAGAACATTTTGGACGTCGGCTACTTTCAGCAACTGACATTCAGCAAAACACCACTCCGCTAAGCCGTTTCGTCACAGAGATGAACCGCATGGCCCAAGATCAACAAATGCACAACACGCAATTCAAGAACCCACATGGCCTTACTGAAGAGGGGCATCTGAGCACGGCGCATGATCTGGTCAAACTCGCCTATGCAGCAATGCGACTGCCCGAATTCCAGAAACGCGTCGCCTGTCGCCAGCGTGGCAGCACCGTGACAGGACCAGGCGGGTACCGCCGCAATATGCTCTGGAAAAATACCAACCGGCTATTGGCAATCGATGGTTATCGCGGCGTTAAAACTGGGACGACAACCGCCGCCGGCGCATGCCTGGTGTCAATGGGAGAGCGCGGCTCCGGTGCGATGTTTGTGGTCGTGCTCGGATCGAGTTCATCAGCTTCCCGCTATACTGACACCCGCAACCTTTTCCGCTGGGCCTGGCAACAACGCACTCGGAAATGATTTCCGGATGCGCATTTTCGCCCGGCAATTTATCGCGAGCACATAATAGCGGCCGGTCCAACGTGAATGACCGGCAGCTTGATCACGGACGGGGCTGTTGATTGAAATTCGGCATTGAAAGGGTACCAATAACGCGTTGCGCATAGTCAATGAGCGAACCCGTAACCACACCAGACTCCTCGCTCAGCAGGTAACTACAAAGCCGCGCGACGTCAACTGGCTTGATCAATCTGCCAAAAGGCGAATCAGACTCAGCAACGTCTAACCAATCCTCTGGGCGCCCCATTTTGCGTTGCACATCATGCTCGGCAGGCGTATCGGTCCAGCCCAGGTTAATACCGTTTACACGAATACGGTCTTCGCGCAATCCATTTGCGGTATTCTTGGTAAACGTCGACAAAGCACCCTTGGTAGAACTGTAAGCGCAAATGAATGGGAGACCACAATAGGCTGCAACCGATAGGATATTGACAATGGAACCCGCAATCCGCTCTCGCTTCATAATGCGGACTGATTCTTGAGTCAATACAAATGGTGCCCGAACGTTGACGGCAAACAAGTAGTCCCAGAATTCAACTGACGTATTGTCGAGGTCTCCCCGATTCGTGTCGGCAGCCGCATTAACGAGCCCATCAACGCGACCAAAACGTTCATTGCAAGATTGCACGACTCGCCGACAGTCGTCGACGATGGAAAGATCCGCAGGAACATAAACGGCGGCACAACCTGCCGCCTCTATTTCGTTCGCGATTCTGGTGCCTTTCTCTTCCTGCCGGCCACATAGCACCACGCCTGCCGCCCCAGATTCAGCGGCATGCCGAACTACCGCTTCGCCTACTCCCTGCGTACTTCCAGTGACAATCACCACTTTGCCATCAAGCCTTGACATAGTTCACCTGTTTCCCCAACAAACACACTTGCATGAATTTTATCTACCGGAAAAACCGAGCCCGCGCACGGTTTGAGAGCGCTGTGGTAAAGCAGCTGATCAGTCTTTACTTGAGGTCAGGTGGCTGGCTCGCCAAATGTACCATTGCTTCTCGCACGCGACCGACTTGAGTTTTCTCCAGAATCAAGTAGCGATGGCCGCCATCAGGGCGCGATTCAAAAACCGTATTGCCGTCGTCCTCCACGGTCACTCTGCCTGCTTCAGAGAGCGCAAAATAGCCCCTCTCTGGGTAGGCTGCATAAAGCACACTTGTGAGGTCCCAGGTCGGCCGGTGATGCGGAGCTGGCTCATACATCAAATACGATTCGGCAAGGGGATGGTGTTCAACGTAAGAAAAATCTCGCTCTATGCTCTCTGCCGGGTAACGAACGGCATACCCGATTTCAAAGCCACTGAACACGATCGGTGCCGGCCACTCCGACACGAGTTTTCGAGCATGTTCCAGGTCCTTGACAACGTTGTATTCCAGAAACCTGCGGCGACCATCGATGGGACGAAAAGCTCCTGCCATCATCGACAGAAGCCGAACTTTGCGACGAATCAACTCCGGCCCCTTCAGAGGGGATTCGGCATCTGGCTGCGAACTGATTAATTGCGCAAGATTGGTCGAAAAACCAACCTGCACCACTACGACCGAACGATCAGGCTGATTATGAAGTACCCGTCGCAACAAGCTTACAGCAGACGGCGGCTTCTGCAGATCAAAAGGATAACGCCTTTTGCCTTTATCTCGCTGATCGACCATTGGCAGAAACTTACCAACCTCGGGCGTAACTCCACCGGACACGACGCCAATGGGGATATCTCCCCGTCCGTAAAACGTGTTAACCGCATCAACCAACGCCGCGGCCGATGGGTGATCCTTGGTTACGGTTACGGCCAACAGACGACAAACACCGCGACTCTGTAGCGCGTGCAGCATTCCTAACGCCAGCACATCATCCACGTCGTTACCGATATCCGTGTCAAGTATGACTGGTATCGGTTCCCTGGCGAATACGTCAGCAAACCCCAGGCCGACCAAGCCAACAATCAACAATACCGTTCCTGTTCGCATCTTCATTCTGGAAGTCCATTTATTCTTTGCAAATCATCTCAGAAAATGTCGCAACCTCGCACTGGGAGAGACAGGCAACGTCCCTGCGCGCGCAACAAGAAGTCAATACAATGCCAACGCCAGCTTGCGACGATACTCGCCAATCAAATCGTCATCTTCAGGCAATATACGAAAAATGTCGATCATCAACTGTCGCGAGTTCTCACCAAATCCGTGACGATCCTGCTGAACCACCGCAAGACAAATAGCCAGAGCTTCTGCGTATTCCTTTTCGCCGGACAACGCCTCAGCTAGTTGCCACTGCAACCCCATGTCAGCCGGTTCGTTTGCAACTTCTCTTCGAATGGACTCTACATCTGATGCTTGCCGATTGCGCATCTTCAGCACTGCCATCAACTGCTGGGCTTCGGGCTCCAGGAAACCGCGTTGCTCTAATTGCTCCAGCAACTCCTGGCACTCTTTCTCTTTGCCCTGAGCCAAAACAACTCTGCCCAAGCCAATCGTCAATTGAGCATCGTTAGGCTTTTCCGATATCAAAGACCGATAACGTACTTCGGCTGCTGCGGGATCTGCTTCTTCAAGAGCTTGAACTTCGACAATGGCATGATGTTGAAACAAACGTTCGAGCCATCCACGTATCTGATCCTCCGGAAGAACGCCATGAAAGACATCGACGATCTCGCCACCACTAACTGCAAAGACTGCAGGAATCGAACTGACCTGAAACTCACTGGCAGCCTCGGCAACTTGCTCCGTATCGGCTTTTACGAGAACAAACTTGCCTGCACCTTCCGTCGCCAACTTTTCCAATACCGGGGCCAGCATCTTGCATGGCGCGCACCACGCAGCCCAAAAATCAACAACCACTAACGTCTTCTTAGAACGTTCAAATACATCCTCTTGAAAAGATACCTGCGTCGTGTCGACAATCCACTCTGACCGTTCGTTATCCACATCGTTCATAATTCTCAGTCTCAGCGGCATGGAGTTTTGATTATTCCTGGTGCTGTGAAGAACAGTTCTCCGCGATCATTGGCCGACAACAACCTCGGTTTGCAGAAAAAAACGCCGAGGGCGTCACTTTCCACGCAGTACTGCGCAATCCGCTACGACGCACCAATTTGACCGTATGCTTATCACGTCGCGTCACAGAATTCAACGACCACAACTGAACTCCTCGCTGCAACTCTCGGGCTGCCAGACTCAACCCCAGCGCAAGACAAAGCGTACCCCGCAGAAAATCGCACCAAATCCACAGCTTCCCTCGCCCAAACGCACTTCTTCACAGGCAATACTGCAGACCTACTACAGCAAGTTGCTAATTCTGGGATGGACTGAAGGATTGCGCCGGCTATGCTTTCATTGACAGAAAATGCAACCGACACAACTGCTGTGCGCACGTAGTTTTTACGGACTCTAGTGGCCGCAACTCCCGCGACAGGAACTGAAGATGTCAAACAGAACAAGATGTACCTCGTCCACGATGAACCTGTTTCTGTTCCTCGTTGGATTGACTTGCGCGTGGCTCTGCCTCACCACAAATGCGCCAGCAGCCAAAGCGGACAACCCTCAACCAAATGTCATTGTGATCTTCATTGACGACATGGGCTACGCGGACATAGGACCGTTCGGCGCCGACGGCTATAGCACTCCGCACCTGAATCGGATGGCCCGCGAGGGGATGCGTTTCACCGATTTCGTCGTCTCTTCCGCAGTCTGCTCAGCATCACGAGCAGCGCTGATGACTGGCTGCTACCATCGCCGAGTAGGAATCAGTGGAGCGTTGGGACCTTCCGCGAAGCACGGAATCAACGCCAGCGAAGTAACCCTGGCCGAAATATGCAAGCAACGCGGCTATGCAACGGCGTGTTTTGGAAAATGGCACTTGGGTCACCACCCCAAATTCCTGCCATTGTCCCATGGATTCGACGAGTACTTCGGCCTTCCGTATTCCAACGACATGTGGCCATTACACCCTACGATGGGCGACCGTTTTCCAAGATTGCCACTCCTGGAAGGAAATCGCGTAATCAACACCAACGTCCTGGGAACGGATCAGGAACAACTGACCACACAATACACTGACCGAGCTGTCAATTTCATCACACGACATCGTAACGAACCGTTCTTCCTTTATCTTCCACACAGCATGGTACATGTTCCGCTTTATGTGTCAGATAAATTCAAGGGCAAAAGCGAAAACGGGCTGTTCGGCGATGTTGTCATGGAAATTGACTGGTCTGTCGGCCAAATTCTGACCACCTTAAGACGTCTGAAATTAACTGAAAAAACTCTTGTCATTTTCACGTCTGACAATGGACCCTGGCTCAGCTATGGAAATCACGCCGGTTCGGCCGCACCTTTGCGCGAAGGCAAGGGAACTGAATTTGAGGGCGGCATTCGAGAACCAACACTCATGTGGTGGCCCGGCAAAATTCCAGCAGGCACAACTTGCGAAGAGCTAGGATCAACCATCGATGTTTTGCCTACGGTCGCGAAACTGATTGGCGCCAAACTCCCTGACCACAAGATCGACGGGAAGGACATCAGACCGCTCATGTTTGCCCATCCGAAGGCGAAATCACCCCATGAAGCGTTCTATTGCTATTACCGCGGTGGCCAACTACAGGCAATACGCGATCGTCAATGGAAGCTCCACTTTCCCCACCCCTACCGCACTCTTGCAGGGCGCACCGGAGGTAGTCAAGGAAAACCCGTTCAGTACAGCCAGGCCAAAACAACCTTGGAGCTCTACGATCTCAAGAACGACGTCGGTGAAACAACCAACCTCGTTGACAAACATCCCGGAATTGTCCGCAGGCTTCAGGAATTCGCTGCAGCAGGCCGTGAAGACCTAGGGGATCGCCTCAACAATCGCCGAGGAAAGGGAATCCGCCCGGCAGGAAAACTGCAACCGGGCGACGCAAAACTCGTCTGGTAAACGCATCGCCGATGCCTAACCAGGCTATTCCGACTCCAGCGCCTGCCGTGACAAAATCTCACGAGCAGTTCCTCGACGAGGCCATGTCTCTGCCACCGCGTACTTGACTTCAACCGGTACACACGGAAAACGGGGTTATCCAGTCTGCAACTGGCTCTCAATCTGGCGAATTGCGTCGGAAACCTGACAAACCGATCGCCCCAGGCGAATTGAGCTACCCGCCGAAACCCAGCCGTCTACTTTTTGCTGTGCAGAAATTACGGTACTGTGCGCGCGATTACCAAAGAAATCGCCAATCTCTGAATATGCGGCACGTGTGTATTTGCGAGCCAACCACATTGCGAGCATCCGAGGTTGTGTGATCTTCTGTGTGCGACGTTCGGACTTCAATTCACAAGGTTCCAACCCGAACAGGCCACACACCGCCTTACTGATGTCTGTCAGCCCAACAGCACGATGCATTGTCGAAAATACGTCTGCCAGTGTGGCTTCTGCCAATTCGCGTGTGACCGGACAACCAAGCGCTTCGCTGGTCAAATTCAAACGGTTCATCGCCCCTTGTAACTGGCGTACATCACCACGCATCTGCTCGGCCAACATTTCCAACACACCGCTGGGTACCGATAGCTTTCGTTCTTGAGTGAGCTGATGCAAGATCGTCAGACGCGTACGGAAATCGGCATGCTCCATTCCACAAACAACGCCGCCAGACATTCGGGCAATCAATTCTGGCCCTAACTCTGACATCTGTGACGGTGGACGGTCCGCAGCCAATACCAGCTGCCGTCCCTGGCGGCTGAGCTCATCCATCGTATGTTGCAATTCCACCATCGTCGCCCGCTTGCCCGAAAAAAACTGTACGTTGTCGATCAAGAGCAAGTGCACATCTCGATATTTGCGACGAAAACTGGGAAGCCCACTACCTCTCAACGCTTCCAGAAAATAGGTAGTGAATTGGTCTGCTGAAAGGTAAATCGCCCGAACGACTCCGCGTTTCTGACGGGCAGCGAGTTGGATCGCACGTAGCAAATGCGTTTTACCGCACCCGGGAGGACCGTAAACCAGGAGCGGAGAAATCGTACCCACTTTACGCAGCATGGTCGTCGCGGCGGTAACCGCTACTCGATTGTGATCGCCAACCACGAACGAACTCAAAGTGGGCCGCTTGGATAGACTAGGCACCCTGGGGGCTTCGTCGCCAGTGGTCATCAACTCTGGCTCTGAAGGACTATCCTGGGCCATCGCCTTGGGATGCACCGTTGGAAAAGAACTAGCAGTTCGGGTCGGTTCCAACGAGTCGTCAATATTGAACGATACCTCGACACCCGGTTTAACCACGTGCGCCGCCGCCTGCTGAATCTCTAAGCGAAAGCGGTTTCGGAGGCGATCCAAGGTAAACTGGTCAGGGGCGAACACAGTCAATACCAACGACCGCAATTCAAAGCGCACGCCACCGAACCACACTTCATAGCGTTCACGGCCGAGACGGTCCACGAGAAATTCTCGGAAACGATCGATATCCTTATCGCTGCTCTTGTACACTTCTGAACGCATCCTTCGCGCACTGACACCGTGGGATTTGGCTACGAAAAAGCGTGCCCCCACAAACCAACGACCGCTCCATCGAAGAGATTCCCACAAGCACGACGCGAGTTCTTGGCTTCACGCCAAATGTGCTATGGGGAGGCCGATTCTACGCGTGCTAGCAGCAATGTCAATCAAGCCGGCGCAAAGTCGAAATGAATTGGCCAACGCGCAAGTGAAAATCGTGTTCCCTGGGCATTTCCGGGCTGATTATGGCGTTGGATACGAAGTGGAAAACTTGTCTGAAAAACGCAAAACGACTTCGGATCCCTGGAAATCGCATGCTTCTGCCAGTCCAAAGTCAGAGTCCTTGCGCCGTCCAGCCACCGTCCACTGGAAGATCGACACCTGTGACGTAACTGGAAGCATCAGAAGCCAGGAAGAGGCAAGCCCCCACCAGATCTTCAGGGTCACCCCAGCGACCGAGCAAGGTACGCGAGGTCCTGGCCTGTCGCATTGCCTCGTCCTGGTAACTTCGCTCAGTCATTTGAGTTCGGATGTACCCGGGGCAGACTGTATTGACGCGAATTCCGTCGGAGCCAAAATCCCGCGCCATCGCACGACTTAATTGGCGCAGCCCACCCTTTGCAGCCTGGTAAGAAGGATTATCGGGAAAGCCAAGCAACGCTCCAATACTCGCAATATTAATGATCGAGCCGCTGCCTTGACGCTCCATGATTTTGGCAACGGCACCTCCCAATATGAACGCTGCTTTCAGGTTTACCTGAAGTGTCAAATCCCAATTCGCTTCGTCTTGATACGGGTCTGCAGCGACCGCTGTGGTTCCTGCGTTGTTAATCAAGGCATCTACTCGGCCAAATCGTTCTTCGGCTATCCGGGAAATCTGACGTATTTCACTTGCTTCGGCAAGGTCGCAGGCAACGACGGCCACACGGCCTGGCGCCGACGCTGCCAGCTCAGCCATCGATTCTTCCGAACGCGCCGTACAAACCAACCTGGCGCCACGTGCAATGAATCCTCGCGCTATCGCCTCACCAATTCCACGGCTCGCGCCGGTCACAATGACTACTTTGTCGACAACAGAAAACAGATCTTCCATACCTCACCCCTCCAGGATCACGATGACCTCTTGGCTGCCACTCTCGTAGAGGCATTGGCACAGCGAATATCCGACAAACACCTCTGCGCCTTGGTTTATTGAACAGTGTATATCCTTCGCCGACATTCCATGTACGACGGTATTGCATCAATTACAAACGTCGGAAGAGGCATTCAAGCCAACAAACGCAGCAATATTCCGGCTGTGACTTTTCGATTGACCTCAAGCCACGGGAGTTTTGTTTGGTTCCACAGCCTGTCATCGCATCACACACGGACAATATCTCAAGCCGCCCCGCAATCAGCCTGCTACTGGAAAGGTAACCAGTCATTCATCCAGAAACGACCGAATCTCAACCTTGCCACTGGATGCTGTCGAGCGCCCGTTGGAGCTGCTGCTCAGCCTTCTCATCACTCTCATAGAAAAGGCCAATGAATGAAAACACACGCAACCCGCGCCGAAAACACACAACATGCTTGCGCATTTCGGTACCACTTATTTCCGCGACATATGTCATTCGAGTCGCGGAATTACCGTTGACCTTGATTTCCGTTGGATCTTTCTGAGAGCTCCACTGCTTACTGCCATGTGACGGTCCAGAGTGGTAGCGATGCAAGTCAAACGGCTGTTCTTTGTCAAAACACAAGATCTCGACGGAGGCGCCTTGAACCGGTGTTCGCATTCTCCATTGTGCCAAAACGATCTCACGTTCAATCTGAGTCGGCAAGACTGCACTTGCGGAACAGGTCCACCCAGTCGGAACCAGAAACTTGAGACCTGCGTCTTCATTTGTGTAAACCGCTGTATCGCGCAAAGCGGGTGCACTGGGACGTGAATCACAACCGACCACTAGCAAAGCAAGGCTTGCAATAACGGTTGCAAAACTTCTGGCCATAGACTCCCGTGATTCGGCGAAAGCCATAATCTGTCTCCAGGTAACCGTGTCGTCAATCAATTGAAAACGACTGTGGTTCGCGCCCATTTCTCGTTGCCAACGCGTGCAACACCTCCATCGCGACACCATTGGTCACGGCCTTTACCGCACCATCTGCAAACAGAAAATGAACAAGGTCATTATGACCCGAAAAGAAATCGTAAGGTTCGCTATAGGTACTGTTCAAGGAACGATTACCAATCCTTGCCAAAACCATTGCTGGCGCCTTTTCGGTGATCGCTACAAACACGGGTGCGCCGGTTGTGGTCCGACATGTGCCACCGGTCAACACTCCCGCCCAGGGCGTCTGAGTCAACATCGCGCCGCGTTCGCCGATCGCAATAGTGTTACTCAAACCATCACGAATATCTGCTCTTCGCCACCGGCTATTGCGCTGAAAAAGACCATTACCAAGGTGTGGCTGCGTGTTAATCAAACCGTACTTTCCAAAACAGGCCGAATAACTATTCGTAGCCGCACTGGCGAGTACTTGATTACCTTCGTCAAACACCTGGTACACACCAATATGGGTATCAGAGGGGCAGGAATAGATGGAAAGCGGCATCTCACGCACGGCCGCACTACCGGGCGACTCTACGGACAAGTGGAACGGGATCTCACTGTACAGATTCCTCTGTTCCAGGTACGGCAATATCAAGGCAGCCCAACCCCATCCAGGCCGACTTGGCTCAATCGAAAGCGACGGGGGAACAGCATCAAAACGCAAAACATCCGTATCGCCTGGCGTCGGTGAGCCATTCGCATTACCGGGCCGACTGGCAATGTAACCGGAGGGAAAAGTGCGCAAGCTATCGTGGTACATCTGCAGAGCCAGTCCGATCTGGCGCAGATTGTTCTTGCAGTTTGATCTCCGCGCCGCTTCCCGGGCCATTTGAACAGCGGGAAACAGGAGGCTCGTCAGGATGCCGATTATGGCAATCGACGTCAGCAGCTCGACGAGTGTGAACCCGGAGGAACGTCGCATCACACGCATCCCCTCACCAAAGAAACGAGAATCAAAACGCCAGTACAAATCCTCTCAGCACGCACGCTTTAGCGAGCATCAGCATCGTCACAAATTACACCCCAGCTCAACCAAACACGACTCATTCGTAGCGGGATTACCGTTGGCTTTGCGATCATAGGAAGCTCTAGTTACACTGTCAAGAAAGGCTAGTTACTGGTGCGTTTATGGACACTTCAAGTGCTCAGACAGGCAATCAATTCGCACTGGCAGTGATTCCCATCCTGCCCAACGTCACTCTTCTACTGCTGTTAATCCCCGGCTTGTGCTTGTCGTTGCTGGCAACCGTGTTTTCGTTACGACACCAAAGCACCCGAAAAGCAGTGATGCTGGTCCTGTGGCGCAAGAAAGCCATAGCCCTGGCTGGTCTGGCTGTTCTACTCGGAGGTATCGCAAGCTTCAGATACTTCTATGGCGAGGAACAACATCATCCCGTCGCCACACGACCACCTGATTCCATACAGGACTGGCCGATGCATCGCGGTGGTCCGCTTCGACATGGTTCGCTCGCAGGAGAGGCCGGGCCAAGCCACGGTGGACTTCAATGGACATTTCGCCCCGGCGATCAATTCTATGCCTCCGCAGCCACAGACAATCACTTTGTCTACACCGTCGGATGCCGCAATAACCGCGGCCGCATCTTCTGCCTGGAAAGCCAAACGGGTTCGGTGGTCTGGAGTGCTGCACCCAGTGGATATGCCGCCACCTTCTCTTCGCCCGTCATCTCAGGCAATTTCCTGGTGGTTGGTGAGGGTCTGCACCACACTCAATCTGGCCGCGTTGTATGCGTCGATCTGTGCCCCGGCCGTGAAGGAACCATTTTGTGGACCTACCAAACAAACAGCCATATTGAATGTACGCCTGTAATCAGCAACGACTTGGTCTATGTTGCAGCGGGTGATGATGGTCTGTATTGCTTACAGTTGAATTCCAAATACGCCGACCAACGCGTTGTCTGGCACCGCGCCGGCAAAGATTACCCGGATGCCGAAACCAGCCTGATTGTGCATGATGGCCTTTTGTATCTAGGACTCGGCGTCGGGGGCCGGGCACTCTGTGTGCTGGATGCCCTATCAGGACGCGAGATTAAACGACTGAAGATGCCCTTTCCTGTGTTCGGCCCACCTTCAGTCCACGCCGGGAAGCTCTTCGTTGGTATGGGGCAAGGTGACTACGTGACCCCAAACCAGAGCGCAGCGGGGCAGATTTGCTGCATCGACATCAACACGCTTAAGGTCGACTGGACCTATAAAACGCCGGGAACAGTACTGGGATCGGTTACGGTAATTTCAGGGACCAATGATCGTAAAACACCTGGTACTTTCTGGATCGCATGTGGATGTTCTAATGGCACCTTGCTGCTGCTGAATTCGGACGGAGAAGTCGCAGCGCAGATAGACACCAAGGCACCGATTCTGGGCTCGCCGGCAACCGCTGGAAATTGCCTCTACATTGCCAATAACGCCGGAGAGATTATGGGCTTAAAAGCCCCCTCACTAGAAATTTTCTGGCAGTTCCGACTCAAGTCTACCCTGCGCCAGATCAGCTCACCGATCATTCACGGCGGACAACTTTTTCTGGGAACAGAAACTACGGGATTTGTCTGTCTAGGGGATACAGCAGAAACAAGAGTGCTGCCTGGTGGTCACACCTCGTCTTCCCGTGAATTCCGCCAACCGTTTACTACTGACAAAGTAGAGTAACTTGCCACCCACGTACTGGCTGGCCAAATAAAATCCCATCCAAATCAAACAACACACGCACCCACAAACAGCTCCATCGGCCTGCAAAAGAGCGGTCCTGCTGCTCTTCCGGGCAATTGCACAAGCCTCAGGGCCAGCCGGATTTGCCTTTGAGTCGCTCTCTCTCAGCCTCCTTCACCGCGCGGCCCACATACACTTGTAAAATCAGATCAACCGAAACTACTACCCGATGTCTGGAGATACCTGTATACTGCCGCCCGCTGACAAGAACAAAAAAGAGGGCCCTTGTTCGCCGCAACAAGGACCCTCGTCGTTTGGCTGTTCAGAGAGCGGCAAGTTGCCTCACCGTTATCCGAAGACCCACAGCCGTAAAGATGGTATCGGGAATTGCTTCCGTACGACTTTAATTGCGGCCAACGGTGTAGGCTGAAAGTACCTAACTACTTTGAGCAATTGACTGGTTTATAACCATGGCGGTGGCAAAACTCGCTCTGCAAGACGGCAACATCTTTGTTGGATCGTCGTTTGGTGCGCCGGGTGAGGTTGACGGTGAGGTAGTTTTTAACACCTCAATGACCGGCTACCAGGAGATTCTGACGGACCCTAGTTATCGTGGCCAAATTGTCACGATGACCTACCCACAAATGGGGAATTATGGGGTCAATCCAGAAGATGTCGAAAGCCACAAACCCCACCTGGCAGGCTTTATTGTCCGCGAAAACAGCCGAATTGAAAGCAATTTTCGGTCGCACGGCAGTCTAGACGACTATCTCGCGCAGCATGGTATCGTCGGTATCTCGGGTATCGATACCCGGCGTCTCGTTAGGCACATTCGCAGCCAAGGCGCCATGGGTGGCGTACTATCTACGCTTGATCTGGATGACACTAGCCTGATCGCGAAAGCGAAAGCCAGCCCTGGCCTGGTGGGCCGGGACCTTGTCAAGGAAGTCCTCCCCCCAACATCCCGCCAGTGGGCGGAAGATTTGAGCAAGTGGGCAATCTTGCCAGAAACGGGTGACTTTTCCGATCGCGCAAGACCTGACGCAAACGGCTTAAATCCGCATGTGGTGGCACTCGACTACGGCATGAAATGGAATATTCCCCGCCATCTCACCCATGAGGGATTTCGCGTGACCGTACTGCCAGGCACCGCTTCTACGGAAGAGGTTCTGGAGCAGAAACCAGATGGTATTTTTCTTTCCAATGGGCCAGGAGATCCAGAGCCGCTTGCCTACGCAATCCAGACCATCCGCGACCTGTTAGGCACGCGTCCAATATTTGGGATTTGCCTTGGACACCAGTTGTTCGGTCTTGCCTGCGGGGCCCACACCTTCAAACTCAAGTTCGGGCACCGCGGCGCTAATCAACCGGTGCTTGATTTACGCAGCGGAAAAGTTGAAATCACTTCTCAGAACCATGGATTCGCTATCGACGAAGCGTCTCTGCCAGACTGCCTGGAAATCACACACCGCAATCTCAATGACAATACAGTCGCCGGGTTGCAACATCGGGAATTGCCTGCATTCAGTGTTCAATTCCATCCCGAGGCGTCAGCGGGACCTCACGACAGCCAATACCTCTTCCAGCAGTTTCGAGAGGCAGTTTGTAGCTCACTAACAAACGGATAGTTCACAATGGACCCGTTAACCGATCTTGAACTGCGTATCGGCCGTTTGCCTCGAGTTCCACTCGCCCATCTGCCAACACCGCTCGAACGATTACCCCGGTTCTCGGAATCTTTAGGCGGCCCGCAAGTCTGGATCAAACGAGATGATTGCACTGGTCTGGCAATGGGAGGAAATAAAACCCGACACAACGAATTTCTGATGGCCGATGCCGTAGAGGAAAACGCTGATTTAGTCGTATGGGGTGCAGGAGTCCAATCTAACAACTGCCGACAAACGGCTGCTTCCTGCGCTAAACTCGGCATCGCGTGCCATCTGTTGCTCAGTCGAGGTGGACATGGCCACGAAATTCAAGGCAACTTGCTGCTCGACCACATTCTGGGTGCAAGTTACGAAATCGTGGATGAATTAGTCGGCCCGGAATTAGATAAACGGATCGCCCAGACAGCTCAACTCTTCCGCGACCGCGGACGAAAGGTCTACAGTTGGGACCGGTCCACAGTTAAAGCCAAAGCTGCAATTAGCTACAGCCAATGCCTGATTGAGCTTACTCGCCAATTCAAGTCTCAGGAGATCGAACCCGCAGCTCTCTACATCTGCTCTGGGGGCTCTACCGGGGCAGGACTCGCGCTCGCAGGCAAAATACTGCAAATCACCTATCCCATACAGAACATACTGCCGATCCACTGGCCTTGGGACGAACAACAAGATCTTAGCCAGATCGCTAACGCGGCGGCTGATCTGCTGGAACATCCAGAGCGTGTTTTACCCGAAGAAATCAACATTGATGGAACCTATGTCGGCGAGGGATACGGCATCCCGACTGACGAGTGCATGGAGGCAACTCAGCTGCTCGCCCGTACCGAAGGCATTCTCCTTGACCCGAGCTATACAGGGAAGGCGATGGCGGGGCTAATCGATCACGTCCGTTCAGAACGCTACGCCCCCGACCAACACATCATATTCGTCCACACTGGCGGGACACCCGCTCTCTTCGCGGGCGCTGATGATCTCGCAACAATGCTCACACCAGCAGAAAAGCCGCGGACTGCCCCGTGACCAAACGTGATCTTGTGTTCA
>MDTE01032088.1_pt1 | contig 21046 bp, 20 predicted proteins | sample 811231 | NCBI WGS metagenome assembly MDTE01 (sample SAMN05326651, study PRJNA326480) | marine metagenome | isolation source: seawater | place: Indian Ocean: Red Sea | collected 2010
CAAACGCCTTGAACTCGCCTCCGTACGTCTCCGCACACACCTTAGTGATCGCCGCCGTCAACGTCGTCTTACCGTGGTCCACGTGACCGATCGTTCCCACGTTCACGTGCGGCTTTGTACGCTCAAACTTCTCTTTGGACACAAGTCACCTCACTTTTACGTTTGCCGGTGACCAGTTCGGTCTGGCCACCGTGGGGCACACCCCTCTTCAGTTAGCTGTTCCGGGCACCCGAGGGAGCCGGTCATCGTTCAGTTCCTACTTGTTGATGACCGTCTCGGCGATGCTGTCGGGTACATCTTTGTATTTCTCGAACTCCATGGAAAACGTCGCCCGGCCCTGGGTCTGCGATCGGAGATCGGTGGCGTAGCCGAACATCTCGGACAGCGGCACCTCTGCGCGCACGGCCTTGCCCGCGACGGTGTCTTCCATGCCGAGCACAATGCCCCGCCGACGGTTCAGATCGCCGATCACGTCACCGTAATAGTCTTCTGGTGTCACCACCTCGACCTTGAAGATTGGCTCGAGCAGGACCGGGTTGGCGTTCAGCGCGCCTTCGCGCATGGCCATCGAACCTGCCACCTTGAACGCAACCTCCGAGGAGTCGACGTCGTGGTAGGAGCCGTCGTACAGGGTTGCCTTCACGCCTTCGAGCGGATAGCCGGCGAGCACGCCGTTGGCGAGCTGCTCTTCGATACCCTTGTTGACAGCGCCGATGTACTCGCGGGGTACAACACCGCCGACAATCTCGTCGACAAACTCGTAACCGCCGTCTTCGAGCGGCTCGATCCGCAGCCAGACGTGGCCGTACTGCCCGCGACCACCTGTCTGACGGACGAACTTGCCTTCCTGCTCGACCGTCGAACGAATCGTCTCGCGGTATGCCACCTGCGGTTTACCGATGTTCGCCTCGACCTGGAATTCGCGCTTCATCCGATCGACGATGATGTCGAGGTGGAGCTCGCCCATCCCGCCGATGATCGTCTGCCCGGACTCTTCGTCGGTTCGTACCGAGAACGACGGGTCTTCCGCGGCGAGCTTGCCGAGCGCGACGCCCATCTTTTCCTGGTCGCTCTTGGTCTTCGGCTCGACCGCAACGTGAATCACGGGCTCCGGGAACTCCATCCGCTCGAGCGTGATGACGTCACCTTCCGCGCACAGCGTGTCACCCGTGGTTGCTGACTTGAGGCCAATCGCGGCAGCAATGTCGCCCGCGCGCACTTCCTTGATCTCGGTGCGGTCCTTCGAGTGCATCTGCACCATCCGGCCAATCCGCTCCTTCTTGTCCTTGACAGGGTTGAACACCGCATCACCCGAATTGAGCACACCGGAGTACACACGGAAGAACGTCAGCGTGCCGACATACGGGTCGGTCGCGATCTTGAACGCGAGCGCGGCGAACGGCGCGTCGTCGTCTGCCGGGCGCGTCTCTTCGGTCTCACCGTCCTCGAGAAAGCCGCTGATCTGCTTCACCTCGTTGGGTGCCGGCAGGAAGTCCACCACGGCGTCCAGCATCGGCTGCACACCTTTGTCCTTGAAGGCTGAGCCGCAGAGTGCCAGCACAATCTCGTTGTCGATCGTGCGCTGCCGCAGGCCCTGACGGATCTCTTCCTCGGTCAGCTCACCCTCTTCGAGGTACTTCTCCATCAGCTCGTCGTTGGCTTCCGCCGCCGCCTCGACCATCTTCTCGCGGTATTCGTCAGCCTGCTCCGCCAGGTCGGCGGGGATCTCTTCGGTACGCCAGGTCAGTCCGCGGTCTTCCTCGTTCCAGTAGAACGCCTTCATCCGGACGAGGTCGACGATGCCTTTGAAATCTTCTTCCGCACCGATGGGCAACTGGATCGGCACGGGGGCCGAGCCAAGACGCTCGTCGATCTGATTCACGACACGCAGGAAGTCAGCACCGGCACGGTCCATCTTGTTGACGAACACCATGCGGGGCACTTCGTACTTGTTGGCCTGACGCCACACGGTTTCGGACTGCGGCTCCACCCCGGACGTGGCGCAGAACACGACGACCGCACCGTCGAGTACGCGCAGCGAACGTTCGACTTCAATGGTGAAGTCCACGTGGCCCGGGGTGTCGATGATGTTGATGCGATGTTCGTCGAACTGCTCTTCGGAGCCTTTCCAGAACGTCGTGGTGGCGGCGGAGGTGATCGTGATGCCACGCTCCTGCTCCTGCTCCATCCAATCCATCACCGCAGCGCCATCGTGCACCTCGCCAATCTTGTGCGAGATACCCGTGTAGAAGAGGACGCGTTCCGTTGTCGTCGTCTTGCCTGCGTCCACGTGGGCCACGATGCCAATGTTCCGATATCGTCTGAGAGGTGTTGATCTGGGCACGTCAGTCTCTTTAGCCGTTAAGGCGTTGGGTTATGGGTGCGCTTCGCCTGCGCTTGAAGACCCCGGGGTCAACGCCGGGGCCGTGATCAATCGTCAATCTTCAGTCTTCGATCGTCAGTCTGCGATCGCCGGTCGTCAGAACCGGTAGTGGGCAAACGCCTGGTTGGCCTGCGCCATGCGATGCGTCTCTTCACGGCGACGCGCGGCGGAACCGCGGCCCTCGGCTGCATCCATCAGTTCACCGGCAAGACGCTGGGCCATGGACTTCTCCCCGCGTCGACGCGCCGCATCAACGAGCCAGCGCATGGCAAGTGCGGTGCGACGTGACGGGCGAACCTCGACCGGCACCTGATAGGTTGCACCACCAACCCGTCGGGACTTGACCTCGACGGCGGGCGCCACCGCTTCGAGCGCGTTCTCGAAGATCGAGATGGGGTCACCCGCACCACGTTCAGTGATGCGATCGAGCGCGCCATAAACGATGCGTTCAGCCACCGACTTCTTGCCGCTGACCATCACGTGGTTCATGAATTTGGCAAGCGTCTGATTGCCGTATTTCGGATCAGGCAGGATTTGCCGCTTTTCCGGAGTTCTTCTTCGGGGCATTGGTTCTCTCTTCAGGTGACCCGGGCATCAGGCCCGGCCTTACTTCTGGAATGTGCGCCGAGCCCTGGGGCTCGACGATCGCTTCAGGGCAGTGTGCCCGTCAGGATTTCGGACGCTTGGTGCCGTACTTGGAGCGGCCCTGCATCCGATCGGATACGCCGGTGGTATCAAGCGTGCCGCGCACGACGTGATATCGAACACCAGGCAGGTCTTTCACACGACCGCCGCGGATGAGCACCACGGAGTGTTCCTGCAGGTTGTGGCCTTCTCCACCAATGTACGAAGTCACCTCGTACTGGTTGGTCAAGCGGACCCGACAAACCTTGCGCAGCGCGGAGTTCGGCTTCTTCGGTGTGGTGGTGTAAACACGTGTGCACACCCCACGCCGCTGCGGGCAGGACTGCAGCGCCGGCACGTCGCTCTTCGCAACTTTGCGTTTGCGCGGCTTACGCACCAACTGACTGATTCTTGCCATGTCTCCGCCAACTCCTGAGCGGCCGCTCGTTCTTGTGTCTGAGGGCCTGGAAAAAAGTGGGCGGATTCTAATGAGAGGGGGTTGGCAGGTCAACCGGTTTCCACACGGTGGTGACCAACCATCGTGTCCGACGCCCCAAGGCGGTCACGCCTTCCCACAGCCTGCCCACAAAACAAAAAGGCCAGCACCCGCGGGCACTGGCCTTCCTGCTGCGACGGTCCGAACAACCGGCTCTGGGAGCCTTACTGGTTGAACGCGTCCGACAGCGCCTGTTCGACCTCATCCGCCGTAATGGTGGACTGATCGTCGTCGACACCCTGGTCGCGCTTGCGACGTCGCTCCTCGTGGTAACGGAGCCCCGTACCAGCCGGGATCAGACGACCCACGATCACGTTCTCCTTCAGCCCGCGCAGGTAGTCGCGCTTGCCGGTGACCGCCGCTTCCGTAAGGACGCGCGTGGTCTCCTGGAAGGACGCCGCCGAGATGAACGATTCCGTCGCGAGTGCAGCCTTGGTGATGCCGAGCAGCGTACGCTCGTATTCGACCTGCTGTTTGCTCTCGCTCTTGAGTCGATCGTTGATCTCGAGGATCTGGTTGTACTCGAGCTGCTCGCCCTTGATGAGCTCGGACTCGCCCGGTTCCTTGACCTCGATCTTGCGCAGCATCTGGCAGACGATCACCTCGATGTGCTTGTCATTGATGGTCACACCCTGCAGCCGGTACACGTCCTGGATTTCCTTGACGATGTACTTGGCAAGCTCGGACACACCTTTCAGGCGAAGGATGTCATGCGGATTCTCGGGGCCGTCAGACACGACCTCCCCTTTGTCCACGTGCTCACCTTCGAACACGGTCATGTGACGCCACTTCGGAATGAGCACTTCGTAATGCTCTTCGCTCTCGCCCGCGGCAACCTCCGCTTCACCCGGCGTGATGACGAGACGGCGCTTGCCTTTCGTCTCCTTGCCGTAGCTGACGGTGCCCGAGATTTCTGCAAGAACCGCGGCATCCTTTGGCTTCCGCGCTTCGAAGAGGTCCGCCACGCGGGGCAGACCACCCGTGATGTCACGTGTTTTCGAGCCTTCCTGCGGAATCCGCGCGATGACGTCGCCCACATCGATGTGATCACCGTCCTCGAGCGACAGAATCGCGTTCGGATCGAGGAAGTAGTGCGCAGGCACGTCGGTGCCAACCAGGAACAGATCGTTGCCTTCGTCGTCGACCAGCTTCACAGCCGGACGCACGTCCTTGCCCGAAGTTGGACGATCTTTCGGATCGAGCACCGAGATGCTGGTCAGACCCGTGAGTTCGTCCGCCTGCCGGCGTACCGTGACACCCTCGGTCATACCCTCGAACACGACCTTGCCCGCCACCTCGGTGACGATCGGGTGAGTGTGGGGATCCCAGTTGGCGACCACTTCGCCGCCCTCCACGGTGTCCTCGTTGCCTTTGCGCAGGACCGCGCCATACGGGAGCTTGTAACGCTCGCGCTCACGCCCGGTCTCGTCGTCCGCCACCGCAATCTCACCTGAGCGGGAGACTGCAACCAGTTCGCCGGTCGATTTCTCGATGGTCTTGAGGTTGTGCAGTCGAATGGTTCCGGAGTGCTTCACCTGGACGTTGTCGATTGCTGTCGCCCGGGACGCCGCGCCACCAATGTGGAACGTCCGCATCGTGAGCTGCGTACCCGGCTCTCCGATCGACTGGGCCGCGATCACTCCAACGGCCTCGCCAATGTTGACAAGATGTCCACGACCGAGGTCGCGTCCGTAACACTTGCTGCAGATGCCATAACGCGTGTCGCAGGTGATGGCCGAGCGGACGATGATCTCGTCAACGCCCATGTCTTCGAGCCTGCTGACCCAGCGCTCGTCGATCATCGTGTCCTGCGGGATCAGCACTTCGTCGCCGGCAGCGTTGTAGACGTCGGCAGCGACGACGCGACCGAGCACCCGGTTGCCGAGCGGCTCAACGACGTCACCGCCTTCGATGACCGCGGTCATCACCAGACCGCGGTCCGTTCCGCAGTCGAATTCTGTGACGACGAGATCCTGCGCGACATCGACGAGACGCCGTGTCAGGTAACCGGAGTTGGCCGTCTTGAGTGCGGTGTCCGCCAGCCCCTTGCGCGCGCCGTGCGTCGAGATGAAGTACTGCATGACCGACAGGCCTTCGCGGAAGTTGGCCGTAATGGGCGTCTCGATGATGGAGCCGTCCGGCTTCGTCATCAGTCCGCGCATACCCGACAGCTGCCGGATCTGGGCGGGAGAGCCCCGCGCACCGGAGTCGGAGAACATCCAGACGCTGTTGAAGGAGGACTGTTCCTCTTCTTCACCGTCCCGGTTGACCACTTTCTCTTTCGAGAGCGTGTCCATCATCGCCGAGCCGACGAGGTCGTTGGCACGGGTCCAGATGTCGATGACCTTGTTGTACTTCTCTCCCTGCGTCACGAGACCAGACGCGAACTGGGATTCGATCTCGCGAATCTCGCCCTCCGCCTCATCGATGATCGTCACCTTCTCGTCAGGAATAACGAAGTCTTCGACGCCAATCGACGCACCGGACTTGGTCGAATACTCGTAGCCCATGTACATGAGCTGGTCACAGAAGATGACCGTGTCCTTCAGACCCACCGTGCGGTAACACACGTTGATCAGTTTGGAGATGTCGCGGGATGCAAGCGGCCGGTTTACGTGCTCGTAGGCGAGCCCGTCGGGCACGATCTCGTAGAGCAGCGCGCGGCCAACCGTGGTGTCTTTCACCTCGGTTCGCTCGACCATCTCGCCGTCTTCTTCGAGGTACGTCTCGGTGACGCGCACCTTGACCTTGGCCTGCAGCCCGACCTTGCCCGCACGATATGCGCGGGAGACTTCCTCGACGTCGCTGAAGGCCATTCCTTCGCCGACATCGTTGATCCGGTCGCGGGTCATGTAATAGACGCCAAGGACGACGTCCTGCGAGGGCACGATGATGGGCTCACCGTCCGCCGGCAGCAGCACGTTGTTGGTCGACATCATCAGCGCACGCGACTCGAGCTGCGCTTCCAGCGTCAGCGGCACGTGTACGGCCATCTGGTCGCCGTCGAAGTCGGCGTTGTACGCGGTACAGACGAGCGGATGGAGTTGGATTGCCTTGCCTTCGATGAGTACGGGCTCGAACGCCTGAATCCCCAGGCGGTGCAGGGTCGGCGCACGGTTCAGGAGCACGGGGTGCTCGCGGATGACTTCGGCCAGGATGTCCCAGACCTCCGCCGTCTCGCGTTCGACCATTTTCTTCGCGGCCTTGATCGTCGTTGCGAGCCCGCGCGCTTCGAGCTTGCCGAAGATGAAAGGCTTGAACAGCTCGAGTGCCATCTTCTTGGGCAGCCCGCATTGGTGCAGTCGCAGCGTCGGACCAACAACGATCACCGAGCGTCCCGAGTAGTCGACACGCTTGCCCAGCAGGTTCTGGCGGAAGCGGCCCTGCTTGCCTTTGATCATGTCGGCGAGCGACTTCAGCGGGCGACGGTTCGTGCCCGTGATCGCCCGGCCGCGCCGGCCATTGTCGAGCAGTGCGTCAACGGCTTCCTGGAGCATCCGCTTCTCGTTCCGAACGATGATGTCCGGGGCCGAAAGATCGAGCAGACGCTTAAGACGGTTGTTCCGGTTGATGACGCGACGGTAGAGATCGTTCAGGTCAGACGTCGCGAACCGCCCACCTTCCAGCGGTACCAGCGGACGCAGATCCGGCGGCAGGACCGGAAGCACGTTGAAGATCATCCACTCCGGCTTGTTGCCGGACTGCTCGAACGCCTCCATGAGTTTCAGGCGTTTCGTGAGCTTCTTGATCTTCGTTTCGGAATTGGTGGTCGGCAGCTCTTCGCGGATGGTCATGATCTCGTCTTTGAGATCCATGTCCTTCATGAGGTCCTGAATAGCCTCGGCACCCATCTTCGCCTCGAACTCGTCGCCGAATTCCTCGAGCGCCTCGTAATACTGATCATCGGTGAGCAGTTGGCGCTTCTCGAGCGTCGTCAATCCCGGGTCCGTCACCACGAACGACTCGAAGTAGAGCACGCGCTCGATGTCACGCAGGGTCATATCCATCAACAGGCCAATCCTGGACGGCAGCGACTTCAGGAACCAGATGTGCGCAACCGGCGAGGCGAGTTCGATGTGACCCATCCGCTCGCGGCGGACCTTGGCGAGCGCGACTTCAACGCCGCACTTCTCGCAGATGACACCACGGTGCTTGAGGCGCTTGTACTTGCCGCACAGGCACTCGTAGTCCTTGTTCGGACCAAAAATCTTGGCGCAGAACAACCCGTCGCGCTCAGGCTTGAAGGTCCGATAGTTGATGGTCTCCGGCTTCTTGACCTCACCGTACGACCACGAGCGGATCAACTCCGGTGACGCAAGGCCAATCCGGAGCGAGTCGAATTCTTCTGCCTGTCCGTGCGATCTGAGTATGTTCAGAAGATCCTTCAAGGGCTGCCTCCAATCTTCAAACCTGTCGTTCGCAGGAACCCACTCGGATTCGAACGAACTCGTCGTCTGCCTGCCAGACTCTCTGTCGGGGTCTGGCGGACACCCACTGCATTGCCGAACTTTCTCTGCCTTGCTACGCCTTGCTGTTCCTTCCCGCTTCACGCTCCGGCGCTGCGCATCCATCGAGGCGCAACGCGTTTCGCGCGTGTCTCCGCGCCCCGGCCCAGTGTCCTCAAGCCCAGGAGCCCGCGGATGACGCGGCCTGCGCCGCAACCAGCAACGCAGGATTCAGGCGTTCGTGACCCCTGACAAACGCGTATAGGAGACAGCCGCTCGGGTTGTCTCCAAAGCAAGAAAAGTGGTGTTCGGCAATGTCGCTAATTCTCCAACCGGGAGAGCTTACCACTGTTTCGTGCGTCGCCATACACCCGCGCCCACTCCGGCACAGTGCTTGCTTCCGGGTGAAACCGGTCACAGGCGACAGCGTTTGGCCCCACGGGACTGCCCGTGCGGCCGAATTCGGTGGATCGCGCCGACCGCCCGGAACGCGGGTGGCCGGCGAAACCCCGAAGCACGCGACGGGAGTTATTTGATCTCCGCGCCGGCGCCAGCTTCTTCGAGCTGCTTCTTGATGTCCTCAGCCTCGTCCTTGGGCACACCTTCCTTGACGGGAGACGGTGCCTAATCAACGATCGCTTTGGCTTCCTTCAGCCCAAGCCCGGTCACAGCGCGTACCACCTTGATCGCGTTGACCTTCTTGTCGCCTGCCGACGTGATCACCACGTCGAACTCGGTCTGCTCTTCACCGCCGCCGCCAGCGTCACCGCCGCCAGCCGCAGCTGCCGGTGCAGCAGCAACCGCAGCGGCCGCAGACACACCAAACTTCTCTTCCATAGCGGAGACCAGCTCCACTACATCCATCACGGACATCTCAGCGATGGCATCCAGGATTTCGTCTTTCGACAAAGCCATGTCTTTCTCCTCGTGTGGGACACATCACGCGCCCCAATGTTGGTCTCGATTGAGCGGATTCAGTTGCCGCAGTCGCTTCAGGCTGCTTCCTGCTTCTGATCTCTGACGGCTGCCATCACCCGAGTCACCTGACCCGGCACGTCGTTGAACGTACGGGCGAGCTTGGTGACCGGAGCGAGCATGACTGCCATCAGCAGCGAGAGCGCCTGATCACGCGTCGGCAGCTTGGCCAGCGCGTCGATCTGATCGGCCGGCAACGCTTTGCCGCCCACGCTGAGCGCCTTGATCTCAAATGCTTCATTCTCTTTTGCAAAGTCCTTGAACACCCGCGCCGCAGCGCCCGGGTCCTCCATGGAGAACCCCAGGATGTTCGGTCCCAGCAATTGATCAGTCAGACATTCAAGCTCGGTGCCCTCAAAGGCGCGCTTGGCGAGGGTGTTGCGAATCACACGCAACTCCACACCTTCGGCGCGGGCTTTCGCCCTCAGCTCTGTCATGTCGGAGACGTCGACACCGTGGTAATCGGCCATCACCGCGGACAGGGCCTTGCTGGCCGTCTCGTTGACTTCAGCAACGATCTTCCGCTTGTCTTCAAGTCCTATTGGCACAGTTGTTTCCTCCTGTGTCGAACTCATTCACCCGGCGCAGGCAAGCCCGCGCCGGACACGTTTACGGTGAAGAGACTCAAAACCCTGCAGGCGCCCGGCCGGGCGACCAACGGAGGGATGAAGTCCTGTTCTACCGTCTGCGCAGGACCACTTGCGTGGATTAACGGCGCGGCTCCAGCACAAAGTAAGAAGCGTTGCCTACCTGCGGTCTTTGACGGGTCCAGGGACCCACAAAGAATACTTCGGGAATTTCTCCTGGCTCAGCAGAGCCGATCAGCCCAGTTCGGAGTGATCGACGGGTATCCCGGCACCCATGGTCGTCGACAGGACGACCTTTTTCAGATATTGCCCTTTGGCTGTGGCTGGCTTGGCCTTCTGCAGGTCAACAACCAGCGCTTCAATGTTCTCGCGAACCTTGTTCGGCTCAAAACCGACTTTGCCGACCGGCCCGTGGATGATGCCGTTCTTGTCGGTGCGGTAACGCACCTGACCCGCTTTGGCATTCGTCACCGCGGTCGTCACGTCAGGCGTCACCGTCCCGAGGCGCGGGTTCGGCATCAGTCCGCGCGGACCGAGAATCTGACCCAACTGACCGACGACGCGCATCGCGTCGGGTGTGGCAATTGCCACGTCAAAGTCGAGCTTGCCTTCCTTGACCGAAGCGGCGAGATCGTCCATCCCGACCACGTCGGCACCCGCAGCCTTGGCCTCGTCGGCCTTGTCGCCCTGCGCAAACACGGCAACGCGAACGTCTTTGCCCGTGCCGTTCGGCAGCACGGTTGCACCGCGCACGACCTGATCGGACTTCCGGGGATCAACGCCCAGATTGATGCTGATGTCGATCGACTCCTTGAACTTGACCGTCGACAGGTCGTTCAGCATCGAAACCGCTTCTTCGATCGGATAGATCTTGCCCGGCTCAACTTTCTCGCGGAATTCGCGCATCCGCCGCGTCAGCTTGGCCATCAGTTGACTCCTTCGACATTGATGCCGGCACTCCGCGCGCTCCCGGCAATAGTACGTACTGCCGCGTCCATGTCGGCCGCGGTGAGATCCGGCATTTTCTGCGTCGCAATCTCTTCGAGCTGCGCGCGCGTCACGGTCCCGACCTTGTTGATGTGCGGTTCCGGACTGCCCTTCGCAATGCCGGCAGCCTTGCGCAGCAGCACCGACGCGGGTGGCGTCTTCTTGATGAACGTGAAGCTCTTGTCCGTGTAGACAGTGATCACCACGGGGACCGGCAGGCCTGGTTCCATCTGCTGCGTTTCTGCATTGAACGCCTTGCAGAATTCCATGATGTTCACACCGTGCTGGCCCAGCGCCGGACCCACGGGCGGGCTCGGGTTGGCTTGCCCGGCCGGCACCTGCAGCTTGACGTACGCGTCGATTTTCTTCGCCATTGCTCGTTTGCTCTGCTTGCCGCGTCACGCGGCCTCTGATTCGTTATCCGTCTTCGTTCCGTAAGCGGGGTCGCGCCCCGCTGGCCGGTCAGCCTTTCTCGACCTGCCCGAAGTCGAGTTCAACCGGGGTTGATCGTCCAAAGATGGAGACCGCGACCTGCACCCGGCTCTTCTCGTAATTGACCTCTTCGACGACACCGCTGAAATCGTTGAACGGCCCGTCGATGACCCGGACCAGCTCACCTGGCTCGAACACCGTCTTGGGCGTTGCGGCATCAGTGCCCTGGTTGACTCGCTGCAGGATCTGGTTGGCTTCCGCCTCGGAAATCGGCGCGGGCTTATCCGCCTTGCCGCCAATGAACCCCATGACCCGCGGCGTCTCCTTGATCAGGTGCCAGGTGTCATCATCCAGCTCCATCTCGACCAGCACGTAGCCGGGGAAGAACTTCCGTTCGCTGCGACGTTTGCGCCCCGCACGCATTTCCACCACCTCTTCGGCAGGGACGATCACTTCGCCAAACTTGTCCCCGTGTTCGGAGAGGTTGATGCGTTCCTGTAACGCACGCATCACCTGTTTCTCGTAACCCGAGTAGGCGTGTACCACATACCAGCGCATGCTCATTACAGTATCCCCGCCCTACCCGATGACGCCCTGGACAATCCAGCTGACGCCCGAATCGAGACCCCACAACATGAGAGCCACCAACAGCACCACGACGACAACGATCAGCGTCGTCTGAGTCGTTTCGGTGCGGTTCGGCCAAACGACCTTGCGTATCTCGACATTTGCCTCTTTCGCAAGTTTCCAGGTCGACTGACCCTGGGCGGTCTGCATGAGGATGAACGCCACTACAGCCCCGAGGGCAAGTCCGGCAATCAGTCGGTAGAGGAAAGGCTCAGCGGCGTACATGGCATTGACATAGACGCCACCGCCAACAATGGCAATCGCGACGATCCACTTGAATGGATCGAGTTTGCTCGCGGTCGTTTCAGCCTTTGCGTTCATGCTTGTCGAGTCGTATTCGGGACGCGTTCTAAACAGATGGCAGGCCAGGAGGGAATCGAACCCCCAACCTGCGGTTTTGGAGACCGCCGCTCTGCCAATTGAGCTACTGGCCTAGAGTCTGCTGTTCCGAATCGTTCCTCTCTCCTACCTCGGTTGCCGGCGCTGCCGGACGCTCTTGCTTATTCGATGATTTTGGTGACGACGCCCGCGCCTACCGTACGGCCGCCTTCGCGAATTGCGAAACGCAGCCCTTCTTCCATCGCGATCGGCGCAATCAACTCGACCTTCATGTCGATGTCGTCACCAGGCATCACCATCTCGACGTTCTCGGGCAACTCCACCGAACCCGTCACGTCCGTCGTACGGAAGTAGAACTGCGGCTTGTAACCCTTGAAGAACGGCGTGTGACGGCCACCTTCGTCTTTCGTCAGAACGTACACCTGCGCTTCGAACTTCGTGTGCGGCGTGATCGAACCCGGCACCGCAAGCACCTGCCCGCGCTCAACCTCATCACGCTTCGTGCCACGCAGCAGCACACCAACGTTCTCGCCTGCCCGGCCTTCGTCAAGCAGCTTGCGGAACATCTCGACACCCGTACACGTCGTCATGTCCGTGTCCTTGATGCCCACAATCTCCATCTCGTCGCCGACCTTCACGATCCCGCGCTCGATACGCCCCGTCACCACCGTGCCGCGACCCGAGATCGAGAACACGTCCTCAATCGGCATCAGAAACGGCTGGTCTACATCACGCTCAGGCTGAGGAATGTACTCATCCAGCGTCTCCACGAGCTTCTGGATCGCCGCCGAACCGATCTCCGACGTATCTCCTTCCAGAGCCTTCAGCGCGCTGCCGATGATGATCGGCGTGTCGTCACCCGGAAACTCGTACTGGTCCAGCAGTTCACGCACTTCCATCTCGACGAGTTCCACAAGCTCCTCGTCGTCAACCATGTCCGCCTTGTTCAGGAACACGATGATGTACGGCACACCCACCTGCTTCGACAGCAGAATGTGCTCACGCGTCTGCGGCATCGGGCCATCCGCGGCCGACACCACCAGGATCGCGCCGTCCATCTGCGCCGCGCCCGTGATCATGTTCTTCACGTAGTCAGCGTGACCCGGGCAATCAACGTGCGCGTAGTGACGTTCCGGCGAGTCGTACTCGACGTGGGACGTCGCAATCGTAATCCCGCGCTCGCGTTCTTCCGGTGCGTTGTCAATCGCGTCAAACGCCTTGAACTCGCCTCCGTACGTCTCCGCACACACCTTCGTGATCGCCGCCGTCAACGTCGTCTTACCGTGGTCCACGTGACCGATCGTTCCCACGTTCACGTGCGGCTTTGTACGCTCAAACTTCTCTTTGGACATGGATTGCGCCCTTCTCCTTACGATTCCGGTTCCTTCGGAACCGCTCTCATGCCTGTTTCGGCTCTAATGACTGACTTTCGGTTTCTCGCCGATCCGACTTCGGCGTTCTTTCTGTCGCGTTCTTTCCAGCTTCCGTGCAGTTCCGCTGTTCACCAACGTCGCTTCACCTCACGCTCTCTCCCGGTTCCGGTCCCGGGTTCCGAGAGAACGCCCTCCGCGCGGCAAATGGAGCTCATAACCGGATTTGAACCGGTGACCTCTTCCTTACCAAGGAAGTGCTCTACCACCTGAGCTATATGAGCGATGATCGTCTCAACCAGCCTGTGCCGGCTCCTTCCTCTTTATTCACGTTCCAACTGGAGCGGGTAGCGAGGCTCGAACTCGCGTCATCAGCTTGGAAGGCTGAGGTTCTACCACTGAACTATACCCGCGTGTCTCTTGCCCGCGCGCTCTTTCCCACCTGTCACCCGGAACTCACCCGGTACCCGGTCCGAACCGCGCCCCCGGGACACTGTGCCTCTCGTTCCGGGCTCCCGAGACGTCTGGTGGAGGGGGGTGGATTCGAACCACCGAAGCTTGCGCGTCAGATTTACAGTCTGATCCCTTTGGCCACTCGGGAACCCCTCCAAAAAGCGGCGGTAGATTCTGCCCTCGGCCCTACCCTATGTCAATTGATTTCCCCGCGCCTGCACCTGCCTATAACCCAATGATTCACCGAGTGATTTTGCACTCCATCGCCCCACTCAAGGCGCCCGGCCAACCCCGAATTCGTTCGCCAAAATCCACCCCCGACGGGCGATCGCATCCATGCCGCGTCGAACTGTCAGACCAATTCGGAACGTCTGGTGCCGCCACCAAGAGTCGAACTCGGGACCTACTGATTACAAATCAGTTGCTCTACCAACTGAGCTATAGCGGCGAAAAGGGCGCAGATTCTATGGCATGGGTGGGTGGGCTTCAATAAAAAACACTCGGCGACGTCAAACAGGCGCCGACTCACACCGGCTTCACGTCAACGCAGCAATGTGCGAATCACAGTCCGCGACGCCTGCCGCCAGATCCAGCGCCGCATAACACGCCCTCGCCGCCTGCCAGCCGGCCAGCGCCGCGTGGTGTTCTCCACGCACCTGCCGAACCGTCGCAAGGCGCACCATCAGGTTACCGAAGTCGAGCCGCTCGGCGGCGGACTCCGGGGGATGCGCCCGGTGCAGGGCCGCGGCCCGTTCGTAGCAGGCAAGCGCGTCTGCATCCCTGCCCCGGAGGCGCGCGAGATCACCCAGGTGACGGACCTTGTGGGCGAGCATCAGATCGTCGCCCAGCGTTTCGCAGAGTCGAACCGATTCTTTCCAGAGGCGTTCGGCCATTCCCGGCTTGCCCCTGTCGATCGCCACGTTGGCCCGAAGGTGCATGGCCTCGGCGACATCACGGAGGCGCGCCTCCGCCAATGCGTCACGTTCGACTTCCGCCAGCAACTGATCAGCCGCCTGCAGCCTCGCAAGTCGCGCCGCGAGCGGCCAGTCAAATGATTCCCGCCTCCAGCGCCACGCCGTGGCCATTCGCTCGTCGTTGGTGTTCATGTCCTGTCTCCGGCCAGCCACCATGGTTGCCCGGGGATTCCTCGCACCTACTGTTCCCGCGCGGTCAACGAGTCGGGCTGGCCCAACTCACTGGCGCACACGAAGGGCCTGACCGCCAGATCGTCCCCCAGCGCCGCAACCTGCGCATCATCGAACGTCGTGCCAACCCCGGCGACGACCCAGTATTGCCTGACTGTTCGGGGCATCGCCACAATCGATGGCGCATAGCCCTTGTCCTGGATGTCAGCCTGCGCTTCTTCGGCCGCCGCCTCGGCTGAATACACGCCGAGGGAGATCGCGAGCGCGTACTCACCCTGGGCAATGACGTAGCTGTCGATGTCCTGGCTCTGCAACTCGCGCAGCTTGCGGAAGGCGGCCTCGAGCGAAGGGGCGGGATCGATCAGTACCCGGTAGTCCTGCGCTTCCAGCAGTTCGTCGAGCGGTTGCACGATACCCGCAATGTTCCTGCCCGCAAGGCGCTCGACCAGCGCCTGCGCCTGTTCGAGATCGGACAACGGCCCAAGCCCCGCACAGCCACCGGAAGGCGCGGCAAGCGATCCGGCGACGACGTCGGGCTCGGGCGGGCGTTCCACCGGCGCGGCGGGCGGCGGGGGCGTCTCGAGTTCCGAGACAAGCACGATGTTCCCGCGGTCCGGTTGGATGGCGGGAGGCGGCGGCGGTGACGGGCTGGTCCATTCCCAGGCGAAATACGCACCGTTCGCCGCCAACAGGAGCAGAACGACGTACTTCATGACGACGGGGCGCGGAGACTGACCTCCCCCGCGTTGTAGGTAGCGACGCCCCGCTCGGTCTGCAGCAGCAGATTGCCCGACCCGTCGACCCCCGCATTGATCCCGCTGACCCGCTTCTGCCCGAGGAGCAACTCGACAGGTTGGCCGCGGTAGACATCGAACTCCGGCCAGGCTTCACGAAACGCCGCGAAACCGCGTTCCGAAAAGGCCGGCAGCATGTCCAGCAGGCCGGTCAGCAAACGGCCGGCCAGCGCATTGCGCGAGACCTCCGCCACGTCCGCCAGGACCGCATGCGGCTGATCGATCCGGGCCGAGTCCGCGTCGGACAGGGCGAGATTCAGGCCAATGCCGATGACAACCCCTACGGAGTCCGGACCGGGCGCTGCCATCTCCAGCAGAATGCCGCCCAACTTACGGTTCGGGAGCACTTCACCACCTTCCAGGAGCAGGTCGTTGGGCCACTTGAGTCCGACCCCTTTCGCGCCAAGCGAACGCAGCGCTTCGACAACCACCATGCCGACCACCAGCGAGAGCCCCTCGAGCTTCGACGGCCCCCCGCGCATCATCCAGCACAGACTGAGGTAGATGTTGCGGCCAAAGGGGCTGATCCAGGTCCGTCCGCGCCGGCCACGCCCCGCGGTCTGCTGTTCGGCAAGACACGCGAGACCGTGACAGCCGGCCTCGTCCTGCAGACGGTCCATGAGGAAAGTATTGGTCGACCCGACCTGCCAGAGCACTTCGAGCTCAGGCCGTACAACTGAGTTGACTGACGCGAGAATCGTCTCCCTGTCCAGCAGCTCGAGCGGTGACGGCAGGCGGACATCGCCCTGCTCCAACCGGTACTCGAGTCCCAGATCGTCGAGATGTTGCGTCAGCTGGTCGGCTGCGGGGAGTTGCGCACCCTCGGCAAGTTCCCGGATACGACTTCGAGTCTCGTTCATGGCGCCTAGTTTAACTGTGCGGCGTGCCGGGCACCGGTCCCCCGGCGCCAGCGTCACGGCAGCGCAGGCAGGATCGTCGGCCGCAGGCCGTGATCGAGGCATCGGCGAGGATCGCGTCTGTTGCGGCGCGCGTGGCCGCGTTGGCATCGAGAATCCGCCAGGTACTGCCGCTGACATCCACAGATGGACCCTCGAGCACCGGCTCGAATCGATCAAACGCCACGGAGCAACTCCCGGTCGCGCACGCGACAAGGCGCCCGTCGCGGTCCTTCGCCCAGCGCTGGAAGAGACGTCTGCCAGCACGCTCCTCTGCAAAATGGATGAGGGTCATGCTGGTGCAGCCGACCCCCGCCAGCACTACCAGCCCGTCGTGTTCGAGCAACCCGTCGAACGGACCATAGACATTCTGCAGTGTCTGACGCCCGATGAGATCCCTCGCGAGGGGGCCAATTGCGGCAAACGAGTTGAGCGGATGCTCGCCACGCTCGCGTGCCCGTCGCAGCACCGCCTGGGGCAAGGCGCCCATGTCCGCGAGACTCAGCGTGTCGCCGCGCGCGTCGTACCGTCGATCATGCCCTGGCGCCGCGCGCGCGGAGTCCACGTCCATACCGTTGCGGTCCGGCACCCCGTCGGGCGGTGGTGGCTGCTCCAGCGCGTAGGTAAATGCAGGAACAAGGACCGTACAGTCGATGTCGAGAACCGCGTCGAGCAACGCGTCCGCGTCAATTCTGGGGCGGAACGAGCGCATCGAAGCGTGGATACACACGGGCTTGCCGCGCAGCGTCTCCTGCAGAGCCTTCGGAATCAGTGGTTCAGTCATGGGGTCGCGATCCTGTCGATTCTGTCATGGTGGCAACGGTCTCCAGCAAACCGGGCCCGCTCAGGCCTGCGTCAGGGCCAGGTGACGCGCGAACACGTGCTTTCGGTACGCTTCCTCCAGCCGCCTTTCCGGCCAGCGCCGGCCGGTTCGGGCCACCGCATCCAGCAAGACCCGGGCAAACGCAAGGTTCATGTAGTGCACGATGTCGGCTTCTCCAACCGCGCAGATTCCAGCATTGCAGAGTGCGTCGAAGAGCGGACGCGCCTCGAATGCCGGGTTCAGCAGGACCGCACCGGCCAGCATCTCACCCGTGCCCGCACAAGCCTGTTCGAAATCGACGAAGCGCACGACCCGCCCGCCTTCGACGAAGATATGCCTGCTGTTCCAGTCGAGCTTGGTCAGCAGGTCTCTGGTCAGCACAATGCGCGCCAGCGAGAACCGGATCGCGTCGATGATCGCCGACGGCGGTCCTGCCGTCGCGTAACCGACAAGCGCCTCGAAGGTGCGGTCCCGGGTCACGCGCGCCGACCTGGCACCGCACGCGGCGAGTGTTCCAGGATCCGGCGCGGGCGCCTTTGCGTACAGCCCGATCAGCGCATTGGCACAGGACTCGGTGAGCGTGGACACATCGCGCACCGACTGGTCCGTCAGTCGATCCGCACGCACCACCTCCAGCCGGATCCAGTCATCGTCGGCATCGAGCAGGGGCGGCAACTGTTCGGCCCCCGCGTAGTGCCGATAGAACGCCACTTCCCGAACGCACTTGTCATGTGCATCGCCGTTGGCGTTGTACCGCTTCAGGACCGAGGCGCCGTCCGGCGCAAGCGTCACGACGCTCTTGTTGCCCCGGGGCAGTTCCATGCTCAAGGGCGTATCGCCTCCAGCATCATGAACGGACACCCGAGCCCTCGTTCCAGCCCGTGGAGTGCGCGCCGACCTGACCTCGAAACCAGCCAAAGCCGGTCGTGAATCGCGCAACCCTCCTCTCTCATCGACAGCCACCTCCGCCAAAAGCGATCACCCACCCCGCGACTGACACCGGCCTGGCATCGGGTCAGGCCGAGGAGCAGCCGGATTGACTCGAAGGTCGGAGAAGTCCCGCGGCTCCCCATCCATCGGGACGTCGCTGAAGAGCACCATCTACGCTCCGGCGAGCAGCGCCTCGAAATGGGTCCAGAGCCGTTCCTCGTCAACCCGCGTGACCCATCGGATCGGGGGCCGCTCGCCACCTTCGTCCTGCACGAAACTGGTGTCATCCGCGAGCCCGGGTCGCGGGTATGTTGCAACCTCGGTCATGTCGAGCAGATGGGCTGTCGTCACCTCATCCCAGATGGGCCAGGACTCGGCATCCCCCGTGACAAATCTGCAGAGCTTCTCGTGTGCCAGCACCCAGTCGGACAGCATGCCTTCCATGTAGGGGCCCGCGCCCCGCGTCAACCGACTGCGCGCTTGCTGCAGACTCACGATCAGATGGCGCTTGCAGGCATCGGATCCGCCGATGGTGATGGGCACGTCGGAGCGCAGCAGGGCCTGCCACGCGGCAACGTCGTTCCTGACGTTGAACGGGTCACCGCCCGCGGGCCACTCGTTGAATCCCATGGCAATGACCTCGATCCGTTCGGCCAACGTGGGGTCGAGCAGCAGCGCCGAGGCGACGTCTGTCACTGCGCCAATGGCGAGAACGGCCAGACGGTTCTCCGAATCGAACGAAGCCGCTTCGGCAATGATGCGGTCAACGCCCGCTCCCGCTTCCGGCTTGTCTGCCGACGCGAGGGGTATGGGGGACCCCGCGAGCACTTCCGGCGCGGCCACGGCCAGCGGCAGATTGTCCAGAACGTCGCGGGCGCACGAAGCGGTGTACTCCGAGGCAGAGTCTCCCGGCAGTTTGTGCGAACCCGTGTGCGTGGTGACGAGCACGCGCAGGTCGAGTTCGGGGGCCAGCGCCTGATGCGCAATCGCCCACTGATCGTCCACCTCGGCCCCGCAGTCTGTCGTCAACACCAGCGGTCTCGGCATGGCGCGCTCTCCTGTTCAGCATTGCCGCCACCGTAGCACGACCCGAATCCGCGCAAACGCGACGGTACGCCATCAGCCGTGCACCGCACCGATACCCCGTGGCGCGTTTGCGGGGCCGCGGTCAGAAAGCCGGCGAGCGCGACGCCCAGGGCAGGGGTGACAACCTCTGCATCCCGGGGGCGCTTTCTTTTGTGCCGACTTCATGCAGTATTTGCCCGAACCAAGCAAGCGGCAGGTGCGACAGTGGAATCAATCAACGTATTACTTGCTGACCCCACAGCATGGGTTGCGCTCGCGACACTGATCGCGATGGAAGTCGTTCTGGGCATCGACAACCTCATCTTCATCTCGGTTCTGACGAACAAGCTCCCCGAGCAAGAACGCCCCCGGGCACGCAAGATCGGCATCGGCGCCGCCATGTTCTTGCGCCTGGGTCTGCTGACGATGATCGCGTTCATCGTGCAACTCACTGAGCCCGTGTTCTCGGTGTTCGGGAACGGCTTCTCGTGGCGTGATCTGATCCTGATCACGGGCGGGCTGTTCCTCGTGTGGAAAGCGACGATGGAAATCCATCACAACGTCGACCCGGAACCTGACTTCATCGACGCGGGCCCGAACGTCACCGCCAACGTCGCCGCGGTCATCGGTCAGATCCTGCTGCTCGACATGGTGTTCTCGCTCGACAGCATCATCACCGCCGTCGGCATGACGCCGCACATTCCGGTGATGGTCATCGCGGTCGTGATTTCCGTCATCATCATGCTGCTCGCGGCAAACCCGCTGGGGGAGTTCCTGAACGCCAACCCCACCATCGTGATGCTGGCGCTCGGCTTCCTGATGCTGATCGGCACGACGCTGATCGCCGAAGGGTTTGGCGCGCACGTACCGAAGGGTTACATCTACGCGGCGATGGCGTTCTCAGCACTCATCGAGGGGCTCAACATGCTAGCGCGGCGCGCGCGACGCAAACGCTCGATGGTGGCCGCCGGCTGAATCAGTTGGTGTAGCGCAGCATCACCCGGCTGCCGTCGGCGAGACCTTTTCTGAATCGTGACCCCCAGGACCGCCACTCGCGCACGTACTTGCCCGCAAACGACTCGAGCACCACCGCGTGGCGCTCAGCGTCATCCACCCGCGAAGCCTGCGCCGTGTAGCTCGGCAGATTCCTGTACCGCCCTCCGGTCCGCCGCCAGTTGCCGAGATCGCCCACCCAGATGCGGGCGCCTTCGAGCCCTTTCCCGATCGCCCGGGCACGCCAGGTGCTGGCTTCTGTGACGACATAAACGTCACCTTCCAACGCGGCAAACCAGATTTCGCTCTGACAACTACTCTAACGACCATCTGCGTGCAGCTGCGTCAGGTAGACGAGCGCGGACTCGGCGAGGGCCTTTTCCAGCTTGTGATGCGCCGCCGGTACGGTCGGCGCGAGCAAAGCGCCCACCAACGTGGCGCCGCCGATGAGCAGGTCACCTCGGCTGACTTCACGCGGCATACCCGTCCTCCCCGGCTCCGGTACTACGACACTACGCCGCGCGGAATGCAAAGTCGAAGCGTCGGTGTCGCGGTTCAGGTCTTGTGAGATAGTTGCGCACCCAACCGAACGACTCATTCACTGAGGAGGATCACCCGTGGGACTCAACGGAACCGCCGCCGTCGTGGGCGTCGCCGACTATCCAAACGAACGCAAATACGC